>ENA-ORDA01000369-ORDA01000369.1-marine-metagenome-genome-assembly--contig:-NODE-369-length-46715-cov-7.930936_pt1 | contig 46715 bp, 41 predicted proteins | sample MGYA00237778_ERZ508506 | MGnify/ENA primary metagenome ERZ508506 (study PRJEB26177, sample SAMN06267891) | marine metagenome | isolation source: Monterey Bay, California, USA | place: Pacific...
CTACTATGCTGAAGATTTTCAAGCCGACTATCCGATGACTAACTGGGGCGAGGGTTTAGAGGGTGTCCGAAATCTTGCAAAGGAAGTACGAATTGGACTGCCTGATTACCGCGAAGAAATTAAACTGCTACTCGATTCTGGAGATTACATCATTGTCGAACTTCTCATTCATGGAACTCACACCGGTCCCTTGGGGAACATGCCTCCTACAGGTAAGGCAGTATCATTCAGGGATGTCACCATCCTCAAGCTGCGCAATGGCAAAATCATTGAGCAACGCGGCCTAAGTGATCACTTGTCTCTGTTTCAGCAGCTCGGAGTCACTGCCATACCGCCAGCTTCATAGGCAAATGTAAATACTGTATGTTTTATTCCACTCACAAAGGTCTAGCGTAGAAATGCCAAACGATAAGAAGATTCCGCAGCTTTATAGTGGCGAGCGACAGCACGAAAATTTTTGTCGAATGGAGGATTTCTATCATACCGCGACGCTAAAAGCCGCGTCTCACATACGGCCATTTCCCAAAGGGAATGACTCTGTCCTTCCTGATACCTACCGGTTTGAGGGTGAAACACGAAAACTCTCCGACCTTATTCAGGCAACCGATACCTCTGCTCTCTTGGTTTTACAGGATGGAAAAATAAGATACGAACAGTATTTTTTGACAGGAGGTCCGCAGGTCCGCTGGACTTCCTGGTCGGTTGCGAAAAGTTTTATTTCAGCACTTGTTGGCATCGCGATCGACGAAGGTATTATCAGATCTGAAGACGACGCCATCAGCAATTATTTTGAAGCATTAAAAGGTTCGGCCTACGATGGCGTCTCCATAAAACATGTCTTGCAAATGTCATCTGGAGCAAGGTGGAATGAAGACTACAGTGACCCAACTTCCGACGTAAATCGCCTAGGGTTGGTCATGGCGGGTATACAAGGGCTTGATGAATTTGTTCATGCGATTCAACCTGAGGCTCCACCCGGCACGGTTTGTCGTTACAACTCAGCTGATACCCAGGCACTTGGCATGTTATTAAGAGGCGCAACCGGCAGGAACCTGACCGACTATATGCAAGAAAAGCTCATTGAGCCGCTGGGAATGGAAAGCCCGGGATATTGGTTGACCGATAAAAACGGTATCGAGTTAGTGTTAGCCGGACTTAATCTCACCGCGCGGGACTTTGCCAAAATTGGAGAATTATTCCGAAACAACGGTCAGGTAGACGGTAAACGAATCGTCTCTGAACAGTGGGTTAGGAAATCCGTGGAGGCCTCTGAACCCCACTTAGTACCCGGTAACGTAATCGTTGGCGGCCATAAATTCGGTTTCGGCTACGGATATCAATGGTGGGTCCCTGAAGGCAGCGAGGGAGAGTACTCCGCTATTGGTGTCTATAATCAATTCGTTTACGTTCATCCCGGAAATCGATCAGTGATTGTTAAGCTATCTGCAAACCCGAATTATGGGCTTTCTGAAAAAGAGTCAGACAACAAAGACGAAGAAAACATGGCAATGCTACAAGCGATCTCTAATAATCTTTAGCCTGCAAAGAAATCAGGTTCAGTTGGACAATCGAAGACCTTAGGGGACAGCACCAAGTGCCAGGTCCAAAGGATACTTCGAAAGTGTTTTGCGGCAAGGCTCACTTGATCTCTAAAGTTCTCGAAGATAAGGCAAAAAACCCCATATTCCGAAGAACTGCCATGTATGGTAGTTACTGATATTCAGTCAAATTAAGGGCTCAGTGGAGTGCTAGAATTACCCCTATAAATGCTTGAGTGGGTCTAAATTTAAAGATGCTATTGTGCCAGTGAAACCGGATGGGGAATGGCAAATGGAAAAACTAAAAGTACTGACGGCAAACCGAATACACACGATGGATCAAGGTCGGCCATATGCGAGTGCGGTCGCGGTCGCAGAGGGCAGGGTTGTATCTGTTGGCACACTTGAATCCTTGCAACCCTGGTTGCGTCGCATACCCCATGAAATTGACGATACCTTCAAGGATCACATCATTCTCCCTGGGTTCATCGATCCGCATACTCACCTGCGCCTGTCTGGCACATACATGGGTTTAAATTATGTGGGGCCGATTGATTCGACCGATCCACAAGGTAGATTGGTATCTAGCCTGGCAGACCGCAATGCGGTGATTGCGCGTCTTAAGTCACTCGTCGACAGCCGTAACGATAACGGAACTTCAGAGGACAATCATCCTCTGGTCGCATGGGGCTATGATCCTGGGATGCAGGGTGGTCACCTTGATCGGAAAATGCTGGATGCGATATCGACCGAAGTTCCTATATGGGTGATGGCATATGCACCCCATATTATTTATACAAATACGCCGATGATTGATCAGATTGGTGTTGATGTGGACAGCAGAATTCACGGGTTAGGACGATACCCTGATGGTTCCTTGAATGGTTGGTTTATTGAAACAGCAGCGACTGCGGTTGCATCACGTCCGGTGCGGGATCAGCTTTACGCTAACGGATTTGGTCGGGATGCATTGGCGTTGCAGGGGCAGGTTGCGGTCAATAGTGGAGTGACCACGACCGCTGATATGATATATGGAATCCAGTCATTCGATACGGAGTGGGATGACCACGCAGAAGCAATCGCCAACGGAATGCTACCACTACGTATGTTTTTGGTTCCGTTTGAACCGACTTTACGCAAGCGATATGGAGATGATTTCCTTAGTTTCTATCAAGCCATGGCCGCAAAATCGACGGATCGATTGGCGGTGCATGGTGTCAAATATGTTAATGACGGATCTTATCCATCAATGACACTGCGCTTGAACTTCCCCGGCTATCTTGACGGTGAAGAAGGTCTCGCTGGCGAGATTCCCTGGCAGGATATGTTCGATCGTATGTTGCCATTCTGGAACAACGGTATCCAGATTCATTCTCATGCGAATGGCGATGAAACGGTCGATATGACACTTGACACTCTGGCTGCCCTGCAAAATGCTTCGCCACGTTTTGACCACCGATTCACGATTGAGCATTACTGTATCAGCACTCCGGCGCAAGCGCGGCGCCTTGCAGCACTTGGAGGTGTGGCGAGCGTAAATCCGTATTTTGTGCATTATCGCAGTCAGTTACATGCTGACCAGGGGTTTGGTCCAGATCGGTCCGAAGCCACGGCAAGGCTTGGTTCTCTGGTTCGAAGTGGTGCCACTTTTGCATTGCACTCAGACTATAATCTGGTTGTTGCGCCGATGCATCCGCTGACGGCTGCTTGGATTGCAGTTAACAGGCTTGCTGCCGATGGAACGACCGTCGTAGCGCCAGGCGAGAGAATCTCGGTGGATCAGGCGTTACGTGCCATTACCATCGATGCTGCTTTTGTTTTGAACCAAGATCATTGTCTCGGCAGCATTGAAGTAGGAAAACATGCGGATTTTGTCATTCTTGATGATGATCCCTATGAAGTGGATCCGATAAAAATCAAGGACATCAATATTCGCGGCACTATTTTAGCGGGGGAGTTTTATGCCGCTAAAACATAATATGCCGAGACCACGTTCTGAGAGTGATGAGCAGGCATTGTCGATGGCATGGGAACGGCTGCTATACACACTGGGTAGCCCTCCGGTTGATGAGGCCAGTCTTGATAAACCGATTCATTCCACGCAACGAAATAAAGGTCGAGCTCAGATCCCAGTGACCGTTCTTAGCGGCTTTCTAGGTGCTGGGAAAACGACACTTTTGTGCAAGCTTCTTACCGAATCCAAGCACAACATACTGGCCATTGTGAATGATATTTCTGCCGTCAACATTGACGCAGCACTGATTCGCTCCTCTTCTGCTGAAACCATCCAATTAGAAAACGGTTGCGCCTGCTGTGTGCTAAATAGCGATCTGCAGTATGCGCTTGCGGAGATAGGTGCGAGGGAACTCACTCCTGACGCGATTGTTATTGAAGCGAGTGGGCTTAGTGATCCTATGGGTATAGCGCAGGCAGTTGCGAATAACGATACTACAGTGCTCGATGGGGTTATTACGTTGCTGGACGCAAGTACCATGCATGAGTATCTTGATGATCCTTTGTCTGCGCCATTGTTGCGGCGTCAGCTTTGTGCCGCTCACCTGATTTGTCTAAGCAAAACTAGAGCGACTGATGATGTCAGCGCTATGCAAAGAGCGATAAGTGCGATTGCTCCGGGACGAGCAATCATTGCCCTAAATACCATGGACGCTGAGTTAGCGGAGATTGTGCTTGGTGCCTTGATGCGAGGGGCGCGTCCTGAGCCTTTAGAAATGCACCATGACTACGCCGGGTTCAAGACAATTGTTGTTGAGTTGCCTGAAGCGCCGAGCGCTGATGCTTTTTTCGCACTGCTGGAGCGAATTCCCGATTCGGTATATCGAATGAAAGGATGGGTCACGCTTCAGCAAAGAGGGGCGTTAGCTCGCTACGAAGTTCAAGCCGCTGGGCCCAGATGGCGCGTCAATGCTAGTGCCGTTGCGCCGGACCTGAAGCAATTGGTTGTCATCGGTAGACACGACAGTGAGGCGTTTACGGAATTTTGTGAGTCGCTACTTGCGTTGCAGCAGCTAGGCTAATACGAATGCATGGATGATGGCAAATGCCCCCTGCTTGTCCTGTCAGAGAGAGTGATCTGTGTCTCTGTGTTTTAGCAAACCTTTGGGTGGCTTTTTATTATTTTATAGAAGCAAGATTATTGCGAGCGAATTTGATTCTGCTGAAGCACTGATGATGCAGAAGGTAGAGTAGTCTCTCTGGTAAGTGATGTCGGCCTGGATTTGTAAACGCTACCTAAACATCAATCGTAAAGTCCTCGAGGGCTAGTTTTTTTGCCGGTCAAGTCTGGTCCCTCTTCTCGCCACCCATTGAAGGTTTTCTCGCCCAATAGTTTTGCGAACGTTAGATCATCGGCGTAGCGCGCGAAAACTTCCGGATATCTATCATCGCCGCGTCGTTCCTGGGTCGACATAAATGGTCTGCAAAAATAGGCGGCCAGGTTAATGCGTGTCCCTGGTACATCCCGCCGCCAGCCTCCATGCCATGTATTTCCGTGCCAGATGACCGCATCGCCGGGTGCTATTTCCACTGTTACAGCACCGCGAGGGAGCTCCCAGTTCACCTCATCAAGCTCTGATGGACTTAGCTTCTTGCCCATAATGTCCATTAATGTCTCGTCGCCGGTTTTCCAATTCTCATGCAGCGTTGGTTGGCGTTTTTTAAGATGACTGCCGGGAAATATCACCAGGGCGCCTTGCTCCTGGCTGTAAGGCGTGAGCGCATAATTGCAGTTGGCGATTGGCGCTGCGTCGGTAAGGAAACCATCAGTTTGTCCATCGGCGTGGATCCCTAACGGCATGCCGCCCGGTCCTCGAAAATGACTTCCCATTGAGGAAAGAACACAGCTTTCTCCTAATAAATAGTCAATCAATGCCAGGGGTTTCGGTTCAAGCAAGATTTCCGGAAAAACCGCGTCATCGAAAAGAAGATAGTGCTGATAGCTCATCCCGTTGAAGTCATCATTGGTCGCGGTATCAGGATCAATCGATTTATGTACAGTGCTTTCAACTCGACGGAGAATCGCCGCTTTTGCCCTATTGATTCGATCTTGAGAGAGGACAGATTTTACTATCGTATAACCCTGTAGCTTGAGTTCTAATAAATTACTCGTTAAACCCAATGTATCAATACGCTCCAGGATTCGCTTCAAGGCTGGGTCATTGGTGGCAGCCAGAACAGGGGCGGCGTCTTGCTCATTTGCAGTTTCTGATGGCCTTGATTGCGACATTAACATCTCCTCTTCATTGCGCTGTGCGTTTATGGTGGACGTAAAGGTGACGAAAGATAAGCGAAATAATCCACATATTCCGAAGAACGGTCAAGTATGGTGACTGCTGATGCGCAGTCAAATTAACGCCCCTTGATGTGGTGATCCTTTAAATGGTCAAGGAATGCACGAAGCTGATTTGCTGTTTACAGACGATTGGGCTGATCGCTAAGAAGAAATAGAAATCAGGTCCGAGAGCATTTAGTTGTTTCATTCAACCCTGTTTATCACAAGTTACTGTTGGCACAGTCAGGCATAGGTAAGGCTAAGCAGGGATATTGCTTGCCGTATAGGTTTGAAATTATCAAGTTTCTGCAATGTTCGCGAGGTGCTAGCGGCACCTCGAATCATCCGCGTCTTGGAAATCTTCACAAGGACCCTTGTGTATGGAACTGCTATTTACCAAACGGCCAACCCGCTGGGATAGCTCTGACCGCGACTGAAGCACTTTTTTTATGGGCCGATTTGGCGGAATTTTAAGCGGGATAAATGACTTCAATTAAACAGTCAAATTTTGTAACAAAGGACGTAATAAAAGGAGATTTATAAACCCAATTAAACATAACTAATCAATTACTTAGGATCTAATCTCGATTCCCGCCGCCGCATCTGTTATTGAATTACGCCTTATATTGCGCAGTGACTTTCATTATTAAAGTCATTACTATGCTTTTTAAAGTAACTACGAGAATTTGGCTATGGATCCACGCACCAAACACATGCTAACCGCCGCGCCCCTACCACTGCTAGCGCGCATGGCGACACCAAGTACCCTAGCTTTTTTCGTCCAAGGCATAGTCAGCCTCGCAGAAGTTTGGTTCATTGGTCAGCTAGGCTCCATTTCTCTAGCAGCAATAGCATTGTCATTCCCACTACTAATGCTTACACAAACCCTCTCTGGCGGTGCAATCGGTGGCGCTGTGGCATCGGCAATTGCTCGGGCGCTGGGGGCAGCTGATGTGGCCAGAGCTGAATCCTTAGTCTGGCATGCTCTAGCTATAGCAATTATGGGTGCTCTGGTTTTATTCGCCATTTTTCTCATGGGCGGCGAAGCTTTCATTTCGCTACTAGGCGGTCGCGGTGAAGTATTAGAGCAATCTTACAGCTATGCATTAGTTCTGTTATCAGGCGGCGTTTTCATATGGATGCTGGGTATCACTAGCGCCATATTTAGGGGCATGGGTAACATGCAGTATCCAGCGCTGGCGATAATGCTTGGCTCCATATTCCAAATACCCCTTTCCGGCTGCTTGATTCTTGGGGTCTATGGCCTGCCAAAATTAGGTATCGTCGGCGCGGCTGTTTCGGCAGTAATATCCGGACTACTAGTCAGCATTGTGATGTTACGCAGACTCTCAAAAGGCGATGGCATTATAAGATTGCGCCTGTCTGCCATGTCTTTCTCAAAAGCAAATTTTAGAGACATTTTGCAGGTCGCGTTACCCGCGTCGCTGTCACCCATTTTGACTATTGCAACAGTACTCATGCTTACCGCATTCGTTGGTCGCTTTGGTGAGGCTGCACTAGCAGGTTACGGTATTGGTTCACGTATCGAGTTCTTAATTATTCCATTAGTATTCGGATTGGGCTCATCAATGACTTCATTAGTTGGCATGGGTATAGGTGCCGGCGACATCCACCGCGCAGAGCGAGTCGGTTGGATAGGCGGCTTATGCGCAGGCGTAATAGCTGGAGTTGTAGGTATTGTGCTCGCCATTTTCCCAGACGGTTGGATTTCTCTCTTTACCCAAGACTCACTTGTCCACACCTCAGCTAAAAGCTTTATTCAAATTGCCGGACCGTGCTTTTTCTTTCAAGGCCTGGGCTTATCATTGTACTTTGCCTCCCAGGGGGCAAACGCAATGCGTTGGCCAGTACTCGCCACCATTTTACGCGTTGCAGTGGCAGGTTGTGTTTCGTACTCCTTAGGGTTTATCTTTGATGTCGGCCTTACGGGCATCTACTACGGTGCTGCACTTGGGATGGTCAGTTACGCGATTATCATCGCTGGCGCACTAAAATTTGGCGCTTGGCGTCCATCAATAAAATGAATTGGTGATTAAATGGAAAAGCAGAAAAGAAACGCCCCAAGCGGAACTCTAACAAAGCGAGTTAAACGCTCAGAATGCGGCATTGCTAATGCATTAGATCTCATAGGTGATAAGTGGACGCTATTGGTGATGCGCGACGCGCTGTTTTTTCAGTGCAGGACTTTTGCTGATTTTTCTAACCAACCTGAGCACATCCCCACCAATCTATTATCCGAAAGACTAAAAAGATTAGTTACTTTTGGCGCACTGGAAAAAGTTGCATACCAAAGCAAGCCCGAGCGTTTTGAATATGTACCAACAAAACTCGGCAACTCAATGAAACCACTGCTAAAAGAATTGCGTGCGTTTGGAGATGCACACGTTTAATCACTCAAGAAGATGAGCCATAACTTATTGGCTAGAGCAGCTAGGTATGCAGCGAACACACAAACATTTATATATTTCAATTTTGCTTTTATCTGCTTGCGGTGGCGATGGCGGTGGCGGAAGTCCCGTTTCAGATATTAATCAAAACACGGCACCCGAGATTACGGGTATTAGTGATTATGCAATTGATGAAAACAGTTCAGATGTAGCAACATTTCAAGCAACTGATGCAGAGGGTGACAACATAACCTATTCCATCAGTGGAGATGATGCTTCTCTGCTTTCTATAGAAAGTTCTTCCGGTGTTTTGTCATTTCAATCATCTCCCGACTTTGATAATCCTCGAGATAGCAACATAGACAATATTTACCAAGTAACGATCGTTGCCTCAGATGGACAATTATCTACATCCTTAGGAATAACAATTTCAGTTAATGATGTTTTTGAGGGTTTGGGCGGGCAAAACATGTTGCTTATGGGCAATAGTTTTTTTAGACCTTATGCTCGAAGACTCAATGAGTTAGCACTTGACGCAGAGTTTTTAGAGCACAGAGATACTGGAGTTTTTAGAGGTGGCGTTAACGGCACGCCAATTGGGTTGTGGAATAACGAAGATACCAATAATGAGATCAAACAACTTCTTGATGGTGGCAACATTGATATGCTTGGTATGACCGGTTATTACAACCAAAGCAACCCTACATCGGGTTTCTCCGAGTGGATAGAATACGCTTTGCAAAAAAATCCTAATGTAAAAATATTTATTTCTATTCCACCTATAGACTTTCCAGCAGACTGGCAACAAACAGCAGAAGATGCAGGTCTTAATAACATCAGAGAGTTATATGAATTTTTTGTAAATGATCACACGCATAAAACAGTAATCGATCAATTACGTGAAATGTATCCTTCAACAGTTATTTTCTCTATTCCGACAGGTTGGGCAACATTTGATTTAGAAGAGATGCATCAAAACGACTTATTGTTGGATGATATCTCTTTGTTTGGTTCATTTGAGAGAGCGATTTTTACCGATGCAAAAGGACATCAAGGCGAGGTTGTTGTCACCACAGGCGCTCTTATATGGTTAAGTTCTATTTATGGTGTCCACCTAAGAAACAATGATTTCGACACTGGTTTTAATACCGATTTACATACAGTTGCAGAGGAGATAGTGGTTAATCATGATCCAGAATACATCAATAACCCTTAAATCATTCAGGTCTACAGCGTGTAAGTCTATGGTTACCGTAAAATCTTCTCTAACCGCGTATTTGTGCGTTCATTGAATTGTTGTCCCAAGACAACACCAATTACTTGCTATCAATCAATCGCTTAGAGCCCATCCTCAATTCCCACCGGCTTCTCTAATGCAACCAGTCGCTAAGACTGCTTGATCAACTTTGCCATTTCAATTTCACCATCGACAATGTTTCCGGTTTTTTTGTAGCCCTGCTTTTCGTAGAAGGGTATTGCTGCGCCGGCGCCATCAACCGCCGACAAAATTATGCGGCGCCTTCCTATTTGTCGGCAGCGTCGCTCTATAAATCGAAGGGCATCGATACCATGGCCTTTACCTTGGTGGTGTTCTGCCACCATCAGCCTCCAAATGTAAATACTATCAGGGTCTTCGTGAGCTTCCAGCTTCTGGCCGGGTTGGCCAAGGTCAATAAGGGCGATGAGCCCGATCGCCGTGTCCTCAATCCAAATACCATAGATCTCACTACCCTTTTCAAAAAGAGATTGCGCGATCGTGATCGCATTCGGGGCTACTAAGTCACGTTGAAGCTTAGAAACTTTCAGCTTAACCAATCGAAAAATCGATCTGACAGTGAGGCGGCGATAATCGGTCATACCGTATATTTGCTTACCAAGACATTATTAAAAATAGGTAATCTATCCCCGAATTCCTCAACTGTTAGCTAACGATAGAGCTAAACTCACGAAGGCTTTTGTCCATCTAGTCGCACTATCAAGATCTACGGCGTGGGGCCACTGATCTGCCGGATGGTGGAACAAACCATTGCCACCTAGCCTGCAAAACGACTAAACAGCATCGCCACCCAGCACAGCAGGTGTCTCGCAGTATGTGGTCAGGATGTACCGTTGATGGGCTTCAACCCTGTCGGTCAGCACCTCAGCAATACCTGGAATACCTGCGTTCATCGAGAAATACTTCAACATGCCCTGGTTCTGCTTGGTCACCGGCATAATTTCTGGTGGCGGAACCAGGAAGCTCATACTCATCGTGGCCCAGTAGATGTCTGCGGCTGAAACTGAGTCGCCCACTAGGTAAGGCGAACCAGCCTTTTCCTGAGCTTCCAGACGACGGGCAATCAAGTCGAGAATCTCAACCATTTTCTTAGGTGCCGAAGTGCTAGTGTCTTCGCTGTAGCCATACTTGCGCCCGAGCGGGCTATCCCCAAGTATCCTCATGTTCCAAACGAAACCATCTTCTCCTAAGACGATGGCGCACAGCCCAAACATCGTCACTCGGTTGTCAAAGTCATCAGGAATCAGCTTGGGGCTGTCTGCTGATCCAATGAGCTCCGCCAACGCAAGCTGCTCCGTCCAGACGTTTCTGGGTCGTTCATCGTTGTGGAACATGGTTGGCAGGCTGGTCTGGCTAGTGAGTTCAAAAAGCCGTGCCTGGCGGTCCTGTCCTGTCGTCTTATCAACACCCATCATCGGATGCAGCGCACGGATGAGCGGCACACCTTTCGCGTAGCAGATGTTTTTTAATGCTTCAGAATACAAGGCAGGCATGCCAGGGATAAACGTCACCCTGGTCCCTGTGGACATTGCCGCCGCTTCATCGAGGGAGATGAATTCCGGCGTTGTGCTGGTGTTATTTGATGCGGTCATGATCTATACCTTCTGACATGAGTGATGTTTTGGTTCGCTCGTTTAGCGCTCTCGTTTAGTTGTCAAAGTCGCTGGCACTATGCCGTTCTAAAACACGTGTTTCTTCGGGTCCCCAAGGTCGGTTAACCCGGCGTCCACGTTCAACGGCAGGCCGCGCCTCAATTTCTTTCGCCCAGCGAATCACATGCGTGTAACTTTCGACATCAAGGAACTCGGCCGCAGAATATATGTTGTGCAAAACGCAGGCGCCATACCAAGGATAGGTCGCAATATCTGCGATGGTATATTCGTTTCCACAGAGGTAATTGTTGTTTGATAAATGCTTATCCAAGACATCTAGCTGACGCTTAACTTCCATGGCAAATCGATCGATGGGGTACTCAAACTTTTCAGGTGCGTAAGCATAGAAATGTCCAAAGCCACCACCGAGATAGGGGGCACTGCCCATTTGCCACATTAGCCAAGACAAACACTCAGCGCGTTGAGCAGCGTCTTTGGGATAAAACGCATCAAACTTTTCTGCCAGATAGATCAGCATTGCTCCGGATTCGAAAACTCTGATAGGCGGCGTTGCGCTTCTGTCTAACAATGCCGGAATTTTCGAGTTGGGATTAATCGCTACGAAACCACTGCCAAACTGTGAGCCATCGCCAATATTGATCAGGTGCGCATCGTACTCGGCTTCGGTCTTTCCCAGTGCCAAAAGTTCTTCAAGCATGATGGTAACTTTCACGCCATTGGGTGTGCCTAGTGAGTAGAGCTGCAAAGGATGCACTCCAACAGGTAGCGTTTTCTCTTCAATTGCGCCAGACACAGGTCTGTTGATATTACTGAACTTATTGACCGCGTCTTGGTTCCACTTCCACACCGCTGGTGGAACATATTGGTTTTCTTCCGACATACCTTGTACTCCTATCCGGGAATTGCTCATCGCAATTCTTATTAAAAATTTCATGAGGATGATTTTCTGTCTTGCAGAAATTCATAAGCCAAGAAACTATTAATCTTACGCTAGCATATGCTGCAGCTGTAGCCGATTAGTTCGATGAATAAGCGAACTCGTCCTCTGGCTGATCCGCCTGGGACTAATATCGGTCGACGTCGACGGCACTGGACGTCACCAAACTTATCAATAAAGTAGGTGGTAGAGTTTTTTATCGGCGAGTTCAACACCCTAGTGATCGGCGATGGCGCGCGCCAATGGGATATGATGTCCACCGTTGAATACCCTTAGGTCGAGACATTCCTCGGCATGGCATCAAGTGAAGCTTACAAAAAATTCGCGTGCACCGCGAAGCGGCTCTTGAGCATTAATTACTCGTGCAGTGCTAAAGTATCATGACAACCATGGAGATTAGCGCGCGGTCAGCGCCTCTCTTCACAAGACATTGAGGACTGAAGTATGACAAAACGACTCATCAACGCAGTCGTACTCATCACACTGTATCTAGTTTTTCTCGCCTGGTACGACGGCTGGGGCATGAACCCAATGACCCCAGCTGAAATTGATCAGTATCTCTCGAACGTTCCGCAGGATTCTAAGGGGAGCAACTTTCAGCACAGGATGCGGCAGATGGGCGTCGAAGACGACGGTGAAGAAATCTTCATGCTGAATCTGAATCGCTACAAGTATGCCGACGGTGAACCGGAGATCGGAGTGCCAGCCGCCTACCAGTCTTATGGTTCCGCCGTGATACCTATGATATTGAAGAACGGCGGACATCCCATCTTTTCTGCTGAGTTCTTTGCCACTGGGCTAATTGAAGATGCCGGCGCAGCTCACTGGGACGAGGTAATACTGGTGAGATACCGCTCGCGGCGTGATTTCATTGCCATGGTGACATCTGACGCCTACCAGGAGATTGCTAGGAACAGGACATCAGGTATAGCACATGCCACAGTCTTTCCAACGACCTCCGCGTTCAACCTGGCCGCGCCGCGCCTGTTGGTACTGATTCTTCTACTGATACCGGGGTTACTGTTTGACTATCTGCTGCGAAGAAAGGCCGCTTAGAGATCATTCTCAATTTCCGCCGCCAGATAAAATTATTGGACACTATAGGTCGTACTTTTTGAGCCACGCAAGCAACAGCTTGTTTGCTTTCTCGGGTGCTTCTTGATGTAAAAAATGGCCTGCTCCTCTTATTCTCTCCACGCTAAGTCCTCCAGGAAAATCATCAGGGCGTGCAGCCGAATCGTATAGTTTGGCCGACATGCAGCCATCGTCCCAGCCCCCTATTGCTAGAGTTGGTGTGAGTGTCTTCAGCGCCATCGTGTTTTTGATGTTTTTAGCTTGAGCACTGCGGCTGTCAAAACTGTGCCTATAGTAAGTCAAAGCTGCTTCTTTCACTCCTGGTTGCCTGAACGTTTGTTTGATGGACTCCAGAGTCCGTTCGGGGATATCCCAGGTTGGAGACCAGTCGTGCCAGAGCTTCTCGATGAATTTCCAGTCTGATCGCTCCACCCACCAATCCGATAAGCCTCGCAATTGAAAAAACATTGTGTACCAGGATAGGAGAATTTGCCTTGGATTTTTACGAATCGCAACAGACAGGCCTTGTAAGGGAGGGATGGCAAAGGTGGTTAGCGAGAGCAGGCGGTCAGGAACGGTATTTGCCGTCAGGTAACCAATCACAGCTCCCCAATCATGTCCGACTAGATGGGCTTTCTCTTCGCCGAGTTGATCAACCCAAGTAAGTACGTCTTCCACCATATGATTGAGGTGATAGTCACCATCAGTAGGTTGCGACTGCGCCTCATAACCTCGCATCATTGGTACGACGACACGGTAACCAGCATCAACGAGCGTCGGTATTTGTTGGTCGTAGGAGTGATAGTTGTCCGGAAAGCCATGCAAACACAGCACCAACGGACCACTTCCGTCTTCAAACGCAGAAAACCTCAGCTGATTGTTCTTGAGGATTATTTGCTTCACAGCCTGCCCTGGATAGGAAAGGCCGTGGTCGGAAAGTATTGCATTTCAATATCCGAGTGCTGATGCATACCTATCGCGGTGAAAGCCTGCATTGCCATAACGCCCTTCCAAAGCTCTTGCTCGTTTGAGATAGAAACCTGCATCAAATTCGTCGGTCATACCTATACCGCCATGAATCTGGATTAACTGCGTCGACATTTCATGCAGATAATCGCTCAAACGTGATTTTGAGAGTGAGCACATCTGCGGGATGTTGTGCGCTTCTTCATCGATGGCTTGCAACGCAGCCTCGGCACATGAACGAGCAAGTTCGAGCCCTGTGAACAAGGCTGCGGCTCGATGGCCAAGCGCCTGAAAAGATCCAATGACCTCTCCAAATTGCTCACGCGTTTTCAAATACTCCAACGTCATATCGAAGGCTTGTGCAGCGCAGCCCAGCATTTCTGCACCGAGACCGGCTCGTGCTCGATCGAGAATGGCATCTAGGGGCTCCCAACCCTGGTCAAGGACACCCAAAACAGCGTCGGCTGGAACTTCTACACCCTCGAAGGAGATGTTGGCGTAGCCACGACTGTCCATTGTCGAGATTAACTCGCGCTTGAGCCCTAGAGAATCTGCAGGAATCAAAAACAGTGTAATCCCGTTAGTATCTCCTTTTTCACCACTTGTTCTGGTGGCAACAACAAACGTTGTGGCAGCCATACCTTCCAGCACAAAGCCTTTTTTTCCGTTCAGTCTGTATCCCGCGTCGGTGGCCTGAGCTTTTAGTGAGATATCGGCGGGTGCATGTTGGTTCGATTCATCAATAGCCAGTGTCAGAATTTCACTGCCGTCAACTATTTTGGGTAGAAAGGTCTGTTTCTGCGTACCGCTACCAGCAATGTTAAGCGCCGTTGCGCCGACTAGAGCCGAGGCAAAGAGCGGTGATGCTGTAAGGTGACGCCCAAGTTCCTCCAACACGATGCCAAAAGCCAGGTAGTCCAGATCAGACCCGCCATATTCTTCTGGGACTAGGATACCGGTCCATCCCATCTCGATGATTTCCGACCAGGTTTGCGCATCAAAGCGTTGTTCAATGCAGCTGTCGCGCATGGCGCGAAACTTGTTCACTGGTGCTTGTTTGCTTGCCCAGATTTTTGCCTGGTCACGCATTAGTGTTTGTTCGTCAGTCAGTGCTGCCAATGTTGTTACTCCCACTGCTCAGTTGTGAAACTTGCTCAGCCTTGCTGGGTCGTTTCGGGTAATCCCAAAATGTTTTTGGAAATGATGTTGTATTGAACTTCGAAAGATCCCCCGGCAATGGAAGATGCCATGCCGTAAAGCCAAGCTCTCACTGTTTCCAACTCTTTCGCGTCAAAAGTATCGCCTTCCCAGCCGAGACCCTGGTCGCCCATGATCTCAAGTGTGAGGTCAGCACGAGTCTGAGAAACGTTTGTCGCTGAATTTTTTAGGATTGAGGCAGCAGCAGAAACCTCAACTTTACCTTTTGCTTCTGCAGCAATTCGAGCGAGTGTGAGTGAATGCGCCTGACGATCTATCAAGTGCTTGGTCAGCCGTTGCCGGAGATCACCGTCATTGAGTTTGCCATCGCCGTCGACACCGATATAGCGCTTGGCGAGGTCTTGCATTGGCTCGGACCTAAACCCAGCCGTTCGGGCGCCAATCTGGCTTTGCCTTTCATGTTGCAACAGGCGCTTAACGACACTCCAGCCTTCGTTGAGCGGACCCAGAAGATCTGACTTTTCGGCGATGGCGTCATTGAAGAATGTCTCGCAGAATGCCGATGCACCTGAAATGAGTTTAATCGGCTGGGGGTCGACGCCCTCCTGGTCCATCGGCAGCATGACAAAGCTAATGCCATTTCTCTTTTTTGCATCCGGGTCAGTTCTCACTACTGCACCACACCACTGGGATTGATGTGCGCCCGAGGTCCAGATTTTTGAACCATTGACCACGTAATGATCGCCGTCATCGACTGCGCGGGTGCGCAGTGACGCAAGATCTGATCCAGCGCCGGGCTCTGACAACCCGAGGCACCATTTTACCTCACCGCGAGCGATGGGAATGAGGTGCCGGATTTTTTGTTCCTCAGTGCCGTAGTCCAAGATGGTTGGCCCCACCATGGTCACGCCCATCAGTGCGATACCAGGAATTGGGTTAAACGCATCGGCGTTGGATAGCTCGTCATTAATGGTGCGTTCTTCCCGCTGGCCTAAACCCGCTCCGCCATATTCTTTGGGCCAGGTTGGCGCGCCCCAACCTTTTTCTGCGAGTCTCTGACGCCAGAGGTCATGATCGTCTTCAAGTGCTGCGGCATAGCCAACCGTTGCCGGATTCTGCCCTTTCAGAGTGCTTGGGAAATTATCTTTTATCCAGTCTTTGACGCCAGCTCGAAAATTCTGATTTTGTTCGCTCATGTTGGCTGCTTCCCTTTTCTAAATCGTTCCAGTGTTATTCGTTAGCGCATCTTATTCTTGATGCGTTCTCGACCATGTCTGACCGTAAGGTGTCGTTATACAATATTTCGTCATACAATACGGGTGTTCTTTTTCCCCCAATATCGATCCTTGAGTAATCGCTTGTACAACTTGCCGGTCGGCAGCCGCGGTAGCTCGGCTTCGAAATCAATGCTCCTTGGGCACTTGTAGTGCGCAACGTACTCGCGAACATACGCCATCAGTTCTGCTGCCAAAGCATCACTTGGCTCGATGCCCTCTGCTGGTTGCACGACTGCCTTTACTTCTTCACCCATTTCTTCGTTTGGCACCCCAAACACGGCGATATCTGCGATTTTTGGATGCATGGTTAGTGCGTCTTCGATTTCCTGCGGGTAGATGTTGACCCCCCCGGAGATGATCATGAAGGTGGCTCTGTCGGTCAGGTAAAGAAATCCATCATTATCTACATATCCAACATCACCCAACGCGCTCCAGTTGGCATGCTCTGGGTGTTGTACATCTTTCGTCTTACCCTCGTCGTTAAGATAGCTAAACGGCAACTGGGGCAATTCAAAGTAAACCAGACCTGGTTCACCGTTGGGGAGTTCGTTACCTTCCTCATCACAAATGTGAATCGTGCCGAGAATGGACTGACCGACGGTACCCGGTTTAGCCAGCCAAGCTTCGGGGGTCACATGAGTAAAACCGTTACCCTCAGTGCCAGCGTAGTACTCGTAGATAATCGGCCCCCACCAATCAAGCATTTTCTGTTTTACCTCACGAGGACAGGGTGCTGCCGCATGAACGGCGACCTTCAAGGACGATAAGTCAAAAACTTTCCGTTCTGCTTCATCAATCTTCAACATGCGGCTAAACATGGTCGGTACCCACTGGCTATGAGTTACCTGATGGTCCTGAATTGCCTGCAGGGCCTGCAGTTCGTTGAATTTGGGTAGCATGATCACTGTGCCGCCCAGTGCCTGCACGCCCGTGCAGAACCCGACCGGTGCCGAATGATAGAGTGGCGCAGGCGAAAGATAGACCGTATTTTGATCGAAACCCCAGAGGCTCTTTTGCAAGCCTCCAAGCACGCCGCTGTCGTCTGAAATTAATGATGAAGGTAGCGGTTTGAGAATACCCTTGGGCCGGCCAGTGGTGCCGGAACTATACAACATGAAGGTTCCTGCCGGTTCTTCATCCAAGTTTTTGGCCGGGTGTACCGAGATCGATTCGCTATAGTCTTCGTACCCCTCGACTGCCCCATCCACCATAAACCAGCGTTTAACAGCGGGACAACGCGCGGGAAGTTTGGCGGCAACTGCCGAGAGCTGGTTTGAACTGACCAGAACCTGCGATTCCGAGTTGTCGACAATGTAAGCAGCTTCGTCCTCAGTCAGATACTGGTTCACCGTAGACAGGTACAATCCGGAACGTAGCGCAGCCCAGACGACTTCAAAAAACGCGAGATTATTCTCCATGAAAATGGATATGTGATCGCCTTTTCGTAAGCCCTGATACCACATTAACTGCGCCAACTGATTTGATCTGTCATCGAGTTGTTGGTATGTCACAGATTCACCCGTCGAGGCGTGCACGACCGCAGGCTTGTTGGGAAATACTTTCGACCAGTGTCCTGGGTACATGACACGACTCCTGTTTAGTCCGGTTCATCAACGACAGAGGACTCTCTGTCAGCATATAACTATGATACTAATATATCGCAACTACTTTAACAATTTCAATCTGTACGCTCAGAATTCCGGATACTCTCCTCTATATCGAATTATAAAAATTTCGCAAATATCGCGGTAAATTCCTCTTTTAAGCATCAAGCAGCGGTCTGTCTTACAAGAAATGGCCCGAACGAGTTTACATTTTCAGCAATAAACATGATACTAGTTAATAAACCCCAATTCCGAAGGTCAAAATGAATACCCGAAAAAAATATGATGGATTAATGTTTGATGCTGACAATCACTACTACGAAGCAGAAGACGCTTTTACTCGCTACGTGCCGGTCCGCATGCAGCGTCGCTGTGTCCAGTGGATTGAAATGAAGGACGGTAAAAGACATCATCTGGTCGCCGGTAAGATTAATCATTCCGTAGGTAACCCGACCTTCAATCCAGTTTCAAAACCTGGCGTTCTTCGCGAGTACTATCACGGTAACCCAAGGGGTAAAACATTCGTTGAACTGACCCATGGTTCACTGGAGCCAATGCCACCTGAATATATGGACCGGGATGCGAGAGTCGAAAGAATCAAGGAACAGGGTCTCGAGGGTGCATGGTTGTTCCCAACTGCTGGAATTCTGTATGAACAGCCCATGGTTCACGATATCGATGCGATGTGTACTCTGTTTGAAGGCTTCAACCGCTGGCTCGATGATGACTGGGGGTTCAACTACAAAGACAAACTGTTTGCTGCGCCCTACATCACTCTTGCAGATGTGGACTTTGCGTGTCGCGAATTGGAGTGGGCGTTGGAACGGGATGCCCGTGTATTGGTGATGCGACCTTCTGCTGTCTGTACGCGTGATGGTTATTTTGCTGCATCAGATGAACGCTTTGATCCTTTTTGGGCAAGAGTCAACGAAGCCGGGATTACCGTCGTTGCGCATGTTGGTGCGAATAACTATTCAGCAAATGGTTACGGTGGGAATGCTGCGCTGCAAGCACTTGGCGGTGGACGCAAACCCACAGTAGCTGGTCTGATTGGCGAACGCGCTATCTACGATTTTCTGTTAACACTCGCCTATGACAAGCTTTTTGAGCGTTTTCCTAACCTGCGCATTGCTTCAGTTGAAAACGGCTCTGCATTTTTGGCTGATCTTTTTGTCAAACTGGAACACTCAAAAATCAAGATGCCAAAATACTATGATCAGGACCCTGGTGAATTGTTCCGGCGACATGTGTGGATCAATCCTTTTTGGGAAGACAAGATCTCAGATGTGATCAAACATATGGGAGCAGACCGCGTGCTTTTCGGGTCAGACTGGCCTCATATGGAAGGCCTGGAGCATCCGCAGAACATCTTTGACGAGCTTGATGGTGTTGATTCGGATCACGAGAAGCTGTTCTTGCATGACAATGCAGCGGCGTTGAATCGACGTCAAGCTGTATAGGAAAACCGAAGGGAGAATTATATGAAGCTTGGATTAAGTATTGGCTATTCAGGCGGTGAGATGAGATTGCCTGTTGAGAAGGTTCAACTGGCAGAGAGACTGGGCTATGACTCCGTATGGACCGCTGAAGCCTACGGTTCCGATGCTTTATCGCCGCTCGCTTATCTCGCAGCAAAAACCGAGCGCATCAAGCTAGGCACCGGCGTCATACAATTGGCGGGAAGAACCCCCGCTAATGCTGCAATGACTGTCGCGACAATCGATGCACTAGCGGGAGGCAATCGCGTGATTTGTGGCATTGGGGTATCGGGTCCGCAGATTGTCGAGGGCTGGTACGGTCAACCCTGGGGTCGCCCTTACTACAGGCTAAAAGACTACGTGACTATCATGCAGAAGATTTTTGCGCGTGAAGAACCTGTGACACACGAAGGCAAAGAGATATCCCTGCCTTATATGGGTAACGGCAGCCTCGGCGTTGGCAAGCCCTTGAAATCCATCTTGCACATGAACCCCATTCCTATCTGGCTTGGCACAGGTATGGAATCAACGGTCAGGATGACAGCTGAGATAGCTGACGGCTGGTTGCCGCTTGGCTTGGTTCCCGAAACGTGCAAAATCTATGAGCCCTGGATAGAAGAAGGCCTGAAAAAGGCAGACAAGAACAGATCACAATTTGAGATACAGGGCGGTGCTGCAGTTATCGTGACAGACGACGTGAAGACATCAATGAACCGCCTTAAACCAAACATTGCACTCTACGTCGGCGGCATGGGTCACAAAACGAAAAATTTTCACAAGGAAATGATGATCCGCAGGGGCTTCGGTGATGCCGCAGAACGCATACAGGAATTGTATCTGGCAAAAAACAAACGCGAAGCGATTGAAGCTGTACCGGACGAGTTTGTTGATCAGGGCGCACTTATTGGCGATAGAACAAGAATTCAAAAACGCTTCAGGGACTGGGAAGACAGCGGTATCACTGGACTCACCGTGAGCGGAAACGAAGAAGCTCTGCGCCTGATGGCGGAATTAGCCAGACTGAATATCGAACCAAATTCCTAACAACAAAAACATAAGGATTAAAAAATGAGCGGATCATCGGATGACAAGAAAAAATCAGACCATCGCACGGTAAAATGGTCACCGCCCTATCGCAGGGAAAACGTAGAGATGCCGGAATTTGATCTCATCGAAATCGAGCGCGATGCGCCAATCGGTAGAATCGTGCTCAACTCGCCAGAGAAGCGAAACCCGTTAGGTTATGAACGGCTTTTGCAAATAGAAATGGCAGCGAAGCTACTTGAACTCGATGATGAAATTCGCGTGATAATCATCAAAGGCCAAGGACCAAGTTTTTGTGCTGGTTACGATATTACGCCGGTGAAGAAAGGTGAACGACAGCGAAACATGCCACCAGGCGGCTATATCAATCCCAAGCGCGATAGGCTCTGGCAGTCCTACGATCTTGAGCATGCACGGGTTTATATGACCCTATTCGATCTGCAAAAGCCAGTCATTGCGCAAATTCAAGGCGCTTGTCTTGCCGGTGGTTCCGAGCTTGCAGGCTTCTGCGATCTGAGAGTTGTTGCTGATGATGCAAAAATCGGCTGGCCCGTTGGTCGCAACTGGTCACCGGGTAACCTGCAATACATCCCATGGTTAGTCGGCATGACTAAAGCGAAATACTATATGTTTACCTCAGAGCCCATGAGCGGTCTTGAGGCCGTGCAATGCCAATGGGCATCGGAATCAGTGCCTGAAGAGAAGCTCGAAGAACGCACTGAAGAACTCGCAAACCTGATTGCGCTGACCCCCACTGACCTGATTATGATGACCAAGCGAAGCATCAACCGCCAGTTCGAAGTCATGGGCTTCAAAACCGGTATTGCTGCCAGTGTTGACCTCCTCGCACTTTCGAGCTTTCGAGAACAAGGGCTCTATGCTCGCAGATCAGAGAATGGAGAAGGTGGTGATGAATTTATGCGCAGGGCACAACAGGATGGCCTTAAAGAAGCCCTTAAGTGGCGTGAAGAGAAATTTGGTAACAGCTATCGAGAGCCTGACCAAGACGAGTAGCCGCTACCGGAAAAGAGAAAACAATCCGATTGAATTGGTGGCATAATGAGCGCCGAAAGTTTACATAAGACAATAATGTTGTATGGCGAATTATGTTCGACCAGACCATATTGAATCAGCAAGGGTCAACAAATATACGATGCAAGATACAGCTCCCGCCAACGAAAGGGCTGCAATAAAGATTGCAAGAGATATCGTGGGAGATATCCAGGAACGAGCGTTACGACCGGGAACAAAACTTGACCCTGAGCATGTAATGATTCAGAAGTTCGGCGTTTCTCGCGCTACCGTTAGAGAGGCCTTGAGGTTTCTCGAGCTTCAGGGAACGCTGAGGATTAAAGCTGGTCCTGGCGGAGGTCCGGTTGTGAGTGTGCCTGACATAGACAACTTGACCAGCGCAATCTCGCTTCAGCTGCAGTTTGCAAATGCTTCTTTTAAAACAGTTCTAGATGCGAGAAGGTCCGTCTATTCTTCACTCGTTGCAGAGGCGGCAGAGAACGCAGACCATCAGGATCTGGTTAGTCTGCGAAACTGTGTTGAACGTCTGAAAGAAGCTGTCAGCGACCCTGACGAACACACACGCGAAGCCCGACGTTTCTATGAACTGATTGCTACAGCATCAAAGAATCTCGTGCTTGGTTTTCTCGTTAACGCTTTACACCGGATGTCTCAACACTCTGGCATCGTATTCGACCTGGACCATCGGCGCGCACATGCAAAGAATTCAAGACTCATTTTGGATGCAATTGAAGCAGGGGAATCCGAAGCAGCACGTTTGATGTCACAGCGGATGCACAGCGCAGCAAAACGCTATTGGGAGAAGCACGCGCCCGAGTTGCTGGAAATGCCAGTGTCCTGGATAACCTGACAAGCTGGCCTGTCGGTTATCTGATCGACGCCATCATAAACGGCTTCCCCCACGTACCAGACGCCCCGGCCGAGCACCCGTGTCCTGATCCCGGCGGCGAGTGATAACGCCATTCAACAGTGTGGCTTCATACCCGGAAATCTTCTGTAGCAACCGTGCGCCACCGGCTGGTAAGTCAGCATGAGAAACGGGCATATCGACAGATAGCGCATTCATGTCGATAACATTGATGTCGGCGCGCATGCCAGCCTGCAATGCCCCGCGGTCCTTGAGCCCGTAGAGCAATGCATTGCGACGCGTTTGCTTTTCGACGATGAACTCGATCGGCAGGCCTTCCCCGCGTGTACGCCCTCCAGCCCAATGTTTAAGCTGTGTTGTTGGCATTGATCCATCCGCGATAAGGTGTACGTGGGCACCAGCATCGGCTAACCCGGTGACAGTTTCAGGATGAGCTAGCATTTCACGCACAACATTGAGATTTCCATCCCGGTAGTTAGCACTCAGTATTGCCGCAAAACCGGTGCCCCCGTTTTCAATCAGATAGTCATAAAGCACGTCGTCAATAGGTTTACCTGTTCGCGAAGCACGGCCGCCAAGTGAATCTTCAACTTTGGGCTCATAATCAAATCCATCAGACAGTGGGTAGAGGTTCGCTGCATTGAATAAAAAGACGTTGGCCAGAGCTGCCATCGATCCAGCATCCTTGACCTGACGATCAACATCCGCCAAAACCTTGCGCTTCATTTCGGGATCACGCATGCGCTCAACTCGCTCAGCCAAAGGCAATGAAGCGAGTTCGTCTATGTAGACTCCGCGATTCATAAACCCGTGATAGCCCCCGAGGCCAGACAGTAAACCGATTTGTCGTGACGCAACTTGTGGACGCAGGCAAGCGCCCTTGGTGTTTTGCTGACTGGCAAACTGCAAGACCTTTCGCCAGTCATCGGGATGATCTGGTGTCTGGATGGTTGTGAAGGTCACAGGTAACCCGCTCTTCTTTGAAAGTGTTGCCAACATATCCATTTCCTGTTCGGCAGTGAAGCGCTCGCCGCCAAAAATTGTCATGTCGCCAATGGAGGAAGATGATATTGCTTCGATAACGGCCCCACCACCCTTAGCGATGCCTTGTGCAATTGCGATGAGCTCTTCAGCACTGGCATAGGTGCCAGGAATAGCCGCGCCATCAATGCTGCGGTGAAAGATGGTGCGCGATGTCGAAAACCCAAGTGCCCCTGCACGTGCAGCCGATTCAGCCATGACCTGCATCTTCGCGATATCCTCGGCTGTTGCATCCTCGTGATTCATCGCGCGCTCGCCCATTACCTGCAATCGCAGCGCGCTGTGTGGTAGCTGGGCACCAAAATCCATGGAGTAACTTCGTTCGCCAATGTAATCCAGATATTGCTCAAACGTGTTCCACGCACCCCAGGGCACACCTTCGGCCAAAGCTGTACCCGGGATATCCTCAACGCCTTCCATGACATCCATCAGGGCTTGTTCGTCACCGTCGCGGTAAGGGGCAAAACCAACACCGCAATTTCCCATGACAAAAGTTGTGACGCCGTTACTGAATGAGGGGTCCAGGGTGTCGTCCCAGGCGACCTGGCCATCATAGTGCGTGTGAATATCGACCCAGCCCGGAGCTACAACGGCGCCGTCTGCGTCGATAACCTCAGCGCCTGACGCCTCGATTTTGCCACCTACCTCAACGATTTTGTTTCCTGCAATCGCAACGTCTCCCGACACGGGTCGTGAGCCTGTTCCATCAACCAGCGTGCCCCCACGTATCAGTACATCAATCCTCGTTGAGTTTTCCGTCATTAGTCTACTCCAGTTTTTTGCTTGTTTTTCCAATGGGTTAATTTTTCTTTGGGTCTTTCAACATGAAATTACCCCAGTTGAATCGATGATCAGGGGTAAACACAATTCAGCAGAAGGTTAGTTGCCAGTAAATTTGGGTTGCCGCTTTTCGAAGATTGCACGAACCGCTTCTTTGCCATCATCGCTTGCTAGGCCACGACCGGTGTAGCGAAGTTCATCACGTACCAGTTGTTCCAGGTTGTCAGGCAGGCCAATGCGCGCGACCTGCTTTTTCGTTTGCTGTGCAGCAAGCGGAGCGATAGCGGCAATTCGGTGGCAATAATCTTCAAAAAACCAGGTGAATTGTGCGTCGGCAACCACCTCGCCAACCAAGCCGATTTCCAGCGCCCTGGTTGCTTTAACAAATTCAATCTCCAGCAGAAAACGCATTGCCTGCTCGTGTCCCAACGCCTGTGGCAGCGTCCAAGTGAGACCACAATCAGGAGAAGTACCCACTCTGGCGTAACCCGGGTGGAAGGTTGCTTTGTCGCTAGCAATACGCATGTCACAACACATCGCAAGAGACAGTCCTGCACCAATAGCGAGACCGTTGACCCCGCAAACCACTGGCTTTTCACAATCGATGCGTATGCCTGTGACGAGCCTCACCACGCGCTCGATTGTGTTAGCCGCACTGTCACTTTGACGGCTATTCTTTGGTCTGCTCAAATCCGCACCTGCGCAAAAAGTGTCGCCGTTACCTGTGATGCCGATAACGCGCACGGAGTCATCTTTAGTCGCCTGTTCAACAGCTTCCACTATGAGGCTTGTCAACTCTCCCGACAGGGCGTTTTTTTTCTCAGGTCGATTGAGGCGGAGGATTAACACATGATCTTGTTGCTCTTTCAGGAGCGCAGGTTCGCTCATTGGTTTGCACCTTGCATTTTCAAATTCCTATTCGCTTGTTAAGCTCGACGGTGTTGTCGTGTAGTATTTTTTGTTGCGTTGTAAGCGTGAGATCTTCAATCTCGTCGAGAATGTCCAGCGGTCTCTCAAGACCCTCCATGTGCGGCCAGTCAGAACCGACAATGACCCTGTCCTCACCCATGTGGTCAATCACTTCACGAATGTCATCTTCCCAGAACGGGTTGATCCAGACGTGCTCTTTGAATGATTCGATTGGATGTAGCCGATAGTATGTCGGTGTTCGCTCGGCACTATGCTCAAATGCCCTCAACATTTCAGGGAGGAATTCGGAACCATTTTCCACTGAAGCGATGCGTACATTGGGGAATCTCTCAAATAGTTTGTCGAACACCAGGCTTGCGAGGAAATCCATAATATTGCGCGGCCGATGAAAGTTTGTAACGCTGGGTTTTGCACCCATCGAAAGCACATCCTGGTTTTTGACGTCATAGCCGTTGCTGTCATGACGCGTCTGCCCAATGTGCACAACGACAGTGATACCCGCTTCGTTGACCCTTGACCAGAATGGGTCGAATACCTTGTGTCCAGGATTACGTGGCCCTTCTTTAGTAAAGACCGCGCTGGGTCGCATGACGAGTATACGGGCGTCTTTCTTCAGAGCCTTCTCGAGCTCTTCGCACGCATGATTAACACTTGCAAGACTGATATAAGGCGCAGAAAACAACCGATTCTCATAGTTAAAACCCCAGTCTTCATCCAGCCATTGGTTGAACGCACTGTATAAAGTACATACTGCATCCACGTCTTTTTTTAGCAGTTCCTCGTAGAGAATGGCCAGCGTCGGAAACAACCATGCGGCCTCAAGACCTTGCGCATTTAGCCTGGCGATGCGGGCATCCCGATCCATATATTCAGGCGGCATGGGTTCGAGTGAGGAGCGACTCAACTCGGCACTGGTTGCGTTGTTGGGGTTGCCGCGAAATAGTTCTCGTAGCACACCTGGTTTTGAAACTGGGTTGAAGGTTGGGTTAGTGAACCGATCGACTTTACCGGCGATAGAGTGGTACTGCCTGCTGTCTTCCATCGTCACCCATTGTACGCACCGCGGCTGCATATGTTTTGGCACATGACGAGTAAAAGCGTCCCGACCTTCGTAATAGTGGTTGTCTGCATCAAACAGCAGGCCGTTAAATCTGGGCACTAATGCCTCCCTATCAAAGTCAAATTCAGCTTAACTATGATTCTAATAATAATAGAAATTCCAAATAAATTGCAAAAAACCTGCAAATATGCATATTATTTCACTTAATAGTATACTAATTAAGAGTTTATATATCGAGAGGAAGACCATGTTAAATGAGATTACCGTCCGTAAAATGCCATTTGAGTTCCCCTCTGATATCGATGCTGTATTCGTTGAAGGCGACCACAAACGTTCATTCAATTTTATTGCGGGTTCACTGTTACTACCCCACTTAGAGCCGTATCTTATTAGGTCAATGAAAGCAGCAGAAAAATATGTGACGGATCCTGTTGTTGCGGAGGGGTTGGACAAATTTGTGCGTCAGGAGGCTCAGCATTACCAGATGCACAAAAAATTCAATGATACTGTTAGACTCGCTGGCTTCCCCGAACTGGCATCTTTTGAGAAAGAGCTGTCTGATGATTACCACCGGTTTACCAATACCAAATCATTGAAATTCAATCTGGCTTATGCCGAGGGTTTCGAAGCGCTGACAATGAATGCGGTCAAACACATGATGGAGCCGAACGGTTTTGGTGAAGATCTACCACCATTTATGCAAATGGTTGAATGGCATTTTGTGGAAGAACTTGAGCACCGCACGGTCACCTTCGATGTCTATGAGCACGTTTTCGGAGATTATCTGTATCGTCTATTTGTAGGTGTCTGGGCCCAGTGGCACTTTAGTAATTGGATGCGTCGCGTGGCCGCATACATGCTGGAAGTAAGGCCTCAGCAAAAAATAGATAAAACAATCGACCGAGAAGAAAAACTTGCCAGAGTCCAGCCGGCCAGCGTTGGCAATCTACTGCCAGGTTTGTTGCGCATCTACCTGCCAAATTACACGCCGCACGATGTTGAAATATCCCCTGGCATCCAGCAGCTTGCTGACAAGTACACGAACATGGCACTGGAAACCTCTTGAATGCAAAGAGCCCCTAACCTGACTCTTTTGGCGACGGACAAACTAGCTAAGACCGCTCAACCAAGGCTAGGTAAATCTATAAATTGAAGCCACATCTGAGCCGCAAATTCAACGGCTCATGAATTTAAGGCGTCAGCAGAGCAATGCTGGCAGCCTATTCTTCGTCTGTTAATAGAAGATTTAAACACTGGTGTTAATAACGATTTACATAAATTTGCAAATGAAATCGTGGGTAATCAGGTGTAATTTGGCTTCCTATTTAATAACTATTTTTCTCGCCCTCTGGCGCGTTTCTGCACCTACGCAAAAGAACAGGTGAGTTACTTAGCATCAAGCGCCAATAACAAGCGGCCCGCTTCCTTTATTGATAACAGCGCCTGCTGCCTTTTGTGAGACTCACTGGCGGGCTCAAGCCCCCACAAGTTCATGTATTTTTGAGCGGCTGCGGCGACGTAGATCTGCCACAGCGCAAGCCGTTCAACATCTATGGCTCTATATTTGGCATAGGCTGCAGAAAAACGGGTCATTGCTGGCGCACCAAAGAGATAACGAAGCTCTACCCTCGCAATAGCGACATCCGATAGCGGGTCGCCTACTGCTGCATCTTCCCAATCGAGAACGGCAGCAATTGCGCCATGTTGCCAAAGTATATTCTCAGGCCAAAAGTCTCCATGCAACAAGGTCACTTCTCCTGAAAATTGTTTCACTTTTCGCGCACTCAGATATTGGCTCAGACCCTCCCATTCCTCCCCTTTCGGCAGATAGTCGAGCAGTTCAGGGAGCGGCTCTGTACGCAGACTAACATCCGGTAACGTTGGCACATTTGCCTGGTGAATCGATGCCAAGGTAGCTGCCATCGCATCGATATAATGAGATTTTTCGCCCTCGGGAATTCTTGTACTGCCGCCAATAAAAGCAATGATCACGTAAGGATAGCTAAGCACGGTGCAGCTCGTGTCAAAAGCCAGTGGGCGAGGCACACTGACGCCCGATACATAGAGTGATTTTAAAATATCATGCTCCATCTCTGCGGGATGTCCAGAGTGATTTTTACCCTGCTCGCGAATCACAACACTTCGCTCGTTCCCATCTCTATCCATCAGATCCAGACGATGGGTATCAGCCGATACACCTCCTCTTAGCACTTCCATCGACGTTAGTTTTGTGCCGGGGAAGTGCTTTGTAACAACTTGCTGGTAAGGTTTGATATTCACGTGATGTATCTTATTGACCCACTTTGATCACCGCGTACGGGCACTCGTTAGCTTGATTTTTAAAATTGTCGAATAGACAAGTACTTTAAACCACATTTTCCCTAGTTTGCCAAAGTATCTTGGTTTGGAACTTTTGGGCAAAAGGCTGGGAATGCAATGTGAACTTGCAGACTGTTGAGTTGATCGCTAACAAGAAATAAAAGTCAGGCATGAGAGCGTTTAGTCGGAGCAAGCTAGACGAAATGGCGAAGGCAGCGCTGGGGGCAAACGAACCGATACCCCAATGGAGAGACGGGTCCAAGACGAAGCTGGATAACGTGAACGGCTAGCCTATTAGAGTTCCCACGCGCTCATACGCTTCCTTGAGCAGGAATCGTTGCGTCAGCATCATACGGGAGGAATCACTATAGTTTGGCCATCGTGTGTGTAGTACCCACAAATCCATCAGGTAAACATCTCCTGGTTCGCCGGTGAGTTCGGCAACAGCGAGTTCTACTCCATCGAGCTTTGATCTTTTCCCGACCAGGTCTGCCCGCGCTTCTGGCGCATGGTCGAGAACATCGGCGAAGAAAGAGTGGTCGCGCAATTGGCTCCGAATGATCTCCCGCGGAACATTCTCCCGTGTCTCGATACGATGGGAACCCGTTACTGCGACCGGACCACCGCCACCTGGTTTAACGGATTCAAGGAACGCGAACAATTGAACGCCAGCAAGTTTCATCCCTGGCAAGCGTTTAACATCTATGTGCCAATCAAGCTTGTTCTCATGCCCATAATTCTGAGGGAGCGTGAATAGAAGGTTCGGACGGGTAGTTCTCTGCTGAAGCTGTCGACCACTGACCAGATCGCAAATCGCCTCATCGAGAATCGGCGTCATCAAACTACCGAATGCTTTGGACTTAGCAAGCTGCTTTCTTAGTTGTCTTGCGGCTTTTAGATCGTCCAACAACCACTGGCCATTGTTAAAAGACTTGCTCTTTTTACAGATTGCTAAAAGGCGGTCTGCGCTCGCACGGACGTACTCGACAGGCAATAGACCCGGCAAGCGGATAAGCCCTTCTTTGCGGAACGTATTTTGTTGGTCTTGCGTCAACATAATGCGACGATGTTAGCCTTCCTTTCAGCATATGCCTGCTAAAGGATAAGAATTATAACAGGGCTTCTCGATCGAAAGCCTGAGTATCGAATCAGCTTGCTTCTCGCGACTTCTGGACAGCTGACCCGGCTCTCTTGCGGGCTGAAAGATTCATCCAACACGAACAGCTCAACGCCACCAGTAATTTTATCGTTTGCCATCGCTACCGCAGTCGCAGGATCATTGAAAATCCTCATGAACTCGTCTACATCATTCGTATCAAATACGCTGAGGACGGACTTGCCATCCGTAGACCCCATGTATGCAATCGACACGCCCTGACGTTTGAATAGTTCGCTATAAATTTTTGTAACAAATGACGTAACAAAAGCAGCCCTGTTAAATACGGGGGATTTTCTCAAAACCTTTCAATTGAATTCACTTTGTCACACAAGGTGTCACACAATGAGAAAGTTATCAGTTCCTTATACCATCAGAAGAAACGGTATTTTCTACCTCAACCCGCGGTGAAATAACCAGATCATCAGGCAGTCATTAGCCACTAAAGACCCTATGGAAGCCTTCCAGAAGGTCAATCAAATTGCCCCTATCTTTGCTAAACTGCGTTCCTGTGAGGTGGTACTAAGACAGCAAATATCAGATATTCTCGGACAAAGCCGGCGTTCAGAGGCAAATGGCCTCAAGTTAGGTCAATCACACGAAGCAATGATGTTGTTGTCCCAAGGATTTTACTTGTACCAGCATGAGCAAATGATTGAGAACTGGGGCACCCGGACGGCCACTCAAATGAAGCGACCTTTCAACAGCTTTTAGAGTTGATAGGAGACCTGCCAGTCATGGCCATGACGAAGTCGGTTGACTCATAACGATGCAGACAAAGTAGGCTCAACTTGCCAAATAAACATCGTCACTGGGGTTCTTTTCGATCATTGGTCGAAATTGATCGTGTTAACGTTACCGAATCTAATGGATGATAAAGTAAATGCAATCAACAGCAGAAGTGAAGCTAGGCCCCGTTTTGATACGAGTTAACTGGTTCGTCGTCGCCGGTATCGTACTGACTGCTATGGGTTTGATTCGACTTGGCATCTGGCAGCTCGACAGGGCCTCTGAAAAGATGGCGCTTCAGGCGGCAATGCAGCAAGAACAACAAAAAGAAGCCATCAATATAGAAGATATTATTATTACGAGGGACGGAACCATTCCTAATCTGCACGTCACACTGGCGGGAGAATACATCAACGACAAGAGTTTTCTTTTGGTGCCACAATCTTACAACGGGCAACTAGGATTTGGCGTCATCACCCCATTTCGATTGCAAAACAGCAATCGAATCGTTCTGGTAGATCGTGGCTGGATAACGGTTGCCTCAGGGGCAAAACTAAATTTTGGACTCGTTGTTGGAGCTCGCCAACTCACGGCCCAAATTCATCTGCGATCCAGTTCACCCGGAGCAGATGAACGACCTGATGCCAGCTCCTGGCCAGTGCAGATCCGTCGCCTGGATGTGGATGTCATATCCGAAATTCTTGGCGAAGATATATTCCCTTACCCTGTGCGCTTGAACGAGGATCAGCCTGGTGTCTTGATTAGACACTGGACAGCTGTCACTGCTAATAGCAACGCCAATATCTCCTACGCGATTCAGTGGTTCGTCTTCGCGTCAGCTATTGTCATAGTGAGCCTGTTCACAAGTTCGAATATCGTATCTGTTCTTCGTAAAAAAGAAGCTCCATAGATTGGTTGCTCGTAGACTAAGTCAGGTCCACGAAGAACTAAGAGAGACACCACTTCGCATCTGGCTATCCAGCCATGTCACACACATCTCCCATGCCAGACCTGCTTGTTCTTCACGATACATGTGAGGACGAGTGTAGTTTAGAAATTCGTGACCAGCTGCCACTCGAAGCGTCGTCGTGTATTTTTGGTGGCTCGATGTGCTCATTGATGGCCGCATCTTTCTCAAGGTAGGTATCAGAAGAAGGGACATAGGCCTCTGGCGGTTTCTTTCACCCGCAATTCCTACTTACCCCTTACCACAACAGGGTCATGTCCTTCATAAAGCACATTTCCCGAGAATATGTCACCCGTTTTAGGGTAAAATAACGTCTTTTTGAAGGTTGAAGGAGCGAAAGCATGACAACTAGAAGAAAATTTTTAGCAGCAACGGGAGGCCTCGCGCTAATACCTCTAATCAGCAGGCCACTGATGGCCGCTGAAAAAGTGCCACTAGATGACCCGACAGCCAAAGCGTTGAAATATGTGGAAGACGCTTCACTGGCAAGCGGGAGAGTTGACAAGATGGGTGTCGCAGGCGCAGACCAGTTGTGCTCGAATTGTCGATTCTATACTGCACCAAACGATGAGTGGGGTCCGTGTCTTCTTTTTCAGAACAGATTGGTTGCCGGCAATGGTTGGTGTACCGGTTGGGTGCCATCCTAATTAGATAACCGGCACCGGAAGGTGTCGGAATTCCTTGTTTTCAATCTGAATTTAGCAGTGTTCCAAGAGTTGTAAACGATCAATTATCGCTGTTACACTCTAGCTAACGTGTCAGTTGTATGAAGTATCATTCCGTTGTTAGCTTGACAATTTATGGAATGAATTAGTTGTATGACACTCCATTTCGTTAATTCGACCAGATTGGAGATAATATGAAGACGCTAAGGCACTATTTTATTAGTGATGATCTTGATGACCTGGATATGCTGGAAGACCAGTTAGAACATGCCGGGATAGATAGACCCAGAATTCATGTGTTAAGCAACGACTCAGTCGGCGTCGCTAATCACATACATCTACATGCCGTTCAATCGATTTTTACCCGTGATGTCGTACATTGCACCTGCATGGGTGCGGTAGCCGGTTTGCTCGGTGTCTGCCTGGTGTTGGGGGTGACTTACGGCCTGGACCTAGCCGACGCTACCATTGGTTGGACACCCTATATTTTTCTGTCCATCGTTGTGATGGGTTTCTGCACCTGGGAAGGCGGCTTCGTTGGTATGCAAAAAACAAACTATCATTTCAAACGATTTGAATCAGCTCTTGAAGATGGCAAACATGTTTTCCTCGTTGACCTGGACCCGAATCAGGAAAGCAGCCTGTCTAGAGTTCTCAAAGGTCACCCCAAACTACTTGAAGCAGCAACGGAAGTAGGTAGTCCTCACTGGTTATTGGCATCGCTAGGTTGGTTGGCCGTTTTTATTGATCGAAACCTGTTCAGTAGTGCTCAGCAGAAAACGCGATCGAGCTAAAACGAATAGGCCAGGTAAACATGGTCAATGAGAAGGCAGATAAAAAGCATCATCAGGTAAAAACTTGAATACCTGAACGTCTTCATGGCGGCTCCATCGTGTCCCAGAAGAAGGCGCATTGACCAAACAATAAACACGAAACCGAGTGCAAGCGCGCTCAGCAGATAGATAGTCCCGCTCATACCAATCATATACGTAATGACCGTCACGCCTGCCCATAGCAAGGTGTAACCGGCAACATGGGAATATTCACCTTTGAATGTTCTTCTTTACGGCCCAGCGCAAGGGCCCAGAAATGAGGGGGGTCCATGTGAAGATAATCATGACGAGTAATACACCGCCAGCATCAATCTGATTAGTGACGGCTGTCCAACCAAACAATGGTGGTGCTGCGCCGAACAACCCACCAATAACAATATTCTGCGGAGTTGCGCGTTTTAGGAAACGGAGTAGACGATCCCGTAACCAATCCAGGATCCGGGTTCAGCCACGCAGTCAGCGGATCGACCAATAATGCAATAATCGACATGCCAGCAATTCCAGTGACTGCCGAAAATAAGATGCCCGATTTGACACTCACTCGACCCTGAGCAATCGGCCGCCGTGAGGTTCTTGCCATATTGATGTCGATTTGTGCATCGATAATGTTAATGACGCTGGCTGCGGAACCCGCGACCAGTGCTACGTCGAGATTAGTGAAAAGTAATAAGTCAAAGGCGACGAACGAGTCAGTGGCGAGAAACATTCCAACGGTTGCACAAAGGCGCTTCAGCAGGACTACACGCGGTTTACAAAGCTCCAGGTAGCGCGCCAGGAACTAGCGGACAAGTCGTTAGCACTGTGCGATTGCAGATCCTCGCTGGGCATCGAACGTTATTGCGAGAAGAACAATAGACGGGTGAAAAAAGTATACTCCGCCTCGATTGCCATCAGACCAATCAACACTAGGAGGCATAGCGGTGGGCAAAGTATCGCGTAGGCCAGAGCAAGCCGCTCCCAGGCCATATGCATGAAGATCGCAACGATGAATCCCGCTTTTAAAAACATGAAGATAAGAATTAGTCCCCATCTGAGGTAGCTCTCAAACCCCATGACGTCAACCAAATACGATAGAGTACTCAGCACAAACAATAGAATCCAAATCTTCAAGTAGATGCTTATTGGGTGCTGTTGACCTTCTGCTGTTGCTTCCATAGACGTCACCAAAGATAAAAGAACGCGAAAATAAAGACCCAGACCAGGTCAACGAAATGCCAATACAGGCCAGCTATCTCGACTGCTTCGTAATTGTTTGACTTGTCATAGTCTCCCCGATAAACCTTGAAGGCGATAATACCGAGATAAATCACCCCCCCAGTGACATGCAGACCGTGAAAACCGGTGATCATAAAAAAGGTGGCGCCAAATTGGTCTGCTCCGAAGGGATTTCCCCAGGGACGGACACCATCTTCAATCAATTTTGTCCACTCGAACGCCTGCATTCCAACGAAACTTACGCCAAATGCCGCTGTAGCAAGCATCAATACCGCTGTTTTAACCCGATCTTTGCGATAGCCGAAATTGACTGCCATCGCCATCGTGCCGCTACTGGTAATCAGAATAAAAGTCATGATGGCAATTAGAATCAATGGCATGTGAGTGCCAAAGATCGTCAGCGCGAATACTTCGCTCGGGTTGGGCCAGGGTACCGTTGTCGACATCCTGACATTCATGTAGGACGTCAAAAAGCAGCTGAAAATAAATGTGTCACTGAGCAGGAAAATCCACATCATGGCTTTTCCCCAGGGAACGTGGAATGCTTCTTTATCTGCCGACCAATCATCGACGATACCAGGCATGCCCTCAGCTAATACCGCACCTGTAGTACTCCCAATATCACTCATATCGAAATCCCTTGTTTTAGAGAAGCGCTATGTGGACAACAGCATCCCAAATAATACAATCCATACACCCAGCAGATAGTGCCAATAGGTCCTGCAGAGTTCCACGCTCAATCGAACTTCCTCGAGCTCAACACCCGCCAATACCCGCAGCGTTGTTCTTGACCAGACCCACAAACCACCCAGCAGGTGTAATGCGTGCAAACCGGTGAAAAGATAAAAGAACGCGTTGGCTGGATTCGAATTGAGGTAATACCCCTCATCGTTGAGCTGGCCCCACGCCATTAACTGTCCATAAATAAAAGTAAAAGTGAACAATCCGGTCGCGAAGAGTGAAACCTGAACCGCACGAAGATTGTTTGAAGCAGCTGCCTTTGAACACCAATGAATGGCGCCACTACCTAGAACCAAAAGCCCGGTATTAATCCAGAGCACCTCTGGTTTCATTACCGGACTCCAATCGGGCAACTCCATGCGCAAAAAATAGGCACTGATGAACAAGGCGAAAACGCTGGTAACGACTGCGAGGAAAAACATAAGGCCTGTTTTGGCTGCCGATGAAATCCTGCCGATCTCTTCTCGCGTATCTAGCTCTGGCCCCACCTTGGCCCATGGTTTCTCAAGGACACGCTGGCGCCAAAGCCACCAATAAGCGAAGCCGACCATCGCAAAAATAAACAGGACTATAGTGATCATCGTTAACTCGCCGCCTTGTCCACTTCAGATTCCGGGACGTTTTGCGGAATAAAGTCCTCCTCAGCGCCAGGCACGCTATAGTCATATGCCCAACGATGTACTACTGGCAATTCTGGTCCCCAGTTGCCGTGAATAGGCGGAGTATCTGGCGTCTGCCATTCGAGTGTTGTAGCACCCCAAGGGTTTGATTCAGCTTGCTTGCCCTTAAACAGGCTCCATATCATGTTATAGAAGAAAATAATTTGTACTACGGCAACAAATAGTGCGGATATAGTGATGGCCGTGTTTAAATCCAGTGCTGATTGAGGAATAAAATCGATTCCTTCGTAAGCGAAATAACGTCTGGGAACCCCCAAAAAGCCAAGATAGTGCATCGGTAGGTAAATCGAATAGGTGCCGAGGAAGGTCAGCCAGAAATGAGCTTTCCCGAGCGTGGCATCAAACATCTTGCCGGTGATTTTGGGATACCAATGATAGATCGCACCAAAGACAACTAATATTGGAGAGACGCCCATCACCATATGGAAGTGGGCAACGACAAAGTAGGTATCTGACAAGGGCAAATCGACCACAACGTTACCCAGGAATATACCGGTTAAACCGCCATGTATGAAGGTGAAAATAAATCCAATGGCGAACAACATCGGGGTATTCAGGTGAATATTTCCACGCCATAACGTCAGTACCCAGTTGTAAACCTTTATGGCGGTTGGCACTGCAATGATCAGCGTCGTGGTGGCGAAAAAGAAACCAAAGTATGGGTTCATGCCGCTCACGTACATGTGATGCGCCCAGACGACAAAGCTTAATCCACCAATACCGACAATAGCCCAGACCATCATCCGATAGCCGAAGATATTCTTTCTTGCGTGCGTGCTCAACAGGTCTGAAACGATACCGAATGCGGGCAGCGCCACAATATAAACTTCCGGATGGCCGAAAAACCAGAACAGATGCTGGAAAAGAACCGGACTGCCGCCATCATAATTAGTTTGCTCCCCCATGGAGACCATTGCAGGCATAAAGAAGCTAGTGCCAAGCACTCGGTCCAAGGTCATCATGATGGCGCTGACCAGTAATGCGGGAAAAGCGAGAAGACCCAAAACTGTAGCCGTGAAAATACCCCAAACTGACAAGGGCATACGCATCAGTGTCATGCCCCTGGTTCGGGCCTGGAGAACAGTCGTCACATAGTTCAGACCGCCCATCGTGAACGCGATGATAAAGACAAACAGGGAAAGCAACATCAGTATGATGCCCCATTCAACTCCCGGTGTTCCGAACATGATTGCCTGTGGTGGATAGAGCGTCCAACCAGCACCGGTTGGACCACCGGTAACAAAGAAACTGGACATCAGTATGATCACCGACAGCAGATAAACCCAATAACTGAGCATGTTCAGGTATGGGAAGACCATGTCCCGCGCACCGACCATTAGCGGGATGAGATAGTTACCGAACCCCCCCAGAAACAGTGCGGTCAAAAGATAGATCACCATGATCATGCCATGCATGGTGACAAACTGATAATACTCACTGGGTTGGATAAAGGAAAATGTGTCTGGAAACCCGAGTTGCAGGCGCATAATTCCAGACAAAACCAAGGCCACAACCCCCACCGCAATGGCCGTTATGCCGTACTGAATGGCAATAACCTTGTGGTCCTGACTCCAGACGTATTTCGTGATAAAACTGTGCGGGTGCGAAAGTGCCTGCCCCCTATCTGCCAACGCAACATGCGCCATGTCTAATCCTCCCCACCCTGCATCGCTGCATCTGCTATCTGGTTTTGATCAACCGCTGGTTCCAATGTGTTGATGTAGGCGACCACATCATCAATGTCTTTTTCGGTTCTCAACATGCGCGACATACTTCGCATTTGAGGTCCAAACAAATCCTCCCGATGAACGCCTCGAACTCCGCCGATGAAGTTCTGCAACTGTCGCTTCACATACCAATCCTCCTGGCCCCGCAGCCGCGGCGAATTGGTCGCGTAGTTACCTTCGCCATTCACACCATGACAGGTTCCGCAGGTTTGATAGAGATGCTGACCTCGCTCTACATCTCCGGAAAGAGAAGTATCAACCGAATGTTCCGGTAAGGTGCTGATGTAAGCCGCTATGTTTCTAATAGCCGCCTCGTCTGCAAGCACCGCAGCCATCGGTGCCATCTGCTGACCGTAAACATCGTCCTCATGCGCACCACGGACGCCGTTTTTGAAGTTGCGAAGTTGGGTCTCGAGGTACCAACCCTCTTGACCGCTGAGCTTGGGTGAATTAAGGGCAACGATACCCTCGCCCTGCGAACCGTGGCAGGCCGCGCACACCGGATAGGTCGCCTGACCTATTAGTGGGTCACCTGCTTTGATGGCAGACATCTCTTTAAAAGTCATCAGGCCGTCACGCCAGGCGTCGTAATCTTCCTGAGTGTCGACAACCACTCGTCCACGCATTGCAAAATGCCCGAGACCACAGAGTTCTTCACAAAGAATGTCGAAGGTACCTGTCCTGGTCGGGGTTAACCACAAATAGGTAACTAGTCCAGGGACAAGGTCCATTTTCACGCGAAATTCAGCGACCGCGAAATCATGCAAAACATCTTTTGACCGGAGCAGCATTTTAACCGGCTTATCAATCGGCAGGTGCATGACGTTACTCATGACGATCAGGTCATCCTGGCCGTTAGGGTCGGCGGGGTCTACACCCAGCGGGTTATCAATATTGACGAGGGCGGAGGATGAAGAGCCAAGTTTGCCGTCATCCCCCGGCAGGCGAAAAGTCCAGCGCCACTGTTCCCCAATTACCTCAAACTCCCAGGCATCCTCTGGAACATTGACGAAATCATCCCAGACCCATAACCCTGGCGCCAGCATAGCTGCGACGCCAATAGCGGTCAGTCCGGTTAACCAGATTTCAAGTTTTGTGTTTTCAGGTTCGTATTGGGCTCTTTCGCTATCAGGACCACGGTTTCGGTAGCGCACCACCGCATAAGCCATGAACAAATTGACAGCAATAAATACTGCACCTGTCACCCAAAAGGTAATATCGATCGTGAGGTCGATTGCTTGCCAGTTTGAAGCAATCGGAGTGAACCACCAGGGACTGAGGAAATGAAACGCTATTGAGCCGACAACTAACAGCACAAGGGCAACAGCTATAATCATACTTTCTCCTCTCCGGTACGGTTCGAAAAACGAGCTATGTATTTGGTTCTTTAGTTCTTTGTTTTCTTATCTCTGTACTCTTAATAAATGGAACGAATAGTAGATGGTACAACAGGCAGTTACAGCGGTAATTTTTCGATAAGCCACCTATCGGGTTGGAAGCTACCTTTGAACCGGTAAAAAGTCAACCCAATATTTATCCTAGACAATGATTCAAACCACCATCAAATAACTTGCATTTTGGTAAGGACAGCACTAAAGAATTGGCGTTAAGACTGGACCGTTTAAAGTGTTCAGAAAGTCTTCGAGTTGTCGAAGCTCCAAATCATTGAGCCCCAGTGGTTCCGCCTCATTGTGGCCGATCATGGCTTCAGGAGCCCGATTGTAATGATCCAGAACCTCGCTCAATTGCTCCATCTGCCCTTTGTGCATATATGGCGCGGTGCCTTCCAGGTTTCGCAACGAGGGAGTACGCATCGCACCAATCAAGTCGACACCAGAGCGCATGAAACGCAGTTCAGCACAATCGTTAACTGCGCTGTCGCTATACCTACCGGCACAATTGAAAGGATCAGCCCGGACAAGCCGCTCGCCTTCAACTCTGCCTTTATCGGGTATCTCTCCGGCTGAATTAACCAGCCCTGTATTATGAAACTCATTGTTGGTCAGAAGCGGGCCGTTGTGACAATTGATGCAACCCGCCTTTCCAATAAAGAGCCGAAGGCCCATTTTCTCATTGGGCGAAAACAAACTTTCCTGTGTAGAGGCATCGTTAATCAACTCAGTTTCGACGTAATGATCGAACCTAGATGGTTGAGGCACCAACAACATTTCGTAAGCGGCGATGCTTTTACCAAGATTTGTAAACGCGCGAGTAATGCTTTCTTGGTCCGCGGCTGCCATTGCCTGCCAGGCCTTGTTCCACTCAGGGTTATCCCCAGGTGCGGCATTGGCGGGAAACCGAACTGGATCAGAAATATCAGGCAGGTCACCGAATAATTCCTGATACATGGGGCGATATACTTCGTCACCGGATATGAAGCGGATGTAGGCCATTCGATTTCCGCCATGCTCATCTTCGTGTTCAAGGGGTGCCAGGGCCTGTGCCCACAAACTGTCTTTACGTCCATCCCAATAGAACCATGGGCTATAGGCAGTACCGACAATGCTTGGCGTATTTCGCTGAGCCTCTCCGATCGCAAAGCCCTTAGCCATGCCGTCGGAAAAATACCTTGATGGTTGGTGGCAGATCGCACATGAAACTAGCCCATTGACACTCAGTCGGGGATCGAAAAACAACTTGTGTCCCAGCTTTGCAGCGTTGATATTGGTCGCCACCGCGTTGGAACTATCGATTGGCGGCTGACTCAGGTTTCCAATCCACAGCGATTCCAGGGTTTTTTCCTCATCTGGCGTCCAGGGCTGGTCGGACGGATCGTCCAGTAAAAAATAACCTGCGCTCAATAGAATGCCGACAGCAATCAGCGCCATCAATCGGTCTGAATTGCTCACCTCACAAATCCAGAGAGACCATAAGAGTATCGGTTTTAGCGCCAGCCTTAATGTTAAAACTCATTTCCCAACGCCCTGACATATGAAACCTCAATCCTTCCACCAGATACTCGCAATCATTTGCTCCTGGCCGAACGAGAGGCGCCGTTGGAAACCCGTGATTGTGTTCTGGCATGCCACCAACCACCGTAATTTCAGCCCCTTTGACACACAATCCGTCACCTGTCCGCACAGACATTACCCAGGATTGAATTTGGTTGATGACAATCGGCTTAGGCTGGCTGTCAAATCGCACCTCATAGTGACCAGCAACTGTTGATTGAAAAGCAATATCACCGGCCCCCACCGGTTGCCCCAATGCAGCATGAGATAGAGTGAAATACACCGGCAACCACAGGAGAAGCAGGCCACGGTCGCGGAAATAAGATGCTGGGGTCATGCAGAGCGCTCCCTTCGGGAATCGTAATACAGGGCGGAACCGAGCAACGCGATAGCGAAGCCGACGAAAGGCCAATAGCGATACCCGGTAAATCCAACTTTGAATGGAAATACTGCCACGTAAGTTTCATCAAGCGCCAAGGTCCTGGCTGTGATGATGCCAACATACCAGCCCGGATCTTCAAACTGATGGGTTATTGAGAAAACGTCCGGTTCGCGTTGAGGCGGATGGTAGGCCACGGTGATACTTTCTAGGTCATCAATTTTTTTAATGTCTTTTTCACGCGTAAATTCCCTTTTCCCGGTCAGCTCACGAATAATACGAAACTCTATCATCATTTCCGCCAGGCTATCGTGTTCGTATTCCATCACGAAAACTGCCTCAGACGCTTCGGGCAGAGTTTCGCAAAATTGTTCATGGCCGTAGCTGCCTGGGAGATAGGTTTTAAAGTGGGCTTTCAAGTACCCAATCTCCAGAATGCAGATGTCACCTTCCGGAGTCATGCTGCCGTGCCCCATCGTCTGTTGCGCTAACGCAAGACAAAAAACAAGCAGTGCAGCAGATCGTATATTTTTCGTCATCATTCGATGATAGCACCAACAAGGCTGGCTGTAGATAAGTACTTTAAACCACATTTTTTGAAGATCGGTCGACTATGGTCACTGCTGATGTACAGTCAAATTTACGACCCCCTGACTTGGTGGTCCTTCAGATGGTCAATGACTGCTACGATCCTGATCTGTTGGCTTACAGACTGTTGGGTTGATCGCTGAGAGCCTAATGCCGTGTTAAGGGGCAGGATAATGCTTGGCTAAACTCGTGTAGCGAAGCGAAACCAAGCAAAGCTTTAGAAGCCTCGCCTTGAATGGCTTGTTATGAGTACTTACAACTGATCAAAGTAGTCACCAGAACGATGTCTAAAAAACACATTACAATATTGTAATTCTATTTCCAAAGGCGACGTTTTTATTACATTAATGTAAGGATTAATGGTTCAATGGGGAGTTATGGGGGATACCGACAAGAAGGGGATTTATATCATAGCGCCAAAGCCTATAGTTGTTTCAGACGAATAGGCGGAACTGCTTATTGAAGGTCTCTTGCTATAGAGGTGCAAATCAATACTCGTCAGCCAGGCCATCACACACCCATCCTTCTTTCCCTTCGATATCAATTGTCGTGTAAACACTTTACGGCAGAAAATGGTCAATGTCTGAGTGGCCACTGACCTACTAGCCTAAAGACGGTAGGGGCCGTCACTTAATAGATTTAAAGGTCGGGCAGAGGTGATTTGTCTGTTTACCCAACTATTTTGACTTAACCTGAAAGGCAACATTCCGTGAATAATGATCCTTATCTTTTGATTACCGCTGACACCCATGCAGGTGGAAGTCACGAACAGTACAGAGACTATCTAGACCCTAACTATCGGGCACGATTTGATGAATGGCGGGGTGGCTACAAAAACCCATCTCAGGCGCATTATGGCAATAAGAAAAAACGTAACTGGGACCTTGATATCCGTACCGATGATCAAAACAGCCAAGGGGTTGTTGGCGAGGTTGTCTTTCCTAATACGGTGCCACCTTTTTTTAACCAGAGTATCGTTACGGCACGTCCACCAAAGCCTGACGAGTACGAACTTACCCTGGCAGGTATCAGGGCACACAACCGATGGCTAAAGGATTTTTGTGCAGAAGACCCCGATAGAAGAGCGGGGATCGGTTTGATTCTGCCTAACGACTTTGACGAGGCGATAAAAGACATAGAGTTCATCGCTAAAGCTGGGTTGCGCGGTGGCGTTATGTTGCCGCTCATTCCGCCAGATTGTACCTGGCTCAAGCAGTTGTATGACCCAGCATGGGATAGAGTGTTCGCCGCTATTCAGGATCATGGTCTTGTCATGAACCAGCATTCTGGACAAGGTTCACCGGATTATGGCGACTCCATGGTAGGACAGGCGTTGTGGGTCACCGAAGTCACCTACTATTGCCAGGCCGGCTTTCGCCATTTGATCATGAGCGGTGTGTTCGAAAAATTCCCACAGCTAAAATATGTCCTGACTGAGTCAGGATGTGCGTGGGCGCCACCGTTACTCGACCAGATGGATCGGATTCATCAGGGAATGAGTGCCGGTGCTATTGGAGAGTTGAATTATGGCGACCAGCAATGGGTGTTGTCTGAGCCGCCCAGTTATTATGCCAAGCAGAATGTCTGGTACGGTGCGAGTTTCCCAAGCAAAGCTGATCTCGCGGGTATTGATAGGATCGGTGTAGATAAAGTGCTTTGGGGTAACGATTACCCGCACTACGAAGGGACATTCCCCTACAACCTTGAATCACTAAGGCTCACCTTCGATCAGGTGCCTGAAGAACATCGCCGCAAGATTCTCGGATTGAACGCCGCTGACGTTTATAACTTTGACGTCGAGAAACTATTACCCCTCGCGAAACAATTTGGCCCCACTCCGCAGCAAGTCAATCAAGCGCTGCCTAAAGAGGACATCCCGCGAGACTCGATGTGCTACCTTTTTCAGAACGCGCTTCATAGTTGAGCGCGCCAGGAGACCCCTATGTCTGTGCCTAAGGATATCGGTATCGTCGATACCATGATTGGTTTTCCCGCCGACGATTTTGCGATGTACGATTTCATTCGCGAACAATTGAAGGATCCTTCTGCAAAGTTTGAATTCCCGGTGGAATACATGTTCAAGCAAGTGCCGAAGGAACTTTACGGTAGTTCGAAGGACCCGGTCACCCTTACCTTAAATGAAATGGATAAACACGGCGTTGAAATCGGTCTCATTGGCGTTGGCGGAGAAGTGTCGCGCAAGGCCTTAACCGAGCACCCGGATAGGTTTGTTGGTCAGGGCAGCGTTGATCCCAATACCGGCATGGAAGGTATTCGCGAAATGGTGCGCCAGTATGAAGCGTTTGGTGTCAGTTCTTTTGGCGCCTTTAATGCGGGGTTTAATCCTCAGGTGGGCATTAATGACGCTAAGATGTACCCGATCTATGCCAAGTGTGTTGAGCTGGATGTACCCATCTTTTCCTGTGTCGGGGTTCCGGGACCGCGATTTCCAATGTGGCCGCAAAAGGTCGAGTTAATCGATCAGGTGATGTATGACTTTCCAGAATTAGTGTTCGTCACCCGGCATGGGTGCGAACCCTGGGAAGACCTTGCGATCAAGCTGATGTTGAAGTGGCCTAATCTTTATTACTCAACCACTGCGTTTGCGCCAAAGTTTTATCCAAAGTCCATCATCGATTACGCAAACTCAAGGGGAAGCCACAAGATTATCTATGGTGGCTATTTTCCTATGGGATTGTCACTGGATCGCATTATGGATGATATGCAAGGCTTGGCCCTTAATGATGATGTTTGGCCAAAATTTCTGCGAGACAATGCAAGACAGGTACTCAAGTTAACCTAATTAAGGGTGAGCGAATGGCGTTGGCGCCTGATCACCTTGAGCTGGGTAGAATTAATCGCAGCCCGTTATTGGACATTCGAATACGCTGGAACGGTTCTTATTTGTTCAGATTATGACCTTAAATTCATCTAGAAAAAGAGGGATTTATTTTGATATATTCAAATGTACCTAAACTTTTTGCAGGCGAACGGAGGACTCGATGGAACACGATCTAATGATTACAGGTGGCACCCTTGTCGATGGCACAGGCGCTGAACCCATAAAGGCCGACCTCGCGGTCACTGACGGTCGCATCACGCAAATTGGCGATTTGGCGGGGGATACTGCCGCCGAGACAATTAATGCGAGCGGCAAACTAGTGACACCGGGTTTTGTTGACCTGCACACACACCTCGATGCCCAAATCGGTTGGGACCCAATGATGACTTCGTCGTCTTATCACGGCGTGACGACCGCCATGATTGGTAATTGTGGCGTCACCTTCGCACCTTGTGGGCCAAAGAATCGACGCTATCTCGCAGAGTTAATGGAATCGGTGGAAGACATTTCCGCTGATGCCATCATGGATGGCCTGCCATGGGACTGGAATAGCTATGGCGAATACTTAGATTCCATAAACGCCTTGAATCCAGCGCTCAACATCGTTGGTCTGGTTGGGCATTCCTCTGTTCGGTATGAAGCCATGGGTGACAAATCCATGGACGAAGGGGTGCAACCTGACGACGCTGAACTCGATTACATGGTGAAGATGGTTCGAGAGTCTATGGAAGCCGGTGCGGTTGGGTTTTCTACCTCCCGCTTTTTACTACACAAAGTACCCGACGGACGTTGCACGCCAGGTACTTGGGCGGACCTTCGGGAAACTAAAGCCATTCAAGAGGCGGTCATCGCAGGCGGGGGAATCGGTTCGATGTTCCAGTCTGCAAACGATATGGCGACTCGATTCGAAACCGAATTAGAGATGTTTCGCGATGGTATGAATCTTGGCTGCCAGGTCCTCTTTTCTGGTGGCACCGGCCCACAAGGTGACGGTGGCGTTGGTCGCTGGGCAGAATTTCTTGATGCTGGTAATCAAAACGGCAAGCGAATCGCCAGCCTATGTCATACCCGGCCTAGCGGGGCCTTTTTTGGTCTTGCACAACTCTCGCCGTTTACAAAAAAATCCAGCGCTTGGAGAGAGCTAATGGCACTACCCACGATTGCAGACCGGGTAGCCCACATGAGGAAGACAGAAGTAAGAAATAAACTCATCAAAGAGGGCATGGAGGCTGGTGACCTGAACCAAATGGCGCATATGCTGCACGCTTTCGGTGCCGGCGAGCGACCAAACTTGGACTTTGATCAAAAGTGCAGCCTGGCCCAATTAGCCGAACAAGCGGGCCAGGATCCGGTCGAGGTCTACGTTGACCGCCTGATTGCCTCTGAAGGACATGAGTACTTCAACTTATGGATGTTTGGCGGCAATCTGGAAAACCAGTGGAACTATATGAAGCTACCTCATGTAGTCCCGATGCTCGGTGATGCGGGTGCCCACGTTGGCTTCTTTACCGATACGGATTCGCCAACGGTTCTCTTAAGTGAGCTAACGCGAAAGCAAGGTGTGTATACGGTGGAAGAAGCAATTCACCGAATCACCGGCAAGTCAGCTGAGATCATTGGCCTCAAACAGCGCGGTAACCTTAAAGAGGGATGGCACGCTGATATCAACGTGATTGACTACGACAATCTGTCTACTCATCACGCTGAATACGTTAACGATTTCCCGCATGGCGGTGGTCGTTTCACGGTGAAAAGTACGGGCTACGACGCAACGATTGTTGCGGGTAAAGTTGTGGTTCGAAACTGTGAACACACTGGCGATCGACCCGGCGAGGTCATACGAGAATTTCATCGCGGATAAGATGAGAACGGGTCCTACCAACGTAGGACTCGTCTCACGGATGCTATGACATGAAATCGAAAGAATTTATTCTGGAAATATTCCGCGAAACTGATTTCATCAACGAAACGGTGAATTGGGATTCACTCTCAGAGCCCGCTGCCAGCCAGTTGCGGCAATCCGTCACGGCAATCAACAAAGCCTGCAGTGCTTTTTTGAATGGTCAGGATACGGATGATGCAGTCGGGAAATTTTTGCGACGCGGCCTCGAAGTGGACGTTTATGAAGAATTTGAAATCTGGGGTAAATTCTCACCACCGCCGCAGTTTATCAGCGAGAAAGAGGAGGATAAGGACTAAAGTCCTTAATCAGAGAAGTTTAATTCGCATCGTTTGCCCCCGTCATTCTGATATGCGCTTTCCATTTACGTAAAAATCTTTAACCATCAACAGACCATCTTCTGAATAAATCTCCAAGGAACCATCCAGTTCTGCGTCCTTGAAGAACCCTCTACTCCGCAACTGACCATTTTCGTGATACATCTCCCAAGTGCCATCAGGTTTACCATCTTTATAGGATTCTTTCTTTTTTATCTGACCATCTGCGTAATAAAACTCCCAAGGTCCATCTTCAAATCCATCTTTGTAGAATTCTTTCCGCTCTAACTGACCATTTGCATAGTAAGTCTCCCGAGACCCATTTAGCGCGCCA
>ENA-ORDA01000371-ORDA01000371.1-marine-metagenome-genome-assembly--contig:-NODE-371-length-46609-cov-6.159697_pt1 | contig 46609 bp, 46 predicted proteins | sample MGYA00237778_ERZ508506 | MGnify/ENA primary metagenome ERZ508506 (study PRJEB26177, sample SAMN06267891) | marine metagenome | isolation source: Monterey Bay, California, USA | place: Pacific...
TTCAATATTTTATTATTTTATTATTTTTAGTACTTTGCGACTTTAAATAAAATAACGCCTAACTCTTAACTAAAGACACCTCATATGGTCGCAGACTGCCTCTATGGCAGAAAAAAAAGCGGCCAAAAACCACTGATTTTCCTAAATAAACAGATCTAAAATGATGACGCTAGTGGGCCTCGTCCCAGTTATTGCCCACTCCCACATCGACCACCAGAGGAACTTTAAGACTAGCGGCATTTTCCATTCTTTCGGCTAGACCTTCAGTAACTTGTTTTAATTCATGCTCCGGTACTTCTAAAATAAGCTCATCATGGACTTGCATGATCATTACACTGGTCAAGCCGCTGTGTTGTAACCAATCATCCACAGAAATCATAGCTAACTTTATTATGTCTGCGGCAGTTCCTTGCATGGGCGCATTAATTGCCGTGCGCTCAGCTGCTTGGCGACGCATGCCGTTTCGTGAATTAATTTCAGGTAGATACAGCCGACGCCCAAAAAATGTCTCAACATAACCCTGCTCTGCTGCGCTACTGCGAACATTGTTCATGTAGCTTAAAACACCCGGATAACGATCAAAGTAAGTATCGATATATTCTGCTGCCTGTTTACGCCCAATGTTTAGTTGCCTCGCCAAACCAAAAGCAGACATGCCATAGATCAATCCAAAATTAATTGCTTTGGCGCTACGTCGTTGCTCAATTGTCACAGCATCTGGGTTTGTAGAAAACACCTCTGCTGCTGTGGCACGGTGAATGTCTTGCCCATCTGCAAAAGCAGCGACGAGACTGGGGTCTTCTGAAAGGTGCGCCATAATCCGCAACTCAATCTGGGAATAATCTGCCGCCACCATTTTTTTACCTTGTCCAGCAATAAAGGCCTGACGAACTCGACGGCCCTCTGCATTTCGCACCGGTATATTTTGCAGATTTGGATCTGAGGACGATAGCCGTCCGGTCGCAGTCCCTGATTGATGGTAGGATGTATGTATTCTCTTAGTTGCTCGGTTGATCATCGTTGGTAACTTATCTGTATAGGTAGACTTGAGTTTTGCTAGCCCTCGGTGCTCTAGCAACACCTTTGGGAGTGGGTAATCTAGCGCCAACTCTTGTAGCACCTCTTCTTTAGTGGAGGGCGCACCCTTGGCGGTCTTTTTCAACACCGGGATTTCTAGCTTTGTAAAGAGGATCTCTCCCAACTGTTTGGGTGATGCTAGGTTGAATTCTTGCCCTGCAAGCTCCCATGCTTGTTTCTCAAGATCTATAATCCGCACCGCCAGCTCTTGGCTCTGTTGAAACAATAAAGTGTCATCAACTAGGGCGCCTGCGCGCTCAATTCTCGAGAGAACCGGCACCAAGGGTAATTCAATATCGACAAGCACGTTTTTTAATGTTGGCTCCGCCGACACCTGAGGCCAAAGCGCCTGATGCAAGCGTAACGTAATGTCTGCGTCTTCCGCGGCATAGGGCCCAGCTTCTTCTAAGGCGACTTGGTTAAAGGTTAACTGACCCGTGCCCTTGCCCGCTACATCAGCAAACTTAATAGTCTCCTCATCGAGGTACTTTTCAGCCAAACTGTCCATATCGTGGCGGGTCGCCACCGAATCAAGAACGTAGGACTCAAGCATGGTATCAAACTCAATTCCTTCAAGCGCTATACCATGCTGGGCAAATATACTCATATCATACTTTAGGTTTTGCCCTACCTTTTTAACAGTTGGGTCTTCCAAGAGCGGCTTAAGCTTAGCCATGACCAACTCCCTTGGCAGCTGATCAGGAACCCCCAAGTAGTCGTGCCCAAATGGGATGTAAGCGGCCTTTCCCGCCTCAACTGCCACGGAAATACCCACAAGGTCAGCAACCATATAATCTAAACTGGTGGTTTCGGTATCCACCGCAACCAGCTCAGCTGCTCGAATACATGCTACCCATTCATCAAGCTCGGATTCTGTCAGCACCGTTTGATAGTCTTTTTGAATGTCGGCCTTAGTAGGGGAGTATTTAGACTGAGCTAAGACTTCTTTATCCTCATTAGGAGTTTGGCTAGGAGTAGTTGTATCGGCTGTCTTGCCTTGTGATAACTCTGTAGTCCACGCCTTAAACTCCATATCGGCAAACAAAACGCCAAGAACACTTAGGTCAGGAGCCTCGTTGTGGAGCTCACTAATACCCAGCGGCAATGGCACGTCTGTTTTGATGGTTGCTAGTTGATAAGATAGGTAGGCAAGGTCTCGATGCTCCTCAAGTTTAGCAGCCATGTTTTTCGCACCCCGGAACTCTAATCCTGCCACCTCATCTAGCCTGCTATAAATAGCATCTAACCCTCCAATTCCCTGCAAAAGACCGAGCGCCGTCTTTTCACCCACGCCGGGAACGCCGGGTATGTTATCTGACTTATCTCCGAGTAAAGCCAAAAAATCGATAATAAGCTCAGGAGGGATACCAAATTTTTCGATCACTCCCTCACGATCTAGTAGAGTATTGGTCATGGTGTTGACCAAGGTAATATGTTCATTGACCAGCTGAGCTATGTCTTTGTCACCTGTTGAAACAACCACAGGCTGTTCAATAGTGGTTGCCTGAACCGCTAAAGTCCCAATGACATCGTCTGCCTCAACGCCATCAACAATAAGCATTGGCAATCCCATCGCCTGAATGATTTGATGGATGGGCTCAATTTGCATCCTGAGGTCATCAGGCATAGGTGGGCGGTTAGCCTTATACTCGCTGTACATATCATCCCTAAACGTTTTCCCCTTGGCATCAAATACAACAACCAAAGTGCTTTCTGGATAATCTTTTTGAAGCCTCCTCATCATGTTAATCACGCCTTTTACGGCACCGGTAGGCTTCCCCTTACTGTTGGTTAAGGGTGGTAGTGCGTGATAAGCCCGGTAAAGATAGGAAGATCCATCAACAAGAATAAGCGGAGTTTTTTCAATCATGATCTACCTGTCTTTTGCTACTTTAATATTTTTCTAAGAATACAGTATTTAAGAGAAGCAGGCTTTAAATTGAGCCGTGAAAGTTTGTATAAACTCAGCATAGCCTGTTTCGCTCAGTTGCTGGTTAGCTCCTTGTGCATCTAAAGTGCGCAAAGGCAGTTCTAGAGAACTCGCAATAACAAAGGCGTCCTTGTCTCCATACTGAGGCTCAACAAATACGCACTTTACATCGTTTTCTCTTGCAAATTTGCGCAATACATACTGACTTTTTGCTCCTTTGCGGGCGCCATTTGCTTCGCGCAAAGATCTACCTTTAGAGACTTTAAAGGCTTTGGCGAAATGGCCGAGCATATCGTGGTGGGAAATATAAGAAAGCTCCATAACTGACGCTAGATTTTCTTCAATGGCCAAAATTTGTATCTCAGTAATAATGTCTTGCTGTGAAAACCCAAATGCTCCCTGAATCGCTCGCGCAATAGTATTGGCGTTATGGGGATTTAACCATACGTGGGGATCTAAACTAAGATGATTTCCCCTTTGATTATCTTTTAACTCTACAAAATCAAGATCTAGATCTAATACTTTGATGAATTTACCCTCTGGAAGCCCTTTTAAAGCCTTGGCAATACCAGGCTCCATCTGATCCCCAATAAAAATAACAAGTTCAGCACGGTGAATTTTCTCCAAAGAGCCAACTGAAAGGACAAAATCATGAGCAGATTGCTTAGCAGATTGAAGAAATTCAATTTTTGCATGCTTACCAAGGGCTGCTTTAGCTATGATCGCCAGCGGCTTTGTCGTCGTAACAACCAGTGGTGTGGCTGGTTCCATGGTGTCACTAGATGTCCGGGCACTAATACCCGGTGGATGTAATATCACGAGCAACGCTAGACAGCAAAATATGTTATAGTATAACTGTTTAATACCTAAGCCTCTAAAATTTGCTATTAATGTTATATTATAACATTACATTAAATGAATAGATGGATTCTTTTATGCTTACCAACACTCGCTTAGTCCATGGGCAACACGATCATAGCCGCTGCATTGATGCCGCTCTATCTCGAGCCGAGGACCTCTGTCAAAAGAAAAATGCTAAACTAACGCCGACGCGAGCAACAGTGCTAAGTATACTATGGCAAAGTCATCGACCATTAGGGGCATATCAAGTTCAAGATCGTCTTTCAAAAATCACGGGGAAAGCAATCGCGCCCCCCACAGTGTATCGTGCCATAGAGTTTCTTCTACGTCTTGGGCTTATCCATAGATTACCCTCTCTGAATGCCTATATTGGCTGCCCTTTCCCCAACAGCGAGCACAGTAATCTATTTATGATTTGCAATGAATGTGGTTGCGTAGCTGAAATGGCCGATGCTTCTCTAAATACACTTCTTCAAACGGCCTGCGATAAGACAAATTTTGAGCTTCACTCGCAAAACATAGAGCTATTTGGTGTCTGCCCCCAGTGTTCTGCCCCCACTATCAACGAAGATATAAACCATGTCTAGATTATTATTAACCTTAAATGGTATCCACAAATCTTTTGCGGGAAGCCCTGTCTTAGAAGACGTTTCCCTTTCTCTGAAACAGGGCGAGATTACTACTTTAATCGGCCCTAATGGTGCCGGCAAATCAACCTTGGCTAAGATTATTCTTGGTCTGATTAAGCCTGACTCTGGGACAAGATTGCCCAATGCAGAATTGAACATAGGCTATATGCCTCAAAAAATTAGCATTGATCCGACACTACCCATCTCAACCTGTCGCTTTTTGCAGCTTGCTAACACTTCTCATCAAGCTTGCCATCAGGCGCTGGAGTCTGTTGGGATCAGGCATTTGACAAAAATCCCAATTCAGAGGTTATCTGGTGGCGAATTACAGCGGGCATTACTCGCTAGAGCAATTCTCCGTAATCCTAATTTGTTGGTTTTGGACGAGCCGGTTCAGGGTGTTGATGTTAATGGCCAAAATGCGCTATACAAGATGATCAGTAGTCTAGCCAAAACTCTAAACTGTGGTGTATTGATGGTGTCTCATGATCTGCATTTAGTGATGTCTGCCACAGACCAGGTGATTTGTTTAAACCGACATATTTGCTGTGAAGGTCATCCAGAGAAAGTAACTCAGGATCCTGCTTTTATAGACATTTTTGGTCAAACAACTGCTATTTATTCCCACCACCATGATCACGATCATAACTTACATGGCGAAGTTCTTGATGATCACACTCATCAGCATGGGGAGTCTTGTAATCATGACTGATTTTTTATTGTATGCTTTTCTTGCCGGCGTCGGCGTCGCCGCTGTGGCCGGGCCACTGGGCTGTTTTGTCGTATGGAGACGGATGGCATACTTTGGCGACACCTTAGCCCATAGTGCTCTGTTGGGCGTATCTCTAGGCGTTATGCTTGATATAAATCTGAATATAACCATCACCGCTATCCCTTTGATTATGGCTATGGTTTTAGTCTTTTTGGAACAAAAAGGATTCCTATCCCTCGACACCTTGCTTGGAATTTTGTCTCACTCCGCTCTTGCCTTAGGTTTGGTTGTTATTTCTTTATTACCTGATGTGCGCGTAGATTTAATGTCACTTCTTTTTGGCGATCTACTGGCAGTCACGCAAAGCGACCTCTGGGTAATTTATGGTGTAGCCTGCGCAGTAATGATCTTGTTAGGGCTGCTGTGGCAGCAACTGATAAACATTACTGTCGATCCCGAATTAGCCGCGGTGGAAGGTACCAATGTCACCTTAGTCAGCACGGCATTAATGTTGATTACGGCTTTAGTGATTGCCCTTGCGATGAAAGTGGTGGGGGTATTGCTAATCACTGCACTATTGATTATTCCCGCGGCAACCGCTCGACAGCTAAGTCACACGCCCGAACAAATGGCTGTGGTGGCCAGTGTTATTGCAATGATGGCCGTGGTGATGGGCTTAGCAATGTCTTGGTACATCGATACCCCAGCTGGGCCATCGGTTGTGATCAGTGCTGGGGTTTTATTTAGCCTATCCTTGGGTTATCGCAGACTGGCTAGTTGAATGAAGCGTAAATAGAGCGCCAGGTCTGTCGCAACATAATTTCCGAATGGGGACCTCTAAAAAAGCCATGGTAGTCCCCTTTGGGATTGATCAAAACTATTTGCGTGCTGTGGTCAACAGTATAGTCTTCGCCTTCCAGAGGCACCTTGTTATAAGCCACATTAATCTCTGCAGTGAAACGTCGAATCAAATGTTTGTTGCCGGTTACACCAATAAAATCAGAATTGAAATAGGGCATATACTGGGCAAGCTTTTCCACCGTGTCGCGCTCAGCATCTAAGGACACCATCAGAATCTGGAGATTGTCTTTTTCGGTCTCTTTAAGCTTGCTATAAGTTTGATTGAGAGTTGCCAACGTAGTGGGGCAGATATCAGGACACTGGGTAAACCCAAAGAAGATCATGCTCCATTTGCCCTTAAGTTGCTCCTTAGAAAAAACCTCCCCGTGGTGGTCCAGCAATTCAAAATCACTAAATACGCGAGGCGTATTGAGTACTATAGCCCCATTAGCTCGAAGCTCCTGATCGTTCATGACCACAGGCTGATCCATCTTCCAGATGAATCCTGATATCACTAAGCAAATAATACATAAGACAAACAGAACCGTCCGCCTAATCCCCGTTTCTTGTTGCGTCATAACGTTGTCCTTTAACCGGCAGGTAAGTAGGTTACTGTTTCAATAAAATAGTGATCCACCAACATCACGGCGAACAACACCATTAAGTAAACAATAGAATACTGAAAAGTCTTCATCCCAGAGTTGCCGCCTTCACTGCGCAACATAACTATTGCCCAATAAAGGAACCCCAACCCCAACAATAGCGAACTGACAAGGTACAGCCATCCAAACATTCCAGTGAGGTAGGGCATAGTGGTGACAATAATCAGCAATAAGGTATACAGAAGGATATTTATTTTCGTGTATCTCTCTCCATGGGTTACTGGAAGCATAGGGATCTTGGCTTTGGCGTACTCGTCTTTGCGGTGCACTGCTAGAGCCCAAAAGTGTGGTGGCGTCCAAGCGAAAATAATTAGCACCAATAGCAGAGCGTTGTGATGGATCTCTCCTGTCACTGCTGTCCACCCCAACAATGGTGGCGCAGCTCCCGCCAGGCCACCAATGACAATATTCTGCGGGGTCGCTCGCTTCAAAAACATAGTGTAAATAAACGCATAGCCCACCAGTGATGCGAGGGTAAGCCAGGCAGTCAACACGTTGGTAAAAATAAGTAGTATGGCCATTCCCAGCAAGCCTGTAATCAGGGCAAACAGAATCGCCTGTCGGGGCGTTATACGCCCTTGGGCAAGAGGGCGATTGAGAGTTCGAGCCATTTTGTCATCCACATGACGATCAACAATATGATTGACTGCTGCAGCTGACCCCGCACAGAGGGCAATCCCTAAATTACCAAAAATAAGTACCGACAAAGGAACAGACTGTTGAGTAGCCAAAACCATACCGATAACCGAGGTAAGGATCATCAACGCGACCACATTAGGCTTACATAACTCTAAGTAGTCACGCCAGCTAACAGCGGCGGTGTTTAACTCGGTTTGGGACATTGACCTTTTCTCCGAAGAATTAAAACCAGTTTAACCTAAGATAGACGCTCTAGCGATCTGGTGAATATTTTAGCAAATGTTTTAAGTCATCAAGCAGTCCATTACCATCGTGCTCTTTAGTATAATAAAGAATACCTTGTTGATCTGGAGTCATGACAAAATGTCGTGGCTCAAGCATATCCCATTCAGCTGAACTTCCAGCAACAACCTGAGCAATCATGTCCGCTTTGATTGGCAGAATTGTTAGGAAAGGATGAACCATTTTTAACTCCTCGATTCGTTGAGAATTAATGGTATCCATGTCGGGTAAAAAAATCCGCTCGACGCGACCCGTAGACTTACCCAACAGCATATGAACTTGCCTGCTGCTAAACAACATCTCTTCACAAACACTATCACAGCCATTTCCTCCAGTGGTAACTACTTTCCACTTTGGCCTGCCCTCTGACTCCAAAGATTCGAGCACCGACGTAAAGTCGAGCGTTGGTCTGACTAATTCGCCAACATTCGTTGTTCCCAGCATCGATATCATTTCCTGTCGCTGCTGCTCAGTTTTTGGCACCATAATAAAACCAGCCAAAATAACACCGCCGACGATCAACAGCATCAACCAAATCTGATACTGAAACCCACGTTGCTTAGGCGTTATTTTGCTTTGCTCGTTCATTATTAATTTTTCCTTTTCAATTTGGCACCAAGGCCACTTACTTTCTTTTCGCAAAAGACCCTAAATTCGAGTTAGCGATCAAGGTCATCAATAACAGTACCGCGGCCATTATAAACCACTGAACCGCATACCCAGTGTGCTTCGCAGGCTGCACTGAAACTGTTACCCAGCCTGTGTTGAGAGCCCCTATAGAATCTGAGTCTAAGCGCAATTGATAATCGAAAAAGTCATTGCCATACAACTCCTCAGCACGTTCAGCTGACACCCAGCCTACTCTACTCGGCCACTGGCTCACCGTTTTAATGCCATCATCTAAGCGATAACCACCACCTAAACTGCGGTACAAAACTCCCCGCAACTGAACCTCTCCTTCTACTGATTCAACCACGGGCAGTTCATTTCTGTTCAGTGACGCTGGCACCCAACCCCTATTGACTAAAATAGCCTGGCTGCGCCCATTAACTTTCAGCCCGTCTACTGCAAGAGCCTCCAATATTTCATATCCAGGCCGCCCATTTTTAACTCTATTATCTAGCAATATACGTCTGTTTCCATCTAACGTACCTGTTACCCACGCTGCTCGATACTGGTAATTTTCATCTCGCTTCAGTTCTGCCAAACCAATGGGAGCTGCCTGCTGATTAGCATTAAACTCATCCAAAATACGTTGCTTTTCATCGGCACGTTCTAGTTGCCAAAACCCTAACGAGATCAGCAAAGGGAAAAACAGAGTCGCAAGCACTAAAAGACTTGCGTTAGGTTGCCACTCAAATTTTTCTGGAGAAACGTGGGGCTCTCGGCTCATATGTGTTTAAATCCTTGTCTTTATCTAGGACCTTAACCGTTATGCTTTTAAAATCAATAATCGTTATTTTATTTATTGCCATTCTCATCAGTCTGTTTACAGGATTGCGTTTTCTCGTAAAAGACCTCGGCGACTCCAAGAGTCGAGTATTACATAGCCTTGGAATGCGAGTGACCCTTGCTGCTCTACTTATTGGAACGATAGTCTATGGTGTCTTTACTGGACAGATTGGCAGCCAGGCTCCGTGGGACAAACAGCTTCACTCCGATGGCAAACAGTTGGAACAACAACGCTCAACTAAACCCTAAGTTTTGACGGCACAGACAAAAACGGCCAGGAATTTCCTAGCCGTTCCTCTGCTGAAATGCCTTTATCCAAGCACATAAACGATAATAAACAATCCGATCCAAATGACATCAACAAAGTGCCAATACCAGGCTGCTGCTTCAAAACCAAAATGATCTGCTTCATTGAAGTGACCTTTGAGCCCTCGCAAAAAGGCAATAAGCAACATAATTGTCCCCAAAGTCACATGGGCACCATGGAATCCGGTCAATAAAAAGAATGTGGTCCCATATATGCCTGACTCTAAGGTAAGTCCAAGCTCCTGATAAGCATGAATATACTCTTCTGCCTGGAGGAACAAGAATATAACCCCGAGCGCGACGGTTAGACCCAGCCACTGAACGAACTTCTTACGATTTCCTTCTTTCAAGGCATGATGTGCAACATGCACAGTACCACTTGACGATATCAAAACGATGGTATTCCACAACGGTAACCATCCAAATATTTGGCTCCACCCAGGAAAGCTCATTGCTTCTTGAGGACCAATAAATTTAGCGACATCTCCATTAACAGTTTGGTCAGGAGTAACTAGGGGAGGCCATGTTGCATCATAGCCATTCCACAAGTGAGTGGCGTTTGCAATAGCCGCGTCAGTAGCTGTGTCATCAAACAAACCAACGGCCGCTTCGCCGCCAATCCAAGGGCCAACTAAAACTCTGACATAAAATAAAGATCCAAAAAAGCAGACAAAAAACATCAACTCAGAAAAAATAAACCAGTACATACCTAAAACATAGGAGTGCTTGAGTTGGTCGCTAACGATGCCTTGGGTATTTTCTTGTATAACGATACTCCACCACTTATACATCACCATGGCCATAATCAACGTACCGATCAAAAAGACAGTAGATGTACCGCCCTCTATCACCCAGCTTCCAGCGCCGAAAGCCATCACCCCCATTCCTAGGGCCGCCATTAAGGGCAGCTTGCTTTGTTCGGGTACGTAATAACTACCTTCAGTTGACATTGTTACTCTCCGTTTACTTTAATTGTGAGACCTGCATCGATCCACGGTCTGTTATATCAAAAATTGTGTATGACAAAGTTACTGTATTCACGCTAGCGGGTAAGTCTGGATCAATAATAAAAACCACTGCAAGCTCAGCATCATCGCCAGCTGCAAGGGGCTGATTGTTAAAACAGAAACATTCCGTTTTGAGAAAATAATCCGCTGCATTATTGGGGAGCACATTAGGAATTGCCTGACCGACCATATCCATGCCAGTTAAATTTTTTGCATAAAACACTATTTCTTTCTGCTCTCCAGGATGAACCACCACTTTGTGCTCAACGGGATAAAATTCCCATGGCATGGTGGCATTGTTTGTCGCAACAAATTGAACTTCAACTTCTCTGGTTGTATCTACGACTACTTCAGTTGCAGTGTACGCATCGCCCGTTTTACCACCGATGCCAGTAATCTCGCAAAAGAGATCATACAAAGGTGGTAAAACAAATATAGCAAACATGAACATCACTGCCGCGCCCAATAGACTCTTAATGAGCACATTACGGTGCGAAGTTGTGTTTTCCATACCCTTACCCTCGACTACTTAAGTACAGGTGGTGTTGAGAATGTATGGAATGGTGCCGGTGTTGGCAGCGTCCATTCAAGTCCTTCTGCACCTTCCCAAACTTTCGGGTCATCAATCGGCTTACCCCAACCAATCGTTCGAATGACGTTGAACAAGAATAATAACTGCGCACCACCATACATAAAGGCGCCAATACTAGACACCATGTTCCAATCAGCAAACTGTAGTCCGTAATCAGAGTACCGACGCGGCATCCCTGCTAGGCCCAAAAAGTGCTGTGGCATAAACGTAATGTTGAAGGCGATAAAGGCAATCCAGAATTGTACTTTACCCATCGTTTCGTCATACATCCGTCCGCACCATTTTGGTAGCCAATAGTAGACAGCGGCAGTACCACTGAACACAGCGCCGGCAACCATCACATAGTGGAAGTGAGCAACTACAAAATAGGTATCATGGTACTGGGTGTCTGCTGCAGCAATGGACAACATCATTCCCGTGAAGCCACCGAAAGTGAACAAGATAACAAACGCGATACTAAACAGCATTGGAGTTTCGAAAGTCAGCGCACCTTTATACATGGTAGTGACCCAGTTGAATACTTTCACTCCCGTTGGGACAGCAATCAACATGGTGGCGTACATAAAGTACAGCTCGCCCGCAATTGGCATGCCAACCGTAAACATATGGTGAGCCCAAACTATAAACGAAAGGAACGCAATGGATGCTGTTGCATAAACCATTGACGAATAGCCAAACAAAGGCTTTCGGCTGAACGTTGGAATAATTTGTGATACCACTCCGAAGGCTGGAAGGATAATAATATAAACTTCTGGGTGACCAAAGAACCAGAACACATGCTGGAATAATACTGGATCACCACCACCCGCTGCATCGAAGAAGCTTGTGCCGAAATTGATATCCATTAGCATCATAGTTACCGCGCCGGCCAAAACAGGCATAACTGCAACAAGCAAGAATGCAGTGATAACCCAAGTCCACACGAATAACGGCATCTTCATATAAGTCATACCAGGAGCACGCATGTTAATCACAGTAGCAATAATATTAATTGACCCCATGATCGATGAAGCACCCATTATGTGAACGCCGAAGATGAAGTAATTTACCGTGTCCGGAGCGTAAGTTGTTGAAAGTGGGGCGTAGAACGTCCAGCCGAAATTGGGACCGCCGCCTTCCATAAACAAGGTAGAAACCAAGATTGCGAAGGCAAAAGGCAAAATCCAGAAACTAAGGTTATTCATTCTAGGTAGCGCCATATCTGGCGCCCCGATCATCATCGGAATCATCCAATTTGCCAAGCCGACAAAGGCCGGCATGATAGCGCCAAACACCATGACTAAACCATGCATAGTAGTCATTTGGTTAAAAAATTCTGGCTCTATTAGCTGCATACCCGGCTGAAACAATTCAGCCCTGATAACCATTGCAAATGCTCCACCTAATAGGAACATAGCAAAGCTAAACCATAAATAAAGCGTACCAATATCTTTGTGATTGGTACTAAAAAGCCATCGAGAAAAAAAGCTTTCGGAGGGACCGTGTGCCATTTAAGTTCTTCCTTTATTGGGTTTGTTTGTAATTAAGAATATCGATGGGTTGAACAGTATCACCCATCTCATTACCCCAAGAATTGCGCTTATAGTGAATAACTGCCGCAATATCTACTTCTGAAAGTTGATCAGCGAAAGACTGCATAGCAGACCCCGCAACACCATTAATCAGAATTCCTATGTGATCTTCTACTGGGCCCGTCACAATCGGGCTGTCAAATAGGGCTGGGAATACACCAGGAATTCCCTCGCCCTTCGCCTGATGACATCCTGCGCATGAGATGGCGTAGACTGACTCGCCTTTGGCCATAAGTTCAGCATTAGTCCACTCTTTACCAATAGTCGATTGGTAAATCACAGCCTCTTCTTTCTTGGCTGCCATCCACTTGTCATATTCAGCTTCTTCTTTTACTTCAACAACAATTGGCATGAAAGCGTGGCCCTTACCGCACAACTCCGTGCATTCTCCCACGTAGATTCCAGGCTGATCTGTTTTAGCCCAGGCTGCTGTAAACAAGCCAGGGACCGCGTCTCTTTTAACCGCAAAATCAGGAACCCACCAGCTGTGAATAACATCGTTCCCGGTGATTAAAAAACGAACTTTCTTGTTAGTCGGGATAACCAGAGGCTCTGTCACCTCACGAAGGTAATGTTCACCTTTTGGTGCGCGTCCATAGATTTCATCTTGAGGGGTACGCAGCTCACTCATGAACTTGACACCTTCGCCGATATATTCATATTGCCACTTCCACTGATATCCAGTGACTTTAATATCAATATCGGGGTTCTCAGTGTCGTAGACTTTTAGCAACGCAGTGGTCGCCGGCACCGCCATAACGATCAGGATTAAGGCTGGAACAATCGTCCACAGAATTTCAACCGTTAAGTTTTCATGAAAATTAGCCGGAGTCACGCCTTTAGATTTGCGGTGAGCAAACATAACGTAAAACATAAAACCAAAAACGGCCACACCAATCACTGTACAGATCCAGATCATGATCATGTGAATGTCATAAGCCGCTTGGCTTACTTCTGTCACGCCTTTGGGCATATTGAGACTGTTCCAGGTAGCTTCATCTGCAACGGCCCCGCCTGCGACTAGGCAAAAAATGATTGGGCTAAAGAGGCCCAAGAAAAGCGCTCGCGCTCTTTCCGACATCGCTTAATTCTCCGTGGTAATTCAAAAAAGTTTGGTTTGCTTTCAAACCCTGCGCCTAGCTTCCGTCTCAGGGGGCTCGCGCGGCGAGATTGTAGCAAAAGAGTGTACGTTAAACTAGTTGTAAACCGATCAATTCTGACCATTTGGTTTTGTTTTGTCTTAGATCAAATTTTGGACCTTAAATGGACTTCCAGAGTCAGGTATAATTGAAGGTTAACTCAGGGTTTTGGGTCAAGAATTCGCACTGGGCTAATTTCTTTAAGAATTTCATCTCTACTCATATTGACCCTAGTTTGAATTTCTTTTGGTGATGATGCCAAACGCATTTCGTCTTTAAACCCACAGCTAACGCACTCACGAAAATCAATGCTATCCTCTGAGTACGCCAGCAACTTGTCCATTTCAGAACACTTCGGGCAAATAACTCCAGCAATAAATCTTTTTTTAGTTGAAAAAACCATCAATACATCATCACAATAGGCATACTCATTATATTCGGTATCGAACGCTATGGATCACTCAATCCGTCCTCACCAAGGAATTTATCCCACTTTAGGCAGTCGCGTCTTTATTGATAATGCAGCTACCGTGATTGGTAACGTCACTCTTGGAGACGATTCTTCTGTGTGGCCCGGCGCTGTCATTCGCGGAGACATGCATTCCATCTCTGTTGGTGCAAGGTCCAACGTCCAAGACAATGCCGTGCTGCACATCACCCATTCCTCAGAGTTTAACCCGAAGGGCTGGCCGTTGACCATTGGCAATGATGTCATTATAGGTCATGGGGCAATCCTGCATGGTTGCTCTGTTGGTAACCGAATATTAGTCGGCAATGGGGCAATCGTAAATGATGGAGTAGAAATAGAAGACGAGGTCATAGTAGGTGCGGGCAGTATGGTTCCGCCAGGCAAAAGATTGAAGTCGGGTTTTGTCTACGTTGGTAACCCGTGCAAACCTCTGCGGGAAATAACAACAAAGGAAAAAGGGTTTTTCACATATTCTTCCGCTAACTACGTAAAGCTAAAAGATCAATACCTTGCTGAAAGGGCAACCCAGACTATAGATTAGAATCTCTGTCGCAAACTATTAATCACAGCATTTGTATCTGGACGCACGCCCCGCCAGATATAAAATGATTCAGCTGCTTGCTCCACCAACATGCCCAGACCATCTGAAACCCTGGCTCCACGCTCTTCAGCCCAAACCAAAAACGGTGTCGGCATCGACCCATACATCAAGTCGTAACAAAAGGCACTCGATGCTCCTATGAGGCTGTCAGGTAGAGATAGTGTCTCACCATCAAGACTAGCGCTAGTACCATTAATAATGATGTCAAACTCCTGCCCATCAAGCATATCTAAGCTGCATCCAAGAATGTAGCCCGATCCAGCAAACTGCCTGGATAATTGCAGTGCCTTTTCAACCGTACGGTTAGCAATGACAATATGTTGTGGCTGTTGATCCAGTAAACCCTGAAGGATACCCCTCACTGCTCCGCCAGCCCCCAAAACTAAGATTCTCTTGGCCTTCAATTCCCAATTTAGGTTGCCCAGCAAATCTGTTACTAGCCCGGTACCGTCTGTGTTGTCGCCGGTTATTAGGCCATTATCCTGTCGAATCAATGTGTTCACCGCTTGCGCGGCAGTGGCACGCTCAGTTGTTTCCTCCGCATACTGAAAAGCATCCTGCTTAAAAGGAACGGTGACATTTAACCCATGCCCGCCCTCTTGGAAAAACGCATCTGCCGCCGCCCTGAACTCGTTCATGGCAACTAACTTGGTGGTGTATTCCAGCTTCTGTTGACACTGGTCGGCAAACAGCCGATGAATATACGGCGACTGGCTATGACCTATCGGATTACCAATTACTGCATACTGTCTCTTCATTAAATCCAGTCCTGTCTGACTAGGTAGCGATCATAAAGCTCTGCTTCTGCGGTGCCTTCTTCAGGCATCCAACTGTATTTCCAGCGCACTAAAGGGGGCAGTGACATCAAAATAGATTCGGTTCTCCCATCGCTTTGAAGACCAAATAAAGTACCGCGGTCATGGACTAAATTAAACTCAACATAACGTCCACGCCTATACAACTGAAAGTTTCGCTCTCTTTCGCCAAAAGGAGTCTCTTTTCGACGATCAAATATTGGCATATATGCAGGCACGAAACTGTCGCCAATACTCTTTAGAAAAGCGAAACAATCATCAAACCCAAGCTCATTAAAATCGTCAAAAAAAAGACCTCCGACTCCCCTAGGCTCTTTACGGTGGGGCAGGTAAAAGTAGTCATCACAATTTTTTTTCAAACGTCCATAGAGCTCTTTTGAAAAAGCATCGCAAGCATTTTTGGCAGTGCTATGCCAATGCTTACAGTCCTCATCAAAGCCATAATAAGGAGTAAGATCATAACCACCACCGAACCACCAAACGGGTTCAGTGTTATCTTTTTCGGCAACAAAAAACCGAACATTTGCATGGGCCGTTGGGACATAAGGATTTTGTGGGTGAATAACCACCGACACACCAAAAGCCTCCCAACTACAGCCCGCAAGTTCTGGTCGATTAGCTGTAGCAGAAGCCGGTAGTTGATCGCCAAACACGTGAGAAAAATTAACGCCGGCTTTCTCAATCCCTGGTCCATCGGCAAATACTCGACTGCAGCCACCCCCGCCTTGTTCTCTTTCCCATTTATCCTCTTCCCAGGCATGGCCATCTGCTACCATGAAAGCAGAACAGATCTCATCTTGAAGGGTTAGAAGATAAGCCTTAACCACTTGCTTTCTATCCAGGACGAAGTACCTCTCCAGTTATTACGCTCTTAATCTCACTTTCTTTGCTATTCCCTGCGACTTCACCGGGGGTCATAAAATCAAGTTTATTATGGAAGTATTCCGCTACCTTACTGCTAGTCGAAGCTGCCGGCAAACTTTGTGGATTAGCAGAAGTAGAGACAATAGGGCCACCAAAGACTTCACACAGCGCTGATGCGATTGGATGATCTGTGATTCGCAAAGCTACAGTATCGTGCGCACCAACAATCCAATCAGGCGCAACACCATTGTGAGGAACTAACCAAGTGGTAGGGCGCTTTTGAGGGGTGCCAAACAGTTTTATGGCCGACTCCTCAAGGCCGTCTATCATAGAAGCGAATTGAGCGGCATTGCTACCAATAAGAATCAGCCCCTTATCAACAGAGCGTTCCTTTAATAATAGAATTCTATTCGTTGCGGATTCGGAGTAGGGATCACACCCCAGCCCCCACACAGCCTCTGTGGGATAGGCGCCTATGCCCCCAGCTCGGAGCACTTCTGCAGCACCTAAGATCTCAGCGTGACCACTCCAAGAAGTCACAAGCCGGTCAGCTATTTTTCAGCTTTTCCTGCAGCGCAGCATCTTTAGCAATAATCGCTGCTGCATTAGCAGCACGCTCAGCAATTAGCTTTTGATGCATCTCAGGGTCAGACACCCCTATAATTTGAGCTGCTAGGTAAGCCGCATTCTTGGCACCAGCTTTGCCAATAGCTACGGTAGCTACCGGAATACCACCGGGCATTTGAACCGTTGACAATAACGCATCCAGGCCATCGAGTGAGCCATTAATCGGCACGCCGATTACAGGCTTTAGTGTAGTTGCTGAAACTGCGCCGGCAAGATGCGCGGCCATTCCTGCAGCACAAATAAACGCAGCACACCCTCGGGCATCTGCATCAGTAACAAAATTATGCGTGGCCTCTGGGGTGCGATGTGCCGAAGTCACTTTAACCTCAAAAGGGATATCAAATTTCCTAAGAATATCAAAACTTGCCTCCATAACTGGCAAGTCGGAATCAGAGCCCATTAAAATAGAAACGAAGGGTTTAGACATGTTTTGGTCACCTTTATCAATAATTCGGCAGACTACCGCAACCCTAGTCCTTCTGCAAGCCTCTATAGGTGATTATATAAGCCTTTTGTTTGCAATAACGCCCCCCTAACAGCTGAATATTGCAGGATTAGATAAGACGCTGATAGAAGCCATTATCATTAGCTATACAGCCACTTAACTCCAACGAAACGAGGACTGGCGCTAATTTTCCAATAGGCCATTTACTAAGTTCAACTAGAGTATCCAAAGGAACTGGATCAAAACTAAGAAATTCTAGTAATTCTATTTGAGTTTTATCAAGATCCAATTTTGGCTTTTCCGTCTGCTGATTGACTATTGCCTCGTCAAATCCACCTAGTGCTCCACCCAATTCAGCAATAACTTCATCTGCCGTTTCCACCAAGTGGGCTCCCTGTTTTATCAACAAATGGCACCCTTTGCTCTGAGGGCTATGAATAGATCCTGGGATTGCAAATACTTCACGATTTTGTTCCAAAGCAGTTCTCGCCGTTATAAGAGAACCGCTCTTTATTGCAGCCTCTACCACCAAAACACCCAAGCTGAGTCCGCTGATAATACGATTTCTTTGGGGAAAGTGTCTTGCCAAAGGATTTATACCGGGAGTAAATTCAGTCACTAAGGTACCTCCTGCATCGACTATCCGGTCTCCTAATTTCTGGTGTCGTTTGGGATAAACTTTGTCAATCCCTGTTGCCATAACCGCTATTGTGCTTCCAGCTGAGGCCTGCAATGCACCTTCATGGGCAATCCCATCAACACCAAGAGCAAGGCCACTGGTAATAGTAAAACCACTGTCTGCAAAAAACCGACTCCAGGTTAGTGCATTTTGTTGCCCACTACGCGTCATTTGACGACTTCCAACAATCGCTATTTGAGGAAGATGTAAGTTCGTCACTGAGCCACGCACATATAATAAGCGTGGTGCTCGACTTATTTGCTTTAGCAGAGGAGGATACTCGTCACTAGTACAAGAAATTACTTTTGCATTTGATTTAAACAGCGCTTCTTGATGATTGGCCAAAAACCCTTGCCAGTCTCTCTTATGATAAATTTTTCGAACGGCGTTGATGGTAGCTGCTAGCGTTGGCGGGAATTGGCTTACTGAACCCTCAAATAAGTTTCTATACGTTTTGGTGGCCGTTAGAATTTGTTCTTGCGTGCTTAACGTTAGCCCTTCTATCTGCTGGGCTACCAAAGCATAGTTGATTTCTTGTTCGTCAGTACTTGCCATGACTTCCTGTCGGCTAAGGGTTCCTTATTAGATTTCCTGCCTTAATTTGTTGTGATGCTTGTAAAATAATTCCAAAACTCATTTTTCCATAAACGGAAAAAATCATGACCTTACCAATATTCCTATCGGGTAACTTTATTGGCTCTTTTATGTCCGCAGTCGAAATAAAATCACCCATTTCATAAACATCTAACAAGCTCCCCGGCTGCAACCCTGATATTTGGCCGCGATTTAAGGCAACTATATCCATAACTCCCGCTGTCCTTAAGCTATTTTCGACTTTGATTATCGAGCCTTCTATCGCCCCTTTGTGAACTTTAGTCACTATACTTTCAGCTGCCATGGATATGTTTTGGGTGAGTACTTTATCCCCCTTGCGAAAAGGAAGTCGGGATTCTGTTGCTCTCAAAATGACCACCTTATCCGATTTCTTGACCAGGCTTGCCTTGCCGATTTGAACAAGACTCGTCCCAAGCAACTCTCCAGAACTTGGCTCTAAGTATGAGTCTCCTTTACGAAATACTCCATATTGCTTTCTGCTACTATCTAAGTTTCCGAGAGCGTAAAATTCATCGCCACTGGCCACATACAACCTTTGGTTCAACCCCCCCAATACTGATGGTGCGTTACCAACTTCAGCTTCAGGTTTAATCTGGTTAGCATCCAAAAATTGCTCAATGAGCCTAGCCGGCGGTAAGACTTCAAGAGCGGCCCCGCGATCAATCTCCCGGATGGTTGGGGACAATTTTTGGACACCTCGTTTCTCTACCATTAGCCTAGGTGACCCGTCGACATAACGCAGTACAATAAGATCTCCAGGATAGATCCAATGAGGGTCTTTAATATCAGGGCTGTTATGCCAAATTTCGGGCCACTGCCAAGGGTGATTTAGAAACTGCGCAGAAATATCCCACAGAGTATCCCCTTTTTTTACTTCATATTGACTAGGCAGATCGTCTTTCAATAACGCCAAGTCCTCTTTCCCATGTGCAAAGAGAGAAATGGCAAATAAAAACAGTAATCCTAATAGAAAGCGTGTTCGCATCCTTAAATCCTTCAATGCGATTAGTTGAACGCTAATATAAACCCCCTCGAGCGTACCTTTTAAGAAAAATTCACAGTTTCGGCCTCTTGTTGCGCCAATTTGTGACTACCGTCTCATAAATTGCGTCTTTGCTAAGTTTATCAAAGGACCATTTGGCCCGACGAGAACTGAACCTATGGTTAGCTGATACTTTTTCACGCTTATGATCGTGTATACTAAGCTAATGGAAAGTTCGTCAAGTAAGTAACATTTTTGGCGCTCTTTTGGCTCACTATTTTTAATCGCTAGTAAAATTTATCTGTTATGGCAATACTTCCAATTCTTGAATATCCAGACCCACGGCTACGAAAAAAAGCCAAGCCGGTGGTTACCGTTGATGATGATATAAAGCGGCTTGTGGATGATATGTTTGAAACTATGATTGATTCTCATGGCATCGGATTAGCAGCATCTCAGGTCGATGTGCATCAAAGAGTCATCGTAATGGATCTTATGGAAGACGGCTCGCAACCGCGCGTCTTTATTAATCCTGAGATTGAAGTTCTTAATGATACAACAGAACCCTACGACGAAGGCTGTTTGTCAGTTCCTGGGTTTTATGAAACTGTCGCCCGCCCGTCCAACGTGATGATCTCAGCCCTAGATCGCGAGGGGAAGCCATTTAAAGAAAAAGCATCCGGTTTGCTGGCCATTTGTATACAACATGAAATTGATCATTTGGAAGGTAAGCTTTTCGTCGACTACCTCTCCCCATTAAAGCGTCAGATAATTCGTAAAAAAATGAAAAAGAAATCAGCATAGGATGGAACAACCGTGAGGGTTATTTTTGCTGGAACGCCAGATTTTGCAGCCACGCACCTACAAGCTATCCTAGATGATGATCGCTACCAGCTCGTTGCCATATACACTCAGCCAGATCGCCCCGCTGGACGTGGAAAGAAAATTACCCAGAGTCCTGTCAAAAAACTTGCATTAGCTAATGACATTCAGCTAGAGCAGCCCGCATCACTTACCGATATAAAGACGCAGGAAACCATTGCTCGTCTCGAAGCGGACGTGTTAATCGTTGTCGCCTATGGATTAATTCTTCCCCAAGCTGTTCTAGATATTCCCAGACTTGGATGCATCAATGTTCATGGATCGATATTACCAAAATGGCGCGGTGCTGCCCCAATTCAAAGAGCCATCGAAGCAGGAGACAGGGAATCCGGAGTGACAGTGATGCAAATGGACGTGGGTTTAGACACAGGGCCAATGTTGACAATCTCCCGATGTACTATCGATGACAAAGAAACTAGCGCTTCTCTATACCCTAAGTTAGCTGTTCTTGGCGCTCAGGCCCTCATAAATACTCTAGAGAAAATGCGCTCTGGAACTGCAGTGGGCATAGCGCAGGATTCTACTCAAAGTAGCTACGCTGATAAAATAGCTAAGCAAGAATCTTTAATTGACTGGTCAGCTTCAGTAACCGAGATTGAGCGTCGTATCCGAGCCTTCAACCCATTTCCTGCAGCCTATTCTTTGGTCAACGGTCAGCGAATAAAAATATGGTTGGCGTCTGCGGTCTCTCGAGACTATCCCGGCGTGCCGGGAGAAATTTTGTCAGCAGATGACGATGGTTTATTAGTTAAGTGTGGAAACGGAGCCTTGCTGATCTCGACAATACAATTGGCCGGCAAGTCAAAGCTGTGTGTAGCGGAGGTGCTAAAGTCTCGGGCCTCCATTTTTTCTCCTGGGACCCGACTGGGAACATGACCTGATGAGCAAAAAGCGTCTCAATGTCCGTGTCGCTGCTGCAGAAGTTGTCGCCAATGTTTGCCGAGGACAATCGTTATCTACTTTGCTCCCTGCCTATTCAGAAAGGGTAGAGGAAAAGGATCGTCCGTTATTAAAAGAAATAAGCTTTGGTTGTTTGCGTTGGTATCCGCAAATATCGCTATTACTCAAACAGCTTATCAAAAAGCCTCTCCGGGAAAAAGATCTAGAAATTCATACTTTGATTGCCTGCGGTATCTATCAGTTAATGCACATGAGAATATCTGACCATGCCGTTGTCAACGAAACCGTTACCGCGACAAAGGGGCTTAGCCGTCCCTGGGCAAAAGGTTTGGTTAATGCCGTACTCAGAAACTTTCAGAGAGAAATGCCACGCTTGATGGAGAGCTATGCTGACCAACCTGTTTTTCTTGCCGCTCATCCGAAGTGGCTCCTCAAGAAATTGGAGCTCGCCTGGTCACCCGCTGTGGCTGCTGATATTGTCTCAGCAAATAATCTTCGCGCACCTATGACACTCAGAGTAAATGCCCGGAGAAATTCAAGAGATGAGTATTTAGCAAAACTTCAAAACGCGAACATTGGTGCCAAGAAAACGCCATATAGTGATGTTGGCATCGTCCTAGATGAGGCGATTGACGTGGCTAAACTTCCAGGCTTTGTTCAGGGTGATTCAAGCGTGCAAGACGAGGCCGCACAACTCGCTTGCTCCCTGCTTGAGCTGTCCTCAGGGCAAGTTGTTTTAGATGCCTGTTGTGCGCCCGGCGGTAAAACCTGTCATATCCTTGAAAGCGAACTCAATCTGCAGTCCCTTGTGGCCGTTGACTCCGAACCTAGGCGCCTTAATCGCGTTGAAGAAAATTTATGCCGACTTAATCTGCAAGCCAATCTTGTTACAGCTGATGTTTCAGCGTTGGATGCTTGGTGGGATAAAACCTTCTTTGACAGAATTTTATTAGACGCTCCTTGCTCAGCAACGGGCGTTATAAGGCGGCACCCAGATATCAAAATACTGCGTAAACCGGCAGATATTGATAAGCTAGCAAAAATTCAGCTGCGGTTGATTGAAAGTCTCTGGCAAACTCTCGGAAATGAGGGTATTTTAGTCTATGCAACCTGTTCAGTACTGCCTGAGGAGAATGATCTGGTGGTCAAGGCTTTTGCCCAGTCACGAACTGATGTAGAAATAATGACTATTAATGAGGCTTGGGGTGTGGCCACTGTTTGCGGTCGACAATTATTTCCAGTCGCTGATGGTCACGATGGGTTTTACTATGCAAAGCTTCGTAAAACGTCGCCGTCGGATTTAAACGCTGACAATAAAGCGGGAAGGTAATGAAAATAATAATAGTAGGTGCAGGTCAAGTTGGTGGAACTCTGGCAGAAAACTTGGCGCGCGAGTATAACGACATTACCCTAATTGACATTAACGAGTATGCTTTGCGCTCTCTGCAAGACCGGCTTGATATTCGCACTGTGGTTGGCACCGGTTGTTACCCTGATGTATTAGTGAAGGCGGGTATTGAAGATGCTGATATGCTCGTCGCTGTTACCAGCAGCGATGAAGCAAATATTATTGCCTGCCAAGTTGCATACTCTCTATTTCATACTCCCACCAAAATTGCGCGCGTAAGAGCATACAGTTACACAAACCCAAAATATAAGAACGTGCTTTTTAATGCTAAAAATATGCCTGTTGATGTGATGATTGCTCCCGAGCAAGCTGTTACAGACTATGTTCGCAAGCTAATCGAGCAGCCGGGAGCATTGCAAGTCCTGGATTTTGCCGATGGCGTGATTCAACTAGTAGGCTTACGTGCAGTTAAAGACAGCCCTCTAGTTGGCCAAGAATTGCGCACATTAAAAGAGCATATGCCCAAAGCCGACGCAAGGGTGGCTGCTATTTATCGAAAGGAAGGTGCTATTTTCCCTGTGGGCGATACTGTCATTGAAGATGGAGATGAAGTTTTCTTTATTGCCGCTAAGAAAAATATACGTAAAGTCATGAGCGAGCTGCGCCGGCTGGAGAAACCCTACCATCGTCTAGTGATTGCTGGAGGCGGTAATATTGGGTTTCGATTAAGTAAAGCCTTAGAAGAAAATTATAATATTAAAATTATTGAGTCTTCTCCTGAACGCGCCGCTTTTCTCTCTGAAAAGCTTGATCATGCTGTTGTACTCAACGGCTCAGCCACTGATCAAGAGCTGTTGCTTGATGAAAATATTGATAAAACTGATGTATTCCTCGCGCTTACCAATGATGACGAAGTTAACATCATGGCCTCGCTGCTAGCCAAACGTCTTGGGGCCAAAAAAGTCATGACTCTGATCAGCAATCCTGTTTATGCCGATCTCATGCAAGGTGGGGAAATTGATATTGCAATCTCACCACAACAGGTCACCACAAGCTCTTTGTTAACCCATGTAAGGCAGGGAGACACAGTAAGCGTGCATTCTCTAAGAAGAGGCGCTGCAGAAGCGTTAGAATTTATTGTGCACGGAGATGCTAAGTCATCGAAAGTTGTAGGTCGGGCTATTGGCGATATTAAGTCACCCCCCGGCTCAACCCTAGCCGCGCTAGTACGCGATGGTGAGGTAATTATCGCGCATCATGATACCGTGATTGAGAATAATGACCATGTAATTGTATTCGTGGTTGATAAAGAAAATACCAAGGCCGTGGAGAAGCTCTTTGCGGTAGGGTTCACTTTTTTCTAGGGTAGCCATCTCTATGCACATTGCTGTTATCGCGAGAGTTTTGGGCATGCTGTTAATGATTTTCAGCTTGACCATGTTATCCCCCATTATTGTGTCCTCAATCTACGAAGAAAATACCTCGTCGATGTTTGTACTCGCCTTTGCTATCACTCTTTTGGTTGGGTTAACTTTTTGGCTGCCCACGAAGAGCCATCAAGGCGAGTTGAGAACTCGTGACGGCTTCGTTGTCACAGTGTTTTTCTGGCTGGTGCTTAGCGGTTTTGGATCCTTGCCGTTAATGTTATCTGAAGCAACTAATTTGACTTTTATTGATGCACTTTTTGAATCAGTGTCAGGGCTCACAACAACGGGCGCTACCGTGCTGTCTGGCCTTGACGATCTTCCAAAATCAATTCTTTATTATCGCCAACAACTACAATGGCTGGGTGGCATAGGCATCGTCGTCATAGCTGTGGCAATCTTACCAATGCTTGGAATTGGTGGCATGCAAATTTATCGCGCAGAAACCCCTGGGCCGGTCAAGGACTCCAAGCTAACCCCACGAATTGCAGAAACAGCTAATGTGTTATTTAAAATATATCTAACCCTAACCGCCGTTTGTGCTTTAGCCTACTGGGCTGCCGGAATGAGCGGATTTGACGCCATTGGCCATAGTTTTTCTACGGTTGCAATCGGTGGCTTTTCTACTCATGACGCTAGCATTGGTTTTTTTGATAGCGACATAATCATGGCGATATGTGCGTTTTTCATGGTTATTTCAGGCCTTAATTTTGCCCTGCATTACCTCGTTTGGAACAACCGAAGTCTGAGCTTTTATTGGACAGATCCAGAAGCCAGAATGTATGGATACTTACTCTTATTTGGAGCAGCCGTAACCTGTTTATACCTTTATTTTAGTGGTACCTACGGTCTGGAAGACAGTATCAGTCTCGGCGTTTTTCAGCTTGTATCAATATTGACTACCACTGGGTTCACCACCACTGACTTTAATTCGTGGCCATCGTTCCTCCCGTTCTTTTTAATATTTTTGTCATTTTTTGGAGCCTGTGCGGGATCTACTGGCGGTGGTATTAAAATAGGTAGAATGCTAATCATGGCTCAACAAGGAATTAGAGAAGTTTATCGCCTTGTCCACCCAAATGCGCTGCTCCCCATCAAAATCCGAAATCGTAGGATACCCGAACGAGTCACTGATGCTATATGGGCCTTTTTTGGTGTTTATTTGGGTGTTTTTTATTTAATGGTTTTACTTCTTTTGGCCGCAGGTCTTGACTATGTTACTGCTTGGTCAGCCACAGCCGCCGCTCTCAATAATTTGGGCCCTGGTCTTGGTGCGGTGGCCACAAATTATGCGGATATTGGAACGTTCGCCAAAAGCGTATTGTGCTGGGGAATGTTACTCGGACGGTTAGAGATCTTTACACTTTTGGTTTTATTCACTCCTACTTTTTGGAGAAACTAATCAGCGGCCTTCATTAGCCGCTGACATCGTTTTTGGTAAGTTATTCTTTGCGGGCTTCGTAATAAGCTTCTTCAGAAATAGCATGATATGCCGTTGCCTGCCGCTGAAATGCTTTGACCGACTCAGCAATTCGTCGAGCAATGTCTGAATCATCGGCCAATTCTTCAAGCATCTCTGCGGAGATTCCTCTAAGTTCACTAACAACTTCATCGGGTAACTTTCTCAACTGCACCCCATGAGTTTCAACCAAGGTGACTAATGCTTCGTTATTTCGCGCAGTGTACTCATCCAGCATATCTTGGTTAACGGCCCTTGCTGCAACCTCGACTATAGTCTGTAAATCTTTTGGTAACATCGCATAGGCGTCTTTGTTAACAATTAATTCAAGGGTAGGGCCTGGCTCATGCCACCCAGGGTAATAGTAGTATTTGGCAACCTGATGGAATCCCAAGGCAATGTCGTTATAAGGGCTCACCCACTCAAGAGCATCAATAACTCCCGTCTGCATTGCTGTATACAGTTCACCACCTGAGATTGTTACCGAAACACCACCCGCACGGGTAATCACATCGCCTCCTAATCCGGGGATGCGCATTTTTAGCCCCTTGATATCCTCCATTGAATTAATTTCTCGATTAAACCAGCCGGCCATTTGAACGCCTGTATTACCGCCTGCAAAAGGAATTAAATTGAATTCGTCATAGAGCTCTCTCCATAGCTCCAGACCTCCGCCATAATGGAGCCAGCCGTTCATTTCTTGAGCATTCAAGCCAAAGGGGACCGAAGTAAAGAATGCAGTTGCCTTAGATTTTCCGGTCCAGTAATAAGAAGCCCCATGGCCCATCTGTGCAGTTCCCTGGGAAACAGCATCAAACACCTCAAAAGCAGGCACTAGCTGACCCGCACCAAATACTTTTATCTTTAAGCGGCCTCCACTCATCGCCTCGACTTGTTTAGCAAAGTTCTCAGGAGCCAATCCTAAACCTGGATAATTCTTAGGCCAGGTGGTTACCAACTTCCACTCAAAAGTCTCCTGATTAGCAGTTGAACTGTGCGTTGTTGTCTCATTAACGGTCTCTCCGCAGCTCACTAATAAAAAAGCCATCAAGGTGGCTAATATAATTCGCATCACTTTTCCCTCTTATACTGGTTAGATCCTACTGTGTCATTAAACTGCGGCAAGATTAGCTGAGGCAAGAATTAAAATTTTTGTGCCCACCTCTTCGAAACTTACATGGACTCTAGCCCGAGGTCCATTGCCCTCAAAATTCAGAATCACTCCTTCACCATATACATTGTGGTTAACTTGTTGTCCCAGCTGAAACCCTGTGTCGTCCCCTTGATCACTTCGGATTGAACTAGCCGCATAACTGGTTGGCCGAGCAATTGTATTTTGTAATCTTACTTCCTCGATGACATCTTTGGGAATATCGCGGACAAACCGCGAAACAGAATTAAACGATTCGCTGCCGTAAATGGTGCGGCTCTCAGCGAAGGTCAGATATAATTTCTCCATGGCACGAGTAATACCTACATAGGCTAATCTTCGCTCTTCTTCTAAACGACCAGGCTCATCCAGAGACATTTTATGGGGGAAGAGGTTTTCTTCCATTCCAGCAATAAATACTAAGGGAAACTCTAATCCTTTAGCGCTGTGCAATGTCATGAGTTGGACTGCATCTTGGTCTTCATCTGCCTGTCGGTCTCCAGCATCTAGAGCCACTTGATCAAGAAACTGAGGTAGTACTGGTAAATCTTTGTCCTCAGCCTCGAAGTTATTACAGGCCCCAATAAACTCTTCAAGATTTTCTACCCGGGCCTGCCCGCGCTCCCCCTTTTCTCGTCGATGCATTTCGATCAGACCGCTATGCTGAATTGCGTTCTCCGCCTGTTCAGCTAATGGCAGCTCATCAAGTTGTCCGCTCATTTCGTTTATCAGCTGCAAAAACCCCGCCACTGCATTAGAGGCCCTAGCTGCTAACCGCTTTTCTTCAATCATAGTTTTGCTAGCTGCCCAAAGAGACACTGTGTTGGTTCTAGCCAACTCCCTAACTAATTCTAGGGTTCGATCTCCAATCCCTCTTGGCGGTACATTAACCACACGCTCAAAAGCAACATCGTCATGACAATTGAGCATGAGTCGCAAATATGACAGCGCGTTTTTAATTTCTAGCCTTTCATAGAATCTCTGCCCACCATAGATACGATACGGAATATCAGCTTGAAGAAGGGCCGCCTCTAATACCCGTGATTGAGCATTGGAGCGATACAAAATAGCTGAGTCTTCTCGGCGGTTTCCATCATTAACCCAACTCTGCAAACGGTCTGCGATGTAGCGTGATTCATCGTGCTCATTAAATGCGGAGTAAAGCGCGATGGACTCGCCCTCGCCAGAATCAGTCCACAAGTTCTTGCCTAGGCGATCAGAATTTTTTGCAATAACTGCGTTAGCTGCCAATAAAATATTTGATGTTGACCGATAGTTTTGTTCTAACTTAACTGTGTGTGTTTTAGGGAAATCTCGCTCATAACTAAGAATATTTTCTACCTTCGCACCACGCCAGCCATAGATCGATTGATCATCATCCCCAACTGCGGTAACTGCACTAACTTTCCCTGCCAAGAGCCGTAGCCAGGCATATTGCACAGCATTAGTGTCTTGAAATTCATCTACTAGAATATGTTGAAAACGTTGCTGGTAATGATCAAGTACCTCTGGATTGTTCTTCCATAACTCCAGTGCCCTGAGTAGAAGTTCGGCAAAATCGATAACCCCAAGACGCTCACAAGTCTCTTCATAGCCGCGATAAATCCGGAGCATAGTTGCCAGGTAGGGGTCACCGCCTTCTTGTAGGTGCGATGCTCGCAATCCCTCATCCTTTTGGCCGTTGATCCACCACTGGGCCTGCTTAGGAGGCCACCGTTGTTCGTCTAGATCCATACTGCGCATCACTCTTTTTACCAAGCGCAATTGATCATCAGAATCTAGAATTTGAAAGTTTTCTGGGAGCTTTGCGTCCCGCCAATGGGCTTTTAATAACCGATGGGCTAATCCATGGAACGTACCTACCCACATCCCACGCAATGACATTCCTAGGAGCTCGTCGATCCGCTCGCGCATTTCTCTTGACGCTTTATTCGTAAAGGTCACCGCTAAAATGCCATAGGGAGAAATATTATCTACCTGTATCTTCCAGGCGATACGATGCACCAGCACCCGGGTTTTACCGCTTCCAGCTCCCGCTAAAACAAGCAGATGCTTTTTGTCGCTAGTAACCGCTTCTTCTTGTGCCGCATTGAGATTTGTTAATATTGAAGTTACATCCATAGGTCTGCATTCTAGCAATATAACGAAAAGAATTGATGAATTTCATTTCCTTCTTTTTAGCTTTTTCGTAGGATTTTGGTGCAAATCTATCCATCAAACTCAGAAATAGTGTAAATCATCGATAAAATCCTGTTTTTTACTACAAAACTAGTAATAATGCCGTATTCTTGTAAATTTTTTACATAACTCAAAATGGGGGTCAGTATGAAACCTGCACAGCTCACCCAAACAATTAGTGATACGCTGGTTCATTTACGTAAATCAGAACTTAAGGTTGCTGATTTTGTGCTGAAGCATCCTCTTGAAGTGATTCGCATGCGGATCGTTGATCTCGCCGACCAAGCTGATGTGAGTGAGCCCACGGTCGTGCGCTTTTGTCGCGCAGTTGGCTGTACCGGTTTCCAAGACTTTAAACTGGCACTCGCACAACAACTTGCTTCAAGTCCCAGTTACGGTCAAATCGCGGTTACCGATTCTGATTCTACTCGGGAATATACCCACAAGGTGTTTGATTCTACTGTTGATGCCTTACTTAAAGTTCGTGACAGTCTTGTGCTCGATAACCTAGAAGCCGCAGTTGCTGCGATTTGCAGTGCTGGTCGAGTGGAATTTTATGGTTTTGGCGCCTCTGCGGCAGTGGCGTTTGATGCGCAACACAAATTTTTCCGCCTACAAATTCGCTCTTCCGCCTATTCAGACCCCCACCTTCAGAATATGTCCGCCACCTCACTAAACACTGGGGATGTGGTGGTGGCCATATCACAATCTGGTAGAACTCAAGCGCTACTTGATTCTATGGAGCTGGTAAAAAACGCGGGTGGTATTGTCATAGGCCTAGCCCCCAGCTCTTCGCCAATAGCCAAGAGTGCAACTATCGCTATAGAGGTTGATGCAAAAGAGGACATTCAAATCTATACCCCGCTATCTTCAAGAATTGCTCATCTAGCGGTAATTGACGTGCTTGCTATTGGGGTTGCTCAAAAGAAGGGACCGAAGCTGCACAAACATCTCCAACAACTTCAGGCTGGGCTTTCATCACTGCGCAGCTCTTAGAAATTACTTAACGGCGCTCACTCTTATAAGCTGTCCATTTGCTCCATCGGTGGCAAGAATTAAGCTTCCGTCAGGAGCAGAGGCAACATCTCTGATTCTGCCAAATTCATTAAACATAATTGTTTCTTTAATGGCTTTTTTCCCGTCTAACTCTATGCGTCGCACATCTCCCGGGACCAATGCAGAAATAAACAAATCTCCTTCCCACATTGGGAACATGCCCCCTTGATAAAGTGTCATCCCCGAAGGCGCGATTGAAGGAACCCAATGCTGAATTGGCTGCTCCATACCCGGTTGTTCAGTGAAGGGTGAGATAATAGCTCCGCTGTAATCAACCCCGTAAGTAATTGCTGGCCAGCCATAATTCTTGCCAGGCTCCACCACGTTTAATTCGTCACCACCCTTAGGGCCATGCTCATGCTCAAAGACCGTGCCGTCATCTGAGATTACAAGCCCCTGAAGATTCCTGTGCCCATAAGACCAAATCTCCGGAAGAGCACCGGGAGTATTTAAAAACGGGTTGTTCGCGGGAATACTCCCATCATCATTGACACGGACAATTTTGCCAAAATGATTATCTAAGGTTTGGGCTTTTTCGCGATAATTAAAGCCATCTCCCGAGGTGATTAGCAAAGTCCCATCAGCCATGAATTTCATTCGCGCACCGTAGTGGGCTGCCGTTTTGCGCAAAGGATAGGAATTAAAAATTGTCTTAACTTCTAATAAGCTATTTTCTTCCAGACGCCCTCGCACCACCGTGAGGCGATTAAGCTTTGTTTCTACAGAATCTGACTCAGAAAACGATAAGTATACCAAGCGATTTTCACTAAAGTTTGGATGGAGTAGGACTTCAGAAAGGCCGCCTTGACCAGCAAAAAGAACCTCTGGCACACCAGCAACAGGATCAGATTGCAAAACCCCATCCTTAACCGTTCGCAAGTCTCCAGTGCGCTCAGTGACTAACCAATGATTTTCTGAAACAAAGGCGATACTCCAGGGATTGTCTAGCCCTTCAACAATAACCTCTGTTTTATAGGCAACCTCGTTACTGTGTATTAGCGCACTGAATAGGAACAACGCTATTAATAAAACACCCGATTTAAGCCTCTTCATTAGTAACCACCTTTTTTGACTTCACGCCAAAGTAATAGCCGGCAATCATTCCGCCAATAATTAAAATTCCTTTGCCTAGTGAAGTTCGTGCACCGGCAATCAAATCCAGATTGTAAAAAGCCAGGGGCATTAACACAACAATCGCGAATAACGCAGCTCCGCCAGCAAGAGCGTAAAGAATCTTGCGCTCAGTACTAATAAATTTGGATAATATATGGGCTACAAAAAAAGCGATTACCAAGCCAGCAGCTACCACAGCGATAATTGGAAAAGCTCCTGCGACACTCATACCAATTAAGTCACGCAAGAGCATGGAAATAATAATAAAACCCGTAATTGGCATATCGACAGATGACAACCACCAAAGATTAGACAGCGATGTTTGCGCGGCCACAAAAAACATAGCAATTAGTGCTGAAGTAAAAAATACAAAGGTTGTTCTTAACATAAGTATCCTGATCATTTACCTTTGAGTGTTGGCGATAGTCAGGCTTTTTGTCCCGTGTTTCAAGTTAATCATTGGCTTTTATGAACTTTGCTAGGATTTCAGATAGCTTTTCAGCCCTTGTCCACTGGAAAAAATGGCCGCCGCCAATCATTTCATGCGGCTGGCCCTTGGTTCCTGGTACTTTGGCTAGAAACAATTTTTCAAAACCATTGGTGACCGGATCGTCGCCGGCACCAACGCATAAAAATGGTTTCTCAAAGGCAGAAAAGAAATCCCATGCTTTCTTTTGTGCCTCTAAAGAGCGATCAGGAATACTCGGCACCTGGCTAGGCATCGCTCTTACTGCCATTTTGAATGGAGCGCTCGGGAAGGGCGCCTCAAACGCTTTACTAATACTTGATCCAAATGGTGACATTTTTGATAATCCAAGGTTAATCCCTGCCAGTTCAAATGCTACAGCTAATTTATTTCTCTTTTCCATCATTGATGAAGCAATAATGCCTGCAGGGGGATTGACGGCATCCCAGGTGTATTTTTGCCAATAAGCAAATTTTCGGATTCCTAAGTAGGGGTCAACCCCGCCAAAGCCATCCATTTTGCTGACCTGCTTAGCCATTGATGCCATTGTGATTTTATCTGGCCCTGCTCTGAAAGCTAGAATTTCGTCAACGATCTCTTGAGGAACATTCGGGCTGTAGGGTAACCCTGTATTCCCCATAGCGACTCGATCAAATCGATCACCGTTATCAGCCACCATGCGGAGACCAATTAAACCACCCCAGTCTTGACCAAAGAAGGTCAGTTCTGAGAAATCATTTTGTACAAGCCATTGATTCATCCAGTCGACCTGAGCCTGATAACTATAATCTTCTCTTGCGGCAGGTTTATCTGACTTCCCGTAGCCAGGCAGGTCCGGCGCTATTACTCTGATGCCTGCCTTTACTAAATGAGGAATCATTCGTGAGTAAAGATAGCTCCATACCGGTTGTCCATGCATCGCCAATAAAACAGGGCCATCTGCGGGGCCTTCATCAATATGATGAATGCGCAAATCAGTTCCATCCTGTGTTTTAATCACCGTATAGTTAGGCGCAAATGGGTAGTCCGAAAGGCCGTTAAACCTGTGGTCTGGCGTTCTTAAAATTTTCATTATGAAGTCCAATTATAGATGGTATTGGCATTATATATGCCAATATTTTTATTTTGCAAGACTTTCCACATAGCTGAGATGAGCGAGAGAGGCAAAAGGCACTAGACATAATTCTAAACTAGCAGGTTATTTCAACTTAAATCTTTGATAAAGACTGGCAATTCCATATAAAAACCAGACAACGACAAGGCCCCACCAGAGGGCGAAAAACCAATCATTCTTCTTTGTGCCATTCCAATTTAACCATTCAAAGACTATGCCTTCCATGAATAAGTCAAAGGAGAGCAGCAAAAAAAACCCAAACACCCAAAAAAGAAAAAAATGTAACGTCTTCATTTAGTTTTACTTTCTATATAGCACTAGTGAGTACTTATAGATTGTCTAGCCTCTGTTTTAGCTCCTCTGTGAATAGAGGTGCTACCTCCGCAGCCTTTAAATTATCGTTTAACTGCTCAAGGTTAGAGGCCCCTAAAATTACGGTTGATACATTTTTGTTTAGCAAACACCATGCAATCGCAAGATTTGGCGGAGGTACTCCATAATCTCTTACGATTTCAATAAACGATGCCACTCTGGTCATTCGCTCTTTGCCTCTATCTGTCTCTATCATGTGCTTTTTTAACCATTCGTAGCCACTAAGAGAGGCTCTAGAGCCCTTGGGAATGCCGTCTAAATATTTGCCGGTTAAAGCCCCAGAGGCCAAGGGAGACCATGTTGTTGTTCCCATACCGTATTTTTCAAATATTGGTTGGTATTCAACCTCAAACCTCTTTCGATCGAGCAGGTTATATTGTGGTTGTTCCATGGTTGGCGGAGTTAAATGATTCTCTTTGGCGAAAACATAGGCTTCTTCTATCTCTGCAGCGCTCCATTCAGAGGTACCCCAATATAAAATTTTGCCTTGATTAATAAGATTGTGCATTGCCCACACTGTCTCGCCAATGGGAGTATCTGGATCTGCTCGATGGCAAAAATAGAGATCAAGATAATCTACCTGCAATCGTTTAAGCGCTTGGTCGCAGGCTTCTCTAACATGTTTTTTGCTTAACCCTAGTTGCGTTGGAAGTGGTTCATCATGTGCCCCAAAAAATACCTTTGAAGAAACGCAATATGAATCTCTTGGCCTATTCAGAGTTTTTAGTGCCTTGCCCATGACGATTTCTGACATGCCTCTTTCATAACCTTCAGCGTTATCAAAAAAGTTTACGCCAGCATCAAAACAAGCTCCAAACATCTGCTCCGCGAGTTTTGAGTCAACTTGCTTATTAAAAGTAACCCAAGACCCAAAGGACAGTTCTGAAATTTTAAGGCCAGAATGGCCTAGTCGTCTATATTCCATTTCTCTCATTCCTAACGGTTTAACTTAATGATTAGTGTAGAATTCTAGGTAGTAATTCTCTCGTTCATTTTTCTTCATACCGGCAGTTTTATCCATAAAATTATTCCTGTCTTGCCTGGTTTTAAAAACCCAAATGCAGACTGTATCTTGGGAATGATAGATTGCTTTTAACTCGTCGTCGATATCGCAAATATCTGCTGGAATCTCTGCATTTATACAAATCAAAATTTACTCCTAACTTTTCTGTTGCTTCTCTTAGGTGCATATTTTCCAATTTATACCAAAACCCACCTTGTCTACAAACTCAATTGACATTAATTTTCCCGCCCTGGCGTGCGTGGAGCCTGCAGTAATAATATAGCGTCTCCACTGTGGATGAGGTAACCGTTATGGTGATCTGTCCTGCAACAGAGGTATCAACACCTTGGGTATATTCTGCACCTCCATTGTGGATCCCATCACTGACAACAGAAAATCTAAGTGGGTGACTACTCGGGTATTTAAACGTGTAGGTGGTGCCTATCTTAAGAGTCAGTTCTGGTTTTGAAACACCGTTAATAATATAAGCCCACCCACCATTGTAAGTTGCCGAAACGTTAATTGTCTCAATTCTAGCCTCTACTACAGTCACTGTACGCGTGGTCGTGGCGATATTTCCCACAGAGTCTGTCGCGGTATAAGTTAGAGCATATGTGCCCCCAGCGCTTGTATCAACAGAACCTGTGGTAATCACTTCCACTGCTCCATCGACGGTGTCTTCCGCCGTCGCGCCAGCGTCTTCATAAGAGGTATCTATTTCAATCTCAACTGCTGGCTCACCTAAAAGGGTGATTGTAGGAGCAGTTGTATCAGCTACCGTTACTGAACGCGTCAAAATACGAGAAACGTTGCCCTCGCTATCGGTAGCCGAGTAACTAATAATATAAGTACCAGCCTCACTTGCATCAACCGTCCCGCTCTTAACCACCTCAACCGAACCGTCAGTGACGTCAGTTGCAGTTGCGCCGGCATCGTTATAAACCGTAGCCTGCTCATGGCTTACGAGCGCGCTTCCATTGAGCTTGATATAAGGTGCCTGAGGCATTAGCCCAGTCATATAGGACTCTAAAGCAGCACTCTCCGTTTTGGTCGCACCATCGCCAACAACACCATTAGTTAGATTAGTCCCAGTGAGACCAAAAAGATAACGTAATAATAAGAGTCCATCGGTCAATGCATCAACGCTACCGTTACCATCAATATCACCTGAACTAGCATAAACTGCTGCCAATTCAGCTTCTATTTCCGCAGAAGACGTAATAACGCTATCACTTGAAATCAAACCATTGAGGAGAGAATCACCGTTAAGGCCAAAAGCATAACGAAGGAACATTAATCCATCAGTAAGTGCATCAGCTTGGCCATTGTCATCGATATCCCAGTTAATCGAGGAGGAGGAAGTGCTCGCCTCCATCAAGAGGTAAGACGAGACATTCGTACTTTCTTGAATTGATGAATCAGCCCAACTGGCTAAGCTGAAAAGGCTAAGGGTTAGACATAGGCAAGCCATCTTGAATTTTAAAAAGTTTTTAAACGTCATACTATTCCACTCATTTTTATTCTAATGCAAGTGCCACTGTCAAGGCGGACACACGAAGGGCTAATAGCGCGTTGTTAACCCAACCCTGACATTCCAAAAGTTATCATTATCAGAATTGTCGTTTGGTCTCTGGACATCAAGAGGCGTATACGAGCTTGATGCATTAAAACTCCAATTTTCAGTGATATCGTAATTGAAGCCAAAACTAAACGTTTGTATTGAGCCACTTGAATAAATAGTTGCTCTTTCTCTACCCACTTCAAGTGGAGCATCAATTTTCACAGAATTGTCTATGTTACTTGAGGCTAAAGATATCCATGGCAAAATTGCTGATGAGTTGTTGAAAGAGACGAAAACTTCGACTCCCTCGTGATCCATCTGTAATTTATCTCCTGATAGGCCTACGCATCCGGCAGTATTTTGAAGGGTATAGGGTGCAAATTTAATTGTGTCCGCACTGCAGGTTACACTTGCTGTAACGCCACCCCTGAGCAAAAATAAACGCACACCTATACTAATTTTTTCATTATTGATCAAAGGTTTTGACAGTGCGGCGCCCCATAAATGGTCTGGTTTACTATCATTAATTTGAAGAGGTGGTGTCCAGGAGATTTCAGCATCTAGATTCCATGGCAGCCCAATACTGGCTCTTAATCTTCCAAATACTGGAGATTTATTCAAATCCTCATCCTTGAAGCCTCCAAACCCGATTCTTTGCTGCTCTTTTGTTAGACGGGGGATAGAGCTTAACTCTGCAGAAATCGATATATCTCTTAAATTTACAGAATGTGGAGGTGACTGCCCAAGGTTTTGTGCAGAGGCTGTCATAAATGCCATAGCCCATCCTTCAGGGCTATCAAGATCGACGGTCTGATCTCCATATGAAATGCAAGGAAAAAGCGTAAAAAGAGCGAGTGCTGTAAGTTTTAGTTTCATCATCGTTTTGCCCTCTATTACCTCTTTTCTAAGCAAAAAATCATAATTAGTGAAGCAAGTGAAGCTAATTTTTAATTGCTTCAACGCTTATTCTGAGCGCAACATCCATTTTAAACCCCAGCATTTTTGCATAGCTTATTCCGAAGTCGTCTCTCATTATATTTCCGCGAGCATCTGCTCCGCACACTTGCTTCAATTTGAATGGATGAAGCCTGCACTTGAACGCTTTGATCTCCAAGTCTACCTTTTTTGTAATGCCATGCAGAGTCAGTTCGCCCTCTATTTTTGTTGGCGCACCATCCTGAAAATTGATTAATGCTCCCTCGTACATGGCCTGAGGATATTTTTCAATATCGAACATATCATCACCCTTGGCATGCTTATTCATCTCATCATGCCCAAAGTCTATGGAATTCATTTCCATGACGACATTGACAGTTCCGGATTTATTTCTCTTATCAAGAACGATCTCGCCGGAGGTTGAATTTATTTTCCCGCGCCAAATTGAGAGCCCTCCCATATGATCGGCTTCAAACGCTGGGAAGGTATGGCTTGGATCTATGTTATAGGTGACGGGTTTCCCAAAAGACAAAGGGGCAAATATAACCATCGACACAAATAACGTCACTAAACGTTTGAATCTTGATCTCATAGGTAAGACCTTTAATCTATTAGGGGTCGGGATAAATACGATCTTTAGATCAAAACAGTTTTATCGTATCTATATAAAAAGATTGGACGAATAAGATTCGTTAGTAAAGGTGGTTAACTTGGCCTGATTAAACAGCGACGAAATTTTTTTCTCCTCTGCCCCTTGGCCATGCAATATATTGCGGTTTGGTTGAGTGACAACCCATACAAAGCATCGAAAAGGGATTAGTCTAAAAGCATACTCAATTTACACTTAATCCAAGATAAGGAATAATTGAAATTGGAAGACATCATATTCGCAGCTAAAGGATATAAAGATACCTTTCAAATCACACAAAAAGAGTGATTTACTCTTCCTTGTAATTCTCTTCGAGAATTCCTTTCTCTTTTAGGGTCTTTGTTAGTTTTTCCATACGTACAAATGCCACGAGTCCAAAAACAAAACCCAAAATACCAAACGCTTCCATCATCTACCTCATATAATTTAGTTTTCATTAGCCTGTTGAATTTACATCGCTGTTCGAAACTACTCGACAGTTATAGAAGTGTTTAAGTTTCGTGTTGAAAGGTTTGTCAATAAATCTAAACCTTTGAGCTCTTTCATATTCCCAACCAAGCAAGCAATGCCGTAGTGCCCATTAGAACAGCACCTGGCATTCGTAACAAACCTCTGTGCCTTCCTAAGCCAAGAAAAACAAATAAAAGTGAACCCAAAAGGTTAATACCAATTATCGGATAGACCGCTATAGCAAATTCTGGGTTGTAGGCTATATAAATCAAAGTTGAAGCACTTACAAAAAGAAAAATGGTGAACACATGCCAAGAAACAATGCTTAATGATTTCGTTAATGTCTCCATATCGCTATCATTTACATTGCTAGTATAAATTTTTCCTCCGATGAACCCATGAAACACCATTCCTACCAAAGAAATGAAAGCCGCAGCCATCAAAAACCAGTAATCCATTTTACTCTTTCTCAATACGATTCATAAACTATTCCACCGTAACAGACTAAATTTAAACGACAATTAACTCCCCCCTTGTTGACAGTTGTGATTTACCTATCTAACTCAAACAATTCATTTAGAAAGAGATTGAACTAATATGATTTTGATTTCCTCTACATTTACTCAATTTTACAGCCAGTATTTATTTTAATTCATTGTTATCGTTTAATTTCTAATTCAGCTGCAAAGCAACATTCCATAAATCAAAATCACTACTATAATGCCGCAGTGAATTACCACAGTGAACAATCACAGTTTCTTTATCAGGGATAATATAAATATTCTGCCCAAGATTTCCATTTGCATAGAAATTAAAAGTACCATCTTTATTTACATGACCCCACCAATGGTAATTGTAGTAAATTCTTTTGTCGCTTCTTCCAAACCATTTTGGATAAATATCACGGGAAATGGACCTGTTTTCTTGGGTAGATTCCTGAATCCAATCTTTTGATATAATCTGATTACCATTCCAATTTCCTTCATTAAGTATAAGCTGACCAAAACGAGCATAATCAATTGCTCGGGCAATCAAACGACTTGGCATATATTCAAAATTCGATTCTTTGCTATCTATGGAGAAAAGCGCATCATATTCCATTATTCTTGACCACAATTTCTGCTCCAAATAATTCGATACTGATACGGTAGTAGCTCTTTCAAGAATCAAACCCAAATAGCTTGTATTGTAATTAGAATATTGAAAATCTTTTCCTGGTTCAGATGAAATCTCTACATTTTCAAGTAGTAATTTTCGAACATTAGGATGGTAATAGCCAACTGCTTCGTCATGCCAAGGAGAATGAATATTTGTGAAAGGTATGAGACTTGTGTTGTATTCAAGTCCAGATCGCATTTCGAGTAAATCTTTGATGGAAATTTTTTTAAAACGTTGATCACGCTGTAAAAGTTCAGGAATATAATTTGTTATTGGATCTTCTATACTTTTGATTAGACCATCATCAATAGCAGCTCCTATTAAAAAAGATATGAACGACTTTGCCATAGATTGAGAGTGGAAATAGGAATCTCTAACAAAACCATTAAAATATTTCTCATAAATGATCGTATCTTTTTTTATAACAATAAGGGCAGTAGTTTGAGACTCAATAGCCCACTCTTTAAAACTATTAAACCCAGTTTTAGTTACTAGTTCCTCAAACAGTGACTCAACATACTTCTCTTTAGGCTGAGAAATGAATGTGTTGGTAATCTTTGCTCCCTTAATCACTTGATTTTCAAAGTTCGTGTAATCATAAACATCTGCGACATTCATTGTTATAAGTCGATAAACATAGCTAGGTGTATATTGAATTGAAAGAAGTGCCAAGAGGAATAGGACTAATGAAAATATTGTAAGAAATATGATTTTTAGTTTTGGGAACGAACTAACCAATAATCTTTCATTTTTAAAAAACTTTTTCATTTTTTTGCTTTTTAACCAACCGGAATATCTCTCTTTATTCAACAGTGGTTGAAATATTTTGGGTGGTGTAGTTTGTTAATAGATTTAGTAACTTGGTGCCCGGTTGGAATTGTAGGAGTAGAAAAACACTCCGAGAATGACCAATACTTTCTTTACTCTTACCTTCTTGGAAAACTGATTCATCATTAACCTCACTACCTAAAATTATTCCACCGTGGTGGGTTTATTTTGTTTGTAACTGTTTTTTTATTTTTCATTTTAATTCTCTTCGAGAATTCCTTTTTCTTTTAAGGTCTTTGTAAGTTTTTTTGTTTGAACAAATGCTATTAGTCCAAATACAAACCCAACTGTTCCTAATGACATTCCCATCACTCCAAATGACATTCCCAGCACTTCAAATGCTTCCATAATTAACTCCTATTAAATAACAATTCGAAACTACTATTATTCTTTAAAAGAATTGTTACATACAAAATCATTCGACCGTAACTGACTTGGCTAAGTTCCTTGGTTGATCGAGGTCTGTGCCTCTTTGGCATGCCACTTGATAGGCAAGAATTTGGAGTGGGATAGTGTAAATAATGGGCGCTAGTAATTCACTGCACTCTGGCATTTGAATAAAGGCTCCTCTCTCAATGTTAATTTTAGAATTGCCGCCGCCAAATACATACAATGTTCCACCTCTGGCTTTGACCTCTTCTAAATTGGAAACCAGTTTTTCTGTCAGGGTATCCTCTGGAGACAATGCCACCACTGGAATTTGATCATCCACCAAAGCTAATGGCCCATGCTTTAACTCACCTGCAGGGTAGGCTTCAGCATGAATGTAAGAGATTTCTTTTAGCTTTAATGCGCCCTCTTGAACAATCGGAAAGAACATTCCTCTGCCTAAAAATAGAGCGTTGTGCTTACCGGCAATGTTTGGAACGATTTTTAAAATTTCGTCAGAGAGCTTTAAAGTTTCTTTGATCACTTCAGGCAAAGCTCTTAACTCGTTGGCTAAATTTTTTCTCAGGTCTTTGTCTTGATCTAAACTTTTTGCTATAGACATAGCCAGCAACATGAGCCCGGCAAGTTGAGTGGTAAAGGCTTTTGTGGAGGCAACACCTATTTCTGGCCCAGCATTAGTGAATAGCACGTGCTCTGATTCTCTTGCCAGCGAGCTGGTTGGAACGTTACAAATTGAAAGGGTGCTTAAATAATCTTTTTCTTGAGCGTACCTAAGGGCAGCAAGAGTATCAGCTGTTTCTCCAGATTGGGAGATGGTCACAAACAATGTGCCCTCTTCCACCAATGGCTCTCGATAGCGATACTCGCTGGCAAAATCAACGTAGCACGGAATTTTAGCAATTTTTTCAAACCAAAATCTTCCAACTTTTCCAGCATGAAGGCTGGTGCCACATGCAACGAATTGGATACGCTTAATTTTACTAAAAACCTCTGAGGATCCGAGTCCAAAAATATTATCTAGAACATCGTCATCGCCCAACTTGCCATTTATGGTATTGGCAACTGCGTCTGGCTGTTCGTAAATTTCCTTTTCCATAAAATGAGAATATTCGCCTTTTGTCACAGCATTAACCGCAATATCAATTTCAGTGACCTCTCTTGTGACCTTAGAATTTTTTGATGTATAGACTTGGTACGTTTCTTTGTCTATTTCTGCTACGTCGCCGTCCTCTAAAAATACAAACTGATTGGTAAGTTGAGATAGGGCCAATGGATCAGAGGCTGCAAAGTTTTCCTCAATGCCTATGCCAATTAGTAGAGGACTTTTGTTTCTTGCGACTATGAGTCTATTTTTGTCATCAACATGAATAGCTGCAATAGCATAAGCTCCATCTAACTCTTTGACTGCTTCGTGCATTGCATCTAAAAGGTTGCCTGAAGCTTTAAGACGCTGGTGCAACAAATGAGCAATGACTTCTGAGTCAGTCTCAGAGGTAAATTCATAGCCATTGGCAGTAAGTTGCTCTCTTAGCTCTAAGTAGTTTTCAATAATTCCGTTGTGAACAATATGTATCTCCCCGCTTGAGGCATGAGGATGGGCATTTTCTTGGGATGGTTTGCCGTGAGTGGCCCAACGGGTATGAGCAATTCCAAGTTTGCTTTTTGGGCGCTCTTGAATCATTCCGTCTTCAAGTAATTGAACTTTTCCAAGGGTTCTAAGATTGAAAATGCTGTCTTTTTGATGGAGGGCTATTCCGGCTGAATCATAGCCTCGATATTCCATTTTATGTAAGCCTTGAACCAGTAACTTACCAACGTTACGAGATGAGGCTGCGCCTATAATTCCACACATATTATTTTTTGTTTTTTGCCCAGTCTTCTTTGATGACTTGTTTGCCTCTGGCCACAGCCAAAGATTCATCTGGTACGTCTTTTGTTATTACGGAGCCAGCTCCAACGTATGCTCCTTTACCGATAGTAACAGGGGCAACTAATGATGAGTTGGTCCCAATAAAGCTGTTTTCTCCAACAGTGGTTTTGTGTTTGTTTGTGCCGTCGTAATTGCAGGTAATGGTTCCCGCTCCAATATTTGCGTTATCGCCTATGTCTGCATCACCGAGGTAGGCTAAATGGTTTGCTTTGGCACCCTCGCCGAGCTTCGTTTTCTTTGTTTCAACAAAGTTACCAATTTTGGCATTGTTGCCAATCTCAGAACCTTCTCGGAGTCTTGCATAAGGACCTATGCTGCAATTAGATCCAATCGTTGCAGAAGATAGATGAGAAAAAGCCTCTATAACTGAATTGTCCCCGATGGTGACATCGTAAAGAATAACGTTAGATTTGATCGTTACATTTTCTCCAAGGGTAATCTTGCCCTCAAGAATAACGTTCACGTCTATGCTGCAATCTTTGCCAGCAGAAACTTCTCCACGAAGATCAACGCGCGATGCATCCATAAGAGTGATGCCTTGGTCTAGTAACTGTTCAGATTTCATATTTCTTAAAATAGACTCAAGCTGATGGAGTTCTTGTTTATTGTTTGCCCCCACAACCTCGTCTGGGTTTGCTTGAATACAATTTATTTTAACCCCTTTTGAGGAAAGTATCTCAACCAGGTCTGTAAGATAATATTCGCTGGCGGCGTTTTTGTTATTTATCTCATCAAGGGCTGTAACAAGCATCTCTCCGTTTACAGTCATAATTCCAGTGAAAACTTCGGGTATTTTCCTCTCTTCGTCTGATGCATCTTTTTGTTCGGTAATTTTAATAGCGTGTCCCAAGGAATCCTTTATTACCTTTCCGTAAGGCGTTGGATCATCTGGCAGCATAGATAAGAGGCAGCAATCAGTAGTTTCAGAGATTAATGCTTGAATTGTTGCCTCTGCAATCAAAGGAACATCACCATATAGAATTAAAATTTTCTGATTTGGAGCTATCAAATGTGAAGCTTGCTTAACGGCATGACCTGTTCCAAGCTGCTCATCTTGATCTACTGAGATTACATTTGGATAAGATGCGCCAATAAATTGCTTGAGAACTTCTTTTTTATAGCCAGTTACTAAAGTAATATGGTCACTAACTTTTTGAGCCGTATCAATAACATGAGAGATAATTGTTTTGCCCCCAAGGGGTTGCATGACCTTTGGAAGGTTGGTGTTCATCCTTGTGCCTTTGCCGGCCGCAAGGATAATTGTGTGAATATTCAATGAACTTAAAAATTAAAGTTGATACAAGTACCTTACTTGTTTTTTCTTAATTTTTGAATGGTTTTGATTCTTGCTGCTGCTTCAGCAAGCTGAGCCGCTGCCTTAGTGTAATCAAGGGTTGATTCTTGATCGTGCATATTTTTTTCAGCTTGTTCTTGGGCTTTAATTGCTTCTGCCTCATCCATAGAATCAGCCCTTTCTGCTCGATCAGATAAAAAAGTCACAATATCTGGTTGAATTTCAATAAAGCCGCCTGAACAAAAAAATGTTTGTTCGTCATCTCCGTTTTGAACTCGAACCGGCCCAGGTGCTAATCCAGTAAGAAGTGGCGTATGCCCAGGGGCAATACCAATTTCTCCAAGAGATCCAGTTGCAAAAACCATGGTGCCTTCGCCAGAATAAATTTCTTCGCTTGATGAAACTATGCTGACTTTAATCGTAGACATTGTTTATAAATTATAAGGTTTTAGCTTTTTCAACCGCTTCTTCAATGGATCCGACCATGTAAAAAGCTTGCTCGGGAAGATCATCGTAATCTCCAGCTAAAATTCCTTTAAAGGATTTGATGGTATCTTCTAATTTCACGTATTTACCTGGAGAGCCTGTAAATACCTCAGCAACAGTAAAGGGTTGTGATAAGAATCTTTCGACCTTTCTTGCTCTTGATACTGCTAACTTGTCTTCTTCAGACAATTCATCCATGCCCAAAATGGCAATAATATCTTTTAATTCTTTGTATTTTTGCAAAACACCTTGAACGCCTTGAGCTACGTTGTAATGTTCTTCGCCTACAACCAATGGATCAAGCTGCCTACTTGTAGAGTCTAGTGGATCCACAGCTGGGTAAATTCCTAGCTCAGCAATTTGTCTTGAAAGCACAACTGTTGCATCCAAATGAGCAAAGGTTGTCGCTGGTGATGGATCCGTTAAATCATCTGCAGGAACATACACAGCCTGAATGGATGTAATGGAACCATCTTTTGTTGAGGTAATTCTTTCTTGGAGTGCGCCCATTTCTTCGGCAAGCGTAGGCTGATAACCCACAGCTGATGGCATTCTTCCAAGCAATGCTGATACCTCTACTCCAGCCAAGGTATATCTGTAGATGTTATCAATAAACAAAAGAACGTCTCTGCCTTCATCTCTGAATTTTTCAGCCATTGTAAGGCCGGTTAATGCAACTCTTAGTCTGTTTCCAGGAGGCTCATTCATCTGACCGTAAACCATGGCTACTTTTGATTCGCTTGGTTTTTCTACATTAACAACGCCAGACTCCTGCATTTCGTAGTAGAAATCATTCCCTTCTCTTGTTCTTTCACCTACACCAGCAAATACTGATAGGCCTGAGTGCTCAGTAGCAATGTTATTGATAAGCTCCATCATGTTGACGGTCTTTCCAACACCAGCTCCACCAAAAAGACCAACCTTTCCACCCTTGGCAAATGGGCATATTAAGTCAATAACTTTAATTCCTGTTTCCAGCAGATCATCTGAGAGCGATTGATCCATGTAACTTGGAGGCTTTCTGTGAATTGGCATGGCTTCTTCAGCGCCGATAGGACCACACTCATCAATAGGGTTACCCAATACATCCATGATTCTTCCGAGCGTTTTTTCTCCCACAGGGACTGAAATAGGCGCATTGGTTCTTGTGACTGAAAGACCTCTTTTGAGTCCTTCGGTTGTGCCCATGGCAATAGCCCTAACGATTCCATCGCCAAGCTGCTGTTGAACTTCAAGCACTGTTCCAGTATCTGAGATTACTATGGCCTCATAAACTTTAGGGATGTTAGTTTTTTCAAACTCAACATCGATAACCGCTCCGATAATTTGTGTTATTAAACCGTTACTCATTTTTTTCTCCTTAAACAGCAGCTGCTCCGCCAACTATCTCAGATAATTCTTGAGTAATGGCTGCTTGTCTTACATTGTTATATAAAAGTTCTAATTCTTTAATCAAATCCCCTGCATTCTCAGTAGCATTTTTCATTGCCAACATCTTTGCCGCTTGTTCACATGCATTATTTTCTACAACGGCATGATAAATAAGAGACTCTATGTATCTTGTCATTAAGCCTTCTAGCAATTCCTTTGCCTCAGGCTCATAAATATAATCCCAATGAGTTGAGGTTAATCCATCATCCTCTATTGCTGGAAGGGGAATAAGCTGTTGAACTCCGGGTTGCTGAGTCATGGTGTTCACAAACTTGTTGCTGCATATATACACCTGATCTATTTCATTGTCTTTGTGAAGATCAAGCACGGTTTTTGTTAAGCCGATTAACATATCTGGATCAGGTTTATCTCCAAGCTTTTGAACATTCGCTACTACATTTCCGCCGACAGCTTTAAAGAAACTAGCGGCTTTTACACCTATTAATGCAAAGCTTGATTCGACACCTTGGTTATTCAGCTCTGCAGCTTTTTGAATAACATTTTTAAATAAGTTGATGTTTAATCCGCCACACAAACCCTTATCTGAACTAACAACTATAAAGCAGGCCTTTTTTGCCTCTCTGTTTTCATAAAAAGGATGGGAATACTCTGAGCTTGATGTTGCGATATGTGAAATAACCTCTTTAATTTTCTCAGAGTAAGGTCTTCCAAGCTGCATTTCGCTTTGAGTTTTTCTAATCTTACTGGCGGCAACCATTTCCATAGCAGCAGTAATCTTTTGCGTGCTTTTTATGCTCGCAATCTGCTTTCTAACTTCTTTGGTGTTTGCCATTATCTGTCTAAATTAAAACGTTTGAGTTTTTTTAAATTGCTCTACAACTTCTGTAAATTGCTTCTCAATATCATCATTCCAATCACCCGTATCGTTGATACTTTTTTCTAGATCAGGTTTCTCAGAAGTAAAAAAGCTATGGAGTGCCTCTTCGAAGCTTCCAATTTTTTCAACTTCTACGTCGTCCATAAAGCCTCTATCAGCCGCAAAAATACTCAAGGATTGCTGGGCAACGCTCATAGGCGCATATTGTTTTTGTTTGATGAGCTCGGTAATTCTTTGCCCTCTTGCTAACTGTGCTTTAGTTGCTTCATCTAGATCCGATGCAAATTGTGAGAAAGCAGCAAGCTCTCTATATTGAGCCAAAGCTGTTCTAACCCCACCACTTAGTTTTTTCATGATCTTGGTTTGCGCTGCTCCGCCCACTCGAGAAACAGAAATA
>ENA-ORDA01000374-ORDA01000374.1-marine-metagenome-genome-assembly--contig:-NODE-374-length-46238-cov-6.633955_pt1 | contig 46238 bp, 60 predicted proteins | sample MGYA00237778_ERZ508506 | MGnify/ENA primary metagenome ERZ508506 (study PRJEB26177, sample SAMN06267891) | marine metagenome | isolation source: Monterey Bay, California, USA | place: Pacific...
TTACCCATATCAATTATGGTAATTTTACCTTTAAAACCATTGTCAATTAGCTTAGTAGCAGCATTTACATTTGCTACACCTGCTCCAACCATTATTACATTTTTACTCATATTTGTCCTTTATTTTAATGTATTAATATACGAACTTAAAATGGCGTCTCCAAATGAGACGCCACAGATATCTGTTTATTTTTAATCGCGACAGGCTATGAATCTGTCTATATTTTTATTTTATTTTTATTGACCGTATCTAGTATTAAATCCTCTATCACTTGGAGAACTATTTCTACCAAATACAATTTCTTCAATAGCTTGGGCTAAATCATCACCATCAATGTTACCATTTCTAAATTGGTCTAAGTGCATTTTAATTTCATCTTGTGAAACTTCTACAAATCCTTCTTCTTCATTAAGTGTACTTTCAGACATTGATTTACCTGGTTTTATGAAATAGGAAACTGTTTGTCTTTTTTGACCCTCAGAGTCTGTATATGGGACTTTATGAGGATATTCATAAATTTCAACATCACCTTGATTTATAAATGCTTTAATTTCATCTTGAAAACTAGTTGCTTTATCCCCAACTAAAGAAAGATGAAGTCCTTCTATACCTCCTCTAATACCGTAATTAATATGAGCATCATGATCTCCTAAAGCTTTAACTATATCATCCCACTTATCTGCTTTACCATTTTGGTCTATTATTCCTACATCAGTACCTAATTTGACTCTAGCTCCTGAATTTTTGAATTTTGTAAATAGCATTTTTGCTAATCTTTTTAATTCTAAATTAGAAGCTGGGGATTCTGTTATAAGTTTGTTTTCCGTTAAGAAATTTTTTAAATCAAAGTTGTTCATTTTTGTTTAATTTTATTTTATATTATTTTATTTTAAATGTACCTATAATGTCATTCCCTACTTTTTTAAAATTAACATTATATGCATCAACTTTTACTGTGGTAGGAAGTGATTGAAGAGCAACTTTAAATTTTTCTTTAGAAATAAGGGATTCATCATTTTTAAACTTTACAGTTTCTGTTTCACCAACTTCTTTGTTAAAATCATCACCACCTTCAAGATATATTTCAAATGCATCCTTAAGGTAGTTTATACCTTTGTCTTCTTTTAATAGCTTACCTTCAGCTAAGTATTTTTTATAATCAAAGTTGTTCATTTTTGTTTAATTTTATTTTATTTTCCTATGCTCATTCTATAAACATTATTAAGACCCATGCTACTTGCAATTTTTAATTGCCCCGAATCTATAGCTTTATCAATATTTTCGGATTTAATTATTCTATAGTCTCCTGTGGATGGGTTTCCTATCCATAAATATTCCCACCCTTCAACATCTGAATAGGCATTAAGTTGGGCTTTGAAAATAGCTGTGTTTAAAGTTGTAGTATCTTTAAGAGTGTCTAATTTTATATACTGATCTATAAATTTTTGTGATTGTGATGTATTGTAAAATTCTTTAAGTACTTTAATTGAAGCTTCTAGTGCTTGTTCTTTAGTAGCCCCACTTTGAATTGATTGTGCTACATTTTTAATTAAAATAGGTGCAATAGCTGTTGCTGAACCTGCTTTTCCAAGGTATACTTCGTCTGTTAAATCACCAAAATGACTTTCTAGAGCAGTTTTACCCGTTTTGAAACCAGAAGTAGATAAAATACCATCTTTCTGTCCCCAAATTTTAGCTTGATTTCCTTTTACTTCTACTTCACCACCACCATCTAATCCTACATCACCTGAACCAGCATTATTAGTATCATCTAACATGAAAGTTAAAAATTCTTCCATTTTTCCAACACCAACTACTTTTTCAGTAGCACCAATAGTATAAGAATATAACCACATCAAAAATTCATCATTTAATGCTTTAAATTTATCAATATTCTTAATATTTCCTTCTGTTGGTAAATTAGTAAAATTAGGTTTATCCGAATCTATATAATCCATTACATCCCCAATAATACCTACATCTAAAGCTTTATTAAATATATCGCCTTTGGCTCTATTATTTATGCCCTTTTCGTCAACATACTTATTATAATCTTCTTTATACCCAAATCCAGCAATTGAATTTTTTATTCCTTGCAATTGTTGATCATCAAAATCTCCATCTTTTAAAAGATTTATAATTTGTTGTTTCATTGATTGCTCACCTTCTTCTTCATTTAATAAACCCTCTCTAATAATTTTAAATTTAGTAGGTTTATCTTCGGATAAAGTTTCTTCATCACCAGAATCATCAGCAGGTGGTTCTTCTTCATTACTTGCTTCATCAGTAATAGTTTCATTATCAACTTCTTCTTCTGGGCCTTCTGCACCTGGTGGTGTCCCCATAAGTAATAAATCTGCAATTGATTTAATCGCATACTCTTCTTCACCTAAGTTAAGTAAATAATATTTTTTACCTGATATTTTAGCTATATATGAATCTTTGGCGTATATTAAAAGAAAATGTTGGCCATTATGTAATAATACTTTGAAGGTAGTAGGTTTTGGAGCCATTACAAATATTCCTGTAATGTAATCCTTATAACTATCTGTAAGTAAATCACATAAAGTTTCCTCTAATGAAGGATATTTTTGTAAAATATATCCCATAGGATCATCTTCAAACTTAAGAATTTTTTCTTGTTGTGTTTGAATAAAATCTTCTACCTCTTGCTCTATTAATAATTTTAATTTACTCATTTACCAGGAATAAAGTTAGATAATTGCATGTTATTTGATTCACTTACTCTTTTACCTAATCCAGGTAAGTTATTAAGATCTTGTACATATTGATCTGTCTTAACAACTATAGTACCTAAGTTATCAGATTCTTCTTTATCACGTCTATCTAATGCTGGTTTAGTAATCTTAAATAATGTTATTTTCGATGTTCCAGGATTGAAGTCTGGATCTTTGTCTTTAAAGTTACTATTGTAATATTGTGTTTGATGCATTCTATATTTTTCACCTTCATGTTCTAAATCATGATATTGAAGATGAACAAACATTGGAGCATATCTACCCATTCTAGCTTTGATAGGACTTTTATCGTGTGCCTTTAAAGCTTCAATTGCATCATTTTCACTAGCTACACCTTTAGGTAATAGATCTGAAAATATTCCTTTACCAAACATATCTGGACCTCTTTCATTAGCATCATCTATTACTTCTGATCCTTTAAATGAATTGTCTGTATATTCTTTTAATTGTTCTTTTTCTTCATTTGTTGGTTTTTTTCTAAGAACAATATCATCATAGGCTCTGCCTATATCACCTTTATATAAACTATTTACAACTTTTTTACCTAATACTTCTAAATCACTATCATCTAAAGAATGAGGTTTATTAAACCCTTCTATATAAGCCATTCCTATATCTGTATAATCCGCCCAATGATCTTTATTTTGGGGTTCTTTAACTTCTTCATTCATATCATAATCACGAAGTTGTTTTTGAACTTTATATAAACGGTCTTCTAACCTTTCTAATTCACGTCCATATCTATCAGCTACCTCACCACCTTCTGGTTCAGCTTCTTGTTCCATGTCTCTATATAATTGAGCAATTTCAGCTTCGATTTCAGCTTTTATACCTCTTAAATTTAAAGCTTCATCGTAATCTATTCCTCTGGAAGGTTCAGGTTGTGATGGTTTTGATTTAAGTGCTCTAAGCTTCATAGCATATTCACTATTATCTATTTCATTAACATCTACAATAGCATCAATTGTATCAACTTTTTCTTCACCATCTAAATAACCATAAGCGCTCTGTAGGTAATCGTAAGCTTTAATTATTTTAGCTTGCCACCAATGTGGGAAATCTACTTCACCTTGATTATCAAGTGCATCTAGTTGTTTGTATAACATAGCAGCCATTTTAGCTATACGGTATACATCTTTTTTCAACATTCTAGGTTCATCATCTTGGTGACCTACATCTAAATCTTCATCTAAGTTTTTTAATTCTCCAATAGCTCTAATAAGATCTCTTTTTGCTTCATTCTGCTCAACACCTCTATACTTAGCTATGCTTTTAACAGCACGCATTGCAATTCTTTTTTCTTCAGTTGAAGCACTTTCATCTAAATCTTCTTTTGTTATTGCTTTAGATACAGCTTTTCTTTTATTAGCTAAATATTTGTCAGTTTTATCTACATCTCCATCATTATCAATGTCTGCATCTTCTTTCCCTACTGGGTCCAATTTTTCAGACATATTTGACCAAGAACCTAATCGGTTTTCGTAAATAAAGTTTTTTATGTTGAATTTATCCATTACTTGTTTAGTATTTGTGTATAAATATTAATTTTTTCTTCTAGGGTTAGTAGATGTACTAGTACTACGAACCAAAGGTCTAGAAGTAGTTGAGGGCCTTGGAACATTTACTGAAGGTCTAATGTTATTAACTGGAGGTCTTCTGTTTATTCTAGGTTTATTAATTACTACTCTAGGTTTATTTTTAATTACTCTAGGTTTATTTTTTATTACAGTTCTTGTACGTGGGGTAGTAACTACTCTGTTATTATTTACTGTTCTACGATTACTGGTACGAGTATTACCTCTTCTATTTGTATGGTATGCTACGTTAGTACCTCTATATCTATTATAGAACCCATTATTCCAACCGTAATAGTTGTTCCAACCATAATATTGGTAAGAACCCCAATTATTACCAAAAGGTGACCATTGGTATGGTGAGTACCAATTATACCCCCATCTATCATAACCAAAAGGAGACCATCTATGAGGTGTAATACCCCATACCCAGTCGTTCCACATTTGATCTCTATTCCAGTACGAACTATACCCATAATATGGGTTATATCTATTATATCTATTACCTAGTAAACGATTATTCCAATCAAATGAAGCTGGTTGTGATAAAGCATATTGTGCATAATCAAATCTAAATTGGAAGTCAGTTCTTAATTTATTTCTAAATTGAGATTCATTTAAGAATTCAACATCAATATAGTTTTCATCTTGATAAATGGAGTCATGATTAAGTGTAGAAACATTCCAGCTTGAGCCACAACTGGTTAATAATAATAATGTAAGAAATAATAATATATTTTTCATTTATTTTGTTTTACCCCACGATTTACCTTTACCTTTATCCTTGCATCCAGCGGGAGTGGGTCTACAAGAAGGGTATTTCGCTCTCTTTTCACCTTTTTTTCTACCACAAGGTTTATATTTTACTTTACCTGTTTTAGAATCTTTTCTACCAGTGTTGCAATCAACCCATCCTCCGGTTTTACCTGCTGCGCCCTTTCGACCGAACCAAGTACGAAGTGTTTCTTTTTTTTTTTCGTCTAAAGTATTAACTGATTCTTTAACACCTTTCCATATATCTCCTTTACGGCATCTTACTACCGCCCCTGATTTATAAGCAGAAGGTTTTTTAAATTTTCTATCAGCAATTTTAAGACACCTATCCCTTTTAGTTTTTTTTTCATCAACCATACCTTTTTGGTTGAATTGATTAAGATTAGCAGTTTTAATATTGCCTTCTTCATCTTTTAAAGTAACAATATAACCATCTGCTTTAATTACAGTATAGGGAGTACCATAAAATTTTACTTTTCTACCTTTAAGTTTTGAAAATACTTTTTGGGAAATTTCACTTAATGGTTTATTTCTTAATATACTATCTGATTTTACGATGCGAACAATTTCTCCTCTTTCATCATCATCAGTATGAAATACTTCAAATTCTCCAAATTCCTTCCCATGATTAGCGTCACCCCAATCCATCATAGCTTGTTGTGATCCTCTTACATCAATTCTATCAACATGGTTAGCAACATAAAAATCTAAATCTGGGTGTTTTGATTTTAAGGATTTAGCTAAAGCTTCTAAATAAGATTTATCCTCCTTTAATGCTTTTTTTAATTGTGATTTTATTTGTTCTTTTAAATTATTCATATGACTGCAATGTATCAATTGTTTGTGTTCCTACTGAATCTATTAAAGAACCTGATGTTAACCAATGGTGAATATCATTTAATACTTGTACTGAAGAGGTTGTTGGAGATGAATCATGATAAAAATAATTATCTTCTAAATAATCTAATATAGTTTCATTATCTTTATTTAATGAAGCTGTTGCCAACAAATTTGAATCCTCTTCTGAGATTTCTATTGTTGGGGCATTATTATCAGCAAATGAAATTGGATTACAGCCTGCTGTAGCTAAACTAATTGTTTTATATGAGGTATCTGCTGATCCTGACCCAAATACATCTTGAGACCATAAAATATATTGGCTTGTAGAAGGGTTTGATTCATGCCAAATAGCCATAGCATGTAAATAACCATCAGTAACTTCTGTGGTTGAAGCATTTGATAGTACTTTAAGTAATAAACTTTTAAATTTTACCATTTTATAACGTTTTAGTTTTCGTTAATTAGTATTTTTAAACATCCTGTTCCTTTAATAACTCGATGCCATATACCTTCTGCTATGAATATACAATCATTTATTGGCTGAGGCAACTCATTATCAAATTGTATTTGCCAATCTGTTTTCCCTATAGGGGTAATGAATCTATCTTTTCTATCTCGATGCCAAACTAATTCGGCACTTTCTGTATCATGTGGGAAAAATCTCACATGGTAGCCTTTATAATCGTAATCCTTATATGTTCCCATTTTACCAGAATGTGTTTTTATTATCCCCTAAACCTAATGCTTTAGCATAGCGAGGTAATCTACAACTCCAATATCCAGGCTTTGTTCTATCTGTTTTGGTTTTACATTTATGTCTAGCTGCAAAGGCATTACGTGCCTTAGGGTTATTAATTTTTGCTCTTAAACCTCCAGAACCAAATGATACTTTTTTAATTTTACCTTTATCTTTTACATAAACGTAATATGCTTTAGACCCACCACGTTTTGGTTTTCCAATTGGGGGATCTTTTTTCTTTTTCTTTTTAGCTTCATTAACACCAACTTTAGCTTTATCTTTTAAGACTTCAGCTTTTTGTTCATCAGTGCAATTTTTATAATCACAATCAAATCTACGACGTGCAATTAAATCTAATCTAAGTAATTCTTCTTGATTATATTTTCTATCTTCATTCATAGACATATTGTCTATTTCATCACGTACCCAATCTTTTTCATTTGAACCTAATTGATCATAATCCATACCAAATTCTTCATTTGCTATTTCATCTTCTATATCCATTTGTTCTTCTAACATTGGTAAATCTAATGGTACTTTTCCACTTTCTGCTAATTCAAAATCAGTAAATTTATTTAAATCATTTAAATTTTTTAATTCAACTCTTTTACCATCACTATCTAACCCATAAACTGTGGCATCATATTTACCCATTCCATCGGAACGTTTTCCACTAAGTTTTTGTTTTAATTCTGCCCCTGCTCTACGCTTACTGACTGTGCTGGTAATTTCATATAAAGAAAATTCACCTAAATCTGTATCTAATACTTCTTTATCTGATCCATTAACTTGTATTTTACCTTCTTTAAATAATGATTTTGCTTCAGCATAGAAGTTAACATATGCTTCAGAACCAATTCTGTAAACACATTCAAGTAAATTAAGATTATTATTGTGGTGGAATTCTATCCCGGGGGATACTATGGCGTTTTCTTTTATTAAAAAACCTTCATTTTTTGGCTCTACTACTTTTTCTACAAATGGAGCTAATTCCTTAAATTGAAATGATTGAGTAGTTCCTGTGCTTTCTATTTCTACTGAATAGTAGGGATGTTCAACCATAGTAATAGTTGCAGTATCACCATCTTTTGTGGTAACTTTCTGTCCCATTTTAAAGACACTTTGTTGTTGAATAGTATCTTCAATGGCTTCTCTAATTAAATACCTTAATTTTAGAATATCCATAATTATTCTTCGTCTTTAGAATCGTCGTCTTTACTTTTTCTTGATGCTAGTGTATCTTTTTTCTTACTACCTGATTTTTTTTCAAGTCTTAATCCTTCTTTTTCAATAGCATCTTTTAATCTATTACATTGAGCCTCTAGTGTTGTTAATTTCTCAAGTAATGAATTTGATTCAGTTTGTAATGATTCTCTCATATCAGGGTTTGAAACTGCTTCTTGCATTTTACCTTCAATTTGAGTTCTTAATTCACTAATAGTAGTTTCTAAAGCTTTTACTTTAGTTTGACCTTTCTTATATGTTTCTTTTAAGTTAGCATCTCTAGCTTTTAATGCTTTTTTACCTGCGGCCAATGCCTTTTCTCCTGTGGTATATACTCCAATAAAACCTTCACCAACTAAGGATTCAAGTTTTTCGGATCTAACAATACCACCTTCTTTTGTATCTTTAGAAGGTTTTACAACTAGATAAACATTTCCATCTTTAGTTACTTTATCCTCAAATACAGATTTTGCTTCTTTAATTGGAGCTTTTTCGGTATAGGCCATATCTTTGCTTTCACCTTCCTCTGTTGTTGAACGTTCTCTTAACCAGTCTGTGATGTTTTCTTGAATTAATTTTTTTAAATGTGATTTTTTCATTTTATTAGATTTTATTTATACCCTTTAGAATCGAGGTAGTCTCTTACTTTTGTTAAAATTAATGATTTGGTGATTTTGCCAGGTTCATACCCTAAATCATCAAACCATACTGCAAAAGCGCCATCGAATTCAGCGGCAGTATCTATTCTTGAAGAGTATTGTTGAATCTGTTTATTTCCATCTTTGCCTTTTTTTAACATTTTTACATCTGATGGTATGTTTTTTGCAGCAACATCTTCAGGAATAAGGTCTTTTAATTTCATAATTAAGGTGATTTATTTGATAATAAATATATCAAGATATTATAACTCAGTTTCTTTTAATATTTTAACGTTCTCTTTTAATTTCTTTATCATTTCAGGGTCTACTTTACCCATACTCCATCCTTCAGCATGTCCCGCTTCACTAAAAAATTCAACTGTTTGAGGGTTATTTAAAAATTCATCTAATACTTTTTCATATTCAGTAGCAAAATCATTTTTATTTTGATTTAGTATGGACTTTTCATATTCTTCAAATTTTCCTTCTATACGAAGTTGTGTTTCTTCTTCAGTTACACAATTAAAACATTTTTTATGAACGGCCCACATTTTTTTATTATATGAATTAACTTTCATAGCCTCATTACATGAAGGACATTTTAAAGGTAATACTACTAACTGTTTTAAATTATCAAATTTAGTAACTGTTTGTTTAATACCATCTTTAATAGTCCAAGTTTTACCTTTAACTTCCCACACATCACCTTCTTTATATTCTTTAGAAGATTTTTCAAATCCTACTTGAATACGAGTTCTATCTGCTGTATTACCTGAAATGATGTTTCTTGCTCTAGCAAGATCTCTTTCTGTAAAATCTTTATTTAATTGACTTTCACTCATAATCCTAATTTTTGAAGTTCAGTAATTACTTGATCTGTTGATTTAAATAGTATTCCTATTCCATTTTTAGACTTCCATTGTTGGATATTGTCTTCTCTATCATCAATTAGTATATTATTAGGACCAGCATAATTTTGTTTATCTGCTGATCTAGCTAATACTAATTTAGTACCACTAAGGTTATTTTTAACCCATAATCTTTTACCTAAACGTGAGGATTCACTTCTTGAAGGTGAGGATAATAATATTGGTTTATATTTCTTAATATAACCCCATAATTTTTCTCCTTCTGGCATCCAAGGGATACCAACCCAAAATCTTACTCCTACTTGCCCATCAATAATATCCCAAAATGCTTCTAAGGATTTTTTTTCACTACCTAATTCAATAGTTTTTTGGGCTCTATATTCATCAGGAGATAAACCTGTGAATTGTTCAAAACGTTGTTCAAAATCACAAAGTACGCCATCCATATCACAATAGATAGTGTATGCCTTAGACATTTCTTCTTTAAATAATTCTTTTAAACTATATTTACTCATATATTCCTGGATTTTCTCTTCCAAATTTTCTCATTATAACAGCTGCTAATGAATTTGCTTCATTTTCTTCAGGTGATCCATCTTCTCCCGAATCAGGTCCTAATCTGTTATCTAAATGCTGCATTCTATGTACCATCTCATGTGCTAAGGTACGTAAGATATCAGCCATATTTCTATTATATACTACAACTTGAATATATTCTTTTCCTGGATGGTAACCTCCAAAACTATGATACGTCTGAGTAAATTCAGGTCCATTAAGTAATTTAATTTGAGGTCTATCTGTTTTTAAAAAATCAGAAGCAAAATGTAAAAACTTATTTATTGTTTTTGCTTTTTGAGGTTCCCAACCTTCATTTAATGATCTTTCTAGATCTTTTATTTTTTGGGTTAAAAAAGGTACATTCCCCCCATCATTTGGGTCGGCTATTCTTACCTTTAATCTATCAATTGTTTGTTGAGTAGTTTCTTCCTTTTCATATTTAGATTCACTTACTGATTCATTGAATATATCTAAAAATTTATTTACGTCAACTCCGTCTGGGATGAATTTTTTAATTTCTTCTCTATCTTTATTTACTATTGCTCTTCTTAAGTCAGTAGCTGATAGGTTTTGGAAAGTTCCTGCATCAAATAATTCTACGGTTGGATATTTTTCTTTATCTAGTAAACGTTCATATCTACTTTCTTCACCTTTACCAAAAACAGCTTTAATATCATGTGTAGGATTTTCTTTTACATAATCATAAACTGCTTTAACAGGGGTTGGTGTTGATATAAATTCAACATTATTTAGCTCAGGAATTACTTCCTTATATAGGTCCCATACAGCAAGAGATTCGTTATAATCTACATTTTCTCTTGTTTTTTCCGATACAAATACTATGGCCTTACCAGGAGTTTGTGTTGAAGAAGGCATTGAAGGACCATTAATTTTCCTATCATGATTCATAGCAAAATTTATTGACTTTAATATAGCATCTACGTGACCTTTATGTGGGGGTTTAAAAGCCCCAGGATATAATGCTACTGATTCTGTAATTTCCTCCATTAAAAGGAGTTTTGCTATATTTTTTCCTATTCTTTCTGGATTCATGAACGTAAGAATTTTTCAATTGTGGCTTGGGCTTCTTCTTTTGATACAGAACCATCTATAATATTTTTTACTCCTTCATCATTTAATAAAGTATTTACATCTGTATTTAATTGAGCTTTTTGTTTATCACTTCTAGCTTGCTGTGATGGAGTTTTGGGTTTAGTACCCGTTGGTTTAAATGGATCTAAATATTTTTTAATTATATCTTCTACATTTGATAATTTTTCATCTTCTAATGTATTAGCAACTGATACAAAATTTTCCCCAAATGCTGATTTGTATGCCATATAATTTTTAGTTACTCCTAACCAAGTACGTAATACAATAGCTGGGGCTAAACTTCTATCATCACCCCCTGATTTATCAAATCGGGATTGGTTTTGTCTTAATGAACGTTCTAAATCAGTATAAACATAAAGCATAAACACCTCATATCCTGTTTCTTCAAGTTGTTCTTTTAATTTAACTGTACTATTATATGAGGCCGCTGTACCATCTAGTATAAATGATTCTTTAGCTGCAATAGTATCTTGAACATCTTGTTTAAATGATTTATTAGAAGTAGCCATTGCTTTAGCTGCTATGCTTCTATCTTCTGGAGATGCATTTTTTAAATCTAGAGATACATTAGCTGCTTTTAAATTAGCAATATATTGATCATCTATATTCATTGTTTTTAAACCTCCTAGGTCTAAACCTCTTAAAACATACCCTTTACCAGCACCTGGAGCACCAGCTAATATAATAGCTTTAGGTGTTCCTAAATTTTCTGTTAGGATTTCTTTTAGTATGTTATTGATTTTATACATTGAAATGTGTTTATGTATAAATATACGAAGAATTACTTAGGAATCCACATTAATTTGCGATACTGTTTTAAAAGTCGTTGTATAAGGTGTTGGTTTAGGGTTTTCTAAGTCAAACAGAGCTTTTACATGGCTAAATATTTCTAAATTTTGTTCTTGAGTACGAGGTGACTCGTATATTTCCCAATTTTTCCCTTTTATCTTTTTACCATTTTTATCGGGTCCACGTGATTTAGATTTTAACCATAATACTGCTACTCGATCAATATCTTTCCCATAACATTCTTCATAACATTGAGCATATATTGCCCCTTGTAAATCATATGTTGTTTGTAAGTGATTAGATGTTTTAAAATCTATAATCCAACGTTCCATTTTACCATCAATTTCGATCTCACATACTAAATCACAAGTACCTGCTACTTCAATTTTATCTGAAAATAAATGTACTTCGGCTTCAATTAATGTTGGGTTATAAGTTTCCCAAAAGTCTACAAAACGTAAAAACATTTGCCATACATGAGAGGGCATTCTAGGGTTACCATCATCATACAAAAATTTAATTTCTTTACCGTTTAACCAGTCTTCAATCATTTCATGTACTAATGTTCCTTCTTCTGCTGCTTTCTTAACAATCCATTCCGCACTATAACCTACTTTTTTAAGCCAGTCCTCAAAATATTTACCTTTTGGGTAAGAGCTCAAAACATGAGTTACTGATGGGTAGTATTTACCATTTCGTCTATAATACCTTGAATCAGGCATTGTAACTTGTTGGTAATCATCCGAAATTTCTAATAACCTTTTGTATGATTTTTTGATCATAAGTTTAACTTTAAGTTAAGAAGACTTGAAAATGTAAAGGGTTGTGCTTCCTGAATTTTATTGGTAAATAATGTGAACCCCATATCAGAGGGGTCTTTCCCTTCTAATTCTACTACATATAATTTTTTTCCTGCTTTAAGTAACTGTTCAGATATTTTGCAAGTTGATTTTATTGCATCTTCATCTAAAGCTAAGTATACTTTTTTAACACTATTTGTTACTATTTTCTTCATTAATTTTTTAGAAATATTTTTCCCAAATAGGGGAATAGCATTTCTTTTTATTGCTATGGCATCAAATGCTCCTTCACATAAAACTATAGGAAGATCCCAGTTAATTCTATTTTCAAAACCAATAATATTTTTATCTGAAACTGGGGCATCATATTTCCTATGTGCGTCAGGTAAAAAAGACCGTGCTATAAAATATTCTAATTCTTCATCAGCGTTGTATGTAGGAATAATAATTTTATTTGCAAATCTTCCTTTTTCACAATATCCTATTTGATATGAAAAAATATCATATATGCTTAACCCTCTATTTTTAAGATAAGTTAAAGCATGTCTTGCTAAAATGTTTGATTTTGAAATTTGATGTAAAGGGATATACTCCTCAGGGAGTTTAATATCAAAATGTTGAACTACATTATCATACTTTTCGGTAGTACCTAATATAGAATGTAAAGATGTAATTTTATCTTTACCTACTTTTTTTCTTTTAAATAAAGAACTTAGGGTTTTACCTCTAGCATCACATACCCAACAATGCCAAGGATTTAGATTCTTTTTAGTTGGTACTAAATTTACCTCTAATTTTTTCTTCCTATGGTTACAAAAAGGACACGCGAACGCATAATTTCCTCTAGAAGTAGAAGAACCCTTTCCTAAAACGGACTCTACTAGCCCTAATAACATATTATTAACCATTAATTATAAGTTTTCTCCTGGACGTAATGTTGACTTCCAGTTCATTTCTACAGGTTTATGTAATTCATAACCTTCTCCACTTACTTTTTTATTAGTTCCATATTTGTAAAGATTTCCTTTAAAACTTTCACCATTAATTCTTCGTCTACCATTAAATGATCTAAATTCACGAGATGTTACTCTATACCAGTTGTCTAGTTTGGGTAAATAAATTTCTAGATTCCTAGCTGTGTCAAAATCATATTCCATTTTAACTAAATTACCTGTCTTCTCACTCATATACTTAACCGTTTTGGTGGAATATACGAACCCTAGATCAGTTCTCCAAATCTTTTGGAAAAAATTTACCTAAAATATTATCGTTGTATGTTGTTTCGGGCTTGTTTAATACCTCATAGATTATTTGGTAATGCATTTCCCAATATGTAGCTTGTTTTTTTGTTTCACACAAACGGAGGATGGTTTTATCAAATTTACCTTCACCTATAGATTTAACATCTTCTAGTAATGGTTTAGAAGAACCCCAATAGGTTTTCCAATTTGATTCTTTAATTACAGTTCTTTTACGTTTGTATCCTTTTAGAGGTGGGATTTTTCTAGTATTTTTGAAAATTTTTTTCCCAATATAAAACTTATTATTTTCAGTATTTGTTATTTTATAAACAAAACCATAATAATCTTCAATGTTAAAACCCTCTGGATAATTCCAGTTATGAATCATATCTTATTATAAAGTTAGTATCTGTTGTACTTGATAATGGTATTGATTGTGCTAATTTGGCTACAGCTAATAATTGATTTACATCATTATATAAACCTATGGTTGTTACATAAGGTTCAAAAAAAGAGGCTGTAGCAAACCCTCTTAAAGATCCTGAAGTATCTGTAGATATAGTAGGGTTTTGTGAAACATTAAATTCATTTTCCCCTATTGTACATACTACCTGATGTTCATTGATAATATGTTCATTATTCCATGTTAACTCTACTGATCCACTAAATCGTTTTTTTGCTCTCATTATTGGTTTTGTTGTAAGTTATTTCGGTGGCCTAATCTTATTGTTAACTTATAATCTTGGTCTAAATTAGGACTAGCAGCTACTGATATTTGGAATGGGTTTTGGTAAACTACTCCTTGACTAAAGTTTTTAGTTGTCGTCCCAAATAAAGTTGATGTTATAGTTGCATTTCCTAATATATTTGTACCTTGTGGGCTAAGAGTTGATAATCCACTTGTAGTGTCAAATAAATAGTTTATATTCATGGATTGGTTACTAATCCAACTTAAATCAAAGTCTACTGATTCCCCAGCATTCATTAAATATGTTCTTACATTACCCCCAGCTTGTACTATAAATGAATTATAATCTAAGTTAGATGTATCACTATTAACAGCTACTTCTAATGATGTTACTCCTTCAAATCCATTTCCAAATGAATCTTGTATTTCATCTATAGTTGAATTTTCATCTAAGATAAAATTAACTTGAAGTGTATTAGTAGTTGAAGGGACTTCAAATGAAGGTCTTGCTACTTGTAAAGCATAATTTGGTGATGGGGTAGATTCAAAATCTACGGCACATACATTAATATACCTAAAGTAAACAGTATTACTTAATATATTGGAACCACTAATTTGATAACTTCCTGTCCCATTTGTATATGTCCCATGTGCAAAAGAATATTCTTCTATTTGAGAAAAATTATAGGACTGGTTTAAATTTGGAACACCTGCTAATTGGATAGTTCCTGAAAGGGCAGGTATTAATGGAGATTCTGCTGAACCTGTATGATATTCTATATCATAAACTCCATTACTTTGAGTTGCTGCGCTAATTATTCTCCCTTTAAGACAATTTTGTTCTAATACACAAGCTTCAGGATCAAAAATTTTATAAAAATAATTTCTCCCACTTAAATTAACAAAACTACTTTGGGATTCATATAAACTAACATTAAAATCAAGATTTACTACACTACCAGAATCAGGCCCTTCAGTAAAAAACTGAGAAGCTGTAGGGTGTATTTTAAATCCTGTATTTGTATAATTTGATTGTGCCATGTTTATCCGCTAGGGTCTATATTTAAATATCTTGAAACTATTTCAAAATTAGCTGTGGTTGAGTTTATTTCATCATTAACTTTAGACATTGTTAAAATTAAAGATGCTGTATTTGCTGCATTACCTAAATTACCAAAATAATCACTACCAACGTAGTTATTTTCTGATCCACTCATTAGAGCACCTGTTATTATTAAAGATGCTGTTATATCTTGATTACCTTTAAAATAACCTGGGAATTTTCTTACAAGTCTTTGTACATATTGAGTATTAGATTCTGCATTGCTCATTACAACTACTAAATCTTCTGTGTTAATATAACTAAAACTTCCAGTAAAATCTAATGAACCACTAGTATTAAATTCACTTATTAATTTATTTCTAGTTGGGTTATTAGGGTTATAATTTACTTCACTAGCAGACCCAGTATATATTTTAATATTTACCCCATCTAAAGGCTGACCATTTAATAAATTTCCAGTAAGTGAAGAACTATCAGATAAGGCTGTATTTCCTTGAAAATCTGGTTTAAGAGCTCTATAAAAATTTAAAATTCTATAAGGGTTTGATGTCGCACTTACTTGTTCACAATAAGAGTTATTATAAGCCCATTGTCTTTCATATAAAGTTTGACCTTGTATATCAGTTGAACAAGTTACATTAGTTATAGTACTTGGTGTTTCCATAAAAGCTCCAAAATATCCACCTCTCAAAATACCAGGTGTATCTGTTAAACTTGGGATAACAATTGTGCTTTGTGTAGATATGTAATGGGCTATAGGGGGTTGGATTGCAAAAGGACTATATGGTGACCCATATTCATATATATGGAAAGTAGTTTCCGGTGTAATAGCAGTTGTATTATGAAATGTAATCTGATTTTGAAATGGATCTGTATAATCTGCTGATGCTGAAAAAGACATTGATCCCGGGCTATTGATTACAAAATTTTGTTGAATTTCACACCCAACAGCATCTTCAATTTTTACTAAATAACTACCTGTATTTAAGGAATATAACCCTACTGTATTTGAGTTTGGAGGTATGGTGTCAGTAAATCCGTTTGGATATGTAATTTCAAATGAAAATGGTGGTACTCCACCTTCAACAGACCCTGTTAAACTACCATCTTGTTGATTAAAGCAACTAACATTAGTTGCATGAAATGAAAAAGTAGGATATTGGGAAGCTGTCATGGGTACTATATAAGATTGAACACATCCCGCTGAATCTTGTAAATATACTCTATAACTACCTGTGTTTAAATCAAGAAATGTATATGGGGGTGTATGCCACCCAGCTAAAGGTGCACCTGGATCTGCAGGAGCAGGTAAGTCAGATGGTCGAGCATCTAAAGATACCGAAAGTGGGGGAGTTCCTCCACTACCTGTTACAAATATTTTACCTAATCCTACTGCCATTATATTTTAAATATGTCTTTTAAAGCTATATAATTTTCATTATATTCACCCTTATTAAATTTTTCCTTCCCCCATAAATATGAGTTTGAAGGTTTTGTATATGTTCTTTTATATAATCCAGGAATTAATTCTTCTGAATTGGCTAAGTTTTTTGTTGATACAATGTTTCCATTTATTTCTTTACTTAAATTTTTCCAATTTCTAATTTTAGTTGTTTCTTTCCATTCTTCACTAAAATACCATAATTGGTTACTATGGAATATATCGATCAATTGTCGGTTCTCAAAACCTAAAATCATACTTTGATCTAAAATATTTTTAAATTCATTATAATCCTTTATTTCTCCTAATAATATTATATCTACATCCCATGTATTTTTTACTTTAAATAAAGCACTTCCTACATATATTTCATATTTTTCTACTCCTGGAATTTGGAGGAACTTTTGGTACCATTTATATAATAAACCCTTATTTGGTCTTTCCCATCTAGTGTTTGTAACAATATCTCCTATTTTATATTCAAATCTCATATATTATCAGGATGATATTCCTCCCCCTCCTTGATTATTACAAAGCATAGTATTATTAAACGAAGAACCATTCCAATAAGATAATAGGAAACCATCAGTATACCAACCAACTTGGGCTGCAGTACAACCAGATGTGTTTCTTAAAATAGTAGTCTGTTGCCAATTACTATTATTAGTTCTAAGGAATAAGTTTATATTAACATCATCACAATCAGCACTATTTAATAATGATAATATAACATCTGTAGTACCACAAATATAACTAATTGAAGGTGTTACACTTCTTGTTGCTGTTTTTGTTCTACTTGGTGTAGTTGTTACAGTTGGGGTTCTAGTTGGGGTTGGTGTTGCTTGAAGTGTACCTTGTGTTACAGATGGTGTAGGTGTTAAACTAGGTGTTTTAGATATACTAATAGATGGTGTTTTACTTCTTGTTGGAGAAGGGGTTTGAGATGGTGAAGGGAAAATAAATGGATTATTAACACACCATCCTACAGATTGAGTTGCTACATTTAATTCTAATGCAGGGTATGTATTAGAATAAGGTAGTTCATATACCGTTTCTTCTCTATCTTTAATATAAATTATACCATCTAATGAAGCACTTATACTACCTGATACTACAGGGAAACATAAATCAGGTACCTCTTTATAGTTAAACCCATCATTAGACCAACTATAATGTGGTACTCCAAAATCTATTGAAAATGTTACTGCTCCTTGAGGGTGAGGTTGATAAAAAGTATTATCTCCCCCTTGAATTAAATCCGGAAAACATACATTTTCTATTTGTATTAAGGATCCTGTTAAGTTTTCTTTTTCTAATATAAGTTCTAAAGAAGCACTATTACTTGTTCTTCCCAATTCATTTCTTACAGTATACCCTAATGAATAATTTCCAGGAGTAGTACTTATTTCATCTGGGGTTAAGGTTATGAACCCATTTGAATCCATAGAATAATTAAAAGGCCAACTTCCTGTATCATGGAATACAATAGTATCAGGATCTAAAGAATAACAATCATCAAAATCGTTAACTAATAAATCTATAACTTTACTACAACTTACATTTAATCTAGTTTGGAAATCATTTACTGCTACAGGAGAACTACCTAATATACATAAAAATTCAGGGTGTGTAACAACCGCTACACCATGTGAATAAATTATATTACCTATATACGTTGTATGTGCATTTTCAACGTTTAAAGGATGTACTGAAGATGAATCAGGTCCATATACTACACCATTATAATCCGAATCTTCACCGCTGTAAGGCGCTTGGAATACGGAAGCAGTATAGGCATATATATTACCTAAACCATCATCTTTTATTAAATATTGACTTGAAGATATTTTAAAACTTCCAGGATTTACACCTGATCCAATTTTATCTTTAGCAAAATCAAGTACAAGTAAACTTGCTTGATTAGAGCCATCATATGAAGAAGATTCATATAAACTACTACTGTCATATAAATCTCTATACCCACCCCTTAAAGGAAATTGTTTGATTACAGTATCTAAACCTCCAGAAACTAGGGTTGTTTGGTCAAAATTATCATAGGATGAGGATCTAAAAAAAGAACCTGTTAAAGAACCTGTTATATAATTGTAATAATATAAATGTTTTATTCCCTCATAAACTAATTCTCTATAACTCCCATCGGGGTTTTGTGGAGAAACAGTTGGAGCAAATAAAGCACCTGATACAGGTCGTTGTCCAAACAAGACAGTATATCCACTATCTAATAAATTTTCTAAGCTAGATGAATAGCCTTTATTAGCTGTATACTGTTCTGTAGATACATCTTGGAGATTTAATTTTTTGTATGCAAAACTCATTCATTAAAAATCTAGTTTAACTCTAATAAGAGCTTCTTTTGTAAAATCCTTAACTAAAGGCTTACTCATTTTTGCTACTGCTAGTAATTCATTATTATCATTATACATTCCTACAGTAGTAACATATGTTTGTGGGTTATTAATTAAACTACTATAAACAAATTCTCCACTACCACTAATCATAGATGGGTTTGTTGTATAATTAAAATCACCATTTGGTAATCTTACAAATACAAAATCGGAAGTAATTGTTTCTTGTGAATTTAATTTAAAAGTTCCAGAAATAAATCTTTCAAATAAAACATTATTATTTGTATTTAAAGCAGCATCTGTAGCTGATAGATCAGCAGGTATACCTAACCCACCAGAAGCAAAATCTAAAGATAAAGCACTAGCATTTAGTACAAGTAAACCTACATCTGGGAGGAATTTTCCATATTCACCTCTTGGTGTCGACCCTGCAGTTGTTCCTGAGGATGATACTGGGGGAATAGTGTGAGTTGAACCATTAGATCCACTTACAATTGTGTATACTCTACCTGCATCTGTATATGTTAAAGTAGAAACATCTTTACTATTATCTGTTAAACTTAAGATTCTAGAAGATGTTGAATAATCACTTAATTGTAAATTAAAAGTTCCTGGGAATAATGATTCTTTATATCTTGCTCTTTCAATGTTTATTACATAAAAAGCATCAGCATTTGAATTTCCTGTTCCAAAATTAAAATTTGTATTTTCATCTCCATTTACTAATGTTCTATATTGACCATAAGTTACTCTTGAAGGTGAAATACCCGGGATAAGGGTATTAAAAGCACCAGAGCCTGAACCTGCTTTATGTCCATATGCAATTTGAAATTGCACTTCTGATGAACTATCAGATTCTATTTTATCAAATACTGGGAGGTAGAAATATTTTTCTACTTGGTTATTAGCATTTGATGAGGTGAAAAATTGGGTTAATTCTGTTTGTTTATTAGACCATAAAGTAGATACTATAGAATCAGCACTTACTACAAAGTCTTCAGAATTTATGGGTAAAAAGCTCATATTCTATAAGTTTAGTTTGTTACTTGAATTATGTTTACTGGAATTGTTAATCTAGCTCCTGAATCTCTACCTATTATTGTAAGTTGAGTTTGAACTGTTGCATTTCTTGCTGCTCCATTATTAGTAAACAATGTATTTGTTGTAGTAGCAGTAAGTGTAATATTAGTACCCACTACTGTTTGTGAAACATTTGTTCCTATAGTAGTTGAATTATTTAAAGCTTCAGCTTCTGGGGTGTTAATTCCAGTTCCTTGGAAACTACTCATAGTTCTAACATCACCTATTGTAGCTGTGTATCCGGATGCTTCAAATGTTGTAGAAGCTCCTAAATAATTTAATGTTTGTGGGTTAATATTTAAACTAGCTCCTTGTCTTAATGATATACTAGAATATCCTACATCTAATATTGGTAGTTTAGAAGTACCTCTTGGTAGGGTAACTAATTTATATTTCATTATTTGAGTTTCATCCGGGAATGCTTCTAGTACTGGCATTTTTTCTATTGCCTCTCCAAAGAAAGCTGATCCTGATGGATGGTTTTCATTATATAATGTGTAATCTACTTCATCATCTGATAGAGCAAATTGTGTAATTCTAAAAGTGCCATCATTTTTAGCCATTAATTCACGGCCTTTTTTAGTTAAAATGGCATCTAGTGTAATTGTTGTATTGTTTAAATATCCCATAATTTTCTAAATGTTGTATATAAATATAGTAAAAGTTTTTTTTATAATAAGTTTTTAGCTTTTAAATTAGCTATTATATTCCCTGCTCTTTCTTTTAAGGGTTTTCCTACATAATGTGGTAATATAAAACCATCACTTGACTCATCCAAGCTTGATGTGAGGAGAGATCCAGATTCTGGTACTCTAATGGTATTTTTGGTAACATCTAATACAATAGATGTTTCATCTGGTATCTTTTTATATATTACAAAGTTTTGAATGTATTGAGGGTTTGAAGCTGCTAATGAACTTGAATCATAATCAAGACAAGCTTGTGGAGGAACTGGGGTAGATTTATCAAATTCAATAACTAACCTAGTATCAGCATAAGTATAAGTTCCATTTCTAGATGAACCACCATTATAAGCTTCTGACCCACTTGGTTTTATACCCCTCCCTCTAAAGGCATTATTTTGTATTATATTAGTAACTTCCCTTTCAAATGATACTGGGAGGTCACTATCATTTGTAGATCCTGGTATGTTGTGGAAATTTGTAAATCTAAAAATATCTCCTTGTTTAATTTCAAATAATTCATCCTTACTTACCTTAATACTACTTGAGGCTGCAAAATTCAAACTACCCGTTTGAATAAACTTTTTATGAAATCTAGTTAATTGAGCTGATGCAGTTAATTGGTAAGGAGCTTGTGGATTTCTTTCCCAAAAGAAAGTAGAATTTGCATCTGTAGAATCATATCGAGATCCCGTATCTACACTTCCTGTAATGTTTATGTAAACTGGTTGACTATTTAGTAATCCTGATTTTCTCACATTATTTACAAATATAGTTGATGGAAGACCTTTTAATACTGAGGTATCTTCTATATCATAGTCAATAGGTGAATTAGTATACCCATTATTATAATATGGGTTGTAAGGATCATACGTGTTATCATTCCAATTTGATGGGTGGTAACTATTATTATCTTGTTCTTGTTGTAAATCTGGTAGTCTTATCACTCCTGAGAGTTGATTTACTTCTGAAGGTATGATTTCAATGTTATTAGCCTCGTTAACGGTTTGTTTACCTAACATTAGAGGTGATAAATAATTAGATATTCCAGGAGGAATTTCTACATATACACCCCTTTCTTGAGTAAAGTTATAAGTAACTTTAATTACAATTTCATCTTCAGCTAATTTATTAACTTGTATATTACTTGGAGAAACACCTAAATAATTTCCAAAAGTAGAAGAATTTACTATTGAAGTTGCTCCTGTTTGACTTACTAATTCATTAGCAGCCTGGATACCTACTTTTATTCTATATCTTAATGATAAGTTTCCTCTAACAAACCCTAATAGGGCCTTATCTAAAGTTTCTCCTTCAAACCCAAGTAAATTTCTACTTACAGGTACTTTAATTTGACCTTGAATTTTAATAGTTTTTTGCCCAGAGTTTGGAACTAAAAGAGCATTATCAAAATTATAATCACCTAAGTCGATAGTACCTAAATCTGCTTCTTCAGTTCCTATATTTGGAATAGGGATTGAAACAGGGGTTGGGAAGTTTAGGGTTAATCTACGAGATGGAAAAGAATGATAGTTAACCAAAATAGGTTCAAATCTAAACCCTCCGGCATATATTCTTTGGGAACCATTTAGGTAACTATTATCATAAGGTAATTCTTGGTCTTCTAAAGACAATACTAATGGTTCTCTATTATTAAATATGTTTTGAACTAAAAATAAATTATTATTATCTCTAGTTAATTTAGTTACATTATCATAACCATCTATTAAATATTTTAATTCTAATTGTGTTCTATTAGGAAATGAACCTGATGTTGCTACTGTTGCTCTTTTAAAATATCCAAATTCATCTGTAGCCTGCCCCATAGTAGGGTATCTACCATAACCACTATCTCCGGGGGTGTATACATTTAATTTAGCTGATACTGATCTACTTCCCTTATATCTTGGGTTTATAACACGAGTTTGAGTATAATTACTTTCTTGGATTGAGGCATTTAAAAATGTAGAATTTTTTTCTTCAATTTCACCTAGTAATCTTTCTTCTATAAAATTTAGATTAACAGGTGTTACTGAATCTGTTGAGTAGTCAATATCTAAAAAGTTATCATTAGTTCTATTTTCAATAACATTTTGAAATGTTGGGTTTAATGGAACCTTAAATGAATTAAATATTCTAGCTGATGTACTTCTACCTTCATTAATTTGAATATTAGTAAAAAGTGCTCTACCTGCAGTATTATTTACAGGATAACCTACATTCCATTTTAAATACCCAGGAATGCTACTGACTGGTGAGAATGATAAAGAACTAGATATATTTAATGATTGGGAAAATACTGTACCAGGTGGAGTAAATAAGGTTTCTTCATAATGATACCAAGTTCTTCCTCCTATAGTGGTTGTTTCAATTAATGATCCTGTTTTACCACTAAATTCAATATTCGCTCCAATTTGTGTAGCTGCAGCAAATCCAAAAAATGCTCTATTTTTTTCTCCATTATAATCATCAGTATAAGAAACCCAAGTACTAACTGTATAATTAGTACTGCCTTTTAAATTTTGAAATTCTAAATTTAAACCAGTTACACTACCTGATGGTAAAAATTGTGATGATAAAGAGATAACATATTCAGAATCTCCAGGATTTTGGATTTGGTCTACCCTTATCTCATCTAATAATGTAGGTTTATAATAGGATTGTGTTTGATATGTACCATAAGGTATATTTTTATCTGCAACATCACCACTTTGGACTAAATCACCAAATGGGTTTAAATACCTTAATAAACTGTCATCATCTTCATAAACTACATTTCCTTCTGGAAGTGAATAGGCTGTTATAATAGATCCTCCAAACTCACCTGTAAGGCTTTGTCTTTGATCTGATTGTACTGTTGTAATACTTCCTGTTGGTGTTAATATAGATTGGGTAAAAGATGTATTCATTTCTACACCTTCGGCATTTGATCCTGTAATTGAAACTAATTTCTGATTTAAGTCAGGTAAATAAGGAAGTGTAAGCATTGAACCTGAGTATTCAGGTCTTGTTGTAGTTGCTCCTAAAAATGGATATTTTGATCTTTCTAATAAATTAGGTTTAATTACTAACCCCGTTGCTAATCTAGCTTTAGCAGGAACAAAATCCTTAATCATTTTAAATAAAGAATTATCATAATAAGATAATAACTTTATAGTATCTAAAATATTTTGCTTTCTTATATATTTTTTAAAATAGTCTTTTCTAAGAAAATCTAAATCTTTATAACTTCCAGATGCAGCTTCTGCTGGGTCTCCTATAAATTCATCTATATTAAAATAACCTAAATCATTTATAATATCATCATTAACAGCATTTTGTGGTGAAATTGCTACCTCTAAATAAGATAAATCTTTAGTATATGCAGGGTCATAAGGTTCCTGAATACTAATATGAGGGGATAATTGTGATCCTGTTACTAGTGATTGTGATGGAATTCTTATTTTGGAAGTTACTTCAGTATAAGCCCCAACATTAGGAGGATTAACTAAAGCTGAATATATACTATGACCATACCCTACTGAACTTGAATTTATAATAAAAGCATCTGAATATATTTCATTCCCTCCTGATCCATTTTCATAATAAAAAGAACCGGTTATTGGTGCAGAACCCGTAACTGAGGGATGACTGGAGGTTAGAAAAGGACCTTTTGATTCGACTAAATCATCTCCTAAGGCAATCCTAAATGCTAAAGTGTTATATGCTGATGACATTTATTTTATTTTCATATAAATATTAATTAATAAAACTTTTTATTATGGAGTCCAATTATATACGGGTTGAGAATAAGCTTGATTATTTGAAGCACATAAATTATATTGTGGTGTAATAGTAACATTACTAGGATTTGTTGATGGTGTTGATAAAGAACAGAATAGTACTGGATCATTAAAAGCACTTACATATATAGTTTGTGGTATTCCGGCACAATCAGTATAGAATAAAGTTGTTGATGGTCCTGCTATGTGATTTGCTACATATTCTAAACAAGCCCCTTGACTTGGACTTGGGAGTATTATCGGTGTTGATTTTGGTGTTTTAGGTGGTGTAGCTGTCGGTGTTTTAGATGGTGTTGCTGTATTTGAAGGTGTAGTTGTTAAAGATGGTGTTTGTGATACTGAAATACTTGGTGTTGTAGATGGAGTAACTGACGCCGTTCTAGATTTTGTTATTGTTGGAGTTGGTGTTGATGATACTCCTGGGGTACTACTAATTGAAATTGTAGGTGAAGGTGTAGCACTTTTCGATTTACTTGTTGTTATACTTCTTGTTATACTAGGTGATTGACTGATACTTGGAGTACCTGTAGGTGTGATTGATGGTGTAACAGATGGTGTTTTAGATGGTGTACTAGTTGGAGTTACGGTTGGTGTTCTAGTTGGTAAAGGTTTTGGTTCATCATTACCTACAATTGACATTGGGTTTAATGTATGTAAATCGAATGCTGATTGTGATAATACTGTTTTCCAATATCTAAGTTCTTGAAATGAACCACTAAATGTAGTAAATTCAGGTGCTAAAACATCTCCTAAACCAGAACCTCCTAAATAACCATACATTGGAGGTCTTTGATAATTATCATATAAAACATCAGTACCATCCCATATAGCTCCAACTCCATCATACCCATAATATTCTTCTAAATCCCATTGTTTAAAGAAGTTCCATGAAGAATTATATGAAGCTGATGTAGATCCAGTTATAAAAATACTTTGTGAATCTTCCCATCCTATTACTTTACCACTATCTCCATCGTATATAGAATTTTTAGCATATATCCAGTATCTATTATCTGAACCAGTATCTGATAATCTTAATCCTCCCGTTTCTCTTTGCAACATTACATTCCACCAACCACCATCAAAGAATGGTAAATACATAGGAGATGATGTAACATAACCCTCTGCACCTGACATAAATAGGCGCATTTCACCATATTTTTCATGTTGTTTATTTAATGTATCACTACCATAACTTGAGTTAGATTCTGAGGAATAAAATAATTGAATACCAAAATTAACTGATTGGGTTAGTGGTGATCCTGAATGGGGATAATTTACTTGAAATAAGGATTGTGAATATTGATCATCGTAAGGAGTACCAGGTGTTTGAAATCTAAATTCAATTGTATCTGGGACTATATCTAAAGCACCCCCATCATATAAACTCTGGCTATCTGGGTTATCAAATGTAGTATTAATATCATCATATCGAGGTTCTTCAACGGGAACTATAGGTTGCCAATGTAAATTTACACTACCAAAAGGTGAATTATAATAGGAACCACTTCCATCATATGAAGCATCACTATCATAAAGCATACTTCCTGAATTAGCTGTGTTAAATGCGTAGCTAAATCTATCTCCAAACTGTTTTATTAAATCTGTATCTTTTTTATTGTAACCCCCAAATTCTCTAATTTTAATTACAGTATCAGGAATACCAAAACAATTTAATAATGCTCTTAATCCATTTCTAGTACCTCTAGTTTTTAATAAATAAGGTAAATTATGGTATACTCTTTTATATATTTCTTTTGATATTGTATCTTGTGGTATAGATTGAACAGATTCAGTTACATAATTTTCTATTCTTAAAGAACCTGTACTTGGGAGTAAGGATCCAGAAGGGGTAATACCAAAAAAGGCACTATATATGTCCGCACTACTTCTACTATTAGTATATAATTTTATACCAAAGTTTTTTAATGTTTCAGCTACTAAATCTTTACTAATACCAGCATCTGGTCTATTATCTGCATCTCTTAAATCTGTAATTGCTCTTTGATAAGTCCATAAAGTATCATAATGTTGACCTAATAAACCACAAAATAATTCTAATTTATCATTACCACTATCCTCTTGAATATATGCAGGTAAGGTATTCCAAACATAATTTCTATTTAAATTATCATAAACAGATGCTGAATCGATTTGACCTCCATAATAGGGGCTTGTATAATCTAAACTCCCAAACCAAGTTTTTGCTACCTCACTATCTACAGGAGCATTTACAAAAGGTTGATTTAATGAAGAAGTATTTAAAGATGAACCATAAGGTTCTGATGAATATCCTGAATAAGCATATGCACCTGCATCTTCTACTTTAGGCCAGGCTGTAGATTCTGATGTGTAGAATAGATAATAATCATAATCATCAAATTTATCTATAATAACATCTATTTTATTTTGAAGTATAGCTTTACTAGAAGATAAATAAGTATTATTTGTTAAAGGATTTAATGCATTTAAAGAATCTAAATCTCTTGTAAACCCCTGAATTAATGTTAATTTATATTGAAAATTCTCTAATCTTTGACGTGCAGAAGAAAAGTGAATGTAATTATCATACTTTGTATAATCAATGTTTATATCAATATCACTACCAGATATAAATGAAGATAATTGTTGGTAAGAAGAACTAACAGAAGTATCTAATAAATTAGATATATTAAAATAAGGGGTTGTTAAACCCTGCATTTGGTTTAGTTCAATATTAGTATTAGGTCCTCTTAAATAATTTAATGAACTTACATCTTCTTCTTCTGATGTTCTAAAAGTAGCTGAATAATCAAAAGAATATGGTTGAGAAATTTCTTCAGATAACCATAATTCATCTTTTATAAAAAAAGTTGTAGGAAGAGGTTCATATAATTTAATAAATAAACTAGATTCACTTTCGTCATCAGTTTTAATTAATAAATTAACCCCTATAAAAACATCATTTTCTCCAAAATTTAAAACAAAATCAGAGTAATAACTTTTTTGTGCTCTATTTGTTATATAATCAAGATAGGTTTGGTTTAAAGTATTAAAATCTGTAGTTAAAGAAGTTACTTTAATTTCTGTTCTATCCTGAGAGATATCACTAATAAAAAATTTATTAGAAGAATTACTATTTACAATATCACGATAAAAATAATAATTTACTTGAAAGTTACCATAATCATACCCAGCATTATTAACAAATTCTTGTGGGTCAACTAATAAATCTCCATATAAATCTCCTTCAAAACTATCCCCTAATGTATATCTAGTATAATTATATTCTGAGTCTATTAGTTCTTCATTCCCATCATATAAATGGACTTCAATTCTATCATTTGGGTTTCCAAATAACTTATCAAAGGATTTATTAGTTATTAAGTTTGTATCTTTAGAAGTATAGTCTTGAGATATAAAGGGGGTAGATTTTAAAACACTTATTTTTTCCATTATATATTATCTTGATCTAGGTTGGGTTCGCTTAATTCAAGTGTTGCTTTTTGATTTTCTAATAGCTGCATCCTTAAATCATTAATTTCATTTAATAATAATTCTACTTCTTCTGATTGGGTTGAAATTCCTACATATTCAGTACTTCTTCTAATTAATTCTTTATGAGAATATTCTCCCTCAATAGGCATTTCATAAAACCTTTCATCATATATTTCAAAAAATTGTTTTGGGGTAATCATACCTTCTACTATTTCATCATTTACAGATTCAATAAGTTGAGAAAACTCAATATCTATAACTTTAGGATAAGTGTTTTTTCCAAAACCTGTTCTTTTAAGTTGTATTTTTTGATCCATTATCTTATTAATTTAAAATAATTAGTTTCATCATCTATTATTATTGTTTCCCCCTCTACTATAGTTTTAATTACTATTTGATAATATCTTTCAGGTTCTAAACCATCCATATATAATGTAAAATAATTTTCATTATCATTAGCACTTAATTTAGTAAATTGAGAATCAAAATCTACTACCATTTCTTCAGTTTTTACATCCTTAAGACCATAATAAGATGAAGTAGGTAATATTTTAGTATTTAAATATACAGAAGAAGTTTGGAACATCCTAGTAGGGAATGTATCTCTTGCTTTTACTTTAAATTTATAAACGCTACTATCTTCAAATTGAGATTTTAAATTAATAACTTTAGCAACAAAATCACTAGAAGTAACTACAGTAGCAGTAGAACTAAAATCAGAATCATCCCATTTAATCTCTAATGTTGGAGGGTATATGGTATGAGTATCTACCGAAAAGAATTTTAGTAAACATAAATTTTCTCTAGTTTCACTTGTTTCATCTAATTTTAAAATAAAACCTTCATTAGATATAGTACCACTTTCCCATAACAATATATGAGGTTTAACATCTATATTTACATCTTTATTAGTAGTATAAGTAAAATTTTGTGATGAAGTTGGTACTAAACCAGTTCCACCATAATACCAAGTACCCCCTCCAGGAATACTACCTGAAAATGAAGCTGTAACAAAAGGTTCAAAACTATCATCAGCCCAAGGTAAAGATCCTGAGTTTTGGGTGAATACCCAAGAACATCCATTGGTTGTTTTAGGGATATCATGGTTTCTACCTGTACCCATTCCCCAACTTTGTGAAATAGCAGAACAAAATATATTATAATCTAAAGGAACTCCTTCAGCATGTGCTAAAAATAATTTTAATGAGGCAGAAAAGTCATTACTCCCAACTTTATTAGATAAAATGTTACTAATTTCAGATGAATTAAATTTAATTAATGATCTTTTATAGGCAGGAAGTGTTCCCATAGCAGAAGCATCAAGGCTTGAAGTGCCATTAAAAGTACCTATTTCTAAAATTTCATCTCTACCTTGGTTTTGAGCAGGGAAATTAGAAACTATTGTTGCATCTTTATCAGGGAATAATTTGTATATTGCCATTTTTTAATATTATAATGTTGTTATTCTACCTTGTAGATCTAGATCAGGGAATTTTACTTCAAAAATACTTGGGTCTAAAGAAGGGTATATAATTTGTTTTATTGTTGCTCCATCCATATCATAAGCGAATGGGGAATATTCTCCATTTACCTTATTTATAAATTCAACACTTTCTACTGTTTGAACACCTTCTACCTTATCTAAAAGAGTATATATATCTCTTATAAAAATTGGTTGGTTTATTTGCCAACTATCTCGGTTAAAGTATTTTTTAAGTTCTTGTAAACATAAATTTATAGTAGCTGTAGTACTAAAATTAGGTCTAGGAATTATTTCAAAATTAACTCCAATGTTTATAATAAAAGCATCTTTTATATTAACAGCATCTGTTAACATTCTATATTCAGATAAAAATGTTTCTAAATTTTGTTTAAGAGCATTATTAGATACTGATAAAGTTCCATCTTGTTGTTCTGATAGAATATATAAAGACATATTACTAAAGTTTTGGGAGAAAATATTATCATTTCTAAAGTTAGGTTTGATATTATCTTCGGGAACTATATAAGCTTTAGATATTTTACCATATCTTGATGGTAAAGAATAACATCTAATTATATAATCTTCTCTTGTAACTGTTCTTAATTGAGTTGGGTAAGCTGAAAGAGCATTTTGTCTAATTTGTTCATTTGTATCTCCTGCACCCCCTCCTGAAGCAGGTCCTGGGTTATTAAATGCTAATGAATCTACTACAGCAGAAGATATAGTAGGATTTAAATTATTACCATATACAGCTATTGATCCTGTATGAAATGTATTTAATGTATTTGAAGGTATATTTGAAGCTGCTCCACCACCTATAACATATTCTACATTTAAAGTAGTATTTGCTGGGGCTAAACCATATGTTTGAGTATATTGGAAATTTGAAGGGTCCCAAGCTGTAGTCAATTTATCTTGACCATAAGGTAATCCTAATCCCACTTCATCAGGGTTAGGTATTATTACTTCATCTGGGTTAGATGATACTCCAGGTCCAAATTGTAATTCTAAAGTATTATCATCTCTAAATCTAGAGACAAATCTTTGAGGTACCTTTTTAATTTTTAATAAATAAGGTACAGTACTATTGTATTGAGATAAATTAGGATCATTTGTAGCTATATTATCTACCTCATCAAATATACTTTCTTGAGCTAAATAAGGAACTTCATACCATCTAGTGTCTTCACTATCTGTTACTTTTATAATTCTAATAATATTACTGTTTGATATATTAACAGTATTAAATCTTTCGGCTAAACCAAATTCAAATTCTTGGTTTACAACTTTTCCTGCTGATGCCATAACTGATTTTTTAAGTAGATAAAATGATGGTAAATTATCATCATCTACAGAATAAACAGAAACATCTGTTGGGTCATAAGATCCGGATAAGGTGAAATCTATATTAGAATTTAAGTAAAAATATATATCTGTTTGGTCTTGAGATCTAATTTGAGCACCTTCTTCAATTTGAAGGGCATAATTAAAATTAGGTTCAATAAAACCTTGGGTATCTGTTGAAGGTACAACTTGGTACACATCTACAGATACTGTAGACGCTCTAGTTACTTTAGGATTATAACCATAATTATAAGCTAATGTAAGTAAATTATTTCTTTGTTTAGCATATTGTAGAAAATTCTCTTGAATTTGATTTTCTGTATAAAAATTTAAAACGTCACCAACATATGATGCCATTTCCATTAACATAAGACCTGGGGAGGCTTCGTTAAAATCGGTATAAGTGTCAGGATAATAAGTTTCTGCAAACTCTATCATCCTTTGTTTTAAGGCGTCAAAATCTTTATTAAGATATTGTATTTTTTTAGATGGTTGAGACATTTGTAAATGTTATTGTTATTTCATCGGTTATATTAGTATCTTTTATAGAGTATTTAAAATTAATAAGTGCTACATGGTCATCTTCTTGAAAACCTATACTTACATCTTTTACTTCTATTTGTGGAAAATATTCATCAATCCCATCTTCTATAAAAGCTTTTATATCATCTTTGCTTTCATCTGTTAAGGGTTCAAATAATAAATTTCTTAACCCAGAACCAAAATTAGGTTTAAATACCCTTTCTCTTCTAGAAGTTAAGAAAAAATTTAGTAAATTAGCTCTAACAGCATCTTTAGTTAAATAGGTAGAATTAATACCTGTATTCCCATCAAAGGGAATACGTAAACCTATTCCTCTATTAGGGAATAAGTCTGATTGTGTTTTACCTATAAAATTATATCTAGCCATTATAATTTACCTTTTTCTTTTAAAGTACCCATCATTTGAGAAAAATCTGGGACTGCATCTATACTTACTTGGGAAACGTCATTTGCTCTTTTCCCTTGCATCATTTCATCTACTGAACTAACTACAGGTGTAGCTGCTCCAGCCATTGGTCCTCCACCAGACCATCCTACTGCATCTTGAGCATTGTAAGAACCACCATTAATGTTTCTCCATTCTCCTGAAGCTGCGGTTGCGTTTAAAGCTTCCATTACAGGATTCCCATTTGATTCAAATTGAAATTCTTTAACAGGTTGTCTATCTTCATTAACTAATTGGGAAAATGATTTTTTAACAGGTTGTTTTACTTCTTTAGTTATAGGTGGTTGTGAATTAGGGGTGCTAGCTACTGTAACTGCTTCAGTTATAATAGCCTTAAGTTCCTCATTCATGGCACTTTTAACTTCTTCTCTAATGATTTTTCTTAATTGACTTATTTTCATTGGTAATAAATATTTATTTTTAAAACTTATTTAATAGAAATTGATTTAGAATCCTCTAAATAACGCTTCATTTCTAAATTTCTTTTTCTTTCTAATCTTAACATTTCCTTTTTTAAGGGAAAATGTAAACTTTTTTGATAGTCCTGTTTTCTGTAACCCATATTGAATTTCTAAAGGAGTATATTTTTTTGCTTTTAAAAAGTTTATTAATACAGCAATATTTTTTAAATCATCTCTATTTTCCCTAAGTTTAGAAAAATTATCTGATATTGTTACTTTATTAATAGAATTTACTATGCTTAAATTATTAGCTTTTTTAGCACCACCTAAATCCCTAATTAGACTTCTTACGGAGGCTCTTTGTGAACTTGTAGTTCTAACTTTATTTTTTAGAATAGCCATAGCACCAATTCCTCCCCTAGTAATGTTAGGGATATTTTTAAAGAATGATATTTTCATTGAACTTATAAGTATTGCAACTTCTCTTACTTTTTTAGGGTTTGGGGTTTCATTAGGTGATGATGCTTTAGATTTAGCTTTTGCTCTATCTCTTTTTTTCTTTTCTAATTTATCTGCTAAATCTTTTTCTGCTGCTATACTATTAACTAAAGATGTAACACCTGCTTGTGCTTCATTTGCTTGTAGTTGTTGTTCTTTTAAATCAATATCTAACATTTCTTCAGCATCTGATTCTTTGAAAGTATCATCATTACTATCTGGGGATGCTATAGTATCGTATCCATCAATTATAAATTTAGCTTCGTTGAATAATACAGCTGTATTACTAGCATAAGTTGGATTTGTAGAACCTTTTATATCTCCATTGGGGTCAAAAATATTTGCATATCGTCTTATAATACTAATGTTTTGATCTACAAGTTCTTCTTTTTCTACATTGATACCATACCCTAAGTATATTAAATCATACACCCCATTTCCTGTTTCACTATCTTCAGGACTTTGTGGTCCCATAGTAATTCCTGGAATAATGATATTTTTAATTTGAGGTACTTGTTTTTCAAGGTTTGATAATGATGTTTTAGCGGATGTAACGGCATCACTCATAGCTTGATCTAAATAATTATCTTGGGTATAAGGACATTGTGATAGATTTTGTTTTAACTGTTCTAAAGCAACTATCATTGTTATTATTTCTCCTCTAACACCCGCAAGAGATACTATTACTGAATCTAAGAAATTGGAAAGTACTTTTAAGAAATCTCTTATTTCCTCAGCTTTATGAAATTCCATTTCATTAGACTTAGTACCAGCTTTTACAATAGTCCCTACAGTTGTATAACGAGCGGGGATGGGTATTCTTTTAAGAAGTTTAGCTATAACAATATAAATTTTAATTAATATATTAATAATTTTAATTATTGTACTAATAGTTTGCATATAACCTATAATTTTAGATATAATGGCTTCTACAGTAACTACTAATTGAATAATTTTTTCTACTCCTTCAGCAAGTTTATCAGGACGAATAAAATCTTTTAGTATTTTATTTACCATTTCAACTTCTTTACCAAAGAAAGCATTTAATACATTTTGAGGGCTAGTAAAAGGAAGTAAAAACATTTTTACAGCGTTTAATTCATCTCCTAAACCTATTAAGTCTATAGGGTTAATTGCATCAATAGCAATACCTTCTGCTACATCTATTTTAACTTTTATTTCTTGTAACTTCTTATTTATTTTATCTGCCCCAGGAATGTTTTCTGAAAATTCTACAGGGACTTCTATTCTATCTATTTCATTTTTTATTTCAATTAAGGCCTTAATTGTTTCTTCTTTCTTCCTTTTTTCATCTTCAGTTAATTCCTTATCTATTTCTTTGGCAACAATCTTTTTTAAATCAAGTTTACCTAACATATCAACAAACTTTTTTAACTTACCAGCATGTTTGTCAATAGCCTTTTGAACAGGACCATCTGGGGGTAGAGCTTTACCCATAATATATCCTAGAGGATTACAAAAATCAATACTATTAATTTCGTATAGTTTATCATTTACAAATAAAAGTTGATCTTCAATTTCATCTGTAGCTTTTCCTACGTTAGTGGATACTTTTCCTAATATGGGTGCAAAAGGGATAGCCATTATTTAGTATATGTTAATTCTGAGTTCATGTTCTCAAGTTCATTTTTTATCTTTTTTGTTACCCTTTTTAAAATTACTCCCGCTCTGTTTGAAGCTACAATTGGAACCCCATGACCATCAACAGAAGTTTCTAATTGTGATCCAGCCTTAGCTAATTCTCCTGCTATTTTTTCTAATAATCTTTTTAGAATATCTCCCTTTGATACAGGGTGGAGAGCACCTAAACCTAAATCAATACGTGGAGAATTAATGATACATTTATCTTTACTATCAAAATTAATAGTCCCACCTGAACCTAGAGACACCGCTTTATTAGCATTGATAAATGCTGAATCATCGCGGGCATTGATAAACACTCTACCTGAATTTAGTATAATATGTTCTCCCGTATAAGGGAATTCTGGTGTGTAAGCCATTTTAACTTTCTATTAAGGTGTAAGTAAGTTTATATTTACTTCTTGATTGTTCTTTATATTTTCTACTTTTATCATTTAGTTCTAAAAATATTTTAAAATCTTCTGAATTAGCAAATACTTGACAACCTGCTGACCATGTATTTACTCTGGTTGAAGTACCTCTTGGGTTTGATTTATGAATATTAATCCCAAAACCACCTGTTTTTTCTTTAAGATTTGGATCATCATAAACTAAATCTTTATTCATATCTCTATATACAGTTACATTTCCTCCTTGTTGACGAAGTGCTAAATAAGCACCATTATGATACCCAAACATATAAGCCCCAGGATACTGTCCTGGTTTTAGTATAGCAGAACCAGCAGAAGAATATGGTTTAGTCATATAATCATCTCCAGGTTGAGTTGTGATAGCAAATACAAAAACTTGTAATTTTCCACTTTCATCTTTATATTGTATTACTATTTTATCATCAAATCTATTAGTTACGGTTTTACCTGCGTTTTTATTTCTAATTCCTGTAACATTTAATTCCCAAATACCATCATTATATTTAAAGTTATTAGCTTTGTAAAGATCTTCTATTTCTTTACCTAATTTATCTTGATCATCAAGTGATAAACTACTAGAGGCAATTTGACCTGTGAATTCATAAGGTGTAGGATTTGCATCACCACTAAACTCTCCGCCTAATCCTGCCATTCTGTCAACTTGTGCCACAATAGCTTGTGAAGTATCCCCTCCTGATGTTATATTAAGGTTAAGTGATTGTAAATTTATATAAGCTGGTTCAAATGCCCTTAAGGGTTGACCAGAAAGCATATATAAAGATGAACCATCCCTATTAATATCTTCAAAAATTGGATCCCATGGGTTTTGAGATGTATCTCCTTTTTGTTTATTTCGTATAATAACCACGGGTTCACCATTTTTTCCTTCAAACCCCCAATCATTAATGGGTTGTTGTTTTGGAGTTGAACTACCTAACCTAATACTATTACCAAATCTACCTTCTACAATAACATCCCCTTCACTAGGTAATAAGGCTCTAATTTTATCATTTTCTTGAAAAGTATCTCCAAATTTTAGTTCTTCCGGGGATTCGAAAGGGTCTTGAGTTACACCACTTTTAAATGAAAAATTTGAATTATTTCTTTGTTTTGTTTCTAAATATTTTAAATCAGGAAATCCATTATGTTGAATATTATTCCATAAAGATGCAACTGCAAAATAATAATATTTTATAGATGTAGGGTCACCCTCATTCATCATAATACTAGGGCCTGATATAATTGCTACAATTTCGTTGGCAACTGGGTATTTAGTTATATTTGTTAATAAGGGGGATGCTATGTTAGCTGCGGATAAGTTACCAGTGTCAATTTGGGTTCCCATAGGATGAAATTTAATAAATCCTGTTTGGTTATAATCCCAATCCCCTTGTTTATTATATTTCCAATTAGTTTGTCTTGTAGATGTAGTATTAGGAGTAATAGAAACATCTAACACTCTCCCAAATATAATATTAGATGAGTTATTTTTAGATGACTTTCTACTACTTTTTCTATTCTGTTTACTTAAACTAGGGGAATCGATTGCCATTATGCGCTTTCTTTAACGGTTTCTTGAGCTTTTGTTTCTAACTCATTTAATGAAGCAAATAACATTTCTTTATCTTCATCTGAAAGTAATTCTTCACCTTCAGCTTGCTTAGAATTCATAGCACGTTGTACTATACCCGCCATCTTTAATAAATGGTCATCATTTTTTATTGATAACTCCATATATTCCTTAATTAAAGGAACTATAATTGTTGCTTCTCCTGGGGTTGTGACTAAAGGTTTTAGACCCTCAATTAGGCTTTTTAATTGACCCTCCTTATCTTTTTGATTGGTATGTATCTCTTTTAAGAGATCTGCGAAGTTCTTTTTACCGAAAAGTTTAATTTGTTCGAAATCCATATATTATCATTTGATATAAATATGTCCTATAGGAAGAATTTTACTTCTCTGTTGTAATATATCCCTTTTCGAAAAATTCTGATATTTTAGATTTGTATACCTTTTTCATTTTCTTAATAACCTTAGTTATTTGAGGGGTATCTTGATCTGTTATTTCTCGGATGTAAATATAAAGAGCCTTTTTATTAAATATATCTAAGTTTTCTCTTTTCCTAAATAATTCCATAATAGCATCTGCTGTTTTGGCATCTTTTTTCTTAGGATATAAATCAAATAAATGGTGATCCATATATTGGATAAATTGATCTACAAACTTACCTATTTCAGTTTTACCATTATGGTGAGAATTATATAAATCATTAGAGATAGAAAAATCTGTATCTATAGAATCAACAGGAGCTTTTTGTTTTAGTTTTTTATAATTATTGTTATTGTAAATTATAAGATACCTTTTAGCAATAGTACCAAAATAAGAATAAGCTTTACCCTTCTCTTTTTTATACAAGTGTAATTTTTCTAATAAAAATGAAGTAACTTCATGTTGAAGTTCAGCGATAGTTTCTACTTCCGTATAATAAAATTTAAAAGTATGGATTATATTTTCAGTTAATTTATGAAAACCATACCATATTCTTTCATTATATATCTTATTTCTAAGTTTGGGATCTGATTCAGCTAGGTATTCTATAATAGCATTTTCAGTGTCTTCGGTAAAGTATAAGTTTTTAGTTTTGGGTTTTCTTTTTCTAATTGTACCTTTTTTTGTGTACAAAACCTTTTTATCTTCTTCTTTTACAGGTACCTTTAGAACTTTTCCCTGTAAGGATTCGTCTAAAGTCATAATATGTTATTGGATTTTATATTCGTTAATGATGTCTTGGATCTCTTTTACTTGCTTAAAAAACCAACCAATCTCATCATCTGATTGAAAGGTTCCTCTAGAATCAATTTCTTGTAGTTTCTTATCTGATTCCTTAATAATAGAAGTGATGCTAACTATATATTCATTTTGTTTGATAGCTATATCCTCCAACTTTTCATTTTTCTTAACTAAATTAATTATTGCATAAATCCCGGTTCCTAAAATAACGATACCTATATTAATTAATACTATGGCTAATGTTTCATTCATGTTTATATGTTTTTAACTAAATCTAATAAGTTTGAGTTTTTTCCTGCTTCTTCTAAAGTGAAATTAACTCTCTTTTGTTTAGTATTTGTTTCCTTCTTAGGTTGAGTAGACTCACCTTTAAATTTAGGTAACCACTCTTGTTCAAATTCAATACGAGCTGCCATTAAATCTGCCTGATGTAATATAAAAGGTAAGGATGTACGTGGTTTTTGTTCGGGCATATATGCCTTAAGATATTTTTCATTAGAACTATCATACAAACCATCATGTGTTTGGATAGCTACCATTTCATTAAAAGAATAGGTAATATCATGTTGCTGGAGTAAAAATAATCCTCTATCAGGAACAGAAGCAAATGCTAGTTGTTTATTAAACATATAATCCTCTCCTAATTTTTCTCTTCTCCACTTATCAGTTTGTGGTATATAGGATTCATGATCTTTATCTCCCATTTTACCTAAATCGTGGTTAATAGCAGAAAATACTAATTCTTCTTTAGTAAATGTGGTCATATCACAACCCATACTTTCCCATAAATCATACAATCGAAGTGCTCCTTCAACTACTTTATTAACATGATAAACATAACCACCTGGAAAAGATGAATGGTATTCTTTCTTGTGAGCAGCTGGCATTAATGCAATTCGCTCTTCATATTTCTTATAGAAGTTAGTTAATTGTTCACCTCTATTACCTGGGATATGAATGTTGATGTTGTCTAGGAAAATTTCCCAATTTGCTTTAATTTGTTCTGCTTTTAAAACCATTATTTTATTTTATTATTGTTCGTTATTGATTAACGTTTGGATTGATTCAATTTTTTCCTTAGTGGTATTTAAGGTTTGGTTGAAATTAACCATATCCCTAGTACCTGCCTGGTGTCTAAGGATATTTAATTGGTTATGTAATTGGTCCAATTTATCTGATACTAATTGTTTATATCTCATAATAATCTTTTAATAGAAGCTCTAGTGCTTCATCTATTGTGTGGAATATACGAACGCCCTTCTGGGGAGCCAAATTTGTATGTGGAAGAAGTACATCATCTCCATATAAAATTACGGGATAATATCCATCTGTTTGATATTGTAATTCAATTGAATCTCCTAATTGAGCATTTTTTTCAATATCAATTGGTATAAAGGGTACATTCATTTTAAGTAGAGTGTCCCTTAATAATGAACAAACGTTACAATCTCTAAGCGTAAGTACATAAATTTCATCTATTCTTTCCGCTTTATTTTCTAATTCCATTTTAATTTTCACATTTTTTTTAAAATATGGGGTTGAAGGTACGAAGGCTTCTTTGGGGAGGCACGTCTTTTTTAATTTTTCTTTAAACCCTTATATTTGGTTAATAAATCACTCATATTTTTTACTTTAGAACTAAGTTCATACATTTCAGAATCATCAAAAAGTGGCAAAGCAACTTCATTAAGGAATTCAAACATTTGTTTAGCTTCACTATCTTTTAAATCATTAAAAAAATGATCATAATCAACCTTCCCTAAATCTAATACATCAGCCATTTGATCAACCCCTTCAGTAATAGTAGTCATCAAAAAATCTTTCAATAAGGGGCTCAATGCTCCCATATCTTCTAAATCTTGTTTAGTAATCATAAAAACTTAAATTAAAATAATAAAATTATATATAAAAAGACTCAAAAGGCTCTTCTCGAAACATCCCCAATACGATTATACATATATACAAATATAGGAAATTAAATGGGATTTAACCTTATTCTTACAGTCTCATATTCGCTATGGTAACCATCAAAGTACACTTCAATATGTATTGTTATTACTTGATTTTCACGTATAGCATTGTTATCTCTTACACCGATAATATTACGACCATAGATTTTACCTTGAGGTAAATCATAATCAGTAGCTTGGGTTGATAACCTAAATTGACTACCTGTTTCCACGTATGACTGATCCGAGAGGTATTCACCCCATACATTATGTTCACCGTTATATAGATAATCAGCTTTCATCTTAGAAGCTTCTGTAAATAATTTGAAGTAAGGGACGGTCTGGAGAGTATCTAGGTAGACATCCTGAATATACCCATCATCAACAGGAAAGAAATTAAATATATCCCCACTATTAGTAATACTACTCTCCACAGAGGGTACCCCTAAAGCAAAATAATCCTCAGATATCTCATCTACCGAACATGACGATAGAACAAATAATAATGCAATTAAGGGGAAAAACATCTCCTTGATACTCTTGATCAACCCAACGGTGAAATGATACAAAAATATTGTAACAAATATAGGCCATGCTATAATAGCAAGGAAACGGGCTAAATTGCCAAACTTAAATTGGGCAGTAACTTCTTGTTTACCAATCCCACTATTAGCCAAATCCATAATAATTGACCAAAATACTCCAAATAATAAATAATTCATAATACTCATAACCTTTGTTTTTAATTATTGATTCATTTTCTCTAAGTCCGATAACGTCTTAGTTAACATTTTATGATATTCTACCGGATCGATGCTGTTAGGATTATCTGGGTGATATAACCATACTTCTTCGATTTGTTTTGATACTGCGATCATTTCATTGATTAATTGCTCTTTGTCCATAATTTTGATTTTAAATGTATTTTTTACCTATTAAATTAATTGATTCTTCTATTGTCTCAAAGTCAACAGCAAAAAACTCTCTATTTGAGTTAACTCTGTATTCATCTAAAAAGTTGTGGACTTCTTGTTCTAATTCAAAACCATTAAAACAATGAAACCCATACTCTACCTTATAAGGTAAAGCAACACCTGTTGCATTTGATAATTCTTTAGCTCTTTTATGAGGATCTTTTGAAGTAAATCCTACTTTATAAGTACCGGGCATTGTAGGGTTTGATAAAACATATACCCAAGAATCAAAACCACCATCTTTATTTTTGTACTTATTAATTTTACGTCCTGTATAGTAAGTAACGTCTTCCCAACCATTATCTTTGGGGGTAAGTGTGAAGTATTTTGCAATATCTAATCCACGACCTGTAAAATCGTCTTTAACTGCAACGTATTGTTTTGCTTCTTCTATAGATAACCTTTTCATGTCTGTAATTATTATACATGAATATACGAAAGATATCTACGGTAGCCAAATTACTCCGCGGGAAATTCTAATTTTAGTTGTTTTCCCCAACGAGCAAGTTTTTCTTCTGCTTTTTTAATCTCTTTTTCCCAATGTAAGTCATCCCAACCCGAATTGTATTTGGATCCATGATTTTGTTTACATCTTTCTAACCATTCTTCTGTTTCTCTATAAGTATCTGCCATAATGTTTGTTATATAAATATATACTTGATCGATATCAAAATCTCTTGTTAAAAAGAAATCTTAATACCTAATAATTTTCTACCAAAAGGGATTAAAATGGTTGATCTGGATGATATTCGTCGAATTCATCCCAATCTTTCTTATTTTTCCCTTTACGTGAGTATTTTTTCTTACTCTTTTGAACATTAGGACGTGATGCATCCCAAATGTCTTTCATCTCCATCTTCTCTTTCCGTAACTTAGCCATAATATATTTGTATATACTAATCGATGTGTATATCCGTTATTTATCTCTCAACTACTCAACCTTTTTGCCGCCGATATCCACCCATCGATGGACCGCGGTTATCGTGGGAGCATCCCGCTATCATTCCGCTGTCGCCCGCAATCGGCCGATATCATCCGCTAGTAGTATGAATTTTCCAAATCTCCCTCATCTTCGTCATCTTCACCGTCATAATATAAGGGTGCGTCTCTTTCATATAGTCCGTCGTCAATTTCGTCTTCCAATTGATCTAATGCGGTTTGTGCTTCCAGCAATGATACTTGCACCCTGGAGCGTATTTCTTCACTTATGTCGGTATTGTCTTCATATTGCATTAATCTGTCTATATTTTCGATTAATATGTTTAATTCGCTTTTAACTTCACTTAAATCGTATGCCATAATATCATTTATTTATTTGTCCTAAATATACGAAGAAAAGGGGAGGCATCCAAGCGGACGCCCGGATACCTTCTTACGGTTAACACTTAATTAAAACACAAAACACAAACATAAACGAAACATTGTGCTAACCACCCTACGTGTGGGTCAAACATCAAAATGGTAATGGTTCATCAACCAAGCTTTTAGGATAAAACGTATGGTCATCTATTTTTCTATATTCAAAGCTAGCGAACGGCTGTTCCCCCATTTCCACAATTTCTATACAATCGGAATGACGTCTATTTTCAATTGATAGCTTTAGATCATTGGCTCGTTTTTTAGCCATATAATCATTTTCAGCATAAACATACATTTCCATTTTTACTACATATCTATTATCTTTACTCATATAACCTTTATTAACATATTACATGGTGAATATACGAACCCTAAGTGCGGTATCCAAACCTTATTGCATGTGTTTTTGTTAAGGGACGTGACGTAGCAGACACCACTGCCATGCATCACTTTATAACCACAACGTCGATCACCATGTCGACTGGATATCCCATTAACAAAATAAATTCAATCACTAACACGATTACATTCAGGGCATTGCTCGTCTGGATATAATGTTATGTCATTGCATTCGTCACACCGATCATCTATTTCATACATTATTCCGCTTGTACACATAACCTTTATTTTAATCATTAATACAGGGTAAATATACGAACCCTCCCCCGGGTCTCCAAATATAATCACACATTTTTTTTATTTTTTCATGGTTTTTTTTATTTTTTTTGTGAATAGGAATGAACATTAATATATACTTTTTGTTCATAGAAAAATTTGGAGGTGCAACCACAAATGTGCACATACCCCTCACTTTACACCCCATATACCATTACCGTTGCTTTCCACATACCATATATGCTTAAACATACCATTATGTACAACCCATTAGTATGTTCCACATACCCAATTGTTTAACACACGTTTACCATATCAAGTTATAGATTAAACCTACCATACCTCCCACAGCCAATAACATCAACATTCCCAAGAATAGATTTAACGCCGTTGTAACAGCCACGCTAATAATTTTCCTCATTATTTGTTTATTATATTCTCTCATAATCTTTACCACATTCGTCCGCTCTTTTCTCTAGCGTTACTTTGAATACTTCCCAACCGTTGTATGGCTTGGTGTAATTTATTTACCCCGCGTTTAAATCGCATGTATGCACGTTTTAACATATGGATTGTGTGTTATTTAGACTCAGACATCATACCACTCACCGCTTCATCCCAAGTTATCTCCATCGAATCCATATAGGTGTTTGTCGACGTCCATCTGTTCGGCGTAGTGTCTTCCGTCACGATTGTCTTATTATTATTCGCTGGTTTTTGTTCTAGTATCTTATGATACATTTGTCTTATTTTACTTCCAAGTTCTTGATCGTTTGGAGTGTTCTTGACAATTTCTTGAATTAATTTATCCATTGAACCCTTGTTTTTTATAATAGTCACTACGTGATTTAGTTCTATTACCTGTTGGTTTTCTTTTGGTGGTAGTCTTTCTACCATCGAGCCATGACTTCAATTGGTCTAGCTTTTGTTTGTTAGATGTTTTTGACATATATTTGCTTTTATTGATTATTCATTTCCATATTCTATATCCAATATTTTCTTGATTTTACTACACCGAGCATAATCCTCTTCCTCAATCATTGTATTCATATTTTGCTCCAGTGTCTCACATACGTGCTCAGGGTAGCATTCAATATCATATTCAGTACCGTCCTCAAGACAATTCCACTGCATAATTAACAGCGGTGATTCAATCGGATACATCTCAATAATCCTATCTACTATAGTACATGAAATGTCATACCTGTTTTCCGCCATATATGTTTCCATATCTTCCGTTGTATCAAACGTTGTAATCATCATTTAGTATATATGTATGAGGTTGAGACACAATTGTCGTAAAAAATCTTTCGTGAGTCTTTCATCCTGAGATTATTTATTATTAACTTTATTCCACATTTTGCTTTTATATAAGCCTTCTTTCATTACTTCTTGCTCCAACTTTTCTGCTTCATCTAATTTTGATTCCACTTCTTTAATTGTTGCTTGATAATGGCCTTTTAAAGCATTATTTACTCTTGGATCAACAACCATGTCTTCTATTACTTTCCTATATGAGGCTAGAGCCACACTATATTCTTGTATTTTATGTTGTAAAACAACTATTGTAGTAAATTGATCCATTATTAAAACGGTAAATCATCATTGGTTGAATAACCATTAATTTTATCTCTTAATTGAGACAAACCTTCAATTACTTCATCTAATACTTTAGGTGTGAATGTAATACCTTTTTTAGTAGGCAACCTATTACCTTCTTTATCATCAAAAAATTCTCTCACATCTACATAAGGATTACCTTCGTATTCACGTGCTTCAATTTGAACATAATTTGTTTTGTTCTTTTGGATTTCAATTATTTCACTCATTTGGATTATATTTAGTGCCCATTAAGGCGTTAAAGTCATCTATTTTATCATTCATTAGGCAATAAAAAGCAAGCCCTACTTTATCTCTATGCTCTTCACACCATGTAAGGCCTTTAGTGTCTTCATTGGGTGTAAATCTACCAACAGCATCTTTAGTACACAAACTACATTTTAATTCATCACTCATTAATATATTTGATTTTCGGTTACGACAATCATACCCATATTACTTGATGGAATATAATGAGAGAAATTGTGGGGTCCAAGTACTTCATCAATTATTTTTTTCTGTAGTATAGTTGAGTTACCCGTTATGATTTCAAATTCCATTCCGTTTTCTAGTGATGCCATTATTAATGCATCTTCTACTTTCACTAATGCTTCTTTATGAGACATCCCATGTAAGTCTAAATAGTGTATCATTTTATGTTTTTATTTATAAACCAAACAATATTACATTGATCGGGATTATTTAATGTAAACGAGCTAAAACCCAATTTATTTAATCTATTATATATGTCATTCGCCTTTTTACCTAGTTGTCCAACATGCAATTCCATAGCTATACACCTTACCCTCTTTAGATAAATGTCTGATATGCCTTCAAATGCTTCAATTTCTGCCCCCTCAATATCCATTTTAATAAAATTAGGTTGCTCAATTATATTATTTTTAATTAAAGTATCTAAAGTCATAGTCATACACGTTTGTAGTTTCCCATCATCATGTTTATGAATAGAACTACCACCTGGACAATTAGGTTTATATGCTATTTTTATTGCTTGATTATCTTTATTGTAAATAGCAATCCTATGTGCTTCACAATTATCTGGTCTATTAAGAGTTAGTAATTGAAAATTTTCTTGGACTGGTTCAAATGAATATATCTTTTTAGCACCTTTGTCACTAGCAAATCTTGAAAATATACCTATATTAGCTCCTAAATCTAATACAACATCATTCTTATTAATGCGACAATTACCCTTTTGATATAAAGAATCATCAACATAACCACCTGAATGGCAATCATATATTTCATAATATATTAGTATAGCTTCATCAATTTTACCTAATTGCCAACTCGGGAAAATGTTATCTCTATACACTTTCTCCTCATTTTCAAGGTTACGTAAACTTAAATTACCGTTTGTACTAGTCCAAAAATTAGGATTTATGGGTTTCATCGTTAATTTTTATTATTAAATCATCTATTTCCTGTTGTAATTTATGAATAGTTTTTTTAGTATCAACTACATTACTCATTTTTTTTAAGTCTAATATTTGACTAGTTTTAGCTTTGATTTCTTTTCTAATCTCAGTTATATCCATAATTACTTATTTTTCTGTAGTATTAATTATTCCTCCTATGATTTTAGTATCAGCTAAATGGTCAAACTCTCCATACGTTTCAATCAAGTATCCCGTATCAACACTTTT
>ENA-ORDA01000377-ORDA01000377.1-marine-metagenome-genome-assembly--contig:-NODE-377-length-45971-cov-6.735782_pt1 | contig 45971 bp, 38 predicted proteins | sample MGYA00237778_ERZ508506 | MGnify/ENA primary metagenome ERZ508506 (study PRJEB26177, sample SAMN06267891) | marine metagenome | isolation source: Monterey Bay, California, USA | place: Pacific...
GCTTCCCATGAGTTAAAAACGCCGATTACAGCGATTCGTGGTCTGACGGAAACCATGCTCGATGATCCGAATATGGAGGACGAAGTCAGAAACCGTTTTGTTGAAAGAGTTAGCGCTCAGAGCATGCGATTGTCGGTGCTTGTTTCAGATCTGCTGACAATTTCCCGCCTTGAGTCTGACCTCAGTGAGAAAAATGCACATGCCTTTGATCTGCAGGAATTGGTCAAGCGAAGTATTTCAGCGGTGAAGTCTACCTGTCATGAAAAACAGCTCGAACTTGAGTTTGAACCTGATGACGCGAGCTGCCTGTTCGAAGGTGATGCTCAGTCGATCAGTCAACTCGTCGATAACCTAATGGATAACGCCATTAAGTACACGCCAGCCGGTGGGAAGATCAGTGTTCGACTGAGTCGCACTGCGGATTTACTTCAGTTAGAAGTTGAAGACACCGGTATCGGCATTGAGGCTCAGGCGCAACAGCGAGTGTTTGAACGTTTTTATCGAGTTGATAAAGCGAGATCGAGAGACCTTGGGGGTACAGGGCTGGGTCTATCGATTGTTAAGCACATCGCGGAAGAACACGGTGGTACAGTTCAGCTGGACAGTGAACCGGGCCGGGGCTCTCGGTTCGTCGTGAAGTTTCCTCTGGCGCCTTAACGGCGTTCCGAAAATCGGAAACATTAACGTTCTCTTTATCTAATCTTTATATTTCAAATCCAAAATGCGCTCTCAAAACACACGAGAGTTAAGCAATGGTTATAAACAGGTTTCAGCGATGGTTGGCATCCTCCTTAGTCGTCTCTGCCGTTTCAATTTTTACCCTAGCGCCAGCATCGGCTGAACGACTTCGGGGTACCGTTTCCATAGATGGTTCCAGTACGGTATTTCCTATTAGTGAAGCGGTTGCAGAAGAGTTTCTTGCTGTGCAGCCGAGAGTTCGGGTCACAGTGGGGGTTTCCGGTACCGGTGGTGGCTTTAAGAAGTTTCTGGCAGGTGAGATTGACATTAACGACGCCTCGCGACCTATCAAAATGAAGGAAGTGAAACAGGCGAGTGCAAGTGGTATCGGCTTTATTGAATTGCCTATTGCTTATGATGGTCTCTCAGTTGTTGTAAATACGAAGAACGATTGGGTTGACCATCTTACGATCACCGAACTAAACAAAATTTGGCAATCTGGCAGTTCAGTAAAACGCTGGAGCGATGTTCGGGATGGTTGGCCTGAAAAAGAAATAAAGCTTTACGGGCCAGGTACTGATTCGGGTACTTTTGATTACTTTACGGAAACTATCAATGGAAAATCAGGCGCATCGAGACCGGACTACACAGCAAATGAAGACGACAATGCGTTGGTACGGGGAATCAGTGGTGATGAAGGTTCGCTTGGTTATTTTGGCTATGCCTATTACGCTGCCAACAAGGATAAGTTGCGCGTGGTAGCGATAGATGGTGGCAAGGGACCTGTTGCGCCAACGGAAATCACCATAAATAACGGCACCTATGCGCCACTGTCCAGGCCAGTGTTCATTTATGTTCGTCCAGATGCGCTAGATCGAAAGGAAGTACGCGCTTTTGTAGACTTTTATATTGAGTCTGCCCCTATGCTGGCGACCGAAGTCGGTTATATCCCATTGCCAGATTCAGTTTACGCCGGGGCCAAGCAGCGGGTTGAGTCGCGCGAAATCGGAACGGCTTACCACAGTGAAGCGCTATCCCAAAGCGCCAATCTGCTGACCGATAATTAGTATCCAAATGAGTGAAGCAGAAGAGCCAAAGCATTTGGATATGCAGCAGGTCGAGAAAATTGACATTCGAAAAACTCGAGTGCGTTGGGGGGAGTTTCTCATCGAATCCTCACTGGGTCTCTGCGCGATGATTTCTATCTTCACGACCGGCGTCATTATTTTTATTCTTGCGCAGGAGTCGCTTGGTTTTTTTGAGGCTGTGTCGCCATTCGACTTCTTTTTTGGCACGTCGTGGGTGCCCTTGTTTGAACCAAGTTCCTACGGAGTTTTACCTTTGCTGTGGGGTACGATGCTCATTACGATTGGGGCCGCCGTATTTGCGATTCCGACCGGGTTGGCCAGCGCGATTTATCTGAGTGAGTACGCTTCTCCGCGAATGCGAGCAATTGTCAAACCTGTGCTTGAGGTGCTTGCTGGCATTCCAACAGTTGTCTACGGCTATTTCGCGTTAACCTTTGTTACGCCATTGCTTCGAGAGTTGGTGCCCGGACTGCAAGTTTTTAATGCGCTGAGCGGTGCCATTGTCGTTGGTGTCATGATATTGCCGACCATTGCAACGCTAAGTGACAACGCGCTCAGGGCTGTTCCCGACTCGCTGCGTCAAGGCGCCTATGCCTTGGGGGCAACTTCCTATGAAGTGACAACTAGAGTCGTTGTACCGGCCGGTTTGTCAGGCGTTATGGCCTCATTTCTGTTGGCTATTTCACGTGCGATAGGTGAGACGATGGCGGTAACGCTGGCGGCAGGTGCTACGCCTAATCTGTCGCTTACGTTTTTGGAAAGTATCCAAACAATGACCGCATATATCGTCCAAGTTAGCATGGGTGATACCCCTGCCGGTGGCATCGCCTATCAAACACTATTCGCTGTTGCAGGATTGTTGTTTGTAATCACTTTGATACTAAACATTGTTTCGCAATGGATATTAAGTAAGTTCCGAGAGGTTTACGAATGAAGCGTTCTCCACTCGAGTTGAGCAATACAAATATTCAGAAGCGTCATCGTAAAGCAAGAATGTTTCGGTTGTTGTGCGCAGGTGTTACCTGGTTGGGCGCGGCACTCTTAGCCATTCTGCTCATTCAGATTACGCTCGACGGTATTAAGTGGCTGGATATTCAGTTTTTAACCAGTTTTCCATCCCGATTCCCTTATAAGGCCGGTGTTAAGTCTGCGTTGGTTGGCACCCTCTGGCTGATCACGATGATTGCAATCGTCTCAATACCTATCGGCGTTGCAACAGCGCTTTATTTAGAAGAGCTGAGCCGCAAAGGTAAGATTGCAAAAATAGTAGAAGTTAATATCGCGAATCTTGCCGGTGTCCCCTCGATAGTCTACGGCATTATAGGGCTGGCAATTTTTGTTCGTGGACTGGGTTTTGAGAGAAGTCTTGTATCCGGCGCATTGACGATGAGCCTGTTGATACTGCCAGTTATCATCATTGCGAGCAGAGAAGCAATTAAGACAGTGCCCATGAGCATCCGTCACGCGGCTTACGCGTTAGGTGCAACCAAATTGCAAACTGCGTGGGCGCACGTTTTGCCGGCTTCATTTCCGGGTATTCTAACCGGCGTAATTCTTGCACTTTCAAGAGCGATAGGCGAAACCGCGCCTTTGATAATGATTGGTGCATTGACCTATGTCGCTTTCCTGCCTGAAGGTCCGATGGATTCTTTTACGGCACTTCCGATCCAGATATTTAACTGGGTTTCCAGACCTCAGCAAGAATTCCATGAATTAGCGGCGGGCGGCATTATCGTCCTGCTTGCGGTGTTGTTGACCATGAATGCGACAGCAATATATATCAGACAAAAAACGGAGAAAAAGCTTCAGTGAGCGCAACCAATTTAGTCGAAGAGATCTTAGTCGAAGAGACCGCGGGCGAAAGCAAAAGTATCGCCAGTCAGACATTTCCAGATGAAGTGATACTGGACATAGAGAATGTTTCAATAAGTTATTCGGGCAATCCGGCTGTTAAGCACGTGTCTTTTCCAATAGCAAAAAACAGAATCACATCAATCATTGGACCCTCTGGCTGTGGAAAGAGTACGTTGCTGCGATCAATCAACCGGATGAATGATTTTATTGATGGCGTCACGGTTGACGGAAACTTTACCTATGCCGGTCATAATGTGTACAGCCGTGGGATTGATCCGGTTGAAGTGCGAAGAAATATTGGGATGGTTTTCCAGAAACCCAACCCTTTTCCTAAGACGATCTATAAGAATATTTCCTGGGGACCACAGATTAATGGCTTCACCGGTTCAATGGATGAGTTGGTAGAAAAATCGCTGCGGCAGGCAGCCCTTTGGGATGAAGTACGTGATCGGTTGCACGAATCTGCTTTGGGTTTGTCCGGAGGGCAGCAACAGCGTCTGTGTATTGCGCGAGCGCTAGCGATGGAACCTGACATTCTATTGATGGATGAACCCTGTTCAGCCCTTGACCCTATTTCAACTTCGCACATTGAAGATTTGCTGTTCGACCTGAAACGTCGTTATACCATCGTGATCGTGACGCACAACATGCAACAGGCTGCACGTATATCTGACTACACGGCATTTCTGGAAATGGGCGACCTGATTGAATTTGGTATTACGGATCAGATATTTACAAGGCCAAATCAAAAACGAACTGAAGAATATGTCACGGGTCGTTTTGGTTAACCCCGGTCACACTGAAATTTAGCAACAGGGAAAAATTATGTCGCTCCACCTAGAAAGAGACCTTGATGAACTAAAAAGAGATGTCTTGCATCTTGGAAGTTTGGTTGAGACTGCACTGGGTAACGCGAGCTTTGTGTTGAGAGACCGAAGAGTTAAGTTAGCTCAAGCTGTATATGCAGGCGAAAGCGTGATCAACGAGAAGGAAGTCCAAATCGAAGAAAGCTGTCTGAAGATTTTGGCGCTTCATCAACCAGTAGCGATTGATCTAAGGTTTATTGTCGTGGTGCTAAAGGTTAACAATGATCTGGAACGTATCGGGGATCTGGCGGAGAACTTGACTGCTCGGGCGGTTTATCTTGCAGAACGGGAGCCGATGCCTGAACCCATGGCGATTATAAATGGAATGTTTGTGACGATTCGTTCCATGTTGAAAGATTCTCTCGATTCCTTGGTCAAACTAGACGTTGACCTCGCAAGGAAAGTGATTGAGCAGGATGATGGCGTAGATCAAATCAATCGCCAAATGTATGACGATTTCCGGCAAATGATGGCCAGAGATGCGTCCATGATAGAGCAGGCAACCTCCTGGCTATCCTGTTCAAGATATTTAGAACGTATTGCTGATCTGGCGACAAATATCAGTGAAGATGTTGTCTTTATGGTTGAAGGTGAAGTGGTTCGTCACCAGACTCAGGAAACTAGTCTCTGAAATACGGCGAGTCGCTTTGCCTAATAAGGCTCGCGGGTCATCGCCCTAGTTTTTGTTGATCTGGATTAATTTGTGATTGGAGGTGTTAATTTACGCTTAGCATCAATACACTATGCCGCGATGAAATTAAGAAACAGCAACGTCCGTCGCCTCGGTATTGAAGAATATGATGTGCTCATTGTTGGTGGCGGGATCAACGGCGCTGTTTCCGCTGCTGCGCTCGCGGCAAAAGGTGTCAAGGTTGCGCTGATTGATCGCGGTGACTTTGCCGGAAGCACAAGTTCGGAATCGTCTAACCTTGCCTGGGGCGGTATCAAGTATCTCGAGTCGTACGAATTTCTGCTTGTAAACAAGTTGTGTAAAAGCCGCAATTATCTGATGGACCACTATCCCTCGACGGTGAAAGAGATTCGGTTTTTGACCAGTATTGCTAAAGGGTTCAGATATCCCGCATTTCTGGTCTATTTGAGCACGCTGTTGTACTGGGTAATTGGTAGATTCAAAACCGGCATTCCTAAGTATAGATCCCGTACCCGTCTGAACAGCCTTGAGCCGGCTATTAATACTTCCGACGTGCAGGCTGGGTTCGAGTATTCGGATTGCTATCTCTATGATAATGATGCCAGATTTGTCTTTAACTTTATTAGAACAGCTTTGGACAACGACTGTGTCGCGGCGAACTATGTTGAATCACTCGGCAGTGAGAGAAACGGCGATATATGGACCACGTCAGTGCAGGACAAGGTTTGCGGTGAGTCTTTTCAAATCAGGTCGCGGGTGCTCATCAATGCTTGTGGTCCCTGGCTTGATGATCACAACGGCATGACAAAACAAAAGACTGAGTATCATCACCTATTCTCAAAAGGTGTTCACCTGATTGTTGACAGAGTGGCGGAAGCAGAGCGGGTTCTTGCGTTCTTCGCATCCGATGGTCGTTTGTTTTTTGTGATACCTATGGGGCCAAAAACCTGTATCGGTACTACTGATACCCAGGTTGATTCTCCTGAGCAAGTGGTCTCGGATAGTGAGCGAGCATTTATCCTCGAAAACGCCAATAATATGCTACGTCTCGAGCGGCCGCTAACGAAGCAGGACATTGTTGCCGAACGATGTGGTGTGAGGCCGTTAGCGCACGAGGGAGCGGGTGGTGTTGCCGATTGGGTCGGACTGTCACGTAAACACGTGATAGAAGTTCGCGATCAGGATGCGCACCTTAGTGTTTTTGGTGGTAAATTAACCGACTGTCTGAACGTAGGTAATGAGATTGCAGATATCGTCAAGAATCTTGATATCGATGTGCCCTTTGCAAACCGCAAGTGGTACGGAGAGCCTGACGACACAGTAAAAGAGGCATTTCTGCATCAGGCTAAGTTGATGGACCTTGATGGTATGACGAGTCCATCCTCATCGGAGCCGCTAACGACCAGACTCTGGCGCCGCTACGGTTCAAATGCGTTTGAAATACTCGAAGGGATCAGAGAAGAGCCGCAACGGGCAGAATTGTTGATTGAAAATGCTGAGTACTTGAGAGGCGAGATTGAGCTCGCTTCCCGACGTGAAATGATTGTCAAACTAGAAGACTTTCTGCGCAGAAGGTCGAAAATTTCACTTGTGGTTCGAGATGAAGATCTTCGAACCGCCGAGGGTCTAAAAGAGGCTTGTCAAATTCTCTTTGGTAATGAGGCAGAAGAAAAACTAAGAGAGTATCTACTCGAAAGTGAAACCGCCACGGTGTGATAATTTAATCGCATGCTAAAAACCAGAGTTGTTAGTTTGCGAGTTTTCTGATTCTTTCCTCGTTGTTACTTGTTTGCCATAAACGAAAAGACAGTAAAAAAGCCGCAGTTCCGACGCCAATGGCAAGGCCGATCCAGAATCCGTATACGCCCATTGGTTCGCCGATCCAGCCAAAACCTAGGATGCATTCAATGGGTAGCCCAATGCCCCAAAAGCTAAAAAACGCAATCCACATAGGCGCCCTTGTATCTTTGTAACCTCTCAAGGCACCGGAAGACGTCGATTGGACGGCGTCGAAAATGAGAAAGAAGACAACGAATAGTAGCAAGACAGAAGCCTGACTTGCGACGGTGGTATCTTGGGTATAAAGGGCAGTCACCTCAAAGCGAAAGAAGTAAATAAATACTGAACCTAAAAGTGCAACCAGAATTGTTGTTGCAATCGCCAGGGCTGCCGTTGTCCTGGCTTCTGAAACTTCCTTGGCACCGACCCTGAATCCTATTCTAATTGTGGCGGCCATACCCAAAGCCATAGCCGGCATAAACAACACGCCATTCAGGTTCATTGCGATATTGTGTGCGGCGACGGTTTCCGCACCAAAACTTCCCAGCAAAAGGGTTGTGAAAGAAAACAGGCCAACTTCGGCGAAGATAGATGCGCCGATGGGTAAACCAATAATCAACAAGGGTTTGATTCTTCGCCAATCCGGCGCAGAAAACTTTTGTCGCCAGCCAGTCATATTGAATCGTTTTTGCGAAACAACCAAGACCATCATAAATAACTGAAACCAGTTGATAATACCGTTTGCTAGACCGCATCCGACGCCGCCCATTTCGGGCAGTCCAAATTTGCCGTAGATGAGTACATAGTTTAGTGGGATCTTTAGGCACAAAGCAGCAATGGCAATAAACATCGCGGGTCGGGTAAATCCCATGCCGTCAGCAAGAAAACGCAGGCAAAAGAAACACATCAGTGCGGGAAACCCCAGAGACGCCATAGCAAGGTAAGGTATAGAGATTGCTGTCGCGACAGGATCTACATCCAGTAAGGCGTAGACGGGTCCGATATTGTTTAATATCAATACCCCGGTGAGTCCTCCTATCAGCGCCATCCATAGGCCCTGGCGAATGACCTCACCAATTTCCTTGTAGTCTTTGCGCCCGTTTAATTGGGCGACAGTCGGCGTGACCGCTTGGATTAACCCCATAATTAACAGCATGACCGGCCAGAGCAAACTCCCGCCAAGCGCAACGCCGGCGAGGTCGGCGGAATTATATTGCCCTGCCATAATGGCATCGCTTACGCCCATGCCCATCTGGGCGAGTTGAGCGCCCATCAGTGGCAGCGCGATATGAAACAGACGCCTGATTTCCAAGGTGTACTTTGATGTTTGCGTTGGCGTGTTAACGCGTTTGCCGGTTAAAACTTTATCGGTCATTCGAAATTGACACTCTCATTGCATTCGCCTGTCTCAGGACGTCTTTAATTTCGTGAATTATTGTCAGGGCTTGGTTCTTGAGAGCCTAGTTAGCCAGCCATCAGCCTAAGCGAGGGCTGTCTTCATGATGTCGGCGATCTCCTCAACCGCCCGGCGGGCACTGGTGACAACACCCGTCTGTTGAATAAAGTTGTGCATCAAGCCGGGGTAACAATGATAACTAACTTTGATTCCAGCAGCTTTGAGAATCTCGTAGTACGCCTGGCCCTCATCACGCAATGGATCATATTCGGCGGTGATGATATGCGCGGGTGGTACGTTTTGGTGATCTGGTGCGAGTGCTGGGGAAATTCTGGGGTCGGATGGGTTGGCACCCGTTTCTCCAAAATATGTGTCGTGGAAGTAGTTAAGCATCCGCTCGTCGAGGGTGACGCCTTGCTTTAGGTCCCGCAGTGAATCCGTTTGAACCGTTCTGTTTGTTGCCGGATAGATGAGCAACTGGAAAGCCAGCTTCGGACCATTATTCTGACTGAAGTGATTGGAAACAACCGCGGACAGATTACCGCCGGCACTATCTCCACCAATTGCAATTCGTTCAGGGTTGATGTTGTAGTTTTCTGCATTTTCGCAAATCCATTTGGCTGCCGCGATGGCATCATCAACGGCAGCGGGAAACTTATGTTCCGGCGCTAATCGATAGTCTATTGCGATGACTCTGCAGCCACCGTGGTTTGCCAGTTGGCGGCAAACGCTGTCGTGACTGTCAAGGTTGCCAATCATGAACCCGCCGCCATGAATAAAGATCAGGCCAGGCGTTTTTGCGTCACCTGTTCCAGCTGGCACATAGAGACGCGCTGGAATCGCTGACGCGGGTCCGGGAATTTCTAAATCTTGGATTTTATCGCAAGTAACATCTGTGACGCCTTGCATTTGACTGCCAATGACATATCCGGCTCGCAATGCCGCCAACGGAACGTCGGCCCCATGTGGGCGGCCAAGGGCTTTAGCCGCATCGGTCACTGCCTGTAGTTCTGGGTCAAGATTGATAGCCATTTCGTTAAATTCCATTCACTAGGTAACCATGCGCTGAAAGCGCACTGAGGGCGCTGAATTAAAGCAAAATATCAGTGTAAGAGGAAATCTCAAATGCTTTATTACTCATCTTCGGGATGAAAATGATGCAATGCAGCAGAAGAATCAAGCAAACTTGTTTATAATTGAGTTTGGTGACACTGCAAAAGTTTTTGGAGATTTATAGTTCATGACGAGCGATACAGCAAAAAGCACGAAGCCTATGAAAGGCAAAGCCAGCCCAACTTCTCATACCTACTATTCGCAGCGGATGAAGCTGCATTATCTGGATTGGGGCAATCCGGATGCTCCACCACTATTGCTAGTCCATGGTAACCGTGACCACTGTCACAATTGGGACTGGGTCGCGCAGGAGTTGTGTGATGACTACCATATTATCGCGCCGGACTTTCGTGGGCACGGTGATTCACAATGGGTTTATGGTAGCGCCTACAGGAGAAGCGAGTATATCTATGACTTGGCACAATTGATTCATCAACAAAATCTTGCGCCACTGCACGTGATAGCCCACTCCCTCGGTGGCGGCGTGGCACTTTGTTATGCAGGCGTTTATCCCGAAAACATCAAAAAAATGATTGTCATAGAAGGTACTGGTGGGCCGCCGGGTAATTATTATGATCGTCCGATTCACAAAAAGATCGGTGATTGGATAGAACAAACGCGAAAGATGGCAGGCAGATTACCTAAACGTTATGAAAACCTAGAAGAAGCTTTTGAGCGAATGCATGAGGCTAATTCTCACCTGCGTGCAGATCAGGCAAGACACTTAACCGCTCACGGTAGTGACCAGAATGAAGATGGAAGTTATAGCTGGAAGTTCGATAATTACACGCACGTCATGTCTCCACTTGATATCTTGCCGCATGAGACAAGGGAACTTTGGGGCAGAATAGATTCTCCGGTGATGTTAGTCAGTGGCAGTGAGAGTTGGATGGATTCCGTCGAAAGGGAAAAACACGTTACCTATTTTAAAGATGCGACGCATGTCACAGTTCAGGATGCCGGACACTGGGTACAACATGATCAGCTGGATGAATTCCTCCGCCTCACGAGAGACTTCTTCGACTAAAGACACGCTAATATTATTAAGAAACCGTTGTCGCCCGTTTCTTTTAATCGATGCGTATACCATTGGATTTCAAGTAGTCGATCAATACATCGCGAACCAGCACAAGCCTGTTATCTAACATGACCTGATCACCTAACATTTTTTGTGTTTGATCCGCGACGAAGTTGCTGGTTGCAACGGTATATTCTTTTTCATCCACTAATTCTGGTATGCGATGGTGCTCGCTGTCTTCTCGAAGCAGCATCTGTTTTATTGCTCTTCCGTTGCCTGTGACGGTAACCATCGCGTTACCAAAAGGAGCGATGTTCCAGATATGCCGTGCTGATACAGGTCCAGCTCTAAAGTGATCTCTGATGCCTCCCATATTGTAGAAACCGAAGTCTGCACCGGCCGCCTCCGCGAGAATTTGCTCCAGAAACGGCTGCATTTCCCTCTCTGTATAGTCTCTCTTTGACGTTGCAATTTTGAAATCAACTTTTCGCGCAACCTTCTTCTCCCAGCGCTTGACCAGGCGCTCGACCGCTTTATCCGGTGCGGGAAGATCAGCAGCAGAGATTAACGTTCCCGAGAATGAGATGAGCTTGTCGGAATCTGTATCAACCGTCATTTCAATTTTTCCAACATAGGCGCCGTAGTGACCGGCCTGGACCACATAGGTGTCATTGATCTTAATGGGTGTCAGCACCTTGGTGTGAGAGTGTCCACCCACAATCAGGTCGACGCCATCTATATTTTTTGCCAGATTTTTTTCAGGCTCGTGACCCACGTGAGAGACCACAATTAGCAAATTTACCTGAGGTCGAAGCGCGGTGACCATTGCTTTTAACATTTCATCCGCTGGAGAGAAGCTAATGCCCTCATTGCCCGAGGGCGTAATCATATTCGGCGTATGCTCGGTGATGAGCCCGATGATGCCAATTTTTATCCCGTTAATTGTTTTGATAAGTGCAGGCGCATCGCCGAGCAGGCTACCGTCCGGGGCAAAAGCATTGGCGGATAGTAATGGATGGTTTGCGATTTCCTTAAATTCCAGAAACTGCTGGTAGCCATGATCGAACTCGTGATTGCCAATTGCCGCTGCGTCGTAACCCACCTTGTTCAATACTTCGAATATGGGTAAACCTTTAAACATGGTTGAGACTGGCGTACCGGAGACACTATCGCCAGCATCGAGCACGAGAACACCTGGATGTTCCTTTCGTGTTTGTTTCACAAATGATGTGATGCGCGCCGCCCCGGCGTATTCATTTTCCTGGCTAATCCGACCATGAAAGTCATTGGTGTGCAGAATAACCAGCTTGCGTTGATCCGCGAATCCTGTGCTTGTTACGGTGGCGCATAGAAGAAAAAGTGCGGCGACTCTCAATATCGGCATGCGCTGTCGTCGCCTAAGCATGTATCGGCACCGTGAGATTAGGGTTGAACCATTCTATCAGCGCCGGATTTTCAAAACGCGCATAGCTGTGAGGTAAGCCGGGAATTTCACGAAAATTTAGTTTGGCGCCTGCCTGCTCAAGTTCATGTTTTGCCATATGGGCAGTTTCGACCGGGAACATCCAATCCTCCGTGCCGTGGACGAGGTAGATAGGTTTGTCTTTTGCCTGAAGGATCTTTGGGCATGCCGGAATTTCAGGATGCAATACACCTGAAAAGGGCGCGAGGTGAGTGAATGGGGCGTCTTCTGTGAGTCCCGCCAACATTGTATAGGTTGCACCATCTGACATGCCGCCCAACAAGATATGTTCTTCATCGATATTCCACTCCTGTTTAACATGATTGATGTTTCTCAACAGAGGCAGATAGTCCGTGTCGTTGTAGAGATCCATTAGTGACCAGGTATCATCTTGCGAAGTTACTGACATTAAAATGAAACCCCGGGTACGAGCTTCCCGCAACCAGGACCAGAGAAAATCTGCGCCGTGTCCTGTGCCGCCATGTAGCGCGATGACCAACGATGCAGGTTCCGCCAGGTCGAGATTTTCTGGTACGTACAGGGAGAATCCACCGCGCTCTTTCCTGTCATTTGAGAAGCTGAAAATACCGTGTTTTTTTGTTTCCGCTGGCTCGATTTCCAAGCCCATGAATTGTTGCAAAAAAGCATTGTTGCCTCTCGCGCTCGCCTCCACAAAATACTGATTTACCGGAGACATGACAGAAGCAAGCGGGTAGATAAATTCCTGAGCCCGGCAGTGCGCTCGCATGGCTTTCATCGATTCGATCATGCGTTCAGAACCGTCTGCGTTTTGACCCGTATTGATGAACGGGGCCATTGCTCGAAGGCAGTAGGTACAGCTCTGCGAGATAGTCTCACCATAGCCTTGCAGGTCATCCGGAAAGGGTAGTTTCTCGAACGCTTCGTAGGATTTACGCAGCGCTTGCTCGAAAGGCGTAACAAATTCTCCAAGCGTATCAAGCGCGGCGGGATTCATATTTCTTTGCAATTGTTCGAACGCTTCCATGGCCATGAGAAGTTTTGGAATCAGGTCAGTAATTGCGGCAAGTAGTTGATCGTTTTCGTCTGTCATTGATAATCCAGCCTTCATGTTCTGTACTAAACATCTTTTCAACAAGTTCTATGTGTTTAAATATAAGGCGCGCTTTCAAACTCGTCTTTTATTGTCAGTTTGGGCACTATACGACAACTCGATGTAGGAGTGTTCAGATTTTCATGGACCGTTATACTCGCCATATTCCACCACCCTGTGAGGAAGAGTTAAAAATTCTTCACAGCGACGATCATATTCTGGTTGTGAGTAAGCCAGCCGGACTACTATCGGTACCGGGGAGAATCATCAAAGACTCGGTGTTACAAAGAGTTAGATTCAGTTTTCCCGAGGCGGTAATTGTTCATCGCCTTGATCTAGATACATCGGGTTTGTTGGTGTTAGCGCTCAGTCAGCATGCCGTTCGAGAACTCAATCGTTTTTTTCGCGAACGCAGTATCGCCAAGGAATACACGGCGGAAGTGTACGGCAGTATTGAGCACGATATGGGGGTGATCGCGCTCCCCATTGCGGCAGATTGGGAACGTAGACCTCGTCAGCGCATTGATCGGTTGGTTGGCAAAGCATCTTCTACAAGGTTTTATGTTCAAGCTAGGTTTTCAAATTCAACCAGGCTGCTGCTAAAACCTGAGACAGGGCGGAGTCATCAATTGCGAATTCACTTGGCGAATGTTGGCCATCCGATTTTGGGATGCGATCTCTATGCTCACGAAAAAGCCTTCGCTGCATCCGAGAGACTGCTGCTCCATGCACGATATCTTGCTTTTAAACACCCGTTTACCGGTGAGGATCTTGTCTATGAAGACGATATTGCATTTTAATATTTTTCCGAACAGGCTTTTGGGATAGTGACGTCACTCGAGTGGAGATCTGGGGTCAATCAATTCGGGCTGAAAGAAATGTGGGGTCAAAAAGAGACCCCGCTTTTGCGGGTTATCGATCAAGGTTTTTGTGCGATTACAAGCGCTCTTTTCGGCGCGGGGTAGCCCTCGAAAGTCTGATTGCTGTCCAATGGGTCTAGGAAATCCGCCAGAGAGTGAAAAGTCATCCATTCGGTGGCACGTTGTTCTTCGATAGAAGTTTGGTTGATATCGACGACTCGGACATGTTTGAAGCCCGCGCGAGACATCCAAATCTCTAGTGCATCCGGGCTGGGCAGAAACCATACATTCGACATTTTTGCATATCTGTCCTCCGGTACGAGTACCGTGTTGGCATCGCCGTCTACAACAAGGGTTTCAAGGACAACTTCACCACCTGAATTCAGGAAGCCCAGCAGTTCGGTAAGATGGTCGATAGGGTTGCGTCGATGATAAAGTACACCGAGGGAAAATACTGTATCGAATGATCCGAATGCCGGTAAATGCTCTCCTCTCAAGGGAAGCAAGTGAATGGGTAAATCAGGCAGGAATCGGTTAATGAGTTGGAACTGATAGAAAAATAGCAGTGTCGGATCTATGCCAAGTGCCAGCTTTGCACCGGACGCGAGCATGCGAAACAGGTGGTAGCCGTTACCGCAACCGATGTCTAACACCTGTTTGTCTTGCAAGCTGGAGATATGTGGAACGATTCGCTGCCATTTCCAGTCGGACCGCCACTCTGTATTGATGTTGGTGCCAAAAAGTTCGTAAGGCCCCTTTCGCCAAGGCATAAAATTCTTGAGCTTAGCTTTGAAATCTTCGGTAGAGATCGTTAAGTCTGAGTTTTCGCCAATTTGGATTAGGTCCTGACTCAGATCGAAATGTTTCGGTTCGAGCTTAGGAAGCGTAGCAAGCGCGTCATCCCATTCAGTTTTGCGCCCGTGCCGTTTGCTGAAGAAGTGAGATTCAAGACTGGCGGCTAATTCATCTTGGAACGGTTCAAGATCAGACCCCCGGGTCGTTTTAATGAACTTTTCGAAGAATGTGTCGAAGACAGAAATGGTCATGTGAACTAATCGCTAGAGTCGCTGTAGCTGCGAGTATAATTGATGTTTGCCCCCAATCTTGATGTGTTCGATCATCAAGTCAAATGCTATTAACGCTGTTTGATCGCTATGAGCGAAACGAAATTGAAGCATTTGAGAAACATGTCACTAGAAATGAACCCTGCGTCACGCAATCTTTCTTGGTGTTGTTCTAGTGTATTAGGTACTAGCACGTTTTCTAAAGAAGCACGTTTTTGTGCAATCTCAAGATCCGAATAGCCCTGATGCTTTTTAAATGCGTGATGTAATTCTGTCGTAGCGCTCTGGATAGCTTCATCCACGAATCGAATTTTTTCCGATAGAATCAGTATGCCGCCAGGAACCAAACCCCGTGCAATGTGAGTCAATATTTTGAGTCTTTCATTATCGGGTATAAATTGTAGGGTGTAGTTCAACACCACGATTGATGCGTTTTCAATGTGTGTTTCCTGAAGCGATTGCAAACGAATTTCTGCCGTGGCGCTACTATGATCTCGAGTCATGTTGCTTTTGCACCGTTCGACCATTGATGACGAAGTGTCAACACCAATGATATGGCAGGTGGATGGTAGGTGCTGACGAATACGTAAAGTCGAAGCACCCAGAGAACAACCGAGGTCATAGCAATTCGTATTCGGTTGCGCGAATTGCTCCGTAAGCACCTCCAGTAAATCAAGCAGAAGCGGATATCCAGGCACGGAGCGCGAAATCATATTTTCGAACACATCCGCAACTTGACCGTCGAACTCAAATGCGTCGACTTTTTCTCTGGGTACAGAGTAGACCTTGTCTTCTTTCATCATATCGGTTCGTGTTAATAGCCCTTGTTATGTGGTTTTCGCTACTCAAATTTTAAGCCTGTATTCTACGCGATTTTTCAACCTTATTTCGATCTTCCCGCTTTCATAACCTCACTTCAGGGTTTTCGCGACGCTATTAAGGGGGTCAGGGGTTGATTTGTTCAATGGCATGGCTAATATGATCAATGACTTGTTGCGATTTTTATGAACGAACGTGAATCTAATTTAAGAGCGAGCGAGTGATATGGATATGAGCGGTCCGGAATTGAATTTGAAGATACTCAGAATCAATACGGCTGGCACACCTGTTGAGTGGTTGAGCTGGCAAGAGGCTGTTTGTCTTCACGCCAGAGAAATGGTGACTTGGACCTACGGCGAAGAAGTGATGGAGGTTCGAGGCGGTTACTCACGGATCACAGGGAATCAGACGCTGGTTCAATTGAACAGCATTATCGCCTGTCGGGGAAAAGTTCATATCTCAGGAAGAAAGGCGCCCCCCTTGACCAATCGAGCCCTGTTCCGACGCGATCAAAATATATGTATGTACTGTGGTAAGGGTTTTAAGGAAAGCGATCTGAGTCGTGATCATGTTCATCCCCTGTCTCGCGGCGGGCGGGATGTCTGGACGAATGTTGTTACATCCTGCAAACGCTGTAATGCAAGAAAAGGAAATACCTTATTGGCGGCGTCAGGAATGGAGTTGCTTGCGCTACCTTTTATGCCAAATCACGCGGAATATCTTGCGCTGACCCACAGTGGAAGAATACTTGGTGACCAGATGGCATTTCTGAAACGGCAATTCTCATCAAAGTCTCGGTTATTTGACGAGCCTCTCATCGCGCTGCAGTAGCTCGTTATGTAATGATCCCCTTGGCTCGTAACTGCGCCTGTTGCTCCGGCGTGATACCTATTTCGGCAAAAATTTCTTCATTGTGTTGACCGTGTAGCGGTGCACCCATTCTGATTTCCGGTGTTGTCACGCTAAAGCGAGCCGCTGGTCTGGTTTGTCTGATATTACCCGCGACCGGGTGTTCCATTTCGACAATCAAGTCGTTTGATTCAACCTGAGGGTGACGGATCATTTCCTTTCTGGTGAGGACCGGAGCACAGGGAACACCGGCATCGTCCAGTATCTTAAGCCATTCTTCCGCTGGTTTTTCGAGCAGGGCGGCCTGAGTCATGTTGAGTCTTTCATCGGCGTTACGGTCGCGCAGTGCCGGGGTGGTGAATCGCTCATCCTCTAACCATTCAGGATGGCCGACTGCCTGACAAAGGGCATGCCATTGTTTGTTAGCCATAGCAGATACACTGATGTAGCTCGTGCTGGTCTGATAGATCAGGTCGATAAACGTTGCGGCTCTTTGTGTGCTGACTTCCTTTCCGACAAAGGTCTGTCCTCCCATGTCTGACGACCACAGGAAGGCGACCACTGCATCAATCATCGAAACGCGAATATGCTGACCTTTACCCGTTTTTTCTTTTGCGACGAGTGCCGATGAAACGGCTTGTGCGGTTGTCATACCGGTGAGTTTGTCTGGCAAGATAGTTCTTACCAAGCGCGGTCTCGCCTCATCCGACCCACCCTGTATCGTAGCAAGGCTGCTGATCGCCTGAATGATTGGGTCGTAAACCGGTTTGTGAGACAGAGGACCCTTTTCACCAAAGCCGCTAATGGAGACATAGATGATTTCAGGATTAACTGCGCGGACTTCCTCTTCGCCGATACCCAACCGTTCGACAACACCAGGTCTGAAATTTTGTATAAATACATCAGCGGTTGCAGCCAGTGATAGCAGTGCTTTCTTGCCTTCAGCTGACTTGAGATCGAGCGTGACACCGCGCTTGTTCCTGTTGTTATTCAGAAAAGTTGCGGTGAATTGTGATTCGCCGAACCCAGCACCTCTTGCATGATCCGGGTTCGATACTGATTCTACCTTAATGACGTCGGCGCCCTGATCTCCCAGCAGCATGGTAGCAAAGGGACCCGATATAACCGTAGTGAGATCAAGTATGCGATAGCCTTCCAGTGGACCAGCCATAATAAATATTCCTTCAGGGTTTGAGGTTTCTGTGCGCCAAGTGGTGCTTCTGAGTCTAGTGTAGCTGTTGAGATCCGAGTCGGTAAAGTGGTAGGTATCTGACATCAAGAAATGTCTGTAGTTTTATCTCGCGACGAGGCAATGTATCGTTACATTTCCCCTATTTGAATGTGAGTGAGCAGTGGCCAAGAAAAAGAAATCGGGAGGGTCTCTTCAAGACCAGTTGAGGAGTGCCGGTCTAGTGACTGATAAGCAGCTAAAGAAAGCTCAGAAGGGCATGCATCGTCAAGAGATGCGGGTCAAAGCCGGGGTTGAGGTCGATGAAACCAGAGTTGCGGCTGAAGCAGAGATCGCCCAAAAGCAGGTCAGAGACCGGGAGCGTAACGAAGTGCTTCAGCAAGAAGTGCTGGCTAGGGAGTTACGCGCTCAAATTAAACAACTTGTTGAGCGGAATAGTCAAAGAGAGCAGGGTGATGTGGAATACAATTTTACCGAAGGGAAAAAGGTCAAAAAGTTGTATGTGTCTGAGAAAAATAAAACACAGCTCAACAAGGGTTTTCTTGCAATTACCAAAATTGATGACCATTACGATTTGGTGCCAGAAAAAGTAGCCCAGCGTATCGCTGATAGAATTCCGGATACAAAAGATCAGGTGATTCTGTATCTTCATGATCGTTCAAAAGATGTTGTAGACGAGGATGACCCCTACAAGGATTTTCAGATTCCTGACGATCTCGAGTGGTAGCGCCCTAATAGGTGCCGCTTGACAAGTTTGAAACGGTAGATTGTCCAGGCGATAGCCATTGTCGTAGTATTGATTTGACGGAAATATTGCCGATATCACTGTTTTTTAATTTTTACTATATGTGAGGTTTGCGAATGAACACTGAGCTTCCCGAAGCGATAGCATGGGCTGCGTTATGTCGAGACGACGGTGAATTTATGCTCGCAGCAAGACACTGGAACGGCGGTATATCAATTTCAGTGGGTGAGCGAGAATTGTCTTTTGGTATTAGCGCGGGACAGCCAGAAAGCGCAGTGGAGCATCCTGCTGGATTAATCAGTTTTACCGGTAGTGAAGCGGTGTGGGCAAAGGTTCTGGCGGCGAAGCCAACGCGTTTTAACAACGATCTGATAGCCAACATCATGCAGGGTCAGGGCTTAGCAAGAAAGTGTGACCCTGTGATTGGCGCCCAGTATTTCCCGGCAGTTGCCCGGGCGATAGAATTGTTGCGACCCGAGAACATAGTTAAAGACACACCCATGGTGCACGACATGCGAGCCGATGCGGTGTTTGACAACCCTACAGGAAGATATGTTCACCTAACGCTGGGTGGATTTAAACATCGTATCTACTTCGAAGAAGCAGGGGAGGGTATCCCGCTTTTGTTGCAGCATACGGCGGGCTGCCACGGCAGTCAGTGGCGACACTTGTTCGAGATGCCGGAGATTACCAGTCGATTCAGATTGATTGCTTATGATTTACCCTGCCACGGTAAATCACTACCGCCTGTTGAACAGGCTTGGTGGAATGAGCAGTATCTTCTGAGAGGGGATTTTCTGCGTTCTGTACCACTGGAATTAAGCAAAGCGCTGGGATTGCATAAGCCGGTGTTTATGGGATGCTCTGTCGGTGGTTTGCTGGCGCTGGATTTAGCACACAAGCATGCCAATCACTTTCGTGCAGTGATAGCTGTTGAAGGTGCGCTTGAGATTCCTGGTTCAATGAAACACAACGCTGAGCTCTGGCATCCCCAAGTCAGTAATGAATACAAAGCGCGCTTAATGGATGGTCTGATGTCTCCGGCATCACCGAAACGCTATCGAAAAGAAACAAGCTTTATTTACGCCAGTGGTTGGCCGCCGGTGTTTCTTGGAGATCTATTCTACTACCTTGAAGATTATGATTTGAGGACGACCGCGGCAGAGATCGATGCCAACGAGATTGGTGTGCATATATTGTCTGGTGAATATGACTGTAGCGGCACCGCGGAATTAGGCGAGGCGGCGCATTTGGCCATTCCCGGATCAAGCTTCAAAGTGATGAAAAATATTGGTCACTTCCCGATGAGTGAAAACCCAGCGGCTTTTAAGGAATACCTTTTACCCATACTCGATCAAATACAGGCGCGATAAATGCTACTGCTGTATTTAGCGCGCCCAGAGAGATTGAACGCGCGCAGCTAGCGTCCCGCGAAGCTGGTTGGAAGTTCGATAGAAATAATTTGGAGAAGTAAATTGGCGCGCCCAGAGAGATTCGAACTCCCGACACCCAGGTTCGAAGCCTGGTGCTCTATCCAGCTGAGCTATGGGCGCAGTAAATCGTTTTTGAGAGTAGCTAAACTTAGATTGATTTACATCAATCGAACACCCTAGACGCAACTCCGACAACAACGAGTTTCAATCTCACCGCTCGCTTTTACTCAGCTGCGGTATGGTGCCTCTCAAAGAGCGCGTATTGTACGTTTAATTGGCAGCAATTCGCAAAGGGTCTGGAGGTTTATATTTCATTCGATAGCCCGAGCATGACCTCCCCTAGATCTTTTCAGCGATGAATTGCACGATCGCTTCACGCGGTGGGGTGACGAATATAAACCTCATGGCAAAACGATTAGATGTTAGTTTTCAGCATACGCCAGCATGTAATAAGTCAGGTTTATCAGTCAGGCAGAAATTCTTCGCGAATTTTCTCTGTATCGGCGCCGATCGCCGGAATACCTTTGCCATCAATGGGATCTGTGTCGCTCCATCTGATGGGGGTTGCTGGAATCTCCAAAAAATCTTTTTCTACCGTTCTGATGCGTCTTCGGCGAAGTGCAATATGGTTGGCGAGGTCAGCGATGGTGTTGACAGCACCGAATGCTAGGTCCGCTTTAGCGAGTCGGCTTCGATATTCAGAGGCATCAATGCCACCCACTATCGCTTCAATTTCGGCGTCAAGAGCCGCGCGATTCTCGACTCTGAGGTTGTTGTTGGCAAATTTTTTGTGGATCGCAATGGATGGGTTTTGTAGAACAATTTCGCAATAACGTATCCATTCTCGCTCATTTTGTATTGAGACAATGGTGTCGATTCCATCACTGGTTTGATAAGCACCATAAGGTGCAATCGAGGGGTGATGCAGACCGCCTCGAGTGGGCGCTCCTTTGCCATGTTCTGCATGAATAAGGGGGACTGTCATCCATTCCGCTGTGACGTCGAACAGAGACATGCTGACGCCGGAACCCTTACCCGTCACCGAGCGTTTGATTAATGCTTCTAGCACCGCCGCATGAGCAGTCATGCCGGTGCCAATGTCCGAGATTGAAACGCCAATTCTGCCTCTTTCTCCCGGACCGCCAGAGATATCTACCAGGCCGCTTTCTGCTTGCACCAGTAAATCGTAGGCTTTCAGTTCTTTCACGGCCTCTGCCTCGCCATATCCTGAAATGTCACAGGTGATCAGTCGTGGATTTTTTCCCCTGAGTGATGCCGAACCAAACCCTGCACGCTCAAGTGCGCCCGGAGCGAGGTTTTGCACGAAAATATCAGCTCTGGCGATTAGTGCATGCAGCAATTCGGCATCCGCGGGTGTTTTGAAATCCAGAACGACGGATTCTTTGCCCTGGTTGATCCAGACAAAGTAAGAGCTATCCCCAAGCGCTGCCTGATCGTAACCCCTAGCAAAGTCTCCCGCGGGGCGTTCAACCTTGATCACGCGTGCGCCAGCTTCCACGAGGCGAGCAGTGCAAAAGGGCGCAGCGACGGCTTGTTCGATAGAAACGACCAGTAATCCTTCAAGTGGTCTCATGGGTTGGTCTTCGCAACATATGCAGTCAGGTTTTTCATTTGGTCTTCCTTGTATTGCGCAGCATCTTACTGCAGTGCCAGCAGCATAAACGCAATCAGAGTCTGGGGTTGTTTACTGAACTTGATGTGTTCCATGTCTTTAACAAATCCCGGTAAAAGGCGAAACGTTGCTTTGGTTTTATGTTGGACACTCTGGCGATCCACTTACAATGCCCGTTGCATTCAAGCGTGAATTGCCCATCCGCCCACCTTAGACAAAAGGGTCATCGATCGCTACCGTAAAGGTATCGCAAAATTTCATCTGGTCAGTGGTCGCGGTTTTAAGCGTTAAAAGATCTGTGTTGATTAATGCGTTTTCGCGACATCTTCCGTGTATTGAAAGACCCGCATGTTTATCCAAGTCTTTCTACTGGCGCAATAAAAAAAAGCGGCCTAAGCCGCTTTTTTCAAACGCTGCTTGCTCGAAGTCTACGAACCAGTAGGTACCTCGGTGAAAGGTATTCCTTTATCCATTCTGGGTTCCTGAGGTAATCCCAGCACACGTTCAGCAATGATGTTTGCCATGATTTCATCGGTGCCACCGGCAATTCTTAACCCGGGGATTCCCATAAAGCTTGATTGAAAAAGATTGTCAAAATCGTTTTCGCCCGGACTCCACATGACTCCGCCCATCTCTTGCAGGTCGATCGCAAATGAAGCCAGATCCTGTGATTTGGGAGCTCCAACAAGCTTGCCGATAGAGTTTTCAGGGCCGGGAATTTCACCGCGTGAGAGTGCTGTCATTGAGCGATAGCCCGTATACTTGATGCCGGCTTCCTTGACGTACCAATCAGCAAGCTTGGCGCGAACCTGGCGATCCTTGCTTGCAGGCTTGTCATCGATATTGACACTGTTGGCAAGTTTCAGCGCCTGTTTTACGCCAGCACCACCACCGCCACCACCGATAGAGGCGCGTTCGTTCATCAGCGTTGTAAGCGCCACTTGCCAGCCCTGGCCAACCTCACCGAGTCGTTGTGTGTCAGAGACTCGCACGTCAGTGAAATAAACCTCATTGAAGTTCGCTGCACCAGATATCTGTTTGATCGGTTTTATCTCAATGCCCGGTGATTTCATATCCAGGAAGAAGTAGCTTAAACCCTGATGCTTGGGTACGTCCGGGTCTGTTCTCAGCACCAGGATTCCCCAGTCTGAATAGTGTGCGCCAGAGGTCCATATCTTCTGTCCATTAATCACCCAGTCGTCGCCATCTTTGACTGCCTTTGTGCGCAGTGCTGCGAGATCTGATCCACCTGCAGGTTCACTGAACAGCTGACACCAAATCTCTTCGCCGGAAGCGAGTTTAGGCAAAAAGCGTGTTTTCTGCTCTTCGGTTGCCCAGGTCATCATTGTGGGTGCTGCCATGCCTTGGCCAATACTAAATTGCCCAGTCGCGGGTGCGGCGACTTTTGACTCTTCCTGGTTCAATATCACTTGTTGAATAGCATTGGCACCGCGGCCGCCGTATTCTTCCGGCCAGCGTATGCATGCCCATCCTGCGTCGGCTTTGCGTTTTTGCCATAGTTTGCCTCGTTCCATCTCGCTCAGGCCGTCTAGTTCGGCTGGCGCCGGCACGTTTGCTTTCAGCCATGTAGCAGCTTGGTCTCTAAATGTTGCTTCTTCTGGTGAATCTTTAAAATCCATCGTTGTACTCCTGATTCATTACCGCCACATTTCAATCATGTGGACTTTCAAATTATCGTTGTCGTGAATTATGCTGCGTCTTCATCTAGGCCGGCTTCGAGTCCAGTGACAAGTTTGTCCTGCCATTGGCTCTCATTGCCGATCACGACCGACAGCACTTTTGCTCGCCGGTAGTGGAACTGGCAATCGAACTCCCACGTGAAACCCATACCACCATGGGTCTGGATGTTTTCTTTTGAAGCGTAGTAGTAAGCCTGAGTCGCGGCCACTCGTGCTGTTGCTGCGGCAAGCGGCAAATTAGGCGCATTGCTGTCGAGTGCCCATGCCCCGTAATAGCAATTTGATCTTGCCAGCGTGTTCTTGACGTACATGTCGGCAAGCTTGTGTTTGATGGCCTGATAACTGGCTATCGGACGTCCGAAAGCATACCGGCCTAAGGCGTAGTTTTTTGCCATCTCAAGGGCAGCGTCAGAGCCACCGGTCTGCTCCCAGGCAAAGAGTATGGCTGCACGGTCGTACAGAGATTGAGTTGAGGCCCAGCCGTTACCTTCCGCACCCATGAGTTCAGCGGACGCGGCATTGAAAGTGATTGTCGCGTAGGTGCGACTAGGATCCAAGGTTGATACTTTCTCTCGATGAACACCGGGCTGATCGAGGGGTACCAAATACCAACTTGCACCATCACCGGTTGCGCTTTTAGTCACGACAACAGCAACATCGGCAATATCGCCGTCGGGTACCGGTACTTTGGTCCCGGTGATACTGGCGCCTTCGGCGGTGGTAGTAAGGCTTGCGGCGGTTGTTTGGCCATTTCCTTCGGCAATTGCGAATGTAGCAATTGCTTCCCCGGAGGCCAGTTTGGGCAGCCATGATTCCTTTTGGGTATTTGAGCCAGCAGCTAAAATTGCTTCTGTGCCAAGGTAGACTGAGGAAGAGAAAGGTAGCGGTGCCAGAGCGCGACCGAGTTCATCGGCGATAACCGAGAGTTCAAAATAGCTGAGCCCGAGACCATCGTACTCTTCGGGAATGACCGTAGAGGTCCAACCCATTTCTGCCACTTTGCGCCACAGTTCCTTGTTGAATTCGCCGCCGTTTTCCAGCGACTCACGGACGACTTTAGTCGAACAATTATCCTGCAAAAATCCACGCGCTTGTTCGCGCAATAGATTCTGCTCCTCTGAAAACTCAAAGTTCATAGTAACTTCCTTATGGTTTGTGTTTGTGTCTGTATGTGTTTTCCAGCGTTTCTGAATAGACCCGCTTGATAATCTTTAAGAGCCGATTTCTCGCCGTGAAGCGCCTCGGAATGAAACTGTGTTTTTCTGCCCTGGTCATGCTGAATATAATGTGTGCCGTGTTTTTCGGTGTGCATGGACTGATCATAACCGCTCATGGAAATGACTTGAAGGTTTTGCTGAGTATCCAATAAATGACCTAACAGTCCAATACCCCCTATGTCGGGCAGGACTCATTCTTCACGGGACCTGCATTTGGACTGAGAATACCAAAACCCAGGCGTCGGCGTCACTGCTTGTAAAGATACTCGGGTGATAGATGGATGCACAACACATCAGTATTGCAATACCGGCTCAGGGCAGTATATTCGCAATGATAGAGCCGGATTTTAGCGGATTTGTCCAGCAGATAGCCTGACAATGTGGCCTGAAATAGCCGAATAAATTGCACCGAGGAAGGAGTTGAAAAATGTCCATCAAAACACTTGGAGATATTACGAGAGTCCATCGCGCCAGCATCCCCGATCAAATTGCGCTTTATAACAGCAATGATGATAGAACCTGGACTTACGAATCATTGGATAAAGAGTCTTGCCAATGTGCAAATGCCCTCGCGGAGTTGGGCATTCAGAGTCAGGATAGAGTGGCATATTTGGATAAAAATGCCCCGGAATATTTCACTTTCCTGTTTGGTATATCCAAACTCGGGGCTGTGTCGGTTGCGGTAAATTGGCGTTTGGCTGCACCTGAAATGGAATATATCCTCAATCACAGCGAGGCAAAGATGCTGCTCATCGGCGAGGAGTTTTTGGGCCACCTGAGCACGATGAACCTCGATTTAAAGAAGCATGGCCCTGACAATATCGTCGTACTGGGCGATCCTGGTGACACGGGTTACCAAACCTATGAGCAATGGATAGCAGGTAAATCTGAGGTTGATCCGGACGTGCCGGTTTCGCCAGAAGAAACTTGTTATCAGCTTTACACCTCAGGTACTACCGGGCTGCCGAAGGGCGTCGAAACGACCCACCACAATCTGGTTTCGATGATGAGCAACGGCCTTGCACCTTTGAATTTTAATCCCGACGCAATCAATTTGGTTTGTATGCCGCTGTTTCATATTTCGGGCAGTGGTTGGGGTGTCATTGGGTTGTTTAGTGGCTGTAAGTCGGTATTACTGCGTGATGTTGACCTCCAGCAAATTCTTTCGGTCATTCCTGAGCACGGTGTGACACATACGATATTCGTGCCCGCTGTACTGCAATTTTTGCTTGCGCAGCCAAACATTAACGATGTTGATTTTTCTTCGCTGGAATCCGTGACCTACGGTGCTTCTCCTATCACTGAAGAAGTGCTCGTCAACTCAATGAAGACCTTTAAGGCGCAGTTTTATCAGGTATACGGGCTAACCGAAACAACCGGAGGTGTCACAATGTTGCACCCCGATGAGCATGACCCTGGTGGCCCAAGAGCTGATTTTCTTCGCTCTTGTGGCAGGGTTGTTGAGGGCTCGGAGCTACGGATTGTTAACCGTGAAAATGGTGAAGACATGGCAGATGGAGAGGTTGGTGAAATCTGGGTGAGAGGGCCTCAGGTGATGAAAGGTTACTGGCGAAATGATGTTGCCACAGCCGAAAGCATTGATGCTGAAGGTTGGTTCAAGTCAGGCGATGCGGGTTATTTGAGAGAAGGTTTTTTGTTTATCCATGACCGGGTCAAAGACATGATTATCTCAGGAGGTGAAAACATCTACCCCGCTGAAATTGAGAATGTTCTGATGAGCCATGCTGCAATTTCTGACGCAGCAGTGATAGGTGTACCTGACGACCGCTGGGGTGAGACAGTCAAGGCGGTTATCACACCTGCTGCAACTGAAGACGGCGAGGCGTTGACAGAGGAAGCGGTGTTCTCTTATTGCCGAAAGAACCTGGCAAGCTACAAGTGCCCGACTTCAGTCGACTGGATGGAAACGATTCCTCGTAATCCTTCTGGAAAAATATTAAAGACCGAACTTCGAAAACCCTACTGGGCTGGCCGGGAGCGGAACGTATCCTAATTGAGTCTTCATTGTTGTGTTCGATGGCCTCAGGGTTAGATTTGTACTGTGTGCTTACGATGACGTCAAGCGACATGGCGTTGTCAGTCACACCTGTGACAAACCCATCCTGTACGACCGTATCGGAATGACAGTGTTTTTATGTGTGCTCGAATTGAACGGTCACGCTTGGATGGCGCTAAGCAACTTTTAAGAGCAATGGCGAGTGAGGAATGTCGCCAGCACATCATTGAAAGCGTCGGGTGACTCAAAATAGCTACTGTGGCCAACGTCTCCTAGATTTTCGCACTCAGCACCGGGCAGGGTTGCGGCCAGTGTTTGGATGAACGATGCAGGGAAAAGAATGTCCAGCTCTCCGGTGATGAATAGGGTAGGCACAGCGTAATCCTTAAGCGAGTCGGTGTTCACGCCTACCTGAGCGCCATTGATTTTTGCCGGTATGACGGCATTATCGATGCCGTTAAATGCGCTGATCATCCGATACAAAAGCGCGCCTTTGGGGTTTTTCTGAGGGTAGTCGTAGGCAAGCGCAGGTGATGATTCCGCGCCGATCGTGCTGACCTTGTGCGCAACCTCTTCTTGATCATTGAGGGCATCAGCGTGGTAAAAGATGCCAGGGGTATGACTCATGACAAGTGCATCTACTTTTTCGGGATAGTTGATCGCGAGTTGACTACCCGTCCAACCCCCCATTGACTGGCAAACGAAAATTGCGGAGTCGATATTCTCAGCCGCCATGATTGCGAGTACATCAGCGGGAAATTTTGTCGGGTCGAAATCGTCGACTGAGCAACTTGAGCGGGCAAAGTAACGATGATCGAATGTCACTATTCTATAGTGATCTCTGAACCTGACGATCTGGTTGAACCAGATAGCGGCATTTCCTCCCATGCCATGCGCAAAAACGAGTGTTTTCTCCGCTTCGGGATTGCCGTGAATCTCATAATAGATATCGATACCAGAACTGGCTACTACGGGCATAGGTTATTCCTCATTCACATTTTGCCTGGTGGGTCCGCTCGACTCATGTCGGTCAGTCCAAAGTCCCTGCTGACCTGAAGGTGCGTGAGTGTGCGATCCGTTGTTTTCATTCGCCAGCTGAGTAATTTCTTGGCGTATTTCGCTACGATCTCCGGATGTTCCTGCGCAATGTTCGTCAATTCATCTGGATCAGAATTGAGATCAAATAGTAGTTCAGGCAGGTTTGCGAAATGGACATATTTATAGTGGTCGTCTCGTATAACATTCAAGCATGCTTCCTCCATGTCGAGGGCTAACTGATTCTCCGAGGGCGAGTGTCTAAAGTCATATTCGAAATTGACTGCATCACGCCAGTCATGTAACTGTGAAGCGGTAAGCTGGTTCACCAGAGAGTATCCGTCACACTGTCGAGGTGCTGGAATCTCTAGTAAATCCATGATCGTGGGAAAAATATCAACATGCTCGGTGAACTGGTCACAGAGGCCTGGTTTTGTCGTTGGGGAACAAATAATAAGCGGAATATGGAAAGATTGATCAAAGAAACCGGCCTTGCCGTACATCCAGTGATCGCCCATTTGTTCGCCGTGGTCTGAAGTAAAAATAAACAGCGTGTTTTCCCACTCACCCTGATTTTTTAATGTTTCAACCATGCGACCCATATTCTCGTCGACCTCACTCATCAGGCCGTAGTAACTCGCCTGCAGGTGACGGTGTTTGTTAATGTCTTCGTGACTCTGCACCCTTGGCGTGGCGAGATGTTCTCTGAGCCATGGGTGTACGTCACCCTCATCATCGGGCGTTTTTTTGCGGATCGGTGCGGGGAGTGATTCCAGTGGATACTGTGCATGATAGGGTTGCGCAGCAACCCAGGGCGGGTGTGGTGCTCTTAGCGACAAGTGGACACACCAACCTTTACCCGAGTTCAGTGAATCACCACGAAATGAGTCGATGTAAGAAAGGACCTTGTCGGTAAGAAAGTGAGTATCTGTGTGCGCCTTGTCAATAGCCAGCGGCATTGGGGTTTGGGAGTCAGTTTGTCCCGTTGTCTCTCGAAGGGAGTAGGTCGCGCCTTCAATTTTGGGTAACGCATAACCTTTATCTTGTAAATATCGTCTCCAATCTGGGCATTTAGTGCCCATATCGATGATAGGTCTTATGCCTGGCAGGATACCCTCATCGTTTTTTAGTCTTGGATCATCGAGCGGAATGTTTCGTGGATCAGGGGAGGTGTGGGTGTAGCCAAATAAGACCGGGTCGTAATCACGGTTGCGTAATTCCTGCGCCCAGTTAGTGAAACGATCATCCAGTGGTGTGCCGTTAGTGCCGGAGCGATGGTTGTGCAGGTAAAGTCCAGTATGCAAGCTGGCTCTGCTCGGACCGCAGGGAACAGCGTTAGCAAAGTGTTTCCTGAATTGCATACCTTGCTTTGCCAGTGCATCAAGGTGCGGTGTTTTTACGACCGCGTGGCCCATGCTAGACAGACAGTCGCCACGCCACTGATCAGCTGTGATTAATATTACGTTGGTGTAGGTCATATTAAAGTGCTTTAACTAATGCTTTTGTATAATCGGTGGTGGATGCTGCGCCTCCGAGATCTGAAGTGATCGATTTTCCTTCGCCAATCACTTGTTGAATTGCGCGCCTAATTCTCTCCGCATCACTTTGCATGCCTAGATGATCCAGCATCATTGCGGAAGCCAACAATAGCGCGGTTGGGTTTGCTATATTTTGACCTGCGATATCAGGGGCGCTGCCATGAACCGCCTCAAAAATGCCCTTGTCATTGCCTATATTTGCGCCGGGCGTTAAGCCAAGGCCGCCAATTAAACCCGCACACAGATCAGAAAGAATGTCGCCGAACAGGTTTGTTGTAACCATGACATCGAAGCGTTGTGGGTTCATTACCAGTTGCATGGCGCAGTTATCAACAATCATTTCCTGGCATTCAATTTCTGGATAGTTTGCAGCCACTTCGCGGGCCATATCGAGGAACAGCCCAGAGGTTGATTTCATGATATTGGCTTTATGAACGACCGTTACTTTTTTTCGGCCCAGGCGTTGCGCGAGTTCAAAGGCATATTTGAGTACCCGCTGACTGCCGGTTCTGGTAACGACACTCTTCAGCTCTGCTCTTTCTCCGTCTGGGCTGAGCGTTTGTCCAACGCCTGAGTACAGGCCTTCCATATTCTCGCGAACGGTCAGTATGTCTATGTCTGAATACCTTGTGGTCGCTCCGGGGATCGAGAGTGCCGGACGGACATTGGCATAGAGATCAAAATGCTGACGGAGAGAAACATTCACCGAAGTAAAACCTCTACCGATAGGCGTTGTGATCGGCCCCTTGAGCGTCGCGACATTGGATTCAATTTTTTCCAGCGTCTCCTCCGGTATCAAATCCATGCCTTGTTGAAGCGCAGGCCCCCCAGCCAAAGCCATATCAAAGGCAAGATTGGATTCGAGTCTAGAAAGAATTTCCAGGGTTGAGTCCATTATCTCTGGACCAATTCCGTCGCCTGAAATTACTGTGATTTTTGTCTCTGTCATGTGCGTGAGTCTTATGGATAGGGGATGTGGAAAAGCGCATGGCCTAGTTGAGTATCCATGCGGCGCTTTGGCAATTGTATCATTAAAACGCCGGGCGCTTAGTCTGAAAGAGCCTTGGCTGTGCTTAATGGCAAGATAATATTTGTAGTCGCTTTACTTTTTTCATCATAGTCAGAAACCATGGGCTATGGTATTTTTGTCTTATTACCACAATGAGAGCTCGCAACATGAAAACACAGGCAGCGGTGGCGTTTGGTGCCGGACAACCACTTGAAATAGCGGAGGTCGATCTTGAGGGGCCTCGAGCAGGTGAGGTGCTGATAGAAATCAAGGCGACAGGTATATGCCACACGGATGCATTTACCCTGTCTGGTGACGACCCAGAGGGCGAATTCCCAGCAATATTGGGTCACGAGGGTGCAGGTATTGTGGTCGAAGTCGGAGAAGGCGTAAGAAACCTGAAACCGGGTGATCACGTCATACCACTTTACACGCCTGAATGTCGTGAGTGTGAGTATTGCCTAAACCCAAAAACAAATTTGTGCCAGGCTATTCGTGAAACGCAAGGTCAAGGCGTGATGCCTGACGGTACTAGTCGCTTCTCTCTGGATGGCAAACCCTTACTGCACTATATGGGGTGTTCAACATTTTCCAATTATACCGTGATGCCAGAAATTGCGGTTGCGAAAATCAGGGAAGATGCTCCCTTCGACAAGGTCTGTTATATCGGTTGCGGCGTGACGACTGGTATCGGCGCGGTTGCATTCACGATGGGGGTTGAAGCCGGAGCCACGGTTGCGGTTTTTGGTCTTGGTGGTATTGGTCTGAATGTGATTCAAGGTGCTAAATTAGTGGGTGCCAATCGTATTATTGGTGTGGATATCAATGCTGACAAGGTGGCTTTGGCAACTCAATTTGGCATGACGGACTTTGTTAATCCGCTGGAGCACAAAGACGTCGTTTCAGCGCTGGTTGATATGACCAATGGCGGGGTGGACTATTCCTTCGAATGTATTGGTAACGTCACCACAATGAGACAAGCGCTCGAATGTTGTCATAAGGGTTGGGGTGAAAGTTGTATTATTGGCGTGGCAGGTGCAGGTCAGGAAATTGCAACTCGCCCTTTCCAGCTTGTGACTGGAAGATCTTGGCGAGGAACGGCATTCGGGGGCGCAAGAGGGCGGACCGATGTGCCACGAATAGTCGACTGGTACATGGAAGGTAAAATTAACATTGATGACCTGATTACCCACACCATGCCATTGTCAGAGATAAACACCGCGTTCGATCTGATGCACGAGGGCAAGAGCATCCGTTCGGTAGTGATTTACGATTAGAGTCATTTTATAAGCGGTGGATAGACGAGTAATCGTTAGCGGTTTGTTAGATACAAATTTCTGGCATTGGTGAGCGGTCTGAGGGGTTGGGGTCGAGAGAGACCGTTTCAGCTTTGTTTTAGCATACGCGTCTGATTCCATCTCATGGCTTTCAAGCCCACTGGTATCATGGAGGGCGCCTCGGTACTATTGAGGCAGGCCTGAAATATTCGGGATCTGTGTTATTGAACAATTATCTCTCACCAAATGGGGCTGGGTTATGGCAAGAAAATTTATCGATCTTTCAATCTTCCTCGAAAATGACGTGATCTCCGACCCGCCCGGCGCAAGGCCAAAAATCAATTACATCGATCACAAACAATCGGTTGATTCGCTTGTGTCTTTTTTTCCCGGTTTGACGGGAGATGATCTTCCCGATGGCGAAGCATGGGCGGTAGAGCAAATTCAGTTAAGCACCCATAACGGTACGCACCTCGATGCTCCGTATCATTTCCATTCCACAATGAACAACGGTGAAAAGTCCGCGACGATTGATGAAATACCACTCGAGTGGTGTTTTCAGAAGGGTGTGAAGCTCGATTTTAGAGACAAGCCAGACGGCTATACCATCACTGCAGACGATGTTGAGAAGGAGCTTGAAAGGATAGGGTACGAGCTCCAACCCCTTAATATCGTTGTTGTCAACACAGCAGCTGGAGCCCGCTATGGTCAGGATGACTACGTATCCGCCGGGTGTGGTATGGGGCGCGACGCAACAATGTACTTGTTAGAGCGCGGCGTCAGGGTAACGGGGACAGACGGTTGGAGTTGGGATGCACCCTTTGTCCACACGAATGAAAAGTATCAAGAGACCGGGGATGCAAGTCTGATCTGGGAGGGCCATAAAGCTGGCCTGGAGATTGGGTATTGTCATCTGGAAAAACTACACAATTTAGAATCACTTCCGGATTATGGTTTTACGATCTCCTGTTTCCCCCATAAAATTCGGGCTGCTTCGGCTGGTTGGACAAGAGCAGTCGCGATTCTAGATGAGTAGTACCGTATGCTGGTTGGCTCGTGTCCGGGGTGACGTGGTTCAAAGCCGGTTCGCAAAGTACGCTAGCGCCTCGGGATTCGCCAGAGCCTCGGTGTTGGTGACCTCTTCGCCATGAATGACTTTGCGGACTGCGAGTTCAACGATTTTGCCGCTTATTGTGCGTGGAATGTCCGGTACTTGTCGGATCTCTGCTGGTACATGCCTCGGGGAGGTTTCGGAACGGATTGTCTGTTTTATTCGCATGATGAGTTCATCGTCAAGCGTACGACCTTGGGTTAGGACGACAAACAATATAACCCTGACATCCTCTTCCCAGTCCTGACTGACGCAAATGCTATCAATGACCCCCTCGACCCTTTCAACCTGACGATAGATTTCAGCTGTGCCTATTCTTACGCCGCCCGGGTTGAGTATGGCGTCGGACCTGCCGTGGATAACAAGGCCATTGTTTTCAGTCATTTCGGCGAAATCTCCGTGCGCCCAGATGTTCGCAAAACGTGCAAAATAAGCATCGTGGTACTTTGACCCATTCTTATCATTCCAGAAGCCAACGGGCATCGAAGGGAATGGGCTTTTACATACCAGCTCACCTTTTTGTTGGCGAAGTGATTCTTGATTTTCGTCGAAGACATCGACATCCATGCCAAGTCCTGCACATTGAAGTTCCCCGGCATAAACAGGTAGGGTAGGGTTGCCCAGAGCAAAACAGGAAACGATATCTGTTCCCCCTGAAATAGAAGATAGGCACATATCCTCTTTTACATCCCGATAAACATAGTGAAAGCTTTCGTCTGACAGTGGTGAACCTGTAGACAAAACAGTGCGTAAACTGCCGAGGTCGTGGCTGAGACGGGGTTTGATGCCGAGTTTATCCATCGAAGCAATGTACTTGGCACTGGTGCCAAATATGTTGATCTGCTCACTGTCGATCAGGTCCCACAGTCGCTGCGGTTCGGGAAAAGTGGGTGAGCCATCGTACAGAATTAGCGTTGCACCCGAAGCTAGCCCCGACACAAGCCAATTCCACATCATCCAACCGCAGGTCGTGAAATAGAACAACCGATCTCCCGGTTTTACGTCCACGTGAAGTTGGTGCTCTTTTAGGTGTTGAATCAGCGTGCCCCCAGTACCGTGAACAATGCATTTAGGTGTGCCGGTCGTGCCTGACGAATACATGATGTACAGCGGGTGATTAAATGGAACTCTGGTGAATTCGAGCGGGCCAACAGCCTGCGTTGTGATAAGCTCAGCATAATAATGAACCTGACAAGTAAGTTGCGCTAACAAATTTTCAATGTCGGTGTTGCGGGTTGTTGTGCCGTTGTCCAGGGAAGTCACCAGAATGAGATGTTCGATTGATGGTACCTGCTCGCAGACTTCGATAATTGTAGGCAGACTACTGATAAATTTTCCGTTGTAAGTGTACCCGCTTGTTGCCACCAGTATTTTAGGCGAGGTCTGGCTGAATCTATCGACAACACCGTTGGCGCCAAAGTCTGGTGAGCATGATGTAAATGTGCCTCCTAATGTTGTTGCAGCCAGCATTGTGGTGACTGTCTCGTGGGTGTTTGGCATAAATGCCGCAACTCGATCACCCATTTCTAGGTTAAAAATTTTGAATTGTGATGACAGCGCATGAACTTGTTCTAACAGTTGGTTTCGGGTGAGCCTGTGCTGCTCGCCATTTTCTAAGTGAGAAATGATGGCAAGCTGATTGCCCCTGTTATGTAAAAGATTTTCGGCGAAGTTAAGTGTTGCGTCAGGAAAGAATGTTGATTCAAGTAATTTATTCTCGTTGATGAGCACGCGATCGGAACCGATGTCGCCAACTATTTTGCAATGTTTCCAGACGGCGCGCCAGAACAGATCTTTGTTGTCGACTGACCAAGCGTGAAGAATAGTATAGTCGTTGGGAAGTTTGAGGCCCTTAGTGAATTTAGCAAGGTTTGTTTCAGAGACTTGCCGTGCGGATGGCTGCCATAAGGGATTGCCGAGTGCGTTATTCATGATTTTTTAATCATCGGTTTTTGTTGTTTTCGCTGTATGAAGTGATTTCATGTTTGGTAAAATTCATGTTAATCAATGAGATAGGCCGTTCGGAAGTCGATATCCCTCTGGTTTGAAAAACTATTGCCGGTTATTACCTGCTTATCACAAGGTTATCCACAGGCTATCCACCGCTGCTTGCAATCGTTTCATTAGTAATATGATCCCATGGTGATAAGGTATGTACAACGGTTGAGGAAGACCGGCAAGCCGGAAACGGGGAGCAGGAACGCTAGATACCGCAAGACCTATGCCGGGTCGAGGTCGCGCAGGCAAGTGCGGCTGAAGGGCGAATTGTAGCAATTTCATTTGCAATGCAAAAGAAGGAGCACAGCGAAAGCCTCTTTGGAGGAGTAGCTAAAATAATTTGTCTGTATCTATCAATCGAGGCGATCGACCCGATTGGTGAGGACGTAGCAAGGCGTCTTAAAATAACGACTCCGCGAGTCAACGGCGAGATTGGTGCTTCAGACGTTTAGCAACCCGATCGAGTCAGGCAGAATTGGCAAATCTCTGATCGCAGCACCCTCGGGTGAGTGCGAATAGGGGAAGGACCAGAAAGGCCAACCCTCCGGGGACGGGTCGAGAAGGTGGAACGGATACACCAGAGCTTTCGGGCTTAGTGTTGAAGCGAAGCAAGAAACGCCAAAGCAGGTTGATTTATCAGCTGGTGGAGGTGGAGAAGGAAAATCTGAACGGCGTGTGTCGCGAGATGCGCAAAGGGAAGAAGCGTCAGGCTGCCATGGTCTGAGTGTGAGAACGCAGAGGTGACCTGTAAAGGAAATCTCAACCGGTTTACCGGAGCGAAGGAGCATCGGGCCGAAGCTGAGCCACCCAAATTGTCTTCGGACAGGGCCTTCGGGCAGGGGGCGAGGTTGGATAGACCAAGCGACGGAAGTTGAAATCTTAGGGTTTCGCGGAAGTTGTCCCGGCCAAAATCCAAAACAGGGACCTTATCTTTGACATTGTCATCGGTAGGGTCTCTTTTTTTGCGTTAAATTTTTTGTTAGGCGCTGTAAATACGGGTAAATCGATTCAGCTGGTTGTGCTGAATCATCGAACGAATTTCGTTGACGTAAAGCATCCCTCTTTCTGAGTACGAGACCAATCCTTTAGCCAGTTTATCCCCAAAAACCTGCGTATCCTGGCGCCTCGCACTTGCCCGCATATTTCGCAGGTCTGCGTAAGCAACGTGGGAGTTGATCGTCCGGATATAGTAACGAACACCATCTTCGACCGAATCAAAGGTAGCCACTTCGTGGGAACGGTCATTATCGCGCCGGCTTGGTGTGAGACCACAACCACGAGTAAAGCACCAGATGCCAAAGTAGTTGTTCCCTTGAAGTGCAAATCTCGAAGTGCCCCAACCGGATTCTTTTGCCGCTTGAGCGATGACCAGAGAGGCCGGGACAATATCAGCGCGGGATAACATGGCAGCAAGTCTTTCCTGAATAGCAACTAATTGGTTCGTCTTGACGGCGTACCTTTTCTCTATGCGATCCAATGCTTGCAGTTCTTCATCTGTAGGATAGATGCCTTGAGCAAGATTTTGCGATAGTGCGGTCAACCACTTTCTTTCAAACATGACTTCCTGGTTAGCCATATGGATTTTTGGCAGCAAATACGTGTAAAAAGCCTGCTTTTTTGCCTCTGTACTTTTGAAAGTAGAAAAATCCGGAGGTGAGTAGCGGCTGGCATCTCCAATCATGACTGGGCGGGGATGAAAGACGTGAACCTCTGTCTTCGAGCGCCTTGCGCTCGGGCTGGCGAGGGGAGATTCGATCAGAGCGTGCTGGCTGGATGGTGTGCCGCGCGCGGAGGAATTCTTCCCCAGTATCGCCTGATTCAGTGTAATCAGACAGATGAAGAGTGGTAATGACAGACCTATTAGTAAGCTTCGAGAAATTAGCATCGAACCAGTTTTATTCATAAAGTTGAGGAATTATAAAAGAAAAGTGAAGAAGCCTCCATAATTAAATTTGGGAAAGATGAATAGAACCTTGGCGATTTCACTGATAAACATATAATAAACAATCACTTAGTAGCGATATAAGCGATACTGATGGTGTCCGGCTGGGTTTTCTCTTTTATGCTTAAGGTAATTGACGCAGATGAATGGGCAGATGAATGGATAGTGCGTTAAATGTTAAAACAGCGCTCCACTGACTTGCGCCGTTTTCGGTAGTACCCGATTTAACGCTTCACGCGATAGCACGCTGGATATGAACAGGATTCTTCGGGTATGCTGCCAGCAAATATCGACTATTGGAGTAGAGGAATGTCTGGAGCTTTGGACCTTTCAACACGGACATTAGAAGGCCTAGTAACCCTTTCTCAAGCATCAGGCCGCTCGAGTCGGCCTAAGCATTTTTCTGTTGAAGCGCCCTTTAGTCGAAGACGATTTTTGAAGGGCATGGGCGCTATTGGGGGCGCAAGTATGTTGGCTTCAAGTCCGCTGCAAGCTGTCATGGAGTCGAAACCCGGTCCACTGATTCTCCCACCAAACCATGTCATTAGAGCTAATTTCAATGAGAACCCCTATGGTGTATCCCGGGTTGCTTTGCGTGCGATTCAGAATACATTTGATCAGGCAGGTCATTATAGTAGTGGCCCACGGCAACGGGTGATGGAGGTCATGACAAATCTGCATGATTTGCCGCCGGAAAACGTCATACTTGGGTCTGGGTCCGGTGAATTACTCAAAGCTGCGGGTTTGATGGTAGCTATGACGAAGGGTTCAGTTGTTTGCGCGGATCCGACCTACCATGATTTGGTCCGTTTTGCGGAGAGTAATGGCGCTGAAATTATAAAGGTACCGGTAGCCGACAACCTCGGAATAGATCTGGAAGCAATGAAAAAAGCGATGCGCAAGGACACAAAAATTGTCTATATCGTGAATCCAAATAACCCGATTCCCTCTATTTTGGCAAAAAAGGAACTTGAAGACTTTGTAAAGGAAGTCTCTAAAAAGTGCATGGTCTTTGTCGACGAGGCTTATTACGAGTATGTTGAAGACCCGTCTTACGGTTCGATGATTGATCTTGTTCGTGCCGGTCAAAAGAATCTTATCGTCACCCGAACAGCTTCTAAGATTCACGGTATGGCCGGGTTGCGGGTGGGTTTTGGCTTCGGTCACGTTGATCTTTTGAAAAAACTGTCTCAAATTCAGACGGGTCAAATGAATGTGCTTGGGCTTGCAGGCGCTGCTGCAAGCTATAAAGATACTGAGTTTCAGAATTTCACCCGCAGGAAAACTCGTGAATCGAAATTAATTATGGAAGAGATGATCAAGGACCTTGGTCTTCGAACGACCAAATCCCATGCGAACTTTGTTTTCTTTGAAACAGGTCGGGCAGTAGAGGAAATTAATGGCGAATTGAAAGAGAAAGGCATTATCTCCGGTCGGCCTTTTCCCCCCTATCTGAAATGGTCACGCGTTAGCCTTCAAAAGCCCGAAGAAATGCGGTATTTCGCACAAACCTACAAGCAGCTATTTGGTTAACATAGTGTTTTGCTTGATTAGATGTCGTCTGTGTCCATATCGAATATCAGATCATGTGCGAAGGGCAAGGGCGGCCTCAGAAAGCCAAGCGCCCTGACATCTTGATTCCATTGCGCTAGCGGCATCCCTTTAGCAAAGCTTGCACCTCCAACCACAATGCTCATTTTCGTCAGCGCAGACTCCAGTAACTCAGATACAGTGATCTTGCATCTGATTGCGGCTTGGCCCGCGGATACTCCGGATGCTTCTGCTGCTCTAACTGCGCCATCGAAAGCCTGTTGTGCAAGCCAGATCTCGTTCCTGCAACGGTTCCATTCGATACGTTCGTAAGCGCGCATATTCTGCAATTTGCCTTTGAGTTTATCTTTCGCAAAGGAGAGCGCATTGTCAGCTATACCCATTGCAACAGCTGCAAAAAGTAAGTTCCCTATGACTGCAGTGATCGGTGAAACCTTGCCTAATAATTCTGAAGTGATTGTTTTAGTCGCTGGAAAGTTTTCAAATCTAAAAGCATGAGACTGGGTCGCGGTCATTCCAATCCCATCCCAGGCAGATGCAAGCGTGCAACCTGTAGAGCCATCCCAAGGCTCATCCTTGATCTTCAAATAAAATAGGTCCGGTCCTTCTGCTCCTTTACGCCTCGCGGTTGTAATCATGTAGTCGGCATGTCCGGAACCACTGCCAAAATGTTTGTTGCCACTAATTGTGTAGCTGGTATCGATGCCATCAGCTGATTTCTTCGCCGCAGTTTTAGTTTTTAACATGTCGCCGCCGGAACCGGGTTCAGAAGTGACAGTTCCCCACCAGTGATTTCGTGCTAGCTCAATGACGGACTGGCGTTGAGCAAGCCACGCTTGGGGCGCATCGTTGACCTGTTCACAGCCCAGGAAGTAGACCATTACTGCTGGATGCATTGTCGCGACAAGTGCAACACAGGGGTCTCCATGGGCAAGGGTTCGCACCATCGTTGTATAGTCTCTGACACTTTCCGCTATTCCTCGCCATAGCCCGCCCTGTTCTGCAGGCACCCCAGTGAGCAGAAATCCAGCCTCTGCAAGTTGCTCAAAATCTGCGGGGTCCAGTTCTCGACGTGTCTGGCGCTCCGCAGTGTCTTTTGCGAACGTTGCGGAGATCGCTTGCAAATTTTTGATGACTGACTGGCTGTTTTCCCTATTCATTTAATGCAGTACCCTGTTTCGAGTTGTCATGATACAACATTGGAGGCTATGAATGATTGGTGATTGGTGATTGGTGATTGGTGATTGGTGATTGGTGATGGAGGAGGGTTGTTAATGTGTGGATAGGTACCATCGGTTGTGGTTGATTGCTAATTTAGTAATACTTTACTCGATGTACCTGATTCGTAATTAGACTCAAAGAAGGTGATATAGATGGCGATAAAAGATAGTGGTACTGGGCGGGTCGCTGGCAAAGTGATTGTGATTACCGGTGGAGCCAGTGGTATCGGTCTGGCTTGTGCAAAACGTCTAGCGGTGGAGGGTGCCAGTCTTGTGCTGGCGGATCTTTTTGTTGATCAGGGAGAAGCAGCGGTAGAAGCAATTCAGGGTATTTCTAGCGCGAAAGTTCAGTTTGTGAAAACTGATGTGACTTCCGAAGAGGAGCAGATTTCCCTCGGACAGGCCACTATTGAAGAGTTTGGTCGCGTCGATGGCGTAGTTGCAGCTGCTGGCATCTCAAACGCGAATTATTTTGAAGAACGCGACTATGAGTCTAGAGAACCAGATGCAGGCCATGTCATTAATAAAGCTACCTCAGACTGGCAAAAAGTCCTGGATGTTAATTTGACCGGCGTGATGCTAACGAACAAGGTGATGGCGAAGCTGATGGTTGAATCTGGCATACCGGGTTCGATCGTCAATATAGCTTCGGTGGCGGCGAAGAGACCACTTGTAGGTGCTGCCGACTATTGTGTGTCGAAAGCCGGGGTTGCCATGCTAACCCAGGTGTTAGCCGCGGAAATGTCTCAGCTTAACGTTCGTGTGAATGCAATAGGCCCGGGATTTATCGAAACACCGATGACGCAGAACATTCGAGCAGATAACGAAGGCAATATGATGGCCATGTCGATGACACCGATGGGACGCTACGGCTTACCAGTAGAAATTGCTAACACTGCGTTGTTTCTATTGAGTGATGAATCGTCATATTTTTCGGGACAAACACTGTTCCCTGCGGGTGGTATGTATACTGGGTAGGGCCGTCAGTATGGGGTTCGCGAAGGTTACAAAAGGCGTGTCACGCTAGTTTCGAGAGCGATGAATCAAACGCTACTGTAATTACAATTCAGAATGGGTTGTTAGCGAATTAGAAAACCTGCCGGCCCAAGCGCCTCATCCAAATCTTTAACAAAAAGTAGTATTTTCAGGAATCGATGTTGAAACCAAGTACACCTATAGCCGTGCTCACGACAGGCGGCACATTCGATAAAATATATTTCGATGCCAAAAGTAAATTTGAGGTAGGGGACTCAACTGTCAGCGCGCTACTAGACCAAGGGGTGGTCAACCATCCTTATGAAATCACCGAGATCATGCGTAAAGACAGTCTCGAACTCGGGGACAAGGAAAGAGAGCAGATCCGAAATGCCGTGGAAGCGACTGACGCAAAATTGGTGGTGATTACCCACGGGACCGATACGATGACTCAAACAGCCCAATGCCTAGGTGATTTCCCCGAAAAAGTGATTGTCTTAACCGGAGCTTTGTCACCAGCAAGATTTTCCGATACCGATGCACTGTTTAATTTGGGCATGGCTTTTGGTGCCGTGCAATCAATGCCGCCGGGCGTTTACATCGCGATGAATGGAACAATTTTTGATGCCCGGCATGTACAGAAAAACCGGGCCTTGAATTCTTTTGTTGAGTTGTAATGTTTATGGTCCAGATCTCATGGTCTAGATCTCATGGTCTAGATCGTAGGGTCCGAAACGCGAAGACTCGAGTTGAAGGAGCGATCAAGCTAATGGCTGTGGCCCGAGTCGTGCTCGAAAACACAACGGTTCATTATTGTCGTGAGTAAATTTGATTGCTGGCTCATTAGACATGAGAGTTTGCCGAAGAGAAATAAACTGAACCGTGCTTTTAAGCGATGTGAGAAGCGACTTTTAAATTGGCGGCGTTACACGTGAATGCTTTCTCAGTAGGCCGCGGGCGAGAATTGTCACGCAGAGCAGCAGATAACTAACGAGCCAGAAACTGCGACTGAATAGAAATGAAGGAATGAAGCTCGTAAACTTTTCATAGGAACTTTCTTTAATTACGGTCTTGTTATTGTGTTTCTTTGGTCCTATGGATCGAAATATGCTCTGGGATGTTGCACTTGCTCCGCTATGTGAGAGTGAAAAACGATTGTGATAATCTCCTAACTTGATATCGACTGAACTAAAATCCGTCTCTCGATAGAAGGATCGAAGATCTATTGCGACTTGCCTCGCCAGTTTGTTTTGCTTCAGCTGATTTTCGAGCAACTCGCGCGCACCGACACCTAAAACCGCGTCATTAGCAGCGCTAGCGACTTCCATAGTCGTCAGATTTGTTGTGTCAGCCTCGCTAAAGCTGATGTTAAAAAAAGGATCCATCGCGTCTTCCTCAACAACAAGTGCGACCTTCATACTTGATTTTGCCGCTTCGAGTTTTGCGCCAATTTGAATGGGAGCGACCCGAGAGATCAATTCCTCCAGCAAAGATTGTGATGGTAGATACAGATTTTTTTCTCTGTGTTGCGCGGCGGTGCGACTATTTTTTACTTTTGCAGGGCTGTGTTCAAGAGGCACGTTGCTCGGTTGAAATAGACTCCCCTTCAGGTAAACACGCTCTGTCATATCTCGAGTGAAATAGAGGATACTGGCGGAAGTGTTAATTGTGCCGAGTACCAGACCAAAAAAAAGTATGATTCTAGGCATGTGCGAGAGGATCAATGATAAAAGTAAAGTGCTGCATCGAGTGCCAAATTAAATAGGTCGTTATCGGGATTGATTGTTAAATCGGAAACTCGTCCGCTACGCATAAGATGCTAACTCTCAAAGCGCTGAGACGGATATTTTGCGTCTGCACGCCGATCATTTTTATCCAGTTACTTAAGGTCATCTGACCTCTGACGCTACTGCGCAGAACCAGCGCGTCGCTATGAATCATAGGGCGGGTGGGTTAGTCTTTCCGTATGCAAATTGTAAGGAAATGAAAAGATGGTCAAAAGCTGGACAGGTTCAGCCTTTAATCAGGTGCCTCATTCGGCAAATGAGATCCACGGCGACAAGGTTGCCAAGGACTTTGGCTTCAAGGGTGGCCTGGTGCCAGGTGTAACGGTATCAGCTTATTTAATGCACCCGGCGGTTGAAGCGTGGGGTCAGGATTTCCTAACCCGCGGCCATGCCCATGTGAAGGTTGGCTCGCCCCTATATGATGGCGAGTCTTTTCAGGTCGATATTATTGAGCGTGGTGATGGCGGTATAGATTCTGCGCGCTATAGTGCCGAATTGATTCGTCCTGATGGCACGGTAAGTGCCGAAGCCGAGGTGCGCCTGGCTGATGAAGGACAACTGGCATCTCCCCCTGTGATAAGAGGTGACAAGTTCGCTGATCGTGATACGCCCGCTCTGGAAGCAACACCAGAAAATATGGCGCTGTTAAAAGAACAAGGCTGCCACGCCGTCAAATTCCATTGGCGTAATGATCATGAAATGAATACCTATCTGCGTCAGTCAAGAGAAATGCCGCAGCTTTTACGGCTTGGAAACGAAGGTGCCGGTTTTGCCAATATGTCATTTGTGCTTGGGTGTTCGAACTGGATCTTAGCTAGGGTTGCCTATATGAATCCCTGGGTGCATCTGGAGACAACCTCGCAGAATTTCACCCCCATCCCGTTTGATACCAAGCTGATTGCCGAAATGGAGGTATTAGACTTCTACAATAAGAAGGGACATGAGTTTGTTGATGCTAGGGTGAATTTGTTCAACGCTGACGTCGGAACCTGCTACAGCGCTATCGATTTGAGAGCGATTTACCGACTCAGAGGTATGTAACGGAGACAACAGTAATGGTAAGCACTGATCTGAAAGTTGGGCTATTAGGCGGAGGCAGTTGGGGAACGACTGTCGCGTCGCTGACTGCGCGAAATGCCCATATTACGCTTTGGGCGAGAGACGAGCTGACAGTAAACGAGATAAACCAGAAACACACCAACGAAAAGTATTTGCCTGGTGCAAAGCTATCTCCGAGCTTGATAGCCACCAACAATATTGAAGAGGCGGTAGCTCCGATGGACGTCATTGTGATGGGTATCCCCTCGCATGAGTTCAGAAGCGTACTTGAATCAGTGAAAGCGCATATTCGTCCTTGGGTGCCGGTGATTAGTCTTACCAAGGGGCTTGAGCTTGATACTCGGAAGCGTATGACTGAAATCATCAATGAAGTATTGCCGGGCCACCCGATTGGCGTGTTAACGGGACCGAACCTAGCTCGAGAAATTATGTCAGGCTATGCTGCCGCGAGTGTACTCGCCATGACAGATCAGGTCATCGTCAAAGAAGTACAGAAGATTTTTCATTGTGGCCTGTTTCGAGTTTATACCAATCACGATGTTGTTGGGTGCGAACTAGGTGGCGTGCTGAAGAATATTATCGCTATTGCTGCGGGTATGGGTGACGGACAGGGTGCCGGTGAAAATACAAGATCTGCAGTGATTACTCGGGGACTTGCTGAAATCATGCGCCTGGGTGTTGCACTCGGAGGCGCTGAGGCAACTTTCTCTGGGCTGGCGGGTATGGGTGACCTTGTTGCGACATGTACAAGCCCTCAAAGCCGAAACAGAAATGTTGGCTACGAACTGGGAAAAGGCAGAAGCATCGATGAAATCATCAATGATATGTACATGGTCGCTGAGGGTGTCAAAAGTGCACCGGCGGTTATCGCCCTTGCCGAAAAGTACAAAATACAAATGCCGATCGCAGAAGAAGTGTACAATGTAACCCGCGGCAACAGCAGCGCGCGAAATGCGTTTCGTGGTTTATTGAGGGCGGAGATCGGCGCCGAGTCAGAGCCCGGCTAGCGGCATTGCCTGTTATTATTATCAGTCCATCGCGTCAATTTTATATAATCGGTACCCCCCAATGAGCGAACAAAAACCTGGAAGTGTTGATACAGCGCTCAAAAGTCCCCTGATAAGTCAACGAACAGTCAAAGTGATTGCATATAGCTTGTTGGTACTTTGCTTGTCGGCCTATACCTGGAAAGAACATCTGGAAGATCGGCTCATCCCGAAACGCTGGGGTGTTGTAGATGCCGGCAGCATTTATCGCAGCGGTCAGTTGCACCCCGCGTTGATTGAGCGGGTGCTCATTGAACATGATATCGGCGTTATCGTTGATTTAAATGGTAAGCGAATAGGAAAAGTCGAGCACGAGACTGAAGACGAGGTAGCCATGAATTTGGGTATCGACAAAAAGCGTTATCCACTCAATGGGAATGGCACCGGAAACATAGAGCAGTATGCCCAGGCCATCGCTGCGATAAACAAAGCCGTTAAGGAAAAGCAGCCTGTGTTGGTTCACTGCTCAGCTGGTAGTCAAAGAACTGGCGGTGTCATCGCCATGTATCGTTTACTGGTCCAAAAGCAACCTGTACTGCCGATACTTGAAGAAATGGAACAATACGACTGGGACTCGGAAGATGACCAGGTGTTGAGTATCTATCTAGACAAAAATATCGCCATCTTGGCTGAGAGGTTAGTCAGTTTGTCAGTGATTGAAGCAGTACCCAGCCACTTACCTTCCTTTGTTGCAAACGTAGAAGCTAGAGATCTAGAGTCAGCAACGCGCTGATCATGAATCCGTTAGTTAACGTATGGGAACACGCATTCAGGTTTTGCATAGGCCTCGCTTTAGTGCTCTGCTTGCTAACCTACGTGCTATTCGAGCACGTGCAGCATTATGAAAGTGTTTCGGGTGAACTCCTTGTTAATCCAACATTCGAACAAGGGCTATTGGGTTGGCGATCATCAAAATTAGTTGATCGCGATCAGCTTGACACAATTGATCTCAGCAATTGGCATCCGGCAGAAATGCAGAGCATATGGCAAGTAATTCCTGTGCCTGAAACCCGTGCGATGAAATTGACAGCTATCTACAGTCTCAAAGATGTCACTCAAGGCCTCGAGAAATGGCATAACGCGCGTCTTAGCGTGGGCGGCAGATGGCAACAAGAGAAATGGCGCTGGGACTTTAAGGGAACGGTTTTTGAAGGGACAGGCACATTAAGCCAAGGTCAATCGACGGCAATTGTGCTTATTCCGAAAGGCGTAAACGAGCTAAGAGTTGAATTTGGTTTGGGCGGCGGGACCGGTGAATTTCGCGTGGACGAAATTCAGACTGCGATGGTAAAGCCGAAGTACCATATCGTGATGCTCATAGAGGTGCTCAAATTTTGTTGGGTTGCTCTCGCGGTTATGGTCGTGATTGCCATGATATCGAGAGGACTTTGGATGACGGTCCCTGTTGTTAGCTTGATCATGTTCCTACTATTGTTTATCTCAAAATCCCAGAAAGAGCATCTTCTTGAGTGGTCAGATGCCTTATGGTCTTCATTTTTGCCGGCGAGCTGGCAAATTGATTTCGATCACCTCGTACTATTTATTCTCCTTTCGACTTTTGTTGACATTTATCTAAGATTATTAAAAACCTCGATTGCAGGATATCGAGTTCTACTGTCACTCGTGACGGTCGCAATTTCGCTAGAAGTGCTGCAGTATTTTACCGATTTCAGGAGAGTCAATCTTGGAGATGCCGCCGTCAATATAATTGGAGCAGCAATTCCGTTTGGTATTTCGCGCTTGCTGATTTTGATCTCGAGACGGCGAGTAAAAACTGATAATACGAGGGCCATATAACTAAGAAATTATTTGGAAAATCAGCTCGTATTTTGGTGCGAAATTTCGATCATTTAGCGCACCTAAGAATGTGGGTTTAGCCAATAAGCGCCATTGATTGTAAAAAGTCGTTAGGTTGTCGG
>ENA-ORDA01000379-ORDA01000379.1-marine-metagenome-genome-assembly--contig:-NODE-379-length-45811-cov-5.279114_pt1 | contig 45811 bp, 49 predicted proteins | sample MGYA00237778_ERZ508506 | MGnify/ENA primary metagenome ERZ508506 (study PRJEB26177, sample SAMN06267891) | marine metagenome | isolation source: Monterey Bay, California, USA | place: Pacific...
AACAAAGAATGGAGCAGGCGAATTCACAGGAGAGCACATTCACTTCGGTCAAGGTGAGTTCCTAACATGGGAATCAGTACTAGATTACTTAAAAGTCTAACCATATCTATGGTATCTATAAGGAACTCTGATATAATTAAGGTAGAAAGAAACTAAAAGATATGAGCTACATTAACAAAACAAACATCGCAGGAGAAAGCACTATTGGAACCTTTAGCTTTACTAAGCTTGAGTACTTGCATCCAATCAGAGTTATGTTCTTCTTTATCGCTTATCCTCTCCTATGGTTCCGTCGCTGGTGCACCAATATCGGAGTAACCAACAATCGCTTCGTATACAAGACAGGCTTCATTGCTCGTGATACTTGGGAGATTCGTTTAGACGCTGTTGAGGGTGTTGACATCAAGAATACATTCTTCGGAAGGATCTTCGGTTATGGTGCACTTAGCATCAGTGGACGGGGAGATAAGAAAATTTACATCCCAGGACTTGCTAATATCCTCGAGGTTAAGAGGACAGTAGAAGCTGCTCGTATTGACTTCCTCGGAAAGCACAGCTAAAGGAACTCTCATATAATTAACATAGAACGACAAACAATATGAAAAACACAATTAAAGCATTAGCAACATCAGTACTATTACTAACATCTCCCGTTGCATCAGCAGCTAAGATCGAGGCAGAAGATCTGCCATTGAAAGCAGCATGGTCGGAAGTTGAATACGAACTTGAGTTCTTAAAGCAAGAAACGACACTTACAGAGTGTCGGATTACCACCAAGCCATGGAAGTTCCTTAATAAATATCTCGTAACTATTGGCCATGGTACACAGCAGCGGCAGAGAAACATTGTAGGGGACATTATACCAGAGATTGATGTAAAGGTTGTTGTAGAGTTCGATTCAGCAAGGGCTGCAATGGATTTTTACAACAAATACAATAATGAGGCTCTCGGCTTTAGGAACCGATTCTCTCCTGACCATCCACTGGTTTTTAAGGGTAAGCCATCATCATGGAGAGGATCCACCCAGAAAGGTCTATGGACAAGAGGGCATGTCGTACTTAAAGACTATGAAGTTGTAAGTGTTAATGGTAAGAGTGTTAAGCCAGTTGTTGCTGCTAAGCCAGTTGAGAAGCAGGAAAAAGGAGATTTCGATACTTGGAAGAAGTATCCTAAAGAGATTAAACATGACTCATGGGAAAAGCTCGTTGATAACCCAGTTGAGTATGACTACGACGTATGGGATAGAGAGAAGATGAAGATGGTTCACTTATTCAAAGAAGAAGGTATCGCAATCTTCAAAGATGATAAAGGTAACTATATCTGGACAAATAAGAACATTCAGTCAAATGTAAAGCTAATTGATAAGAAGCTTGGCCTCTACATTGTCACTACATACTACATGGATCATACAGGAATGTTTGTTAAACCTTCAGCTTCACCAGTACAAATGAGTTCAAATAGCGAGGTTGGTAAAGCAGCTTATGATAAGATGTGGAATGATAATTGGCTTACACATCACTGCCTTAAGACTGCATTCGACCGGATGTTAGAGCTGGAAGAAGAGTTAGAAGATGATTCGTTCGGTGGTCGTGTTGACTAACATAACTTAATAACACAAGAAGGCAGGGGAGACCCTGCCTTTCCTTGTCTACCTCCATAAGGAACTCTCATATAATTAGGTATGAGCAAGACACCAACATATAAGGCAGTAGCATTTGAGCACTCTCACGGAAGAGACTACAATATTGGTCAAGGTGTTGCGTTCAGTGACTCTATCAAGGAGGCCATCAAAGCTGCTAAGCATAGAGCCTTCAATGCTCTCAGAGATGCTGAGATGGAAGCAGAAGATCCAGGCACTTCAATCCTCGCTACTATCGAGGTATTCAGAGGTGATAAGAAGATTTACTTCGAGTCTTACTAAAGGAACTCTCGTATAATAAGAGTATGAGAACGGTAATCGTATTAGGCACTACAGTATTAGTAGGAGTAGTTCAGTACTGCAAGCCAACCAAGCCAGTTGTAATCACTGAGACCGTCGTAGAGACTATCGAGGTTGTTAAGCTGGTTGAGGTACCTAAGATCATCGAAGTGACCAAGATCGTTGAGAAGCCCATCTTAGTTAAGCCTCTCATCCAATATGTAGGGCCCTCATACAACTTCAATAGCGAGCTGCTCAATGGAGTTAAGTTCTTTGAGGGCTACAGAGCCAATGCTTACAAATGCTGTGCTGGAGTTAAGACTATCGGCTATGGCTGCACTGATAAGAGCATTGTAGCCTTAGGAGCTATCAGTGAGCATAAGGCCTCTAACATACTTCAGCATAAGATCAACGAGGTGAGAGACAACGTTAGACAAGCAGTAAAGGTAGATCTGACTGAGTATCAACTGAATGCTCTTACATCTTTCGCTTATAACTGTGGTATGACTAACCTCAAGACGTTGATTAACGGAGAAGATAGACTAAACTCAGGTAATTACGATAGCATTGCAGAGGTAATGCCTCAATACAATAAGGCAGGCGGTAAGACTCGTGAGGGCCTCGTGAAGAGACGCTCATGGGAGCTTAGCCTCTGGAATGGTCAGCCAACAATATAGGAACATCAGTATAATAAGGTTATGAACGAATTCAAAGACTCAGTATATAGAGAGATGACATTACCGACTAAGAAGGAAGTAACTAACGTTGCAACAGCGTTAAACGAAGAGAACGAGAAGCTGACTGGTAGGATCAAAGCCTTAGAAGCAGAGGTCAGAGGTCTTAAGAAGGTAGAGAGCTGGCAGTTCAAAGCATGGAAAGAGATCAAATGGTGGTATGGCATGAACTGTCATGACTATGTAGTAACGATAGCTAAGCATGCAGCAGCTGTTCTCGTGGGTGTCTACGTGGTATATAAGCTCGGTATGGAGTTCATCCCAACAGTGATGGGACCTATAGCTAACGTTGTAGGACGTGCAATCTCAGCCCTCTTACCCTGGTAATGAATCCTGATCCTAACTCAATAAGCCGTAGAATCCGTAGAGGCTTCTTCGTATGCTGGAATACATGGGTAAAGGTCATGGGAGAGCGTATATCTGATGATAACAGAGAGTGTGATGCTGCTGCTATCATTAGAACGTTTTGGTGGTTACTTCATGTAACGACTTGTGGATTCATCATAGCAAACGCCATAAGACACTGGTAAGCATAAGGAACTCTCATATAATTAGGTATGGAAAAGAAAAACAACATCGACCTAAACACAATTACAATCGCTGAAGCTAAGAGCCTTAACATCCAAGGCATGGATATGTTCACTGTAGTACGCAATCCAATTAACCAGCTGCAGTTGAAGAAGAACGAAGAGTTCGCTGCTGAACTTAAAACTAAGACTGCTCGTAAGATTACTTCAATTAAGCGTTCATTCGGTCCTAAGAAGCTAGAAGATATTAAGAAGGGAATCGTAGCCGAAGTTGAGCAGTATACTACAGTTAAGCTCGACTCAACGATCATTAACTCCTTCATCTTATGGAACGAGAAGAGCTCGAATAAAGGCCAGATATGGATTAAGCCCGATATGGTCGATGCCTTCAAGCAAGCTAACCCAGAAGTAACAGTATTAGACTTCGATCCTAAAGCAGTAGTTGGCGCTGTTGAGCCTTACTTCGGCGGCGGACTTGTTAAGGACGTTAATAGGAAGAGCTTCAATCAGATGGTAACTAACATCATTGCTTAATATGATTAACTCTACATTAGCGACAAGCATACGGTACGGCAACTACAAGCACATGCAGCATAACTCTAAAAGGTGGCAGAAGGCAATAGAACGTAACTGGGCCCTTATCTGTAAAACCATTGGAGTAGACGATTCATTAGACATTACAATCAACTGGAGACCTATTAAAGGCATGACTAAGGGTACGTATTGTAGCGCTAATAACGTAATCAACATGGATAGCCGTAAGTTCGATAACACTATTGATATGATCGATACTCTAGGACATGAGCTCACTCACTTCAAGCAGTATAAAGAAGGCACATTAGACCAAGAATGGAACGATAAGGTAAGCAGATGGATGTGTGTATGGAAGGGAAGATACTATAAGCCTGCTACAACCTACAATAGTTACTACAATCGCCCATGGGAACAAGAGGCTCGCAAGGGAGGATCAATGGTAGTATCAGCATTCTTAGCTAAGATAAAAACATTAAGAAACTCCCAAAAAGTACCTGTTTTCGCACAAAAAGCTCCGGAAGAGGTATAAGCAGTAATAACACTAGTAGTAACAATAACATAAGATACACTAGTAGACGTAGTAACATTAAAGATAAGAGACACAAAGAGAGCACTTATAGAATAAGGAGTTATAGTAGGTATAGTACTAGTAGACGTATAAGTAACAGCCAATCAAAGACATCTCTGAGGGTACAGCGTAGACTGAAAATACAGACATACAAAGGAATAGGAGAGAATATACAGAAGACGGTTAGGTGCTCCCAACAATTTTTATCTCAGCTAAGGAACTCTCTTATAATATTAATATGACAAGCCAGGAACATACAGAAGAAGTTAACGCCTCTTATAGGGATCTACACAGTCCATGTACTGTCTATAGGGTACAGAAGACTAGTACTCACACGCTCTATACTAAGGATGGTATGAAGCATCGAGTCGATGGACCGGCTATGATAGCTGGAGACAAGGAGTGGTACTACATCGATGGCTATCTTAAGACACCTAAACAGCATGCTCTATATAAGGACTTGCTTAATAGTTATGGTCCGTCTAGTAAGGAAGAGGCTTACTATACTAATGCCTCTACTAGTACTACTGGTATCTATACGTTGTCTACTAATGAATAAGACTATATTCCTGCGGAGCCCCTCTCGGATTATTATGGGGGCGCCGGGGTTACCTCAGAAAAGATGCAACGCCTAGGCGGGTCCAGGTAGTAATACAGTTGCATATGCTCTAACATAGGCTATAATTAACTAAAGAACATATGACTCCTCTAGTACTCACCCTGCTGATAGGCATTGGAGCACTCTTAGTTATCTGGTTAGTAACTGTCCTATTGATATGGAGATGGTTTAGACTATCAGAGCGTGCTGTGCTTAAGTGCCTATATGATCCTAACATCAATGCAACCAAGATGGATAAAGAGCTGGCGAGGCTAAGAAGGTACGCATCAGTCATTAGAGTACTAAAGGTTATAACAATAGAGATACCTTTTATGTTACCTGTCCTATTGTTGTTGTTGCTCACAGCCGCCGTTGCTAAGCTATAGTGTTGCCCAGAGAAAAGTGTTGCCTCTGAGAGAACTACCTCTATAGAGACACTGTTGCGTTCGAGAATGTTATATATAGAGTGGATCAGAAGTACCTGGGAGAGGCCATGGCCAAAAATTTTTTAGCGCGAAACCCCAATATATACTAGAGACTTTTTAGTTGCCATACCTTTGGGATAGGTTATACTATATATGACACAACCTGGCAGGCCCCCCTTTCGGTAGTCTATATGACTATCCGTTGCATCGAGCCTCTAAGGAACTCCACCTATAAGACCTCTCGATTCCGAATCAGATTGGCAACAAGTAGTTCCTTAGAGGTTTATGTTACCTACGACAACGCCGTAGGCCTGAATATTCTAACACTCTACGTAGTAGCCACCCGCCGTACACTGAGAGTCTCTGAATACTCTAAACTACTACGTCTACTAGTAATTACTATGGTTCTATATTGATTGGGTTCTATACCCGTTACTATAAGTATTAGAACCTCTATGATTACTCTAACCTTTCTGGATGATGCGCGTGCCTTTGTGGAGGCTATAGGATATCTGGTGATTGCCGTTACTCTGGGAGTTATTATTATAAAGTATACGTAGGATACCGCGGAATTTTTTTCTTCCGGCTTTTGGCGCCTGCGGCGGATGGCCTTCGGCCATTTATCCGAAGATACTCTTAATCCAGTCTAGGAGTTTCTCTAAGAAGCTTCTTTTTCTTTTCCCACTACTATCAGGTACCGGTATCGATGCGGACGGAGTAGGACTCGGGTATCCTGAGGCGCTCGGCGTCGGAAGCGGAGTATTACTTGGAATAGGCGTAGTATCGCGTGTAGCGCTCGGAGTTGTGGTAATGCTCGGAGAAATGCTAGGAGTGCTGATAGGAGTGCTCGAAGGACGAGTAGCGTGCGGCGGGAGAGGAGTTTGACTTGGGAGGACACTTAATGATGGAGTAGTTGTTGGTTCTGGAGTAAACCTGTACCATTTTGGTCTACATGCTTTACCTATCTTTATAGCTGCATTGTATATTACTCCCATATTAATATTTATGCTTGATTAGCGGATTTATCGTATTAAGTATATATACGTCCGAGTACTATCGCGGTACTCACCGCAGCACCATTGAGTGTCTGCCTACCTTAGGGACGAAGTAGCCCGCTATTGAGAGTAGTGCCTCATTAGCGGGTTACTTATAACAGTAAAAAGCCAGCAGTGTTAGTGCTGGCTTTGCTTTAGTCTCCGAAGAACAATTGTCGCTCTAATTTTCTATAACGTTTATCTGAATGCCATACTTCATCTGTTTCTGGTGTATATACACCTTCTTTAGTTTGTATCGCTTGCCCTCGCTGAAGTTGGAGCGTAGATGGTTGAAAGATGTTTAATGTCCCGCTTTTCGGAGATGAGTTCTGATTGCAAGAAGTCAGCCCTATCAGTGGAAGCGCTATCACCATTACTACGAAGTGTTTCAATTTCATTTATTAGGTCTTTCTGTTTACGTTTAGATTTCTCAATAAGATCTACATAGAAACTTTGATTCTTTAACTTAAAGTATAAGTTAAGAGTTTCTAGTAGAGTCTTAATGAGTGCGAGCATTATTACTCAGGTTTGTCTTTTGCACGAAGTACGTTCAGTGCAATGAAGTCGATTACACCATAAACCTTAGCCCACTTAGAGTCGGCCTTTGGAGTAGGAGTAGCAGCAGCAAATGCTGAAGCAGCTGAGATTGCAGCAGCAACCCATACCCACCAGTCTTGGCTTTCGAGGAAGTTAAGTATAATATCTGTCATAACAATAATATTTAGTCTCTATACAGTTGATATCAAGCCATTACTTTGTAAATATATGTATGTCAGACCTTAAGACATTGACCAAAGAAATACAAACAATTGTAGGAGTAACAGCTGATGGTATATATGGAAATAATACTGCTCGAGCTATTTTAGAAAACTTAGACGAGGACGCACCAGCTAAGCCGGATGCTGGCTTTCCAGAAGTTTTTAAAGCTACTCCGAACGTATCTTATTCGACTATTGAACCTGAGGGAGTGATCCTACATCACTCTTATGGCTCTTATGAAGGTGGAGTAGAATGGATACTTAATGATGACTCTAATGTATCCTATCATGTACTAATTGATACTGATGGTGCACGTACAGTCTTTGCTAAAGATACTCAAAGAGCTTGGCATGCAGGTACATCTGAGTTTAATGGAAGAGAAGGATGTAATGGCTTTATGCTTGGTTTAGCCTTCTCTGGTGATACTGAAGAGCGTGAGCTTACTCAAGATGAGATTGATAGTGCTGTAGAGTTTCTTCTACCACGATTCGAGCGTTGGGGATGGCCTAAAGACCTTTCTACTGTAGCTACTCATAGACAGGTTGCTCCTTCAAGAAAGGTGGATGTTGACCCAAGAGCAGAAAAAGCTGTATTAGATGCACTAAGATCAGCTTTATAAGCTTAAATACTTATTGACTTTATGATTAAGAAAGAAACAGAAAACAAAGTTCGCGTATGTTGTGGCCGCAAAGGTTGCCCTACTGTAGAGAAGCTTGAAGATGGTCGCTTTGAAGTAACTGATGATGATGGAAACAAAATCATTGTTAAGCAAGAAGAGCTATCGTTAATGGGTGACGCAGTTAATACAATTAACGAAGACCGTCAACTCCTTAACGGCTAATGAACCGACTTGACCATCTTCTCGTTCTGACGATAGCAACATATGGATTGTGTTATATCCTTATGCATGGCTCTATCTTCAATAGGCCTCGTAACTTCTTTATGAGAAAGTGGCGTTGGTTTCAAAGATTAATTACTTGTCCTCTTTGTACCGGCTTCTGGTGTGGTGGGTTTATGTATCAATGGCATATACTACCAGTTGTTAAAGTAAATAAGATATCTGAATACTTCTGCGATACCTTTATATTCCCATTCGCATGCTATAGTGCTGTTGTTTGTTATGTTGGTCATCTCCTTACAGAGATACTATTAAACAAAGCATACCCTTGTCTTGACGAGGCTAGATGTCCTCATGAGGAAGAAGGTATAGATAATACCGACTATAACATTTAAGACTCGAAATCTTCAATAAACTTTTTTAAAGTAATAAGCTGAACAAGGGCGTAATCCATACCGTCATTTTCAGCTTGTTTTATCATCTCATCTATCTTATCTAAGATTGGATCTGGCTGCTCTTCGTCTATTACAGCTACGATGGTTGGTATCTCTCCTTCTTTATATTGATTATTGACTCCACCTGGGTTAGTGAAGGCGCCCTTCCTGTAACCTATCTCACTATCAACGGCATCTTTCTGCCCGCCAGCTTTCTTGGCTATGAAGTAATTCTCATAAATGAGTCCAAGCTCATTAAATGATTCCTCAAATCGATTTTCCATACTAATATTTAATTGATTATGCTTAGTTAGCTACTATAATTAGGTATGGATAAGAGAAAAGTCGATTACGAGACTATAGATTTTTTGAGTAGGGCATTAGCATTTAGGTTTAAACTTAACGGAAGAACCTTTACTCATGTCATTGGAGTGTCAAGAGGAGGTCTTTTACCAGCTGAGATCATTAGTTATGTATTAGAAGCCAAGTTCCTTGCATATGGAGCCAGTTCCTATGATGATAAGGAACAAAAAGAAGGGTTAGAAGTAACACAAGCCATTGACTTTGAGTCATTACCAGAGGACTCACGCCTACTTATTGTGGATGACAAGTGTGATACAGGTAAGACCATTGAGCATATGAAGAAGGTTATTGGGAACAAGTTCCCTTATGTTCGTTATGCTACTATCTTTGCAGAGAAAAGAGCTCTTAAGAAGGTAGATCACTACGGAGTTATATTAGAAGATCATACCTGGGTTGACTTTCCATGGGAGTAGACTATATATAGTGATGAGTTCCCGAAAGATAACATGTAAAGTCTCTGGTAAGAGCTATACATTCAGTAAAGACTACTTCGAAAAGAAGGTAGCCGAGTACGGTGATGAGGATTCTTTAAGGAACTACTTCATCACCCGTAAGGTAAAGACGTATCTCAACAAAGGTTACTCCATAAATGACATTAGGAACATAATGTCTATTGATGATGAAAGTTCCTTAGCTGAGTCGGACAGCGAAGAGATACGTGCAATGATTGAGTTCCATTCGGTTAGGAACAAAGGTAAAAATAAGAGGGTATCTAATATGAACTTTGCCACACTTAAGTCCGACACTGACGTGGCTGCGTTCATAAATACTATCGCCAAGTATGAAAAGTAATACAATTAACACTGCTATTTTAAATAATAGATTGGGTCTCCTAGAGACAGGTACGTTCGGAACAAACAGTGTTGTTAATTCTATTCTTTCCTAAGATAGACTGACAGTTACTAATTTAGCTAAAGTAGAACTCGTTTAGATGTCTATCTTCGTAGAACAACTCTCTCGCAAGCCAAACCTTTACCCATGGACTGAACAGTTCATTGAGTCCATGCACAATGGATTTTGGACTGATAAGGAATTTTCTTTCCAATCAGATGTCCAACAGTATAAGACTGAGCTTACAGAACAAGAGCAAGAAATTATTGCTCGTACACTCTCCGCTATCGGTCAGATAGAAGTAGCAGTTAAGACTTTCTGGGCTAAGCTCGGAGAGAATCTTCCACATCCTGCTCTTCAAGATCTCGGCTATGTGATGGCTAACACAGAAGTGATTCATAACAATGCTTATGAGCGTCTCTTATCTGTACTTGACATGGAGGATATATTTGAAGAGAATCTTAAGCTCGACTTCATTGAGGGTCGTGTTAAGTATCTTCGTAAGTATACTCATAAGTTTTATTCTGACTCAAAGAAGCAGTACTTGTATGCATTAACTCTCTTCACATTGTTTGTTGAGAATGTATCTCTCTTCTCTCAGTTCTATATCATTAACCACTTTGCTCGCTTCAAGAACGTTCTTAAGGATACTGACCAACAGGTTAAGTATACTCGTAATGAAGAGAACATTCACGCTCTTGTTGGTATGAAGATCATCAACACCATTCGTGAAGAGTCTCCAGAGTTGTTTGATATCGAACTTGAAGAGCGTATTGCTCATGAAGCTGTATGTGCTTACAAAGCTGAAAGTCAAATCGTTGATTGGATGCTTAATGGTATCGATGAGCCAGCTCTCAATCCTGCTATTGTAAAAGAGTTCATCAAGAATCGTATTAACTCATCACTCGAACAAATTGGATTTGATCCCGTATTTGACATTGATAAAGGCTTACTAGAGCCTACAATGTGGTTCGAAGAGGAGCTCCTCGGTAACAACATGACTGACTTTTTCCATTCACGTCCTGTTGAGTACTCAAAGAAGAGCCAGTCCTTCGACGAAGACGATCTATTTTAATATTATGAGTGACATTTATTGGTTAAACAAAGATTCAAGACAGTTCTTACAACGCGGTTATCTCCTCGAAGGAGAGACCGCTGAAGGACGTATTTTGGATATAGCAAAGAAGGCAGAAGAGTATCTCAAGTTGGATGGCTTTGCAACAAAGTTTGTAGAGTATATGCATAAGGGCTTCTACTCTCTCTCCTCTCCTATCTGGTCTAACTTCGGAAGGTATAGAGGCCTTCCTATCTCTTGCTTTGGTTCTTATATTCCAGATGATATGGAAAAGATCCTTACAAAGGTATCTGAGGTTGGTACTATGTCTAAGGTAGGTGGTGGTACATCAGCTTACTTCGGTGATGTTCGTCATCGTGGTGCTCCTATCTCTACTGGAGGTGCTTCTACTGGAGTTCACTCTTGCTTAACTGTATTCGATTCTCTTACTAACTATGTCTCACAAAGTAATGTACGTCGAGGTTCTTTTGCTGCTTACCTTCCTATCGATCATAAAGACGTAGATGAGTTTATTCGCATTAGAGGTGAAGGGGACCCTATTCAAGACTTATCTATTGGTGTTACTGTGAGTGATGAGTTCATGGAAGGACTACTTGCTGGTGATAAGGATAAGCGTGCTATATGGGGTAAGGTAATTAAGAAACGTTATGAGTCTGGATACCCATACATCTTCTTCTCTGATACCGCTAATAGGAATGCTCCACAAGTCTATAAAGATAAGAAGAAGCGTATCAATGCATCTAACCTTTGTACAGAGATCTTTTTGTCTACTGATGAAGAAGAGTCCTTTGTATGTGATCTATCCTCTCTTAACCTCGCTAAGTGGGATGAGATTGTAGAGACAGATGCTATTGAAACTTTAACCTTCTTCCTTGATGCTGTTATGTCAGAGTTTATTGACAAGACTGAAGGCATTAAGCATATGGAAGCTCCTCTTAAGTTTGCAAAAGAGCAGAGAGCATTAGGTATCGGTGTATTAGGTTGGCATTCTTATCTTCAGCAGAAGATGATTGGCTTTGAATCACTTCAAGCTAAGATGGAGAACTCTTCTATATGGAAGACTATTCAAGAACGTACTATTAAAGCATCTCGTGAGATGGCTAAGTTGTATGGTGAGCCAGCTCTTATGGAAGGTTATGGTTTACGTAACTCTACTCTATGTGCTATTGCTCCTACTACATCCTCTAGCTTTATCTTAGGTCAAGTAAGTCCATCAATTGAACCTCTTAACAGTAATTACTTTGTTAAGGATCTTGCTAAGGGTAAGTTCACTTATAAGAACCCAGAGCTTGAGAAGCTACTAGAGACTTATGGTAGGAATGATTATGATACCTGGAGATCAATACTTGTTAAAGGAGGTAGTGTACAACACCTGAGCTTCTTGTCTGAGCAGGCCAAAGAGGTATTTAAGACATTTGGTGAGATATCACAGAAGGAGATTCTAATCCAAGCCTCTCAACGTCAGAAGTATATTGATCAAGGACAATCTCTTAATATGATGATACCTCCTAAGACTCCACCTAAAGAAGTGAATGAGCTACTTATCTTTGCTTGGCAGAATGGAATCAAGTCGTTATACTATCAACGTAGTGCTAACCCTGCTCAAGAGCTTGCTAGATCTATTTTAACTTGCTCTTCTTGCGAAGGCTAAAGCTAATCAATCCACATCACAAAAACCCTCCTTTTCGTCTGAATTGGAGGGTTTCGTATATAAATATTAGGTACATGAGAGGAATGGTAAGATGGGTTAAGGATAAAACCGCTTATGCTGTAGCAGGAGCTGTTGGAGCGCTTACCGTTTTCGTACTCGACCACTACGAGCATATTGTTGCTGATGTACAAGAATATATTACCGGTCCAGTTATAGGGGTAGTATTAGGTGGTATACGAGATTGGATAAAGGGTAATAAGATTGTAGAGAAACCAGCTGATAAGGTTGAAGATTATATAGAGCCAGAAAGGCGTGAGAAGGCAGCTGATGATAAGATTACTGAAAATGAACAGCTACAAAAGCAAGCAGAGATTCAAGCAAAGATTGAAAGACTACTAGGTGCAGTAGATGGTGCTGATCGTGTAATCATTCATAAGTTTCATAACGGTGGTAAGTTTTATACTGAGCAAAGTACTCAAAAGATGGCTGTTGTCTATCAAGCATCAAGGTATAAGTATTACAAGATCGATAATGAGCTTAACGGAGGAAACTTCAACCTCGAAAAAATGGGAGGAATATTAAAGAAGGTAGTTGATAAAAGGTATCTCCATCTTACAATGAAAGGAGATAAAGAGAAGTATAAACATACCATTTACTTTCAGATACTGGAAGAAGATGGTGTGGAGGCAAATCATTTACGCATAATACGTTCCGGAAGGGAAACATATCGTAATATTGGTTTGCTCTCTATTCACTTTATTAAACGTAAGAAAAAGGGACTAAGCGAAAGAGAAATAAGGTTGATTGACGAATCCGTCAGAGACATACAATTACTCCTAGTTCAGGACCTTAAAGGATATCCCAAACATCAAATATGAACTGGAAATATAATAATAACGAAGAAGAAGCGGAAGCAGGAGCAGCAGGAGCAGATCTCGCAGCAATGCTTATGGCAGCAAGTGCACCTACTGCCTCTTATGGCGGCGGTGGTAACACTATTAGAGCAGTAGAAAATACCATTTACTTCTATGGTGATATTACTGAACCTAATGCACTTGACCTTAACTCAACCCTACATGCAGTAGATAAGAAGCTATCGTTATCGAAGCAGTTTCTAGATGTTACTCCTGTAATCAATCTACACATTAACTCGTATGGTGGTTCACTATTTGCTGGACTAGCTACTGTTGATACTATTCGAGGACTTAGTGCTGAGGTTCATTCAATCATTGATGGTGCTGCTGCTTCAGCTGCTACTATCATCTCTTGTTCTTGTGCTAAACGTTCCATTGGTAAGTATTCAAAGATGCTTATTCACCAACTCTCTTCCGGAATGTATGGTAAGTATAATGAGTTAGAAGATGATATGGAGAACAATAAGCACTTGATGGAGACCATTAAGGCAATCTACAAAGAGCATACTAAAGTGCCTATGAAGAAGCTTAACGAGATTCTAAAGAAAGATCTTTGGTTCGATTCTAAGACTTGTAAAGATCTTGGACTTGTAGACGAGATTATTTAGGAGCGTCTGAGGTCTTAGTTGAGCTACCTGACTCAACACCTCTAACCTTGTGTGTATGGCGGAGTAGAGATACTCCGCCTCTCCCCCCTGCCGTGATATCACCATTGGCTACAATCTCACCTTCAACAATAAGGTCACCAATTACATGTAGGTTACCGGTAAAGATTGCTTGTGGTGTTATAAAGGTATGAGTGTTATCAGCTATATCGTTAATGTTAGGAGCATTACGAGCTGTTATAGTACCTGCTTCCATATATAAGTCCGAGTCACTTATAATAGTGATTCTACCAGTATTAGATTTGTTACTACCACCTACAGCAACTTCTGAGCCACCAAGCATTAACCTTCCAGTAGAGTTAATATTTGCTTCACCAGCAGTCTTAATGGAAAGCCCTCCTGATCCTGCCACCATTCTAAGCTTCGAAGAAGCTGAGACATGAACATCACCGAAAGGCACAGATCCTGAAGTGTCTTTAGACTCATAAGTCGATACTGCTGTATGAACTGGTTCCGCTTTTCCTTCTCTGATTTCATATCCTTTTGTTACCTTTCTTGCTTTATCTACCATTACACCTGAATCAAATGTAACAGCTTTGGTACCAGCATTTATAAACATGTGCTTAGCAGTCATCATCTTGATGTTACCACCCGTACCCATCTTAGCTTCGGTCTCGGCTATATCAGCAGCCTTGGATTCCATTAACCCTGGTATGTCTGCTTGAGCTTGAGTTGGTTCATATGCACCACCTTCTACTGCACCACTATCTGCATCTGGTGTACCACCATTAGGATATTCTGTTTCGGTATTGTTACCTACAGCACCGTAGTTATATTCTGGAGCAGCTTTAGCAGCAGCAATGTCTGTATTCTTCTCAATCCATTCCTCTGCAATTGGCTCTCTAAAGAAGTTATCTGAGCCGGCAATGAATGTTAAATCTTCCTCAACTTTTATTTCTCTACCACCCTTAGTAGTCTCAAAGTTATTACCTGCTACGGTTTCAAACTTTTCACCATGAACTAATGTCTGCTTGTTATTAGGAGCAAACTCTGAGTTAACTTTACCATTTAAGTTAATGTTACCTCCACCTTGATGTGTTATCTGAATCTTTTCGTTACCTGTATTGCCATCCGATACAATACTACCAGCAGCAGTATTCCAAACTTCCTGACCTCTTTTTGTGATTAGGTCTGCTCCAGTCTCTACTCTCTTACTACTCATCTTCTGATTGTTCTGTTAAGTTACTATATGCCCATGGGTAGTTAGGATAAATCTCTTCTCCAAGACCCATACCGTGAATCGAATCAACATCAGCTGCACTTGGTAGTACACCAATGATAATAGGCATTCCTCTTGATCCATTCATAAAAGATACAACAACGTTAGCTCCTACACCTGGTAGAGCCATCATACCCTTATAACCATTTGATCTATTATCTGGAGCATATGCCCCAGCAGTTGGATTAACTCCTGCCGTGCTTGATCCCATACCTCCAATAAAATTATCCGATACATTGAAGTAAGCTTCTGCAGGTGGTTGACCATCAAGCTCTTCAATGTCGCCTGTATCACTTACTGATATAAGATCTTTGTTAGCATTGTATGTTGTACCTGTACCTGAACCAGTTACTGGTTGCAACACATAAGCATATAACTCTTTGTCAACAACATCGAGTACTTGCTTGGATAATGTACTTGGATTGTTCTTACCAAGTGGTTGTTGAAAGTTCTCGTTCTCTGCTGATGCTTGACCAACGATAAGAACCTTAACTCTGTTATAAGGTCTTGTATCTTCTTTATTGAGCAAATCACTATCGCGAATTACTTTACCAAAGTATAATGAATCGTATCCTGCCATCTTAAAATATATCTGCTTTTTGAACTACCTTAGTAGCTCTATCAACTTCAGTAGCTGATTTTTGTACCGTTCTATCAATTGCACCACCTGGTGCTGAAACTTGCTCTGCAACATCATTTGCGAAGTCTGATACCGGCTTTAAACCTTTCGCAATGTTAACTGCCTCTCTATCTGATACTGATGCTACTGCTTGTGCTGTAATACAGTTAAGCATTGTTGCTGCTGCAAAGTCACAATTCTCTTTCTCAGATGTAAACTCACCAATGTCTTTAGCTCTATCTCTTACACCATCTTTAAGCTCTTTAAGTGATCTTGCTGAACCAACTACATTGTCAATAGCTTTCTGTACCGAATCAACAACACCTGCTATCGATCCTGTAATAGTATTAACTGCACCATTAATTGTATTTGTTACTATATTAAGTACTGTATTTACTGAGTTACTTAAAATGCTAGTTAAATTAGATATAGTTGCACCAATTAAACCCTTGCCTAAATTGGGTAAGCCGGCTATAATAGATGGTAGACAGAGAGCAGCTTTGGCACCAGCAGTCAATTGATCTGCTTTCTGGTTAGCTGCACTCACGAATCTACCTACTGACGACATTAACGGCATACGTATATATTTATGCTTGATTTCTTAAATAGCCCATACTATAATTAGGTATGCTAGTAAGCCATGAATCACCCATTAGTATCCTCGAAGAATCTAAAACCTATAACGACTACGACTATGCTCTTGTCCATCTATTTGAGACTCAACCCGAATATTATAACTTCTTTAAATGTTCGCTTGCTGCCGGTCGTGAGGTCTTACTTGATAACTCAATCTTCGAGCTCGGAGAGTCTTTTGATCCTAAAAAGTATATCAAATACATTACCGAACTTAATCCCTCTTTCTATATTGTTCCTGATGTTCTCGAAGATGCTCAAGGTACAATGGCATCATGGACTAAGTTCTTCATGAACTATGGTAAAGATCTCGTAGGTAGAACTGCTATTGGAGTAGTACAAGGTAATACTTATCAAGAGATTGTTGATTGTTATAAGTTCATGTCAGATAACGCTGACTATATTGCTATCTCTTTTGACTATAAATGGTATGAAACGGTTACTACAACTAATAGGAGCGGTCGCGAAGGAATGCTTGATCGTTGGTCTGCTGGTCGTCAGCATCTTATCTCTCGTCTTGTTGATGATGGAGTATGGAACGCCAGAAAGCCGCATCATCTACTTGGTGCTGCTCTTGCACGTGAGTTTGCAACATACGCGCCCGTTGCTTCGGAACTCAATATTAGGTCTCTTGATACTTCTAATCCTGTGGTAGCTGGTCTACTTGGTCATCGTTATATGGCTAATCAAGGACTCAACCATAAGCCTTCGATGATGCTTGCTGATATGATTGATGTTGCTGTAGATGAAGATCAGATGGATGATGTACTCTTTAATACTTCTGAGTTCAAGAAGATTATTGGCAAATAACAGAATAATACATAAATAATATACATGCTTAAGAAACTCTTTTATAGCGTAATGCTGGCTACTGCAACCTTGTTGCATGGTCAGATAAATCATAGTAATAAGATTGACTTGCTTATTGCTCAAGATCTTAAGTCCAAGAAGTTGGAGATGCCTAAGAAATCATCTGATGATGTTTTTGTTAGAAGGGCATTCCTTGATATTGTAGGAAGGATTCCAACCTACGAAGAGAGTTACGAGTTTAGGAAGTATAACGATCGTGATGCTCTTATTGACTACCTTGTCAATACTCAAGGGTACAATGAGTCAATGTTTAACTTCTATGCTGACATTCTTAGGTTACAGAAGCAGCTTGGAGGTAGAACATCTGCAGAGACATACATTACTTGGGTAAGAGAGCAAATCAAAAAGAACGTACCTTACAATAAGCTTGTAAAGGATATCTTAACTGCACAAGGTACCATCTTTACTAATCCAGCTGTTGGTTACTTCTTAAGAGATGAAGGTATGTTGCTTGATAATGTATCTAATACTTTCCAAGGCTTTGCTGGTATGGATGTGTCTTGTGCACAATGCCATGACCATCCTTTCGATGATTGGTCTCAGATGGAGTATTATGAAATGAGTGCATTCTTCACTACCGTTGATACTCGTGCTACTGATAAAGCCGAATCAAAGCATTACAATAAGCTTAGAGAAGAAGCAAGAGCTTCTGATACAGCAAAGACCACAAAGCGTGCTGCTAACGATATTAGAAACTTCTATCAACAAGGTTACCGTAATAAGGTAGATAGTAATCTCAAGAAGAAGCTTACCCTACCTCATGACTATAAGTATAAAGATGCTGACCCAGGTGAGGTTGTTACTGCTGTAACTCCAGTTGGTAGTAGAGTTAAAGAGAATCGTAAGAGAACAAACCTAGAAGTTACATTTGCTGATTGGTTAACTGAAGATGAGCATCCAACATTTGCTGCTAACATTGTCAATAGACTTTGGCATAAGGCATTTGGATTTGGATTGATTAGTGAGCTTAACTCTATTGCAGAGTATGATGAGCTAAAGAAGAGTCGTAATGATAGATTGCTGCTATACCTAGTTGAGGTTATGAAAGAGGTTGACTATGATATTAAGAAGTTCAATACAATCCTCTATAAGACAAAGTTCTACGGTTGTGAGACAGACCCAGTAGATAACTTCCAAGGACCTCTTATGAGAAGAATGACAGCTGCTCAACTTTGGGATAGCCTTATGACTCTCTATACAGGTGACGTTGATGCTTGGCAACCTGAGAATCGTATTGAAGAGCTACAAGGTATGTTTCCTAAGATGTCTTCTCTTACTCTTGATCAAGCTATAAAGAGCTATAAAGAGTATAACGAGTATAAGAAAGGATACTATAAGGGTGCACCTAAGGTTGGTAAATATATGGCTATTCGATCATCGATGATCTTTGATGGTAATGCTCGTAACTTCTTATTAGAGTTTGGAGCATCTGATAGAGATCTTATTGAGAATGGTAATCAAGAAGCAAACATTATGCAGATCTTAACTCTTATGAACTCAAGTATGACTCAACAGCTTATGTCAGTTAAAGGTCGTATTGGTCAAAAGCTACTTGACTATCAAAGAGAAGAAGCAGTAGACTATTGCTTTAGAACCTTTATTGGTAGATCACCATCAGCAGAAGAACAGGAAGCATTCAAGGGAGTTGGCTTTACTGATATTGTATGGGTACTTGTTAACTCTCACGAATTCAAACTTATATTTTAAAATGAAACGAAGAACATTTATTGAAGCACTGGCAGCTACAACATATGGAGTAAAGGCATATGCTAATGCTCCTGTAGCTGATAACGTTAAAGCAAAGAACATTATCTACATCTGCCTTGATGGTGGTATGAGTCATATCGATACATTCGATCCTAAAGATGATAAAGAGGTAATGGGAGATACAGAGAAGATTCTTACAAGAGGAGACTTCCAGATTGGTCACCGTCTTCCTAAACTTGCAGAGGTTATGGATAAGGCTGTTGTTATTAACTCTACAACATCCAAGACAGGTGCTCACCAACAAGCACAATACCTTAGTAGAACATCTTATAGACAAATCGGAACCATTACTCACCCTGCATTAGGTTCTTGGGTATCACATATCTCTGATAGAGATAAAGCTATTCCAGATTTTGTTCTTGTTAATGGTATTAGTACACATCCAGGTTCTGGGTTCTTACCTAAGAGTCAATCTCCTCTCCCTATTGTTGATCCTAAGTCTGGTCTTAAGAACTCTAAGGTAGATGATAAGCTTCAAGAGAGAATGGCATTACTCAAAGTAATCAATAGTAAGATCAAAGCTCCTATTGCTGATACTTATAATGAGTTCTACGATAACACGGTTCGCTTTCTTAAGTCTAAAGATCTTGAGTTGTTTGATATTGCTAAAGAGCCATCTAAGAAGCGTGCACGTTATGGAGAGTCTCGTTTAGGTCAAGGTCTTCTTCTTGCTAAGAGACTTGTTAAAGGTGATATCAAGTTCGTTGAAGTATCATCTGGTGGTTGGGATACTCATACAGATAACTTTACTAAGCTTGATGATCGAGTCAAAGAGCTTGATGATAGTGTAAGTGCTCTTGTTGAGGATCTTGCAAGTGAAGGTTTGCTTGACTCTACTCTTATTGTTATTGCTACTGAGTTTGGACGTACTCCAAAGATCAATGCTAATACAGGACGTGATCATTACCCTAAAGCATACTCAACAGTCCTTATTGGTGCTGGTGTTAAAGGTGGTATGTCTTATGGAGAGACTGATGATACAGCTTCAAAGGTTATTAAAGACCCTGTAACAATATCTGATATCAATGCTACTGTAGCTCACTTGGCTGGGTTAGATGCAGAGAAAGAATACTTGTCACCAACTGGTAGACCATTCGAAGTAGCTGATAAAGGTAAAGTGATCACTGACATCTTAAGTTGATTATCCTATCTCATACCTTATAATTAGGTATGAAGCGGAAAGTCCTACTTTATATATTCTTGGGAGCGAGCGTCTTTTTATTGTCGTTCGCTTCCATTGGGTTATGGCATTGGTATTGGGAGTCTCACTATTGGAATAGTAAGAGAGAGGCTGCTAAAGAAGAGGTAGTAGAACCAGAAGGTTACGGTGCTGGTGATCTAATTGAGCCACCTAAACCTTTTAAACCTTCTAAACCTATACTTAAACCTAAACAACATCCCCGCGGGGAACCTTTTCCTGCTCATTGGGGTCCAGAGCCAACAGTCCATGCTCCAGGTGGAACATACTTACCTGCTCCATTTTCTGGTTGGGGATCGCCAACACTGATCAAATGGATTAAGGATAATCAAAAGCAAGATGCTATAAATGTCAAGAAGGGTTATCCTATTCACTGGGGGCCTGAGCCTAATATCCAAACAAGAGACTATCGTAAGCTTCCAGAACCTTTTGGTCATGGATCATCTACTCTCTTTAAATGGATTAAGACGAATCAAGAGCGAGATGCTAAAAACAAATGAAGCTATACGAGATACCAACCCATAAAGATAGCCCAAAGGTTGTCAATGCTGTAGTAGAGATTCCTAAGTACAGTAGTCAGAAGTATGAATACATTCCAGAATGGGATCAGTTCATCTTGGATAGAAGCTTAATGAGTGCTATGGTGTATCCAGCTAACTATGGATTCATCTCAAGTACATTAGCTGATGATGGTGATGCACTTGACATCTTAGTGCTTGCTGGTGAGCCAATTGACAAAGGTACTATTGTAGCTACTCGAGTGCTTGGTGCATTGCATATGGTTGATGGTGGTGAGACTGACTACAAGCTTATTGGAGTACCAGTTACATCATATAAGAAGCAACATATACAAACATTCGAAGATGTTGACCCTCTATTGCTCGATATCATTGAGAACTTCTTTAAGCATTACAAAGAGCTTGAAGCTAAAGAAGTTGTTCTGCATGGTTGGATTAACCAAGAAGAGACATTTAAGATTGTTGAACAGTCAGTAACTGATAATAAAACTGAATCTACTGCTTGTGCACATCCTCACTGGACAGCAGGAGGCTGGAACAAATATGGAACTCCGATATAATAAGAGTATGAAGAAAAGATGGATAGCGATGTTTTCTCAAACTGGTAGCGAGATTGCTGCCTTGGCAAAGCATCTTGGAAAATGGCCTGATGTTATTGTAACTAATAACGCAGATCAGGATAAGTGGTGTAAAGAGCTTCAACTTCTTGAGCTACGTCAGAAAGGTAAGAGTTATGGACCTAAGACTCGTATTCAGGTTGTAAGCTCTATTCAAGCTAAGACTGCTAACTTCCTACATTGTATTGAAGGTAGTAAGAATGCTCTTGTTACTCTTCACGGATGGCTTCGAATCATTCCTAAAGAGATCTGTGAGCAATATGAGATTGTAAATGGTCATCCTGGATTGATTAATACATTTCCTGAGCTTAAAGGTAAGGATCCTCAAGTTAAAGCCTATGAACTGAACCATACTACTATTGGTTCTGTAGTTCATAGGGTAACAGCTGAGGTAGATGGTGGTGAGATTCTCGAATGGTCTGCAACCTTTCTAGAAGAGGATGCAATGCTCGAGAATACGTTTGCGAGGCTAAAGCATACATCCTTTAGTGCATGGTGTAAATTTTTTAAAAAACAATGAGTGAACATTATAGATTAGTATATATGCTTGCTAAGAAGCTTGATGGTGGTGCATTTAGACCACTAACAGAGCATGGTGAGTTTGTTAATAGAGCAGCAGCTAAGGAGTATGTTAAAGGTAAACATTTTGAAGAAGGAGATGTTTATCTTGTGCGTAAAGAGGTTTCTATCTTTTATGATAGGAAGTTAGTTGATAAGGAAGATAGTTAAGCTACAATATAGTATGATCGTTTCGTTTACGGGTGCTCAGTCTACTGGTAAGACTACTTTACTTAATCATTTAGTAGATAAGAATCCTTATGTTACTTTTGTTGAAGAAGTAACTAGGCGTGTTAAGAGGTTGTATGATGTACCTATTAACGAAGATGGTGGTGATGTGACTCAGTTCTTGATTATGGCTGATCATTTGCAGAACTTGTTTAGTAAAGATAAGGAAGATATTACTGTCTTTGATAGGTGTGCTGTCGATGGTGTAGTATATACTCGATGGTTGCAATTGCAGGGTATGGTTAGTGATGATGTGTATAGAGCTTGTTGTAAGGTATATGATCTTGTTATAGATCAATATGATGTGATCTTCTATACTGATCCTGCTGATGTTGAGTTAGAGGATGATGGTGAGAGATCTATCGATGTAAATTTTAGAAATGATATCATTAAGTTGTTTAATGATAAGCTCAAAGGGTTGGATAATGTTGTTGTGTTGTCTGGTACTGTTGAGGAAAGATTGAATACTGTTAAGAAAACAGTTGAAGATCTAGGTAAAGATATTATAATATAAATGAATTATGGCGTTACAAGAATTAGATAACAGTAATATTGCAGTACACTTAGGAGCTATTTCTAAGTATAAGTCGACTTATGATCCAAGCTTGCTTGTTCGTGAGCCTCGTCAGAGTAACCGAACTCACTTAGGTCTTCAAGATGATGATCTTCCTTTCGAGGGTGGTGATACTTGGAATGCTTATGAGGTATCTGGATTGACTGATCATGGTCTTCCAGTTGCTGGAGTAGGTAAGATCTACTATCCATGTGATGGTAAGTATATTGTTGAGTCAAAGTCCATTAAGTTGTACTTCAACTCTTTTAATATGACTAAGCTAGGTGATACTTCAGCTGATGTACGTAAAGAGATTGCTCGACGTGCTTCTGTTGACCTTAGTAAGTTGCTTGAAGTTAATGTTGAGGTTAAGGTATTCTCTAATAGGGAAGTACTTAATGCTGAAGTTACTCCTCGTCAAGACTATGGTCATCTCGACTATGAGTTCCAGACTCTAGAGGAAGTATATCCTGTAGAGGGTATTGAGTTCTCAGTATATCAAGAGACTCCAGAGCTACTTAAGGTTATCGATAACCCTGTTAGTGGTACTACTAAGTATCATAGTGCATTACTTAAGAGTAACTGCCGAGTAACTTCACAACCTGATTGGGGTGATGTATACATTGAGTATAAAGGTAAGAAGGGTGTTGATCCTATCTCCTTGCTTCAATATATTGTATCATTCCGAGATGAGTGTCACTTCCATGAAGAGATTTGTGAAGCTATTACTAAGCGTCTTATCGATGTACTTGAACCTGAAGAGCTTGTAGTACGTTGCTTGTATGCTCGCCGCGGTGGTATTGATATTAATCCTGAGCGTCGACTTAAGCATACTAATAAGCATTACTCTCTTAGTGATGTATCTGTACCTTATATTAAGACTCCTAAGCAATAACTCTATGAAAACGAAACTAACTAAACTAATTGTATTGTCAGCAGTAGCTCTATTTGCTACCTCATGTGCTAAGCTACCTAATATTTCTCTACCTGATTGTGGTGAGTGGAAGGTGCCTAAGGTAACTGATTGGAATGATGATATCAATGATGTCAATGAGCGTGACATTGCTCCTGCTAAGTAATATCCGTAACCCAAAATAAACGAAAGAGTCCATACAATAGTATGGACTTTTTTGTGCTCCTTGATTAAATAACTCTATATGATAACACTGTTTAGCGAAGAGGTAGAAATAACCTCAACTAATTCAGATCGTAATACCATATTTGTTGAATCCTATGAAGAGGTTTTCTTCGGTGTTTACGAGTTTGAAATAAACGGAACTGTAGTTATTGCAGAGAAGGTTGGTACTTACCAACTCGACCCTGTAGTATCTATACCTGTAGTTGAGGCCGATGGTAGTAAGACGTACGTAGAGTTCGTTCTTAATAGAGGACCTTTCGAGGTTCAAATAGGTGGTGCAGAAACAGTGTTGACTGAATCTACTAGCGTTACTGAAGCACAGCAAGCTCATCAATTTGATCAAGAGAATGCTATTAAAGAGATTAAGACAGATATTGATGCTACATTAGCTGAGCTTCGTCTTGAGACTAATCAAGCTGTAAATGAAGTTGATCGACTTAGAGATGAGATCTTCATTGAGTTTACCTCTAATAGTGATAACTACAGAGCAAGAGAGTCAGATAAGCTTAGAGCATTTGTTACAGAGAAGTTAGCTGATGTTGCTGCTGATAATAAGGTTGTTGCTGAAGAACTTGAGTCTAAGTTAGCTACTACATTAGACTCTGAGTTTAAAGGATTTGTTAATAAAGTTCGTGATGCACAACAAGAACTTAAGAAGCGTGCATTAGAGAATAGAAAGATTGTAGCTTCTGTTAATGCACTTGAAAGAGGTCAGATTGAGCTTAACAACGAGCTTGCTACTAACAAAGAAGAGATTTTAGAAGCTACTGAGACTTCACAACGTAACGTTAATAAAGCTCTTAGTCGTTTAGGTACAGTTAAGAAAGAGCTTACCGATACAAAGAACGAGTTTGATATCCTCAAAGAAGCTTGGGCTAATGAGGTTAACATGGAAGAGGTTAAGGCTATTCGTGAGTCTGCCGAAGAGCATGTTAAAGCTTACTTCAGTAATAAGATTGAGCAAGTCAAAGAGGAAGAGATAGATAAGCTTAAGAAAGAAGAGATCTTCGAAGCTCTTAACGAAAGTAAAGAGTCTATACTAGAGGATATTAAAGCTTCTGGAATGCTTAAGCGTGAGGTTCGTAAGCTTACTAAAGAAGTTGCTGCTAAGGTTAATGTAGATACAGTAACAGAGAACGAAGTCAGAAAAATTGCTGGTGAGATTATTGCTCTTACCGTTCATGATGATAAAGAGTCTCGCATTACACAGAAGGATGTTCATGCAATTGTTAACGAATCAGTAAAAGCAGTTGTTACCAATCAGCCTATTGTTGAGCAGACAGCAGTTCTTGATGCTACTACTAAGAAGCAGATTACAGAGAATCTTAAGATAGAGCTTGATGGTCGTTTCAAAAATGAGATGTCTTCAATCAAGCGTATGATTGAACTCGCTGGAGGTGGCGGTGGTATTGGTGATGCACCTAATGATGGACAAACTTATTCCCGAGAAAATGGTAAATGGGTCATCGCCAGCGGAGGTGGTGGTGGAGCAGTTAATAAGATTATTGCTGGTGACAATGTAACAGTATCTCCTGTAGGTGGTACTGGTAACGTCACAGTCAATGCTGTTAATACAGGTTCCGATGTTAGTACATTATCATCCAGCTGGGAAGGTACATATACAACCGTTCAAGCCAATAGTGCCTCATGGGCAGCAGATGGTGGTTCAGATGTTAGTACACTTTCAGCTAATTGGCAGAATACTTACACAACGGTAGATGCTAACTCAGCTAATTGGGATACAGCTTATACAGCAATTGCTGCTAAAGAAGGTACTTGGGATACAGCAGCTTCTACAGTAACAGCTAAAGAAGGTACATGGGATGGTGCTTATACTACAGTTCAAGCCAATTCCGCTAACTGGAATGAAGTTGGATCTGATGTTAGTACAATCTCAGGTAACTGGGAAGGTACATACGATACGGTTTCCGACTTAAGTGCTAATTGGTCAGGAGCTTATTCAACAGTTCAAAGTAATAGTGCATCTTGGACCGGTGGCGGTGGAGGTGGTGTTACAGAGATCATTGCTGGTACTAACATTACTATTGACCAAGGCACAGGCCAAGTTACTATTAATGCTACTGCAGATGGTATTGGTTCTGATGTTAGTACAATTTCTGCTAACTGGCAAAACACATGGACAACAGTAGATGCTAATAGTGCTAATTGGGAGACTGCTTACACTACAGTAAATGCTAAAGAAGCAACTTGGGATGATACAACCTCAACGGTTGCAACCTTCTCTGCTTCTTGGGCTGATATGACAAATGCTGAGATCCAAGCTGCTGTTGCATCAAGTGATCTTGACATGGATGGTAATAGAGTGTTGTTTAGCAACGTCTATACTAACCTTGTAGATCTACCAAGTGCTACTGACAACCATGGTATGTTCGCACACGTTCATGCTACTGGTAAAGCTTACTTTGCACATAGTGGTAGCTGGGTTGAGCTTGCTAACTTCTCCGATATCGGTAGTGGTGGTTCGGATGTTAGTGCTTTAACTGCTAATTGGGAAAGTACTTATAATACTACAAAAGATCTAAGTGCATCTTGGAGTAGTGCTTACGATCAAGTAAGTGCACTATCCGCTCAATGGGGTGGAGGTACTTATGACTCTAACCTCGCAAGTAATATTGCAATGACAGAAGATGTTGGTGGTCTTGATACTGGTACTACAGTAGCTTCACTTACTGGATCTACATTCAGTCAATTGTTTGACTCATTACTATTCCCAACTGTTAACCCAGTTGTTGGATCTAATAACAGTACCGGTCTTTCAGACAATGTTACTAACCTTCAGACAATTGGAGCTACTATTAACATTACACTTAATACTACAGCCGGTCTTGGTACACTTCGTTTGAATGGAGTTACTCAAGGTGATTACGCTGGTAGTGTTACAAGCGCTGCAATTAGTGGTCCTAATAGTACATCTTATAACCCATCAGTTGGTCCAGGAGGAACAGACATTGATAACCAAGTTGTAACAGGACATGTTGTCTCAGAAGGTACTAACCAATGGTCAATGGTAACTACATTTGGTGAAGGTCCAATGCCTCTTGATTCAGCTGGTAATGATTACCCAAGTATTAGATTTGCTGCTGGTGGTACAAGAAGTGCTTCTACATCCTTTGAAGGTGTTTATCCTATTAAGTTAGGTGCTTCTACAGGAAGTGCTAACTTTGATGATAGAGCTCTTACATCACATAACTCAAATAATATTGAAGCTTCTCAAGACTATACAGAGACAGCCTCACTTAGACATCGTATTGCTATACCAAACGATATGATTGATGCACAGACAGTTGGCTTCCAGCAATGGAACACGGTATCAAGCTCTTACAGTGATATTGCTGCAAGTAGCTTTACATCTTCTTCTACTACATTTACAGTTGAAGGTAATACAGTCAACTATACACTATATACCAAGACAGGGCCGCCAGGAGGTGGCGATTCGTCAGGTCAACCAATCTACAGAATAACATTTAGCTAAACTAAGATCATGTCAAGAACAATTGGAACATTTGAATTTCCTGCTAACTTCGAAGTTAAGAAGCAGGCCCCGCTTGATGCGAGACTTACAACGCCTTTGTTGTCAGAGCTTACTGATAGCTCGCTTCCATTTCCTTATAAGGGAATGGTGGTCGCTGTAACAGATGATACTTCATCATCTAATAACGGTCTATACCAACTAGTCGGTACTGATGATACAGACATCAATAACTGGGAGTTAGTTGGTAGTGGTGGTGGTAGCTCTCTATCAGGAATTGATGGAGCTGGTACTACTGGTAACCATACACTATTCACAGGTATATCTACTGTTGGTGATAGTGTTATGACCGAAACAGGCGGTATTGTATCCGTCAATGCACCACTTAATAGTGTCTTTAGTCTAACATTGAGCTCCACACTTGGTGAAGTAGCTCTTAGTGCTGGACATAGTGCTACTGATGAAGATGTATTATTTATTAATACAGGCTTTGATGCTAGAGGAGACTCTACTGTATATGGTAACTTATCCGTTATTGGTGACTTTACTTATATTGACTCTACTGTTAGCGTTACATCTGCTCTATCTGTTATCAATACTGGTATTGGACCCGCAATGTATGTTGAACAAGCTGGTACAGATGAGACCATTGCACAGTTCAAAGATACAGAAGGTGGTCTTATTACCTTTACGGACGGTGCTAATATTAACATGGATGGAGCTATTCAATCCAACTCAGTTAATACAGCTACTGTAAGTGCTACTGGTCGTGTTGATGGTTCAAACATCTCTACTATTGAGAATAAGGTAGAAGGTCTTTACAGCTATCTTATCAATAACTTTGATACTAATCAGATTACAACTGCTACATCTCTTACAGACTTTGTTGATAACTTTCCAAAGACTGGTTTAGATCCAGGTGATGTTATTACTCTATCAGCTACTAATACAGCATACATTCTAGGTGATAATGATGGCTCTGCTAACTCAGATTGGTTGGAAGTAAATCTTAAGCCTAACTTCTTATTCTATAGAGGTAATATGTCTGACTATGCTACACTTGATTGTGTTGCTCTATCAGCTGCCAAGAGTTCAAAGTATATTATTCAAGTTGAAGATACATCAGATGGTGCTATATTCTATGGTGAGATTAACGTTGTATCAGATGGTACGATTGCAGTTGCTACAGAATATGCTCTTAACCATACTACAGTATTCCCATTCGTTGAGTTTGGTGCTGAAGTGATTAGTGGTAGAGTTTGTCTATCAGCTGTTGCTCTCGAGAGTAAGACCATGACCAACTTTGTATTTAAAGGTAACCGAAGCAACTTATTCGGTTAAGTTGGGTATTAAGGCCTACGAAGCCATACCATTAGACTAAATAATGGTATGGCACTTAATACTGACTTCAGAGTAAAGGATAGTCTTTACGTTGGAAATAGTGCGTGTTTTGTCTCTCAGACAGATACGCCTAAAATTCTTTCTGCTGGCGAAGACCTTCTCAACGTCTTCATTCAACAAGGAGAAATTGCAACGTCTTGCGACTTGACAAGCGGTACTGGAATTGCAACGTTCTGTTTTAACGGAGCGGCTGACAAGACCGTATCAATCGATTCAACATGTAATAGTAATTGGAACAGTGCTTATGACTGGTGCCAAGCTAATTCATCAACCGTTCTATCAGCTGCAACTTATGTTGCTGATAATGGTTCAGCACTTATTGATACCGTAGCAGAAGGTAATGCGCAAGGTAAAATTGCTGTTACTAATATTGCTAATAGCGTAACACAAGTTGATGTAGCTGGTCTACAGTCTAACGACTCTCCACAATTTGCTGGAGCATGCTACACTGGAGCTATTACAACATCGAGTACTGTAGACGGTCGTGATATATCTGTTGATGGTACTACTCTTGATGCTCTAGTTGCACTTTCGGGTGACGGTGGTTTATCTTTCTCTTCACCTTCGCAAGGTACACTTCGTGTTACTGAAGCTGATGGCGATGTAACTAATATTGATCTTGGTGTACAAACAGCTGATAGTGTTCAGTTCGTAGGTGCTTGCTTCACAGGTAGTATTGGTGTTGATGGTACGGTTGATACCCGTGACATAGCTGCAGATGGTACTACACTTGATACTTTAAGAGGTCTTTCAGCTACTAACGTTACTACAGGATCAGCTCCATCACAGGGTACAATCCGCCTTACAACAGGTGATGGTACTAACATTGATATTGACTCAGGTCTTGAGACTGGGGATAGCCCACAGTTTGTAGGTGCTTGCTTCACAAGTAATATTAGCGTTGATGGTACAGTCGATGGTCGTGACATTGCTGCAGATGCTGCTAAGCTTGCTACAATCCAAGGCTTATCTGCTGCTAATTTAACTGCAGTTGTTTGCACCGCACAAGGTACACTTCAATCTCAAAACGCAGCAGGTACTTGTACTGCAATTGATACAGGTCTTCAAGCTGCTGATAGTCCATCATTTGCTGGACTTAATCTTACAAGTGTTACAGCTGGTACAGACAACTCAGTACTTGTTCTTAATGGTACTTCAGTTGCTACTGATGAGATTGACCCACGCGTATGGAATAACTCACTTGTTGGTGGATCTGGTACATGTGATAGCATACCAATCTTTACTGGAGGATGCACATTAGGTGATTCCTGCATTACACAAGATGCTAATGGTATTTACATTACTGGTGGCTTAAGTGCTGGTGGTTTAGGTCTTAGTGGTGATGGTTCACACCTTACTAATATTACTGCTGATCAAACAGTTTTCCCAACTACACCAAAAACAGATCTTGTTGCTGGTGATAAGTTCTTCATTAATGATGGAATTGATAAGCACGTTACTTACTGCGCTTTACTTACAGATCTTGCTGGAACAAATGCTGGTATTGAAGTTGACTCTTCTGACAGTATTGCTCTTAAGAATTACTCAAACATTACCACCTGTAACGTTCCAAAGTGGGATGCTACAAACGGTATGTTCTCCGACTCACTTATTACTGAGACATCTCTTGGTAACATTACTATTGCCGGTGGAACTACTATTACTGGTAACTTATCGGTTCAAGGTGATCTTACATGTATCGATACTACAGTATCCGTTACGTCTGCATTGTCAGTAGTTAATGCTGGTACAGGTCCAGCTCTATATGCTGAACAAGCAGGAGCCGCTCAGCCAATTGCAATCTTTAAAGATACTGAGAACCTTCAGACAGTTATTGGTGATACCGGTAATGTTGGTATTGGTTTTGCTTCAGGATCATTTGCACCAGCTGAGAAACTTACCGTTAATGGTAATCTCTCTGCTAATGGTAATGCTCAAATCGATGGTACGTTTAAAGCATGTGATACAGCAACCTTTACAGCAGGAGTTAACTTCTGCGGTGTAACAGCTGGTACAGACAACTCAGTTATAGTTCTTCAAAGTAATGGTTCACTTGCTACCGATGAGATTGACTCTAAGGTATGGGAAGACAAACTTGTTGATTCAAGTAGTGCTTCTACTTGTTCTAATCAGTTGCCTAAGTTCTCTAATTCAACAGGAACGATTGGTAATTCGAACATTGCTGATACAGGATCGGTTGTTACTATTGATAGTGATACAACAATCGACTCTGGTCATAAGTTAACTACTAAAGCATCTGCCACAGTTTACTCTGAAGAGGCCAGCTTTACAGATACAGTTGACTCGTCACCAGTTACAGTTACAACCTTCGCTAAGTCAGGTCTTAAGTCAGTTAAGTACCACATTACTTTGGTTAAGGGAGTTAACATTACAACATTCGAAGTCAATGCCGTTCACAACGGTACAGATGAGTGCGGTACGGTATACGGTATTGTAGATGCTCAAACAGCTTCACAGCTCGATGATATTACAGTATCAAGTACAGGTACAACATTAGATCTTAATATTACAGCTGCTTCCGATGGCACAACGGCCATCATCCAAGGAACAGCCTTATATAGTTAATAAACATAAATAGTCAAAAAAAGTGCGAGAGCCTGGTGGAAACACCAGGCTTTCCTATTAAATAAGTGTATATAACTTTTAACGGGGACAGTGAACCTTAATTATTATGTCAAATCTAAGCGAAAATTTTAAAGTAAGAAATGGGCTGACCGTCACATCGACGATTTCAGCAGGTAGTTGCATCGAAGGTGATTCCTTTAAGAAGCATGACGGTACATCAAACCAATTCCTCAAAGCAGATGGTAGTGTTGATTCTTGTGGATATACAACATGTACTGGTACTACAACGCATAATAATACTCAAACGTTTACTAACAAGTCTGGTAGTAACTCACAATGGACTAACGATGCAGGATATACAACATGTGCAGGTGATGTAACCGGTATTGATGCTGGTACAGCTATAACAGTTACTGATGGTAATACAGCTACACCTCAAGTAGCAGTTACTTCATCTTGTAATACAGCTTGGAATAACAAAACAACTTGTACTGGTACAGTAACCGGTATTACAGCTGGTGCTTTACTATCAGGAAGCGCATCAGCAACTTGTCCTTCTATTGGTATTGATTCAGGTGCATTAGACTATCTTAACCAAAGTGCTTGTGCTGGTATTGATTGCACAGGTACAACAACAGCCTCTAATACACAAACGTTTACTAACAAGTGTGGTTCTAACAACCAATGGGTTAACGATGCAGGGTATACTACATGTACTGGTGATGTAGAAGGTATTGATGCTGGTACAGCTATTACGATTTCCGATGGTGCTACTTCTACTCCAAGTGTTGGTGTTACTTCTTCTTGTAATACAGCTTGGAATAACAAAACAACTTGTACTGGTACTGTTACTTGTGTATCTACTGGCCCATACTTAACAGGTGGTGCTCAGACATCAGGAGAGATTGGTATTGATAGTGCATGTGCTGCTAAGTGGGATACAGCTGCTGCAGGAGATATTAGCGCAGTTGTAGCAGGAACAAATTTAACAGGTGGTGGTACGAGCGGTAGTGTTACATTAAACATGGCTACAGGTGGTATTGGTGCTGGAGAATATGGTGATGATGCTACCGGTTGTAAGATTGATACTATTACAGTTGATGCTTATGGTAGAGTTACAGCAGTTGCTTGTGGTACTACTGGAGACATTCAAGGTGTTACAGCTGGTACATTACTCTCTGGTGGTGCTACAAGTGGTACTGCTACATTGGGTATTGACTCAGGAGCTTTAGACTACCTTAACCAAAGTGCTTGTCCAGGTCTTTGCTGTCAAGGTACTACAACGCCTTCTAATACACAAACCTTTACTAACAAGTCCGGTAACATTAGTCAGTGGAGTAATGATAGTGGATATCTTACAGAAGCATGTAGTGGTACAGTAACAAGTGTTACAAGAGGAAATGGTATAGATGGTACCGGTAGTATTACAACTACAGGAACTATAGCAGTTGGTGCTGGTACAGGTATAACAGTTGGTACTAACGATGTATCTCTCGCAGCTGCTTGTAGAAATGCTCTTGCAAGTGCTTATACTACTACATCTAACCTTTCAGGTTGTGCTGGTCTTGATTGCACCGGAACAACAACACATAACAATACACAGACTTTTACTAATAAAGGTGGTTCTAACAATCAATGGACTAATGATGCTGGTTATACTACTTGCACTGGTACATTGGTTCCAGCTGACATTAGTGGATTGACATGTTGCTTAGGTACAACTACACCATCCAATACTCAAACATTTACTAACAAATCAGGTAGTAACTCACAATGGACTAACGATGAAGGTTATACATGTAACGTAGGTGATATAACCGGTGTTACAGCTGGTGCTGGTCTTAGTGGTGGTGGTACAAGTGGTACTCCTACAATTGCTGTTGATGGTGTATTAGTAGCAACACTTAACCAAAGTGCTTGTGCTGGTATTAATTGCACAGGAACAACTACCGCAAGTAACTCTCAGACATTTACTAACAAGAGCGGTAGTAATAGCCAATGGACAAACGATGCAGGTTATACTTGTAATACTGGTACTACTACAGCTTCTAATACACAAACCTTTACTAACAAGTCCGGTAACATTAGTCAGTGGACAAACAATAGTAACTATACAACTTGTACAGGTACATTGGTTCCAGCTGACATATCAGGCCTTACTTGTTGCTTAGGTACAACTACACCTTCTAATACACAGACATTTACAAATAAGTCTGGTAGTAATAATCAGTGGACAAATGATAGAGGTTATACGACTTGCACCGGAACATTAGTTGCAAGTGACATTAGTGGTCTTACTTGCTGTACCGGTACAGTAACTGGTATTACAGCAGGTAACGCTGGTATAGATGTTGGTACTGGAACAACTCCTTCCGTAAGCCTTGACTTAAGTGAGCTTGCTGATGGTACTGGAGCTATTGTTACAGGTACAGATGAGATAATTTATCTTGATGCTGGTACACAAAAGCGCAAGCGCTTCTCTGAGATCTTCGGTAACAATGCGTACAATAGTACTACGATTGCTACTAACAACAACCAGTTAACTAACGGAGCTGGATATACGACTTGCACCGGAACATTAGTTGCAAGTGACATTAGTGGTCTTACTTGCTGTACTGGAACAACTACACCATCCAATACTCAAACCTTTACTAACAAATCAGGTAGTAACTCTCAGTGGACTAACGATGCAGGTTATACTACTTGTACTGGAGACATTACTAATGTATCTGCTGGTACATTGCTTGATGGTGGTGGAAGTTCAGGTAGTGTTACTCTTAACGTTGACTTGAGTGAGTTAGCTGATGGTACAGCTGCTATTGTTCCTTCAACAGATGAGATAGTTTATCTTGACGGTGGTTCACAAAAGCGTAAGTTGTTCTCCGAAATCTTTGGTTGTAATGCTTATAACTCTACAGGATTTACAACATGTATAGGTACTGTAGTTGCTGGAGACATTTCAGGCTTTACATCTTGTACTGGTACCACAACACCAAGTAATGTACAAACCTTTACTAATAAGAGTGGTAATATATCACAATGGACTAACAATAGTGGTTATACAACATGTACTGGAACGGTAGTTGCTGGTGATATATCAGGCTTTACATCATGTACGGGTACAACTACACCTTCTAATACACAAACATTTACTAATAAGTCAGGTAGTATAAGCCAATGGACTAACAACAGCGGTTATACAACATGTACTGGTACATTAGTTGCTTCAGACATCTCAGGACTAACTTGTTGTACTGGTACAGTTACATCAGTAGGTATTAGTCCAGGTACTGGCTTAGATGCTGGTGGTGCAATAACAGGTAGTGGTACAATTGCAGTTAGCTTAGATTTATCAGAGCTTACTGATATGACTGGTGGTATTGATACTGCTGTTGATGAAATCATTCTTCTTGATAATGGTGCAGAAAGACGTAAGCGTTTTGCTGAGATCTTTGGATCTAATGCTTATAATAGTACTACGATTGCTACTAACAACAACCAGTTAACTAACGGAGCAGGTTATACAACATGTACCGGTGACATTACAGGTGTTAGTGTTGGTACTGGACTCGCTGGTGGTGGTACAAGCGGTAGTGTTACTCTTTGCATTAACTCTACATGTAACTCTACTTGGAATGGTAAGACAACATGTACAGGTACTACTACTCCAAGTAACACGCAAACGTTTACTAATAAAAGTGGTAATATTTCACAGTGGACTAACAACAGTGGCTATACAACTTGCACCGGTGACATTACAGGTGTTACAGCTGGTGCTGGTTTATCTGGTGGAGCTACTTCAGGTACAGCTACAGTTGCTTTAGATGGGGCAATGGTTGCAACACTCAATCAAAGTGGTTGCTCAGGTCTTAATTGTGTAGGTGACATTACTAATGTAGGTGTTAGTACAGGACTTGCCGGTGGTGGTTCAAGTGGTAGTGTTACTTTATGCATCGATTCAACTTGTAACTCTACATGGAATGGTAAGACAACATGCACAGGTACTACTACACCTTCTAATACACAAACCTTTACTAACAAGAGTGGTAACATAAGCCAGTGGACAAATGATAGTGGTTATACTACTTGTACCGGTGATATCACCGGTGTTACAGCTGGTACTCTTTTAGATGGTGGTGGTTCGAGTGGTAGTGTTACTCTTAATGTAGATCTATCCGAACTTACAGATGGCACAGCTGCTATTGTTCCTACAAGTGATGAAGTAGTTTATCTTGATGGTGGTTCACAAAAGCGTAAGTTGTTCTCCGAGATCTTTGGTTGTAACGCTTATAGTAATACAGCCTTTACAACATGTACTGGAGATATAACATCAGTAACAGCAGGTAATGGTCTTACAGGAGGTGCTTCTTCTGGAGGTGCTACTCTCAACGTAGGAGCTGGTACAGCTATAACAGTAGCAGCAGATACAGTTGGTGTTACGACAGCTTGTAATACAGCTTGGAATGCTAAGACAACTTGTACAGGAACAGTTACATCAATTGCAACTGGTACTGGATTAGATGGTACATTTACTACATCAGGTACAATTACATTAGACTTATCAGAGCTAACTGATATGACTGGTGGTATTGATACTGCTGTTGATGAAATCATTCTTCTTGATAATGGTGCAGAAAGACGTAAACGCTTTGCTGAAATCTTTGGATCTAATGCTTATAATAGTACTACAATTCCTACTAACAATAACCAGTTAACTAATGGTAATGGTTATACTACTTGTACAGGAACGGTAGTTGCTTCAGACATTAGTAGCTTTACATCTTGTACAGGAACAGTAACAAGTGTTAATGGTGATGGATCTACCATTACTGTAACTAATGGTACAACAGATGCTTGTGTAGGTGTTCATGCTGATTGTGATACAGCTTGGAATGCCAAGACAACTTGCACAGGAACAACTACTCCTTCTAATTCACAGACCTTTACTAATAAGTCAGGTAACATTTCACAATGGACTAATGATGCTAACTATACAGCTAATGCAACTACTTGTACTGGTAACCTTTGCGGTGCTACATCACAATGCATCTTTGATACAGCTGAGAACTTCTGTATAGGACCTAATGCTGGTGAAGACCTTACATCAGGTGGTAATAATACTATGATAGGTCAATGCGCTGGTCGTTGTATCACATCTGGTTCACATAACATTTCAATCGGCTCTAGAGCAGGTGAGAAAAATTGCACCAAGAATTACAATGTATCGCTTGGTTATCAGGCTGGTTTTTGTGGTTCCGGTTGTGGTAACACAGCTATTGGTCAACAAGCATTGCAAAATTCAATAGCTTCTAATTCTGTTGCTATCGGTAAGTGTACACTATATAGTGCTACTGGTAATAGTAACGTTGCTATCGGTTCACAAGCTTTCCAGAATATGTCATCTGGTATTAACAACTTCGGACTTGGTGGTGTTGCTGGATTCGCGATGAGTACGGGTAGTAACAACGTATTTATTGGTGAGTGTGCTGGTCGTTATAATACTAGTGGTAGTAACAACATTATGCTAGGTCGTCGTTCTGGTAGATGTTATACTGGTGGTAATAAGACATCCGGTACAGGTAATGTATACCTCGGTCAAGATACCAAAGGAGGAACAAGCACATCAAGTTGTGAGATTGTTATTGGTGATGGTGCTTGTGGTTGTGGTACTAATACAGCAATGATTGGTAATAGTAACTTATCAGTTGTCTGCTCTAATGGTTCTTTCTCTACAGTTTCTGATAGAAGAGATAAGACATGCATTTGTGACCTTGAGTTTGGTTTAGACTTTATTGGAAATCTTAAGCCTAAGACGTTCAACATGATTACAGATAGAAATGATCCGGAAGGTTCTATTAGCTGTAAGCGACATGGTTTTATTGCTCAGGATGTTCTTGCTCTTGAAGGTAGTGATCCAGTTATTATTAGAGATGACAATCCTGATAGACTTGGTTATACTGGAGAGCATATTATACCTATTCTCGTTAAAGGTATGCAAGAGCAACAGGCTGTTATTGATAATTTAACAGCTAGACTAGAGGCTCTAGAAGGGTAAAAACCACACTATAAATATACATGTAGAATAGGTAAAATAGGCTTAGACAGGGTCTGAGCAACAAGAAACGGTAGGTTTGCACCTACCGTTCTTTTTTTGATTTGCTATAGATTAACTATTAAACATAACCCAAGTTTTGCTTACGACCACGCTCAGGTGTCCATGGACCTTGCTTAGGATCAACCATTACAATTAATGCTTCCGAGTCAAGATCATCTTTATAATCATCACCTGTTGAACCAGTAACTGTTACACGAACTGCGTGACCATCTGACTTACGTACAATAACGCAATCAAGTGTACCAGAACCATAAGTAGCTTTAGCCCTTACAGAGAGTTGAGTAATACCTATTTTAGCGAGATCTGTTGAAGAGACGTCTGATGTATGGTTAGCATTTGCACCAGTAAAGGTAGGCCAGTTATTCCAGACTATGTAGTAGTCATCATTGAGAGTAGCATCAGCAGCTGTACCAATACCGTAACCAGAACCAGTTACGTAATGTGACTCTAATCTCTTAAGCCCTTGTCCTCTATCAGCACCAGACTTACCATCCGCAAGTTTAATGTTTGTAAATTTAAGCATATAAGTATTTAATCAACCAAGTATAATTTATACAAAAAGAACGGGTCCATTTCTGGACCCGCTCTGGTTAATAGTGTAATACTAATAGATCTTAGAAGTATACAGCACTTGATCCTGGAGTGAACTCCTGGCCAAGATTCTGTACAATAATGACGTGATAGTAAAGGTTAGCACCAAAGATATTGTCAACAACACCGTAACGGGTAAGAAGTCCTACGCGTGGTGCGAAGTCGTTCGGTCCGATTGTGCGCTGAACCATAACTGGGATGTATGGGCAGTAGATGATACCTGTGTCGTAGAACTCAGGTCCTTTGTATCCGAGGAGTGCATACTCAATACCATCGGTGGTTCCACCGGTGTAAGCTCCACTCTGTCCGAAGTTACCATTCTGGACTTCAGTACGGGTGTCGCGGTATACATTGAAACGTCCACCAAGTGAACCGACTTTAGCGATTCCAACAGGCTGGGTGTTGATGTCTCCTGCAACAGGTACCCACTGGAATTCAGGGAGCATCTCGAGGATAGCACAAACACGTGGAGTAGCAACGATGAAGTTAGCAGCTCCGCGACGGTTACGAACAGCAATGCGGTTCGCCTCAACGATCAAGCGCTGATAGAAGTCACGGTTACGCTCAACGAGCCAACGTCCGTCAGCAGAAGCAGGGCTCCATACTGAGAAACCAGGTCCGAATCCAGCACCAAGTGCGGACTGAATCATGCGCATAAGCATCTCACGGTCGATCTCAGCTTGGATCTCGTACGACATAGCGTTCGTGATCTCAGCGTCAACGTCGATTCCGTTCATGTTCTTAAGGTCCTGCTCAAGCTCAACGCTCCAACGAGCACCAAGACGGCGAGTACCAGCTTCAACAGCGGTCTTTTCGAACTTAACTTCAACCTGTGGAATGTTACCGGTGATTTCGAAAGCAGAAAGGATGTTAGCAACACCTTTGTCCTGATCACGGAATTCCCAATATCCAGCAGCACCTACGAGGTCATCTGAAGAAGCACCAGTGAAACGGGTGTCAAGCAACTGATATCCAAGTTCTCCAGAAGGAGATCCATCAACGGTACCGTCAAATCCAAGCTTAGGGTTAGGTCCAGATCCAGCGCCACCTGCAGGAGGAGCACCAAGTCCATCAACACCATTACCAAGTTCTTCAGACTGGTAAGCATAACGCAAAGCGAATGCAAGACCAACTGGTCCACTCATTGGCTGAACACCAACGATGTCGTTAGTGATGAGCTCAGGGAATGTACGACGAATCATTGGGATCAACACCTTAGGAAGGCGTTGGTCTCCAGTAGCATAGCTGTCACTGGAAGTCGAAGCGTTAGGGGCGAAATTACCTCCAGCATTGGGTCCAAGTGCGCCACCAGGGCCACTTACATTGCTTTCCTCGAGGCACCATTTCTCCTGGTTCTCCAGGAGTACCGCAGTATTAAGGCGGGTGTGAGCATCTTCGATAGCGGCGACGCTATCAGATGTGTAGTCGAGTACTGGAGCCCACTTTTCCAAGAGAGCATCAGCACGATCTTTATCAATAAATGATTGTGGTTTATTCATATTTTTTATTTTCTATTTTTTGTATTTCAACCTTCATGGGGCAAGCCCAAGTAACTCAGGTGACTAGCACCTCATTGTTTATGTTAAAGTAGAATTACTTCATCTTATCCAACCCACTTAAGTAAGGGTTTGACGGAGTAGATGGTTCAACTTTTTCCACAACAACTGGTTTAGGAGCTTTACTAACCTTCACAGTGCGTTGGTTAATGGCTTCCTCACGAATAACTTCCATTTGCTCTTTTTCCTTACGGTCAAATAAGCGGGCGGTGTATTCGAAATTCTCTTCGATAAACTTTGGAGTCTTATCGGATAAAACTTTCTTAAGATAAGCAGCTTTCTTATCAGTAAACTTAGCAGTACGAGACTCAAGGAAAGCAGCGCTCTTAGCGTCATTGTAGCTTTCAGTAAGGGTTACGTTATTTGCTTTAAGTTTAGCGATTTCAGCTTTAAGCTCATCAATCTCGGTCTTACCTTCAACAATAGCGGTCTTAACGCTCTCTGCCATAAGGGAAGAGTCAACGGAAAGTGTATTGCGAAGATTGTGAAGTACGTTAAGAGCTTCCTTATTACGGGTAGCTTCCATGATGGCTTCTGCTGGAATTGCGTCGTCAACATACTCTTCAATGTAATTGGAGATGGACTCAACTAGAGTCTCTTTAAATTCAACAGCACCTTCATTAAGCTCAGTCTCATACTTAGTAATGACTTGGGCTAGCTTCTTGGCATTGTTTGTATCAACAGCTTCAACAAGGCGCTCCATCTTTTGGGCATGGTCTTTGTCAATGCTTGCAACAAGGGTCTCAAGCTTCTCAGCATATAGGTCATCTTGTTGGGTAAGGGCGGCTTCAACGGAAAGCTCAAGCTTTTCTTTGAATGCATTCTCGATAGCTTCTACACTCTCATTGGTGAGAACCTCTTCGATGTCTTTTGGTAATTCTTCTTTGTTCATATTTTTAAAAGAGTGGTTTTTCTGCTGCCTGACGGATACGATCTGTCAACTTATCTTCAACAGCTGATTGTAAATATTTATTCGCACTAGCGTAGTTTTCGTCAGAAAGTGCATCAATAAACTTGACAATCTTAGCTTTTGTGGAGCTTTCCTTGGTAGGCTCTAATTTTTGTTCGTCGGACATACAGTTATTTAATTAGTTTTAGTTAGAAATCAAATCTTGTTAATGAATCCCATGATTCTTTCGAGAAGATACTTCTCAACTTCTTTCTTAGGAAGCTTACCAACAGCCTCTTCAAACTGCTCATATGCTTCTTCATACTTACCATCATCAGCAAGAACCCATTGTTTAGATTCAAGGATGCCATTAACGAAAGCTTTAGGGTAGGATGGGTCAGCAACACAATCTACTGCAACAAGCTTAAGGTTACGTACTACATTATGGTTAGAACCTTCTTCAAGACTACCAAGAGCACGTGAAGACATACCAACTTTAACACCATCATTGATTAATGCGCGAACAATTTGTCCACAAGGTGTAGTAAGTACTTTAGACTTACCATAGAAGACGTTTCCATCTTGAGTAAGTTCGGTTACCATGTGACAAGCTCTTTCGAGGTCAACATCAGCTGTAGTTGGGTGGTTGAGTTCTCCCATTGCACGACCAGGCTTAACAAAAGTCTCGTTATAAACGGCAACTTCACGTTCAAGCTCATCAAGAGGGTAAACACGCTTATTACGGTTTACATCGTCAGCCATCATATAAGGTCCCTTAATAAAAAGGTTAGATGGGCTGTTCTTGTTGGTCTGCTCTTCAATAACCTCAAATTGGTCATTTAGATCAGGATTCTCACAAACAAGGTTTAGTTTAAGTGACATACATATATTTATGCCCAGAGCCTATGTTATCTCTCTTTCTGTAAGGATTAAAAATTTATATCCTCTTCCTTCACAATATTTCTTAGCAGCTTCCCATTTACACTGATTTGTAACGTAAGCTTTCTGTTCGTATATAAGATTACTCTTCTTCTTATACTTGGTTGTAGGTGGTAGAGTTTGCTTATATGGTTTAATCTCTACACAATACTTAGTAACTTGATCACCTTCTCTTATAACGACATAGTTATCTATATGGTATCTATGTGTTCTACCAGTTAACTTATTGAAGTATGGTATCTTAATATTCTCTGAACCCCACTTTAACACATTAGCATTGTTATCACAGAAGCGAAAAAACTTTAACTCTAAGCCAGATCTATAAACAGCACGTTCGCCAATGAACTTGTCCAAGTTAGTTGGAACAAATATACCTTGACGATACTTACTATTCTTTTTCATTATCCAACAAAGAAGTCAATAGGATCATTATCACCGAATCCTGATGTAGCACCAGTCATAAGAGTCTCTTCAAGCTCTGCTTTCTTAGCAATACCTTCTTGAAGTATGTCATAGTTAAGAGCACCACCTCCAAGAAGCTGAACACTACCAAACTTACCACGAACTCTACCAACAGTAATCATAGAGAGTGCTAATGCATACTCATATACCCATTGCTCTTTAACAAGATCACGTAGAGGTCTTTCAATATAACATGCAAGTACACCATAGAAACGCTCATTACTACGAGGTTGTGGATACATTTTCATGTATTGGGTTCTATCATCAAATACAATATCCTTTCTCAAAGCAAGCATCTTCTCACGTGTATCAAGGAATTCCTTCATTGTATACCATGATACAAGATCAAAGCCATAGTTACCCATTGCATATGAAAAGTAAGTTTGTTGAGCTAATGTTTGCTCAATAGTAAAGAGAGTATTGATACCTGTACTGGATCCTTCTTCAAAGTCTGTAACTGATATAACCTTTCTGTAATCCATAAGGTCATAGTCAAAAGCATTCTGATAGTGGGTTTGCTCAGTCTCATCACAACTACCTTCTGTCCTTATTGTTCTGCGCTTATTAGGTTTAAAGGTAGAGGAAAGTGTATCACTAAATGTTGTAAGTGTATCTACAAGAGTGTGATCAAACAACTCACCAATTTCAATACCATCTTCGAAGTCTGCTGAAAGAGCTGAGTTAGATGAGAAGAGTGTTCCTGATATAGCTGCTTGTGCTGTATAGACGATGTCTGGTGTCGAACCGTAGAACTCAGGACCTGGTCCTAATGGATTGGTACCAGCAATCTTCTTACGGTTAGTATCCATATCAGTATTAGCAAGAGTATAGAGCATGTCTAAACGAATGCCTTTATTAGTCTCATATAGAGCTGAGTCAAAGATCAAATACTCTCTTGTATATCCTGCAAACTTTGTGAAGTATTCTATAGCAATCTGAATGTTTTCATGCAACTGATCAGGATGAATCTCTACTGATACAAGAGGATAACCTAATGCCCTCTTCATACGATCACCTAAGCGCCCGTAACAATCAATCTTATTGTTAAGATTGGTGGAAAGAAAAGCTGAGAGAGGGGTGATTTCGCAAGCTGCCATACCATTATTTAATACATAGTTGTAAAATCTCTATAAAACTTCTTGTAAATATGCTAAGCTCTATTAAATAAATGTATGGCTGATAACTACAATAACGGATCCGGATATGTTAACTACAATATCTGTAGATCATTCAATCAAAACATCTCCACTTCTTTGACAATGCTTACCGGTGCTGCAATTCCTGCATTTACAAATACAGCTACACCTGCTCTTACAGGTGGCCAACCTTGCTCAGAAGTTATTATCATTAACAAGACTACTGGTGATCTTACACTATATGACATGGAGTATCCAGACGCAGCTAACGGTCTGTTAGTTGGTACTGGTGAGAGTGTTACTCTACGTGGTCTTACAAACGTTGCTCAAGTTTCAGCTATTGCTGCTTCCGCTGGCATAGTTTACTACAGAACTCAATTCTACAGTAACAATCCATCACGTTAATATAAAGCCAATCTTTATAAATAAAGGGAGCCAGCATTTCTGCTGGCTCTCTTTTTGTTTAGTTATTGTTATTAGACGGATATAGTAAAGTTAAGTGTTGGTCTTTGACTGATTGATGCTGCTTCAAAGGATCCAAGTTGCTGACCATCTGATGAGTGAGTAGCAAGGTGCCAGAAACCAAAGTTCTGCTCAGGAGTTCTAATCCAATTCTGAACTGTTGATACAGGGAAGTTAACAGTAACACTACCTACAAAGTTATCAGCAAGTGGATCTTCTGCCATTGCTACAGCATCATAACCAATACCAGGAGACATTGTTCCATCCACAGTTGTGTATGTTACTGTTGATGCATCAATAGCGGAGAGTGCTTCATGGAATGCAATACCTTGACCCTCAGTATCGACATAGAATGTAAATGATGCATCCGTTACTGTAACTGTTGTGTTATCAGCAAAGAGGGTATCGAGGCCACCAAACTTAGTGAATCCCCATCTTTCATCAGTTGGGTTCTTATCAGAAATAAGTGTAGCTGCAGAAGAGTTATTATCATTTACATTGGCTGCTTTACTCCAGATCCATGTATCTTCACCACCTGTATAACCTTCAAGTCCTTGTCCTATTATGTATACACCAGGCTGTGCAGCTGAAAGAGGGTAATAGTAAAGTGGTAGTGTTCCACCTCCGTTGTATTCTGATGTAGTATAGTAACCATTGCCAGATGGATCCCAAGTCATTGCCTCACCTTGTGGCTCTTGACCAGGACCAGAACCTAAACCAACATAGTTTTCATCTTCAACTGGTGAAGAAACTGTAAGAACTGTTGTCCATGGAATTGTATTATCTGTTCTGTAGTATTGGAATACCTTGTCGTAGTTCTTAATAAGAACCTTTGTAAAGTCTGGACTTAATGTTGCTTCTGTAGCATTTGTTGTTGGAGTTGGAGAGCTTGGACCTGTCGTCATGTTCTCAACACCATTAATTTCACCATGGTATGTCAAGGTTTGAGTACCTGTATAAGAGCTCTGTAATGGTAGAGAATAGACTCTTGGCTTTGGCTCTCTCTTAGTTATGATGTAAATCCTCTCATCAATAGGACATACAAATGCAGCCTCTGAGTCACCTCTGTTTGTTCCAGCACCTGGACTTGAAACAAATGTCGGTGTAGCTGGGAATTGGTAATCAATCACTTCATAAGCAGATGCAGCAATAGTAAATGTAGATCCATCAACTTCTGGCTCAACTGTTCTAATAAGTGACCTGGTCGTGAATGCAGCACCATTATCTCCAATCTCACCAATCATTAAGTACTTAACATTGGTTGTCTGATCTGTATAACCGAACATTGCTTCACCATCATCCCATGTATAGCTCTCAAGAACCATAGCACCTTGCGATGCACCATCTCTATCAATAAAGAATATTCTATCATCAACATCGTCATCAATCATTGCAAATGTACCAATGTTAGTTGTAAGTGCCAAGGAGGTCATACCACTAATTTCATCAAGACTTGTAGGACCAGCTACAATGTTAGCTACTGCTGATGCGGTATTGAATACAGCATACTGACCTGCAATGTGGCTATAAGGTACAGCATTCTTAACTGCATCCACACTCATGTTAAATGATACATCAGAGCTACCTGATTGGTTGTTTGAAACTTGAACAGCAATAACATTTTCACCATCATTCCATGCTGAAGCAGGAATTGTTGCAGGTATTACTTCGTTATCAGCAATAGTGCCAGTAGCTAATTGATTCCAAGCAATAGCACCTGAAGCCCAGTTAACTGATCTTGCTTGCTCTTCTCCATTAACATAAACAACAACACCATCATCAAAAAGGATACTCAAGTCATACTCATCATACTTACTACCTGAAGTAATGTCAACTGTCTTACGGAAGAAGTAAGCAATGTTAGTAGCTGTCTTACCTATGTTTGTAGCTTCATCACCATCACCAAATCCTAACTCACCTGGACCACTAGGCCAAGCTGAATCATCATAATCAGTTGCAGTAAAGTCACCAGGATCACCTGTCTGTGATAGATACTTCCAATCTGCTCCAAATGCAAAGATAGCCTCTGTTCCGACCTCCGGGATAGGGTCTGGTGATTCTGAGCTTGAGCCAGAGCCTGGCTTAACAAACGTTACATGCAGTCTACCAAATAAAGGATGTGTTGGGATCATTAAACATATTTAATGTCTAAGATTGTGTTAGCACTGAATTATTCAGCCTGATCTGCAGAAGTATCAGCTTCAGCCTCAGCAGCTGGCTCAGCTCCGGCATCATCACCTGCAGCAGCATCACCACCAGCAGGACCTCCACCGAACTCAGGAATGCCACCATCACCACCTCCACCAGCAGCTCCGCCACCAATGTCACCACCTTCACCGGCTTCACCGCCAGCATCAGCAGCTGCAGCAAGTTGCTCTTTCCACATTGGACCTGCAGC
>ENA-ORDA01000380-ORDA01000380.1-marine-metagenome-genome-assembly--contig:-NODE-380-length-45618-cov-6.713423_pt1 | contig 45618 bp, 40 predicted proteins | sample MGYA00237778_ERZ508506 | MGnify/ENA primary metagenome ERZ508506 (study PRJEB26177, sample SAMN06267891) | marine metagenome | isolation source: Monterey Bay, California, USA | place: Pacific...
AGGGTTATCACTTGCCGAATGGTGTGGCGATCTTTTTAGTGATCGGGCTCGTTCTTTCTGTGGGCTTGCTGCTTGGTGCTGTTATTGGTTCGTCCGTAGAGAACTTTCGCCAAGATGTACCTGAATATTCAGCAAAACTTTCAGCAATGAGTAGTTCTATCCAGCAGTGGTTGAGCCAGCGTGGAATTACCATTAATGCTGAGCAGTGGAGTAGTAGCTTTGACCCCGGTGCCGTTATGGGTGTGGTGGGTACAACCTTGGCATCCTTTGGGAATGTTATGACCAATGCCGTTATGATTCTTCTTACTGTTATTTTTATCTTAGCTGAAAACGTCAGCTTTGGTGAAAAGCTTCGAAGTGCCAAAGGTAATAATGACTCTCAAGAATGGTTGCGCACGTTTTCAGATAGTGTCCATAGCTATCTAGCAATTAAGGCCGCGATTAGTTTACTTACGGGTTTTGTCATCTTTTTATGGTTAACCATTCTAGGTGTTGATTACGCTGTGTTGTGGGGGCTGGTGGCCTTCTTACTTAATTTTATTCCTACGGTGGGCTCCTTTATTGCGGCAGTCCCAGCGGTGCTTTTGGCGTTAGTGCAACTGGGGGCGTTTGAGGCGAGTCTTACTCTTGTTGGTTTTGTAGTCGTCAATCTCATTATGGGCAATGTGCTTGAGCCACGATGGATGGGGCGCGGCCTTAATCTGTCACCCCTAGTTGTATTTGTTTCCTTGGTACTTTGGGGTTGGGTACTGGGCCCGGTTGGAATGCTACTATCGATCCCATTAACGATTATGTTAAAGATCGCGCTCGAAAGCCAAGACGAAACACGCTGGATAGGCGTCATGATGGGAGCCGGTAAACGAATAGAGTCCGAATCTTTGACTGAAAAATTAGTCGACGCTGACTCAGATTAAACGTTTTTAATCGCCAAATTAACTGCTTTCACCAAGACGGTTCTGCTATGTCGCAATCAGGTTTATTCTCCCTCGCTCCCGTCATTATCACGCTCGTTTTATCAGTGTGGTCTCGAAATGTAGTCTTGGGTTTATTTGTGGGAGTGTTCTCAGGGGTACTCCTGCTAAATGGACCTAATCTTTTTACCGGCATGAGCATCATGGTTGAGCAGTACCTCGTTGCTCAGGCTTCAAACAGTGCAAATGTTGGTATTTTGTTGTTAATGATTTTTGTTGCAGGCCTTGTTGGTCTGATGGAAAAATCTGGCGGCGCAGCGGCTTTTGCTGGGATGATGACTAGGTATATAACCGACAGAATAAAAGCTCAGACCGCCGCGTGGTCAAGTGGGGCTTTACTTTTCTTTACAGACTCAGGGACGCCTTTGATTGTTGGTCCTTTGTTTCGCCCCATTGTTGATGGTTTAAAAATAAGTCGAGCTAAGTTGGCTTGGATTATTGATTCAACGGCATCGCCGGTGGCAGTGTTGATCCCATTTATTGGCTGGGGCTTGTACTCACAGGGCCTTATATCACAAGAATATAAAAACTTAGGCATTGATGAGAGTGCCTTCTTGGCTTATATCAAGGCCATACCTTTTCAGTTTTACTCTATCTTAGCCGTTGTCATGGTACCTGTGGTTATCATGGCAAAGGCCGACTTTGGACCAATGAAAAAAGCAGAAGAGGATTGTGCTCAAGGTATTGTTATGGAGAGCGCCGAAGCCCTAGAAGCCGAAGTGGTGTCTGAGACGAGCCTGCAAAAGGCTAAGCCTATTATGGTGTGGCTGCCCCTTGGGAGTATGTTAATTATTATGTTTGCTTTGTTGGTGCCTCAGGGATTTCCAATGGATATGGCTAACATGCCCTCCAACGCGTTTAGAGCATCTTTGTCTACAGGCTATATCTGCGCAGCTATGATCTTAATGGTATTGATGTGGCGCTTTGGTGTGCGCACTTTAAGTGGTAGTTTTGCGCTGTATTTGGAAAGCATGAGTAAAGTGATTACTGTTTTGATCATTTTAGTTTTGGCCTGGTCTTTGGGTGCCATTGGCAAGGATCTTGGTGCGCCTAGTTATATTGCAGCATTGATTGATGGTCGATTGCCAACCTATCTTATTCCTGGGACTGTTTTTATTGTGGGGGGTGTCATTTCATTTTCCACAGGATCCTCTTGGGGTACTTATGCCATTTTAATACCTCTAACTATTCCCATAGCGCATCAGTTTGATGTGCCAATGTATCTTGCTATTGGAGCGGTGTTGTCCGGTGGGTTGTTTGGTGATCATTGCTCACCTATTTCAGATACCACTATTCTGTCTGCAACGGGTGCAGGCTGTTCTCAGATCGACCACGTTAAAACACAGTTTCCTTACGCGATATTTAATGGCAGTTGCAGCTTAGTTGCGTACATAGTTGCAGGTATTACTGGGAGTGTATGGGCCCTCGGTTTGGGAATGCTGCTTATGCTTATTGGTTTATTTATCCTCAAGAAACTATAGCGCCCCAAGTTATGTAAACAGAGGACACCTAGCGGTCTAATCCCGCACCTTGAAATCGAGCTTTAACCTTTAGCATTGCGCCAAGATCTAGAAAGGGTCGTGGTGGAAGCCAAGTAGCAGCTTTAGAGCTAAGACAATCGGTTATTAATTCAGATTGACCTCCGCCTGTATACTCGGCAAGCGCATAACCAAATGCAGTACCTCGGCTAACACCGGAACCGTTATAACCACCAGCAAGATAGATGTTTTTACTCTGCTGCCCAAAAAAATTGGTGTCGTTTCTGCTGATACCTTCCACGCCAGACCAAGCAAATTCAAAAGGCACCTCAGCCAGTTGAGGGAACCTTTTTTCAAAGCTATTGCGGTGTGTAATTTGACGACGTTTTAATGTTTGTGGCGAGAGAAGGGCACCTCCATTGTATTCAGCGGTATTGCGGAGGGATATTCTACCATCACTGGTTAAGCGCACTGTCGCCCCGCCGCTATGCAGAGAGATGATGCCCCAGCTTTTATGACTACCTAGAGTTGCTAACTCTTGAGGTGTCAAGATGCGTGTAAAGCTTCCGGAAAGCGTACTTCCCAAAACACGCCGCTTTAAAAAGCCGATCTTGGGAGCTTCATAATTGGTAGCCAGTACTAGTTTATCGGTCGTAATCTCTCCACTCGAAGTGGTAAGTTTGATAGTGCGCCCCGCTTTAATTTTTAAAACAGGACAGTTTTCAATCAGCCTGACATTACTGGGTATGTTATTTGCTAAACCGCGGACTAACGCCGCAGGTTGAACCAGAGCGCCGGTTTTTACATGAACACCAGCTTTGTATAAAGAGGTACCAAAGCGACTCTTCATGTCGTCTTGATTAAGATTGTTATGTTCGGCTCCTATGGCATCTAAATAGTTAACAAAATGTCTATGTTCTTTGATTGACTTTGTGTCGGCTGCACCGTGATGAAAGCCACTGTTGTCCCATTGGCAATGAATGGATTGGGATGTGATTTGCTGGTCTAAAAGGGCAAGACCAGCTTGATTAATACGGTTTACCCGGTCAATATTTTCTTTATCTTGAATTTCGTAAGGACCTGGAAAGTGACTCACGCCCACCGCAAATCCAGAATTGCGACCAGATGCACCTTGCCCAATTAAGCGAGCATCGAGAAGAAGGACTTCATCATTGGGGTAAAGCTCTGCCAAGCGGCGAGCACAGGCTAACCCAGTTAAACCACCACCCACTATAACCCAAGGTACCCTGTGGGCACCTTGAATGGAGTCAACTGCTAGGCGGGGTGGTAAAAGTTCGCTCCAGCCATGATTGTCTGTGGGAAAATCCACCATTGACAGCATCATGGCTATTTTGTCGTCTTACTGTGCAGCTGCTTGTGCTGCCATGAGTGCTGCAACTTCTGCCTCTAGGGCTGCACCATCATGAGCTTGCTTCACAACATAAGCTCTTATGGCTTCAGCATCAGAGACAGTTAGGATATCGCCAAATGACACCATACCATTAGCTGACAGAGCACCATCTCGCACGACTGATTGCCAAGCGTCTGCATTTGCACTGATGGCAGACCAACGTAGATCTGGCAACACCCCAGAACTGATAGCCAGTGGCCCGTGGCAAACGCGACAATTGTAGTGGTATTGCTCTAAACCTGTTTGGAGCATTTCTTGAGTACCAAACTTGTCGGTTTTAGGTGTGCGTGGCGCCATAACCAAGTTATGATCAGGGATAGTTTCAGTAGCACCTAATTTAAATGTGACAACCTTACCAACGATGGGCGGCACAGGTTGATCATAGGCAGATCCACCTGCTAAAGCGTAGGCCGAACCCCAGCCTGTAGTAATAGTAACGTACTGGTCACCATCAATTTCAAAGGTTCCTGGGCCAGAGGCAGCACCGGCTTTAACGTTATGCCGCCAGAGTTTTTCACCGGTTGATGCGTTGTAGGCAGCAAAATCACCTTCTAGACGTCCTTGAAACACAAGGCCGCCAGCTGTGGATAGAACACCGCCATTCCAAGCATTGAGGTGCTCAACACTCCAGCGTGCCTCTTGGGCTATGGGGTCCCAAGCTATTAGGCGGCCCTTAAGCGTAGCTCTGATGGCCATGGCTGTTGCAAGGTCCAGATCCATAGGTATTCCAGCAGGTAAACTCGTTCCTGTGTTCCAGTTTTGTACGCGGGTCTTAAATAGGCGATCCACTGCATAAAATTCAGGTGCTTCCTGGGCAGGTATATAAACTAACCCAAGGTCGGGGTTAAATGCCATTGGCTGCCAGTTATGCGCACCAAGTGGCCCTGGGTTTTGCATAAACGGTGTCTCTCCATAACGGGCCTCAGGCTTTTCTATCGGGCGGCCATTTTCATCTAGGCCTTCAGCCCAGTTCTGAGGTACAAAGGCCTCTCCAGATAGGTACTCCCCAGTCTCTGCGTCAACAACATAAAAGAATCCATTTTTAGGAGCCTGCATAGCGACACGTCGTGAGGCTCCTTCAGAGCCAATAGGCAGGTCAGCTAAAATAATTGTTTGGGTGGCGGTATAGTCCCAGTTGTCTCCAGGTGTGGTTTGAAAGTGCCACTTGTAAGCGCCAGTGGAGGCATCTACAGCAACAATAGATGACAAAAATAGATTATCACCTTTCCCAGCATCTCGATGATCTCGATTCCAAGGTGAACCATTGCCCACACCAAAAATAACGCTGTCATTGACTTCGTCATAAACGATTGAATCCCAAACCGTGCCTCCACCACCATCGGTGGTCCAGGCACCCTCATCACCCCAAGTGAGGTTCCCGATATCTTTGAGCGCATTATCTGAGATAGCACCATCAGGCTGTTTATTTGAGTTTGGTACGGTGTAAAAACGCCACACTAGGCTACCTGTTTCAGCAGAGTAAGCGGATAAATAGCCTCGCACACCTAATTCTGCACCACCATTTCCGATCAGTACATTTCCCTTAACAACTCGAGGCGCTCCGGTAATGGTGTATGGTTTAGACTGGTCAACGGTTAGGGTACTCCAGGCAAGCTCACCCGTTGCGGCATCCAGAGCTTCAAGCCGACCGTCAATGACGCCCACATAAATTTTACCTTTCCAGACGGCAACTCCGCGGTTAACTACGTCGCAGCATGCTTTGCCGCCCACAGCTCTATCAACCTTTGGGTCATATATCCAAAGTTCTTGACCAGTTTTCGCATCGAGGGCATAGACTACTGACCAAGCTGAGGTCACATACATAACACCGTCCACAACAATTGGTGTGGACTCAACACCACGCTCTGTCGCAAGGTCATAGGTCCATGCAACACCTAATTGGTCAACATTGTTAGTATTAATCTGCTTTAACGCCGAGTGACGTTGCTCATCGTAGGTACCACCATAGGTCAGCCACTCTTCTGGGGTCTGAGATGCATTAAGCAAGCGTTTTGCATCCACATCTGCAAATTTTGCTGGTTCATTGCCACATCCAGTAAGAATAAGAGCCAATATTAAACAGGCAGATACGGTAAAGAATTTAGTTAAATTCATGGATGGAACCCCCTTTTTTTCTCATTTTGTCAGAGTATGTCTGTGAAAGAAACCCTAGATATAACGGGTCTGCCTTTTGGGGGACGATGGGCAGTGCAGAGATTAAACTGGCCAATAAAAAAGCCCCAGTCTTCACTGGAGCTTTTTGAAAATGGTGCCCAGACCTGGAATCGAACCAGGGACACAAGGATTTTCAATCCTTTGCTCTACCAACTGAGCTATCTGGGCTCTCTAGCAATTCTTGCACTTGTGCGAGAGGCGCGTATTAAAGCGTTTGATCTGCGTCTCGTCAAGGAATTATTCGGTTGGTGGGACGTATCCCTCCGCTTGATCAACTTCTTCGCCATTAAAGAACTTTTCACGCTGCTCAGAGAGATAGGTTCGCGCCGAAACGTCCATCATATTGAGACGCAATTCATTGATTAATGTTGTTTGATGAGTCATCCATTGTCCCCACGCTTCCTTGGAGATGTTATTGAATATCTCTTCACCGGTAGGGCCAGGAAAGGGTGCCATATCCAATCCGGGAAGTTCTTTCTGCAGTTTTCGACACATGACTTTACGAGCCATCGTTAACCTCTTTAAGTAGTCTTTTAGTGTTCTTTATTTGCGGCGCTATCAAGTAGAGCTTTGATTGGCGCGGGCATGCCTAATGATAGAGGATTTTTAAGGTTATACCACAAATGATTGCGGCCCTCTGCAACCTTTAATGTATTATGCACACTGGTTGAGATTGTTATCTCAACGGGTTGATAGTCAAGATGGAAATGACTAAAAGTATGACGCTTAATTGGCATTGGAGTTTGCTCTGCAGGCCTAACACCAAGTGTGTGGCAAGCCTCTGTAATTTGATCAATGTTTTCACACTGGGGCAGCACCCATAACCCCCCCCATAGTCCACTGGGAGGGTTTTGCTCTAACATCAATTCTCCTGCTTTATTTTTAATCATCAGAAAACAGCAGGTTCTTACTGGAATCGTCTTTTTTGGTTTTTTACCGGGATACTTGAGCACATTGCCTTGATGATAGGCTAGGCAGTTATTGCTTAGTGGGCATTGAGTGCAACTGGGTGAGGATCTAGTACAGACGGTGGCACCAAGATCCATGATAGCCTGAGTGTAGTCGGCAATGCGATGCTTGGGTGTGTAATTTTCAGCTACAGCCCATAAGTTTGATAGGACTTCTGCTTTACCTGGCCAACCCTCAGTGGCTGAGAAACGAGCTAATACACGTTTTACATTACCGTCTAAAATGGACGCAGGATGTTTAAAAGCAATGGCGCTGATGGCGCCAGCAGTAGAGCGACCAATACCGGGTAATTCACAAAGATCTGCAACACTAGATGGAAATTTGCCATCTAATTCACGACTGACCCTTTGTGCACTTTTATGCAAGTTGCGAGCCCGGGCGTAGTACCCAAGCCCCGTCCAATGGTGTAATACTTCGTCAGTAGTAGCCTCGGCAAGCGTTTGAACAGTGGGAAAACTTTCCATAAATCGAAGATAGTAAGGTATTACAGTACTCACTTGAGTCTGCTGTAACATGATTTCAGACACCCAGACCCTGTACGGAGTTATGTCTTGTTGCCAGGGCAGATTGGTGCGTCCGTGCTCATCAAACCAGTCTAGGATCGCTTTTTGAAATCCTGATGGGACCATAGTGTGTGACGAGACAGCCACTGGTTACTGCTTACCAAATATATTTTTTAGAGCGCTAGTGTTGCCCAGATACTTCTCACCAATTTTTTCTATTAGGGTATTCTTGAGTAAATCTTTAGTGGCGCTTTGGTCGGGCACGCAACTTGGGGGCTGGGAGGCATCGCCATCAAAACGTCCAGTGCAGATAAAGGGAATGGTGCGGTTTTGAAGACGTTTATTAATGCTGCAACCCAGAGAGCTAGTTTTTGAACCGGCTATTAGAGCGTTTACATCGAAGCGGTAGCGCTGTTCAAGCATTTGAACATAGCCTTTACCTGCAAGATTAAGATTACCCAATGCAGTAGTTATGTCATTCACCGAAATTCGCCCATTAGAGATACTTAGGTTGCTGGTAAGTGTTTCCAGTTTGGTTCCTGTGGGCAACGCACTTAAATTGCTGGAAGAGCCACCCATAAGTGCGGCAGCCTGACAAACAGTCTGCTCGAGATTCATCGCCTCATAGGAGGGGTCTAACACAGTAAATCGCCCAGACCCAGAGAGTGACTGCTGAATCTCGGTGATATCTTGGCCAGTGCCACTCATGGTTATATTTCCTGAAAGTGTTCCGCTGACGTCCGTAAGATCTGCAACGGCACTAAAAGCTTTGTTCAGGTCAACTGAATCTATGGAAGTTTGCAAACTAAAAGAAGGTGATCTATCTCTTAAGTCGACTCGAGCCGTGGCATTTAATTGTCCCCCGAGAAGATCTGCATTAAATGATGTCAATTGCAGAAAATTATCTAAACCGGAAAGATTGCCATAAAGGTTAGATAGCGAAAATGTGTCTAATACAATCTCATTAATCGTGAGTTCGATCTGACTTTGGCCCTGCCAAAAGATAAATGGCAATGCTAGTGGTGCAAAGATTGCGCCAGAATTTGCTGAGTTGGTTGAGGATCCACCCTCGGGCAGATAATCACTGAGTTTAAATTGATCGCCAGAAATCAGAGCATTCATTACCCCAGTGGATTGATCGGCCTCAATAGTTGCATCAAAGCGCTGTTGGTCGATAAAAATTTCGTGGACATAGTTTGAGTAACCCCAAGGGTTAACGCTGAATTCACTATTAAAGCGCACATCTGTCAGAGCATTAGCATTTGACATTGTTGGTATGCTGAAGATGGGTAGGCGTTGTTGTATGGTTTTAATTTGGTTCATCACATTAATTGAGGGACTTGAAAGATTACCCACAATCTCTAAGGCCTCCAAATCAGCATTTACATTGCCAGTGACGATAATTTGGTCTGCTTGGAGTCTTAGGTCTGTCGCTTTGACCTGCGTGATTTTTTGATCATTAACTTTTATCGCAAGAGTTGTGTTGATAGCCAGAGGCAGACCATTAAGAACTTCCGCTGAGGCAGAAAAATCAAAATTACTTCCGCTAAGAGAGAAGTTATCAACCGATAAGGCTACGTCATCCAGTTGGATGGGCAGCAAGTCGGGTTTAGCATAACGGAAAGTCCCTTGACTGATTGTTACTGAATCTACAGGTATGTTTGCAAGATCAATCTTGCCATTTAACAGGAGCAGCCAGTCAGCAGTAACAATCATTTGGCCTACACTACCTGAATGAAAATAGTCATCAGCGAAATTGACTTGCTCGATTGATATGCCCAAGCGAGGGAAAAACTGCCATGTTATATCACCCTTAATCGACAATTGGATACTATTTTCGTTAGCCACATCCTCTATGTCGCTCTTGTAATCATTAGGATCGATGAAACTTGTGATAACAATTACCGCAATTGAGGCAAACACCAAGAGTGATGCCACGATAGACAGTAACCATTTACTTATTTTGGGCAATTTAAGGCTCCGTATGCTATTGATTGAGTCTATTTAGTTAGACATTTCGGTATGGTAACTCAAGAGAATAAATCTGTCCCTTTGAGAGCGTATTCTATAACTCCAATGGCTTAATATTGAATTAAAAAACCCAAGTATTTTCAGGTATAATGCCCAACCTCTGAATACGTTGGAGCCTCTGATGGGCGAGCGAACAGCTACAGTCACCCGCAATACACTGGAATCGCAGATTACCATATCGGTAAACTTGGACGGTACCGGTAAAGCGAACCTTGATACACCCGTTCCCTTTTTGAACCACATGTTGGATCAAATTGCCCGTCATGGATTGATCGATCTTGATATTCAAGCGGCAGGGGACACGCACATTGATGATCATCACACAGTTGAAGATATTGGTATTACCCTAGGTATGGCAATTGCGGAAGCTATTGGTGACAAGAAAGGGCTAACTCGCTATGGACAGTCCTATGTGCCATTGGACGAAGCTTTATCAAGAGTCGTGCTAGATTTTTCTGGCCGACCAGGATTGTTTATGCGTGCAGAATTTGTGCGAGGGCAGGTTGGTGATTTTGATGTTGATCTCACCCGAGAGTTCTTTCAGGGTTTTGTAAATCATGCCTTTGTAACCTTGCATATTGATAACTTGCGGGGTGCCAATGCGCATCACCAGGTTGAAACTATATTCAAAGCCTTTGGACGTGCGCTACGCATGGCGGCCAGCGCGGATGATCGTATGGCCGGCGTTCTACCCTCAACTAAGGGTAGCTTATAAGCCTTTTATTAAAAGTCATTCACTACACTAGATGGTTGAATCGTCCATGAGTCAGTCTGTTAATCACATTGCTGTTGTTGACTATGGTATGGGTAATCTACATTCGGTTGCCAAGGCCTTAGAGCACGTTTGTAAAAATGCAAAGGTCTCAATTACGGCAGATGCGACAGTAGTGGAAAGCGCAGATCGAGTTGTTTTTCCTGGTGTTGGTGCTATTGGTGACTGCATGAGTGAAATTCAAAGACTGAAAATCAATGAGGTAATCAATAACGCGATCATCACTAAACCTGTTCTGGGTATCTGTGTTGGCATGCAAGCGTTGCTGCAACACAGTGAAGAAAATGGTGGTGTTGACTGTTTAGGAATACTTCCTGGGAAGGTTAGACTGTTCGACAAACAGTTTACTGACAACCTAGGGGCAAGAATCAAGGTCCCTCACATGGGCTGGAACAACGTTTATCAACGCATTGATCACCCTCTCTGGCAGGGCATTCAGCAGGACAGTCAATTTTACTTTGTACATAGTTACTACGCTGATATTGAGAATAACCCATATGTTGCAGCTTACTGTGATTATGGTGTCAAATTTGCTGCAGCTTTAAGTCATAACAATTTATTTGCGGTTCAGTTTCATCCAGAAAAGAGCGCAGACAATGGTTTGCAGTTATTGCGTAATTTCACTCAATGGGTGGTTTAGTTTCTATGCCAGTCAGCAAAATTACAGAGCCCGCTGACCAAGAATTGGTCGCTCGGCTTAATAGCGAGACAGCCAAGATTGGCTGGCATGAGCTCCAAAAGCATTATGCTGCAGGGAATGTTGTCGCCGTGTCCGACAGTGCTGATTTAATTGCCGTGGCGTTAGCATTTCATCAAGATAACCGTTCCCAGGTAGAGTGTTGGTTGGCGGATAAAACTGTTTTTGAGATAGAAGACCAGCAGGCGTTAGACTGGCACGAGAATAATACAGAGCACTGGGCAGTGGTGATTCCACCATTTGTGTTAGTGCAAGAAATTAAATAGTAGGGAGTAAAGTCACAATGAATATTAATAAAAAAATTGCAGTAGTAACCGGTGGCGCCTCAGGTTTAGGTCGCGCTGCTTCGCAGTTATTGGTTGATGCTGGTGCAACAGTAATAATATTTGATATGAATGAGAGTGCTGGGGAACAAGCAGTCGCTGAGCTTGGTGCAGGGTCTTCTCGTTATATGCAGTTAGATGTTTCCAATGGACCTGATGTTGAATCAGCGTTTGAAAATATTCTTGAAGAATTTGGTCGAGTGGACATCTGTGTTAATTGCGCCGGAATCGGTATTGCAGCCAAAACAGTGGATCGAGAAGGCCAACCCCATGACCTAGATCTATACCGTAAAGTCATCGAGGTTAATTTAATTGGTACTTTTAATGTTGCTCGTTGCGCAGCAGCAGCGATGGCCAAGAATGAGCCTGATGAAAAAACCGAACGCGGAGTTATTATCAACACAGCGTCTATTGCTGCATTCGATGGGCAAATGGGCCAGGTAGCATACTCTGCAACTAAAGGTGGAATTGTTGGTATGACATTACCTATGGCACGAGATTTGGCTAAGCAAGGGATTAGAATCAATACTATTGCACCTGGTGTGATGGCCACTCCATTAATGCTGGCTGCACCAGAGCATGTTCAAGATGGTATTGTCGCTAATATCCCATTCCCAAAAAGACTTGGAGAACCCTCTGAGTTTGGTCAGTTAGTCGTGCACATTACTGAAAATAGTTACCTTAATGGTGAGACTATTCGTTTAGATGGTGGTGTGAGAATGCAACCACGCTGATACTTAGGCTGATTCAGACAACCACTGAGTGATTTCTTGGTGGTTGCCTCTGAAAACAACCCTTTCACGACGCTTTTCGAGTTGATATAAATACATAGGATCATAGTAGTCGGCAGTAATTGCCGTTAGCCAGTCGCGGTGATTGGCAAAATTGTCATTGTGTTGAGTCTTGAGCGCATTGTTCATGAGTGTGTGAATTTCATTGGTGCGTTGTCCCCCCAAGCGTTTTTTTACTCTTAGTAAACTGTCAATAAGATAGTCGGCAAAAGCGGTCTCAGCATTTTCTGCATGATATGCCACGGTCTCTTGATAGCGATCAACTACATATTCTTGCCATAGCTTCTCAATGCGTTGCTCAAACGGGAGTTCAATCACTACCATTGGGCTCACAACCATGGATGAGGTCAGTGGAATAGGTAGGTGTCGCCCCCCGATATTACGACTTTCGTCCTCTAAAATAATACTGCGCTGTGGATATTTTTGTTTGACGGCCATGAGATCTAAGGCAATCACATTCTCAAAATCTACTTGTGAAGGTTGCTGATCTAAAGGCCGGCCAAAGCTAGAGCCCTTATGGTTGGCAGCACCTTCTAGATCGATACTTCTGGGTAGAGTTTTAATGATGTCGGTTTTGCCGGTGCCGGTCATACCTGACAATAAAACGAATTTTTCATTACTGCACAGGTCGGCAATTTGGTTGATTAAAAATCCTCGCAAACTTTTATACCCGCCCTCAACTCTGGGGCAAATAACACCAGCATCGGCTAACCACTGTTGACTTAATTGAGAGCGTAACCCACCCCTAGCACAATAAAGGACGGCATTAGGGTTAGAGGCCACAAAGTCTACCCAAGCATTGATTCGTTGTTGTTTCTTATCCCCAGACACTATTTGGTGGCCCAAAGTAATTGCCGCTTGCTGCCCTTCCTGTTTGTAGCAAATTCCAACTTGCTGGCGCTCATCATCAGACATTAAAACTAGGTTTTGGGAAAACGGCAGAGCACCAGTTTGAAACTCCACTGGCGCTCTAACATCAATCATCGGAACCTTGTCAGTGAGAAGACTAAGGTAATCGCTGGTCAATGGAAGTGGCGATTGATTCAAGAAGATACCTCGATAGTCGCAACGCTTGCATCGTAATCGATCAGTTTACCGATTGGCTGGCAATGGCAGTTTGCTTGTTTAAGTATCGATGCAACCTCGTTCACTGAATTGGGGCTTACTGCGACTAGTAGACCACCACTAGTCTGAGGATCACAGAGTAAAGCCTGATCGTGCGAGCTAATATCGCCGACATGCTTATTAATGCTCTGCCAGTTACGCTGACTGCCTCCGGGAACACATCCAGCTTCAATGTAATCGGTAATAGACTCATCTAGCACAGGAACAGATGATAGATCGATGGTAGCGTTAAGATGACTGCCTTGACAGATTTCCAGTAGATGACCCAGCAGCCCGAAACCCGTTACATCTGTCATTGCGTTGACACCAGAGAGTTTTCCAAGGGCAGCGCCTACGGAGTTTAGTTGCATCATGGTTTCAACCGCTAACCGTGTATGCTCAGGCCGCAGTTTTCCCTGCTTCTCCGCTGTAGTGAGAACACCAACACCGATGGGTTTGGTTAAAAATAAACTATCACCAGATTTTGCTGTACTGTTTTGTTTGAGATTATCTAAATTGACTTTACCAGTGACTGCTAAACCAAAAATAGGCTCTTGGGTATCAATGGAGTGGCCTCCTGCAAGATGAATACCTGCATCTTTGCACGCATAACGACCGCCATCTAAAACTTTTTGAGCTATCTCTGCATCTAGAACATCAACCGGCCATCCAAGAATCGCGATTGCCATCATGGGGGTGCCCCCCATGGCATAGACATCACTAATAGCATTTGCCGCAGCGATACGGCCAAACTCAAATGCGTCATCCACAATGGGCATAAAAAAATCGGTGGTACTAATGATCCCACTGCCATCCCCGAGATCGTACACAGCAGCATCGTCCTTGGTGCTATTGCCCACCAGTAGATTGGCGTCATCTGGGGCTATAAAATCTGTTTTTAAAAATTTTTCTAGAACGCTTGGGGCGATCTTACAGCCACAGCCGGCGCCATGACTAAATTGGGTCAGTCTAATCTCACTGCTCATGGTTATTTTATCGCTCATTTAATTTATACAGGGTACTTTGTTTAGGGTCCAAGGTCATGAGTTTTGCTTACAATATTCACGGGGAGAGAGGCCAGTCCAGTGCTTAAATGCCCGTGTGAATGATCGAGACTCGCTAAACCCCACAGCTTCTGATACCTGTTCAACAGGTAACCTCTCATGAACTAGCTTGGTAATTGCAAGATTTCGACGAAGGTTGTCTTTAATCTTTTGATAGCTAGTGGCACTCTCTTTGAGTCGTCGATGGAGGGTCTGAGCGCTCATGCCAAGCTCCTCAGCTAACTCTTGAATAGTAGAAAAAACCAATCGATCGGGATCTCTTTGGCTAATAATCCGTTCTATTTGTGCCTCAAGAATAGTTTCAGATCCTGGGATAGTCATTACATCAGCAGGTGCATTCTCCAAGTACTGGTTAAGCTCTTGGTCTGATCGTAGTAACACCTTATCAAGATAATGAGCATCAAAAATAAGTCGATTAGCGGGGCTATTAAACCGCAGAATAGAGGGAAACATGATCTGCAGTTCTGATTTATGGTCAGGAACAGGAAATGTGAAGTGTGTTTCTTCTAGTCTAATAGGTTCACCGATATACCAGCTAGGAAACCGATGCCAAATAACAAGCCAGAACTCAGCCATAAAATGTTCCGGGTCATGATTCGGATTTGCCATGGTAAATTCAAATATCGCCTTACCATTTTCTACATTAAGAGCCATAGGGATATCACTGCTGACAAGATTGTAGAAGTCGATGGCTTTCTCAAGAAGCTCACCCAGCGTACTGCAGCGGCTGACTAGCTCACTCATGGTTGCAAACAGACCGACCTTGCACGGGTTCTCGGTAAAACCCATAAATTCATCATCTAAGGTCTCTTGGACACCTTTAAATAAACGAGCAACCTGGTCAGTATGCTCTCGCTGATCGGGTTTGTTTAGGCGTGTTGGGTTGATACCTGCACGCTCTAGGATGGGTCGCTGGGGCAGATTGCGCTGACGTATTCCGTGTAGACAAGCAATCACATGATGTTGACAAATTGTGGCCATGACAGCTGGTTACCCAGTAAATTAAGATTAATTGTGAGTTTATGATTGATTTATAGCATATTATTGGAATATTACCCAATATAATTGGCAATAAATGTGAGTTTTTGTGTTGTAAATAGTCCTACTATTCACGGATAGTGTGCGGCATAGTGCCCCTCTTAAATATTGTTATCATAGAGCGGCACACGAGGAATCAAAAGGCGGATATAAGAATGACTGATAAGAATGGTCCACCAATCAAAGATTGGCAAAAGTTGGTCGAAAAAGAGACCAAGGGGCGATCTGTTGATGATTTAACTTGGCAGACTCCTGAAGGTATTGCTGTTAAGGCACTTTACACCGCTGAGGATACTGCAGATCTGTCACACATGAATAATCTGCCAGGCTTTGCACCATTTAAACGAGGGCCGAAAGCTACTATGTATGCTGGCCGACCTTGGACGGTAAGACAGTATGCGGGGTTTTCAACAGCTGAAGAATCCAACGCTTTTTATCGCAAAAATTTAGCTGCAGGCCAGCAGGGTTTATCAGTAGCATTTGATTTGGCAACACACCGTGGTTATGACTCGGATCATGAAAGAGTCGAAGGAGATGTTGGTAAAGCGGGTGTGGCAATTGATTCTGTTGAAGACATGAAGATTCTTTTTGATAGTATTCCTCTGGATAAGGTTTCTGTCTCCATGACAATGAATGGAGCTGTTTTACCTGTAATGGCGAGCTTTATCGTCGCGGCAGAAGAGCAAGGAGTTGCTCCAGAGCAATTATCTGGAACTCTACAAAACGATATTCTTAAAGAATTCATGGTCCGTAATACCTATATCTACCCTCCTGCGCCATCCATGAGAATTGTCTCTGATATTATTGGTTATACCTCTAATAAGATGCCTAAGTTTAATTCTATTTCCATCTCTGGTTATCACATGCAAGAGGCCGGAGCGACCAACGTTCAGGAGCTGGCTTACACTATCGCCGATGGTATCGAGTACGTGCGTACAGCTATAGATAGCGGGATGGATGTTGACAAGTTTGCACCACGGTTGTCCTTCTTCTTTGCCATCGGCATGAACTTTTTTATGGAAGTTGCCAAACTGCGTGCTGCAAGAATTCTTTGGGCCACGCTGATGGAAGAAAAATTCTCACCTAAAGATCAGCGCTCATTAATGTTGCGCACTCACTGTCAAACATCTGGTGTCAGCCTTACCAGTAAAGACCCCTACAACAATATTATGCGGACCACCATTGAGGCGATGTCGGCAGTACTTGGTGGCACTCAATCACTCCATACAAATTCTTTTGATGAGGCCTTGGGTTTGCCCACAGAATTTGCCGCTGGAATTGCGCGAAATACTCAATTGGTTATTCAGGAGGAAACGGGTATTACCAATGTAGTTGACCCTTTGGCTGGTTCTTACTATGTCGAAAGTCTGACTAGTGAGTTAGTTGATGCTGCGATGGTGTTAATTAATGAAGTGGAAGATATGGGTGGCATGACTAAAGCTGTGGAATCGGGAATGCCAAAACTGCGTATTGAAGAGGCAGCAGCCTTGCGGCAGGCGGCTATAGATCGTGGCGATGAAGTTATTGTTGGGGTTAACAAGTATCAGTTATCTGAGGAGCCAGAAGTTGATGTGTTAGATATTGATAACACTGCGGTTCGAGGATCACAGATACAAAGACTTGATGATATTCGTGAATCTCGAGACCCCAATGATCACCAAAATTCGTTGAATGCACTCACTGAGGCCGCCAAAAGTGGTGAGGGCAATCTACTTGATTTGGCCGTTAATGCAGCTCGAGCACGAGCGACGGTTGGTGAGATTAGTGATGCTTTAGAGTCAGTTTGGGGGCGTCATAGAGCACAAACCCGATCGATCAGTGGTGTTTATGGTTCAGCCTATGAAGACGATGAGGAATTTATGAAGATCAAACAAAAAGTAGAAAATTTTGCCGAGCAGCATGGTCGTCGCCCAAGAATGTTAGTGGTGAAGATGGGGCAAGATGGACATGACCGTGGAGCAAAAGTAATTGCAACAGCATTTGCAGATTTGGGATTTGATGTGGATATAGGGCCGATGTTTCAAACACCTGATGAGGCAGCTCGTCAGGCCATTGAGAATGATGTTCACGTAGTAGGGGTGTCATCCCAAGCTGCCGGGCACAAAACATTAGTACCGCAGATGATCGAATCATTAAAAAGACAGGATGCGGGCGAAATTTTGGTGATCTGTGGCGGAGTGATTCCTCCGAAAGATTACGCGGAGCTGACTCAGCAGGGAGTGTCTGCGATCTTTGGTCCTGGAACTAATATTCCAGAAGCCGCAGCAGAGGTGCTAGACCTTATTAAATAATGGACTTCTCCGAGGGAGAAAAGTATGCACGAAATTCTTGAAGAATTAGAAGAGAAAAGACGACTTGCGCGATTGGGCGGTGGTCAAAAACGAATTGATACCCAGCATGCAAAAGGTAAATTAACTGCGCGCGAACGCATTGATCTGCTTTTAGACGAAAACAGTTTTGAAGAGTGGGATATGTTTGTGGAGCATCGCTGCACCGATTTTGATATGGATCAGCAGCACGTGCCCGGTGACGGTGTTGTGATTGGCTATGGAACCATTAATGGTCGTTTAGTTTTTGTCTTTAGTCAGGATTTTACCGTTTTTGGAGGAGCACTCTCAGAGGCTCATGCGGAAAAGATCTGTAAGGTAATGGATCAAGCAATGAAGGTGGGAGCACCCATTATTGGACTCAACGATTCTGGTGGTGCGCGTATTCAAGAAGGCGTTGCATCTCTGGGTGGTTATGCTGAGGTTTTCCAACGCAATGTAATGGCCTCTGGTGTGGTTCCTCAGATTTCAATGGTGATGGGACCCTGCGCAGGTGGTGCAGTCTACTCTCCAGCGATTACCGACTTTATTTTTATGGTTCAAGATAGTTCCTACATGTTTGTGACGGGTCCTGATGTAGTGAAAACAGTAACTCACGAAACCGTGACAGCTGAAGAGTTGGGAGGCGCTATTACTCATTCGACTAAGTCTGGAGTGGCAGATTTGGCATTTGAAAATGACGTTGAGGCACTGGAAAAAGTACGCCATTTTTTCAATTACCTACCTGCTAACAATCAAGAAAAACCACCTGTATGGCCAACAGAGGATCCGGCTGACCGAATTGAGATGTCTTTAGATACTCTTATTCCCAGTGACCCTAATAAACCCTATGACATGAAGGAAGTTATTTTAAAGGTCGCTGATGAAGGAGCTTTTTTTGAGACCCAGGTGAATTACGCCAAGAATATTATTACTGGCTTTGTGCGCATTGAGGGATCCAGTGTTGGTGTAATCGCCAACCAACCCATGGTATTGGCCGGATGTTTAGATATCGATGCGTCAAAAAAAGCTGCGCGATTTATTCGGTTCTGTGATTCATTCAATATCCCGGTGCTCACGTTTGTTGATGTTCCTGGTTTTATGCCAGGAACAAGTCAAGAGTACGGCGGTATTATTAAGCATGGCGCTAAGCTTCTTTATGCTTATGCTGAATGCACAGTTCCAAAAGTAACCGTGATTACCCGAAAAGCTTATGGGGGTGCCTACGATGTTATGTCTTCTAAGCATTTGCGTGGAGATGCTAACTTAGCCTGGCCCTCAGCAGAGATTGCTGTGATGGGCCCAAAGGGTGCAGTAGAGATTATCTTCCGCAAGGATATTGGTGACGAAGAGAAGATAGCTGCCCGCACTGAGGAATACCGCAAGAAGTTTGCCAATCCGTTTATTGCGAGTAAGCGCGGTTATGTTGATGACGTAATTATGCCTCACAGCACGCGCAAGCGAGTCGCCAGATCATTGGCTATGTTGCGTAATAAATCTGTTGAAAATCCGTGGCGCAAGCACGGCAATATACCACTTTGAGTTAATTAACGATTAAGTAGAGATAACTATGCTGAAGAAAATTCTAGTGGCCAATCGCGGTGAGATAGCTTGTCGAGTATTTACTACTGCAAAGAAAATGGGTATTGCCACGGTTGCAGTTTACTCAGATGCTGATCGTGATGCGCTTCATGTTCAAATGGCCGACGAAGCAGTTCATATAGGTGCTTCCCCCTCCTCAGAGAGCTATTTAGTGATCGATAAAATCGTTCAAGCTTGCCTTGATACCGGGGCTGACGCTGTTCATCCTGGGTATGGCTTCTTATCTGAAAATAGTCATTTTCGCGATGCCTTAGATGCAGCTGGAATTGCTTTTATTGGGCCAGGCAAAAAAGCCATAGAGTCAATGGGAGATAAAATCACATCAAAACTCATCGCTGAGAAAGCAGGTGTTAATACAATTCCAGGTTACACCGATGTGGTTCGTGATGCTGATCATGCCATAGAAATTAGTGCTGAGATTGGTTACCCAGTCATGCTAAAAGCCTCAGCAGGTGGCGGAGGCAAGGGTATGCGAGTGGCCATGAATGAAAGTGAGTGTCGAGATGGCTTTGAACGGGCAACAAATGAAGCGAGATCGAGTTTTGGTGACACGCGTATTTTTATAGAAAAATATATACAGCAACCCAGACATATTGAAATCCAGGTAATGGCAGATAGCCATGGTAATGTTATTTATCTGGGCGAGAGAGAATGCTCTATTCAGCGCAGGCATCAGAAAGTCATAGAAGAGGCGCCATCTCCCTTCCTAAATAAAGCGACTCGAAAGAAGATGGGAGAGCAGAGTTGCGCCCTTGCTAGAGCCGTGGACTATGAGTCAGCGGGCACAGTTGAATTTATCGCTGATGCGGACATGAATTTCTATTTTCTAGAAATGAATACTCGCCTGCAGGTAGAGCACCCCGTGACTGAGTTGGTCACTGGCCAAGATCTCGTAGAACTAATGATTAGGGTTGCAGCAGGTGAGAAATTACCGCTGGCTCAGAAGGATGTTACCTTGTCTGGCTGGGCGATGGAGGCGCGGGTTTACGCCGAAGATCCATTCCGCAACTTTCTTCCCTCCACGGGTCGACTGGTTAAGTACACTCCGCCTCAGGGCGAAGGGGTTAGGGTAGATAGTGGTGTCTATGAGGGCGGTGAAGTATCAATGTTTTACGATCCCATGATTGCCAAGTTAATCACCTATGGTGATGACCGCTCTCAGTCAATTACTCGCATGGTAGATGCTCTAGATAATTACTATATACGCGGGGTTAATCACAACATTAGCTTTCTTAACGCACTAATGGTTCACCCTCGTTTCGTTGAGGGAGACCTTACTACTAATTTTATTGCTGATGAATTCCCTGATGGATTTCATGCTGATTTAGTTGTTCAAGATGATCCAGCAATTGCAGTTGTCGTAGCAGCATCAGTCCATCAATTGGATTGTGAGCGAGCTGGGCTATTGTCTGATCAGCTAGAGGGTCACGAAATTGAACCGTCGAATGATTGGATTGTTGCCATCGCAGATCAACACCGGTCGGTTCAGGTGAGTCTCACTGATACTGGCTATTTAGTAGAGCTTGATGGGCAGGATTGTCATGTTGTTACTCAGTGGAGTCTTGGAGATCCATTATTCAAGGCGGTGATTAACGATGTCACTGTTTCTGTGCAAGTGGAACCTGCAGCATCGGGATATCGACTATTTTATCGAGGTGCAGAAATCAATGCTCGGGTGATATCCCCAAGAGCAGCTGATTTAATGAAGCATATGCTGTTTAAACCGCCCGTGGACATGTCTAAATTTTTGCTCTCTCCGATGCCCGGATTACTAGTCAAACTGTCGGTCAATGAGGGCCAAGAGGTTAAAGAGGGTGAAGAGTTAGCGGTAGTTGAAGCAATGAAAATGGAAAATAGCTTGCGTGCGACACAAGATGGTATTGTAGGTAACGTTCAGGCTCAACAGGGTGACAGCTTAGCGGTAGACCAAATTATTTTAGAGTTTAAGTAGAGATAGTTTAGATGACTCAGGCGACAAAGACATTAGCAGACCAAGTTAGGCAAGGCGATCGTCGGGCGCTGGCAAAGGCGATTACGCTGGTAGAGTCAACCCGTGATGATCATCGGCAGCAGACGGCTGAACTTTTGGAGACTCTTATCCCTGATGCAGGTAACTCCATTCGAATTGGTATTTCAGGAGCACCAGGAGTCGGTAAATCAACTTTTATCGAAGTCTTAGGTTCTCACTTAATTCAACTTGGGCATTCGGTGGCAGTATTGGCTGTAGATCCCTCTTCAGCAGTCACTGGGGGCTCGATTCTGGGCGACAAGACGCGCATGGAAACTTTAGCCTTTGCTGAGAAAGCTTTTGTTAGACCGTCTCCAGCGGGCAGTACTTTAGGTGGAGTGGCTCGTAGAACACGAGAGTCTATGTTAGTTTGTGAAGCCGCTGGATTTGATATTATATTGGTTGAAACAGTGGGCGTTGGACAGTCAGAAACGGCTGTAGCTGATATGACAGATATGTTTTTGCTACTTCTTCTACCGGCTGGCGGTGACGAGCTACAAGGTATTAAACGAGGGATTATGGAACTTGCTGATCTGATCTTAGTCAATAAGGCAGATGGTGATCAAGTAGCATTGGCTGCTCTAACCATGGGTGATTATCGATCGGCCGTTCAATTTTTAGCTTCACGATTTGATGATTGGCAAACGCCAGTGATGTCCTGCTCTTCAATTAATGATGAGGGTATCGTTGAGGTATGGGGCCAGGTTGATGCCTTCAAAGAGATATTGTCTAAGACCGGTCAACTGCAACAGCGTCGAGCTGAACAGGCAAAGGCATGGATGTGGAGCGAAATGACCGAATCTCTTGTTGCAGATCTAAAAGCTGATGAAAGAATAAGATCTTTAGTGCCTGACATCGAGTCTGCTGTGCTCGCAGGAGAGTTGCCAGCGACGGTTGCGGCTCAAAGAGTTCTTAATTTATATAAAGATCGATGAACAAAGTAGGCTGGTAAGCCTTTAAGGGAGAATCAACGATATGCCGGAAGATAGAGACAGTTTAGCGAATTTAATTGCCGCAAATAAGAGTTACGAACAGAAGTTCGACAAATCTGACCTTGACGCTAAACCTGTTAAACGTATTTCTATTTTGACATGTATGGATTGCAGGATGAATCCCTATGAATTTGCCGGTTTAAAGGAAGGGGAGGCTCATATAATTCGCAATGCTGGGGGGCGAGCCACAGATGATGCTATTCGATCGTTGATTATTTCTCATAAATTTCTGGGAACCTTGGATTGGTTTGTTATTCACCATACTCAATGTGGCATGGCTACCTTGAACGACGAAATTATTGGTGAATTACTGGAGGGAGATTTAGAAACGTCGATTTTTGAAGACGGTGTTTGGAAAAATCCCAATAGAGTAAGATCTGATAATACTAAAGAGGGCTCGGATGCTGGCAAGTCAATACATTGGCATACTATTAGTGATCTCCAAGAAAGTGTCAGTGGAGACATGAAGAAGATTAAAAATCACCCATTAGTACCGAGCCATATTAATATCTATGGTTTTATTTTTGATGTTAAAACCGGTAGTTTAATACCAGTAAAGTAATCTAACGACTTCAGGAAATTAATATGCGGCGTTTTGGGCCAGGCTTATTAGTCACGGCGGCCTTTATTGGGCCGGGTAGCATTGCTACTGCAAGTGTTGCTGGCGCTAACTTCGGGTTTGTTCTGCTCTGGGCGTTGTTATTTTCCTTGTTAGCTACCGTGGTTTTGCAGGAAATGGCTGCCCGATTGGGTTTGGTTTCTTCCTCTGGTCTGGCACAAGCATTACGCACAACCTTCAATCATCCAACCGTCAACCGAGCGGCAGTAGCATTAGTGGTGGCTGCAATTGGTATCGGCAATGCGGCCTATGAGGCGGGCAATATCTCAGGAGCAGCGCTTGGCCTGCAATCGATTACTGATTTATCAGCGCCAGTTTGTGCTGTAGTGCTTGGGGTGATTGCTAGTGTGTTACTTGGCAGTAGCGGATATAAATTACTGGAGCCGATTCTTATTATTTTGGTTCTTATCATGAGCTGCGTTTTTGTAGTTACGATGATAGCGATCGATGTTGATTATTCAGGGCTCGTTAAAGGACTTTTAGTGCCATCTCTGCCTACTGGCTCAATGCTAACTGTGATTGCTCTAATTGGTACCACCGTAGTACCTTACAATTTGTTTTTGCACTCTAATCTGGTGCAAGAGAAATGGCGGGGCGTTGATCTTGATATAGCCTTGTCAGAATCCCGTACAGATACAATTGTATCCATTGGCCTTGGTGGTTTAATTACACTAGCGGTGATGAGTACCTCTGCAGTGGCTTTTTTTGACACTGGCCGAGAATTTTCTTCAACGTCAATCGCGACTCAACTGGAGCCAATATTAGGTACTTCGGCTAACTTGTTCTTTGCCTTTGGCTTGATGGCTGCGGGATTAACCAGCGCAATCACAGCGCCTTTAGCTGCGGCCTATGCAGTTAGTGGTGCCATGGGATGGCCGGCTGATTATACCAATCGTCGTTTTCGGGCTGTTTGGCTAACTGTTTTAATCATTGGCACTACCTTTGCTGCAATTGGTACTAAGCCCATTGCGGCCATATTGTTCGCTCAGGCCGCTAACGGTTTGTTGCTGCCGGTTGTAGCGGTTTTCTTGCTGATTATTATGAATCGCGGTGATTTGCTTGGAGATTATCGCAATACTTGGAAAGCTAATGTGGTTGGCGGTATGGTGGTGATTACAGTAGCCTTTTTAGGAATCTTTAATCTTGTAAAACTCTTTCTCAATTAGTCGGTTTCCTAGGCATAAAAAAAGCGGCTTGGTAGCCGCTTTTTAGTTAGTTGCTAGTCATCAGCCACACTTTGAGTCGCCACAGTTTAAACAGGTCATGCAACCATCCATTAATATAACCGCTTTCACACTACATTTTCTGCACACTTCAGCATTTGGTGGAAAGTCGGTTGCCTCTTCGGGAGCGGCTGTTGCCTGCTCAAAGTCAGCGCGCTTTTCATCCATAATCTTTTGCTGATGCTCTGGAATTTCAACTTTCGTCATCATCCCAATCTTTTGCAGGTGGTCTTCGATGGCCCAGCCTATTTCAGCCACTAGCGAGGGCATAAAACGTCCGCCTGACTTAAAGTAGCCCCCTTGAGGGTCAAATATGGCTTTTAGCTCTTCAACCAAGAATGTGCAGTCTCCACCTTTCCGGAAGACCGCCGAAATAACTCGTGTTAGAGCCGAAATCCACTGGTATTGATCCATGTTCTTGGAATTAAGAAAGATTTCAAAGGGGCGACGCAATTCATGATCAGTGCCTTCGTTTAAAATAATGTCATTGATGGTCAGGTACATAGCGTGGTCTGACATAGGTGTTTTTATTTTATAAGTGCTGCCAGCAAGAGCTTCCGGACGAGAAACTTTCTCGTGCATCTGGATGATATTACTCTCGCCATTTGCTTGAGCTTCTACTGCTGCTTCCTGGTCTTCAGAGACAACTTTATAGCCGACGATTTTCTTTTCAATTTTCTTGTTCATCTTTTCCCTCGCAGTACTCTGCGGTTTTTAATTTAGTATTATTAGAATTTACCGTAGTAGCCTTCTTTTAAAGCATCAAAAAGGTTAGCAGCAGTATGGGTCTCTCCATCATACTCGACCTCCTCGTTACCCTTGAACTCTACAGTGGAACCATCTTCTAAGGTAAAGCTATAAGTTGTGTTCTCTAAATCACTCTCTTTAACCAGCACACCTTGGAAGGCCTCAGGATTAAAGCGGAATGTAGTACAACCTTTCAGACCTTTTTCGGCGGCATATAAGTAGATATCTTTGAATTCTTCATATTCACAGTCTGTGGGCACATTTATCGTTTTTGAAATAGAAGAGTCTACCCATTTTTGTGCGGCAGCTTGAATATCAACGTGAGCCTTGGGGACTATGTTCTCAGAGCTTACAAAGTAGTCTGGCAGCGCCTCTGATTCATCAGTACCAAATGGCATTGCCTTTGGGTTAACTAGTGTTCGATAGGCCAACAATTCGTAGGAGAACACATCAACTTTCTCTTTTGACTTCTTCCCTTCGCGAATTACATTGCGTGAATAATGATGAGCAAAACTTGGCTCAATACCGTTACTGACGTTGTTAGCCAACGAAAGTGATATGGTGCCGGTCGGCGCAATTGATGAGTGATGGCTGAAACGACAGCCCTCTTCAACAATAGAATCAATGAGTTCTGGAGCAACTTTAGCTACTTCTTGCATATAACGACTGTACTTACCTAGCAGAACCTTCCCTTTAATCTTGCCGCCAACTTTAATACCGTCTTTTGCAAGATCTGGCTGTTTGAATAAAAGTGCTGCATCTACATCAAACTCGTCTTCCATAATGGGAGCCGGGCCTTTTTCACGAGCTAACTCTAAGCCGGCGGTTAGACCAGAAACAGCCATATCTCGTGCTACCCGCTCGGTAAACTCGAGAGAATCGTCATCGCCGTATTTCATGCAGAGCATAGTAATCGTAGAGCCAAGACCTAAGAACCCCATACCATGACGTCTTTTATATTCAATTTCTTTTCGTTGACCTTCAAGGGGGAGTCCATTGATGTCTACAACATTATCGAGCATTCGCGTGAAGATACTGACAACTTCAGAATATTCATCCCAGTCAAAGAAGGCATCTTCGGTGAAAGGATTGCGAACAAATTTGGTTAAATTTACCGAGCCGAGCAAACAGCTACCGTAAGGTGGTAATGGCTGCTCACCGCAAGGGTTTGTGGCGCGAATATCCTCGCAGAACCAGTTATTATTATTTTTATTAACTTGATCAATCAAAATAAAACCAGGTTCAGCAAAATCATAGGTTGAGGACATAATCGCATTCCAAAGCTTCTGGGCTCTGATCGTTTCATAAATGCGGCAGGCTACTAGGCCTTGATCGTTAGTCACATAGCCCTCGTCGGTTGGGAAATGCTTCCAGATTACGTTGTCACCTTTAAGATCAAAACCGCCGTCAATTTCTTTGGCGCTGATTGGGAAGGTAAGATCCCAGCTCCCATCGTTTCTAACGGCTTCAATAAACTCTTCAGTAATTAACAATGACAGGTTAAATTGACGTAACCGGCCATCTTCTCGTTTGGCTTTAACAAAATCAAAAACGTCCGGATGACTTACATCAAAGGTAGCCATTTGAGCACCTCGACGACCCCCAGCAGAGGAGACCGTGAAGCACATCTTGTCATAGATATCCATGAACGAGAGAGGACCTGAGGTGTAGGCTCCTGCGCCAGAGACATAGGCTCCTTTGGGTCGCAGAGTTGAAAACTCATAACCGATACCACAGCCCGCTTTTAAAGTCAGGCCTGCCTCTAGATTGCGTTCTAGAATTCCGAGCATCGAGTCAGGAACGATTCCTGAAACTGTGCAGTTAATTGTCGATGTAGCAGGTTTGTAAGCTTGCGCGCCGGCATTAGAAATAATACGACCTGCTGGGATCGCCCCATGTTGCAAAGCCCAAACAAATCGCTCTTGCCACAACTCTCGCTTAGATTCTTCTTCTACATCAGATAAAGCCTTAGCAACTCTCATGTAGGTAGCATTAATATCAGCATCAACTGGATTTGATTCTTTGTCTTTTAAACGATATTTTTTATCCCAAATATCCAAAGAAGCATCTTGCATCAAAATTTCAGCTGCTTTTTTAGCAGGCTTTATAGTTTTTAGTTTTGGAGCGCTCATTTTTTACCCTTTTGTTCTTGGCCAACTCTTGCCGTACAGAATGCCCGATGGGCAGCTATAATGCCCATCCAGATTTGTATTATTTCAGAAAATCTCTCAGATCTATTCCTCGATCTGTAAATGAAGTTTATCCTACATTGTGTGTCTTGCAAGCTTTAATCTACTACATATTGTGTTTATTTAGGTTTTTTATCTATTTTTATCTTTATAAGTACTTGAAAAACTTGTGGATAAATCGCCCTATTACCTACTGCTACTGGGCTACGTTCAATTGCTGACTCACATCGTGAAAATGGTCACAAGGGTGACCTAGTTGGCTTGAGCCTTTTCTGTCCCTAAAGAGTAAGTATCGTTGTGAGTTGTCTGCGACTTGGATAAAATGGTAGCGCTTCTTTTCAACAAAAAGTGGTGGTCAAATAAACTGCTGCTTAAATCTGCTGAGGTTTTGTAATGGATATTTTCGATTTCTCCGATGGCCGAGAAGGCTACTATGGGGAGTACGGTGGTGTTTTCCTGCCGGAAATTCTACAAGCAACAATTGAGGAATTGCTTGAGTGCTTTCGTGAATGCAAAGCAGATCCAAAATTTTGGCAAGATTATGTTGCCTTACTCCAGAGTTATTCTGGCCGTCCTACTCCAATTACGTATCTTGAGAACTTGTCGGCGAAACTTGGGGGCGCACAAATTTATGTGAAGCGTGACGATCTTAATCACACTGGCTCTCATAAGATTAATAATGTCATGGGGCAAGGGTTACTTTGTCAGCGACTTGGCAAAAGTCGTGTTATCGCAGAAACTGGTGCTGGTCAGCACGGTTTTGCTACCGCAACTATGGCGGCTAAATTTGGCTATGACTGTAAAATTTACATGGGTGCAGTTGATGTGGCTAGACAGCGTCCCAACGTGTTCTGGATGGAAAATCTGGGGGCTGAAGTTATAGCAGTGGAAGATGGGCAAAAGACTCTGAAAGATGCAGTTAACGAATGTATGCGTGATTGGGTTACTAATATGGCGGATACGCATTATATTCTGGGGACTGCGTGCGGACCACATCCCTTTCCTGAAATGGTGAGTTGGTTTCAGTCGATAATTGGTATGGAAGCCCGTGAGCAAATTTTAAAGCAAGCTGGAAAACTGCCTGATCGTGTCTTCGCCTGTGTGGGCGGTGGTTCTAATGCTATGGGTATATTTCAAGGTTTCTTTGATGATGATAACGTTGAATTGGTGGGTTGCGAGGCTGGAGGCCATGGTGTTGGTTCTTACATGCACTCAGCGAGATTGGCCTATGACGATGCGTCTGTGGGAGTTGCCCAAGGGTACAAGACTTATTTTTTACAAAATGAGCAGGGTAATATGAATGAGACCCATTCGGTGGCTGCTGGACTGGACTATATAGGGATCAACCCAATTTTTTCTTATCTATGGGAGCAGGGGAAAGTACGCTTTGAGGCAGCTACAGACAGTGAAGTAAAAGATGCTCTCAAGTTAACTATGCGTACCGAAGGGCTGATCCCTGCGCTTGAAAGCACCCATGCTTTTGTTACCGCGATTAAAGAAGCGCCCACGATGGGAAAAGATGAAGTTATTTTGATTAATCAGTCAGGCCGCGGCGATAAGGATATCTTTACTATTGCAGATGCCTTGGATGATTCTAAATGGAAAACCTTTATTGGTGGGAAGGCTGATCAATATCGATCGGAGGAAAGCTAATGGGGCTCCAGGCTTATATTGCTGAACGCAAAGAGCAAAAAGACTTACTCGTCATGGCTCATGTGGTCTGTGGCTATCCTTCTTTTGAGGATAACATGCAGGAATTAGAAATCATGGCGGAGGCTGGTGTCGATCTGGTGGAGTTACAATTCCCATTTTCAGAACCTAGCGCAGATGGTCCATTGTTTGTTAAAGCGAATGAACAGTCCCTCAAGTCAGGAACCACGGTTGACCAATGCTTTGAGTTTATGGCGCAGGCAAGCGCTAAATTTCCATTCAAGATATTAATGATGGGATATTACAATACCGCCTTTCGAATGGGTGAAGCTACTTTCGTAGAGCGAATTAAAGAAGCAGGTGGGGTTGGTTACATTCTCCCTGACCTACCGATCGAGGAATCGGCTAATTTACATGCTCTTTCAGAGAGAGCGGGTATTGAACCCATTATTTTAATGACGCCAACAAGTAGTGATAAAAGGCTTGAAAAATTGGGGCAGGCCAGCCGAGGCATGGTCTATGCAGTGGCTCGCAAAGGAGTTACTGGGTCGAAAACTAATCTTGGTGACGATGTCATAAGCTTAATCAATCGCTGCCGCAAACACACCGATGTGCCAATAGGTGTAGGATTTGGAATTAGCAGCAAAGCCGATATGGATTTTCTTCGTGGAGCAGCAGATCTAGCGATTGTTGGCACCGCGGCATTGCAGACATGGGAAGACTCTGGCCCTGAAGGGCTAAAAGCATTTTTTGAGGAGTTACTGAGCTAATTAGTTAGATTCTTTTGATGACTTTTTAGACTCCGCCAGACGCCAATCATTGATCACTTCGTCTCTTATGGTATTCAATGCTGGGAAGGGTTCACGGATATGCTGTTTTACGCAGATCAAGTAGGCCCCTAACTTTCCTCCGATTGGTCCATCCCAACAGGGTAGTTCAGTGGGGTCATTTTTCTCTATTAAAGCGAGTATCTTCTCTCCAAAACCAGCACCAAATTCTGCGTAAAGACTAGAGTCCTTGTCATTAGCCCACTCGTAAAACCCTGAAAAATAACCATCTTTAGGTAGTCTTTCACGCCTGGTTAAAGGGTCACCGTCAACGATCTTATCCCCCAGAGCTTGCCTTGCTATTTCTGTTGCTTGGCCTCCATATTGCCTGCTGTAGAAAGAGCGATATAAAAAGCTTAGTTCAGAGCCCCCGCCATAATTACGTTTGTTTTTCTCATAAAAACGGTTTAGTTCTTCATCTGTAGGTAATCTATTTTGGCCTAACCCGCGAATGAGCCCCCTCAGTTTGGCTTGCATCGCTAAGTCATCAGTAGATAAATCAGAGTCTGGATTGTCGAGGTTTGCATCCCCGTGGATCTTTTTATTAAGACCTTGTGAGATTTTTTCAGAGAAGTCATCACCGGGAGTCAGCAGAAAATCAAAGTTATCTTCCACGGTAGTGTCTTGTTTTATCATCACCCAATACCAGATTAGACAGAGAATGACTGTAGTTAGTACAGCAATGAGAAAGGGAAGATTCTTATTGGCTGTTTTACTTTCCTTCATGGTTAATTATTCCGTTTTAATCTGTTTTAAACGCGGGAATTGCCGACTTTAACTCTGCGCTAACTATGCAAGTATTTAAGACTTTAACAGATGCCCTGAGTAAGAACTAAATAAAACCCTCATTTGCGCTAAATGCTATTCAGTTGTTTGCATGTGCCATCGAAATTTGTAATAGTAATTGTGGCCTAAGGGAATTTTTATGTTTGATTTAGGGTTCTTTCGATGTTGAACAGGCTTTTAGCAATAAGATTTGTTGAATAATTTGGAGTTTTCGGTGAAAAATATTTTAACTTTATTAATGGTGCTTGCGTTGACCTCCTGTGCGTCTACAGAAGTTATTGAAGCGCGAAAGGCAGCAATTGATAAGGCAGATCATGAGGAGTGCCTCTCTTTCGGTTTTACTGAGGATACCGAGGCGTACGGTGGATGTCGTCTGACGCTTAAATCTATAAGAGCGCAAGAAGAAAATACTGATGCTCTGCAACATAACAGAAGGGTCGATTTTCGTTGGTGTCGAGGCTTTTATTGTTGGTAGACTAAACGCCACACTCTTTTAATGGCTATTCTGCATAAGTGTGTCTGTAACCTGAGCCACTAACAATCTTCAAAAGGTCCTGCTCAAGACTTACCCGCGGACGCTCGACATAGCGACCGATCTCTTTTCCGTTCCTTGAAAAAACAAAGGTGGGTGTTCGGCGAATATCAAAACCTTGCTCAAGTTTCTTCGGGGTGTCTTTTGTCATAGACAAACCTATGATTTTAAGTTGATCTTGATTGAATGGTATCTGATCCAATATTTTGAGTAGTGCTGGAACTTCTCTTTGACTATCGTGGCACCAGGTCCCCATGAAAATAGTAATTGAGACATCTGCCAAAAATGCCTCGGCTTTTTTTGTCGTTTCGATATCAACAACGTGGGACTCATAATTTGGATTGAACCAAATTTTATGCGCACTATTTTCGAGATCACTTCGAGTAATCTGCCCTATTAATGCATCACCAGCTGAGAATACAGAACTACTGAAAACTACACTGAAGAGGAAAATGATCTGGGTGTGAAGGCTCAATTTCATTGTTTCGACAAAATCCATGTTAGGACCATTTACTTTAATGGTAAAATTATCACAATCTCACAACCACGTCACAATTCAATGAATAAACCACTGGAAAACTTACGAGTTATAGAACTAGGGCAGCTTTTAGCCGGACCTTTTGCGGGGTGCATGCTCGGATATTTTGGTGCAGAAGTGATTAAGATCGAGCCTCCAGGTGGGGATCCAATCCGAAATTGGAGAGAGGTTAAGGATGGAACCTCTCTTTGGTGGAGAAGCCTAGGTAGAAACAAAAAGTGTATTTCTCTGGATTTAAAAACAGAAGAGGGAAGAGATCTCGTCAAGCAATTGATGAAAACGGCAGATGTAGTGGTTGAAAATTTTCGCCCTGGGGTTTTAGAAAAATGGGGTCTCGACCCGGTCAGTCTGCAGGCAGATAACCCAAACCTAATCTATGCACGTATTTCCGGTTATGGTCAGACTGGCCCCTATTCAGAAAAGGCAGGCTTTGCCTCTGCCTGTGAGGCTATTAGTGGGTTCCGTTTTGTTAATGGTTATCCTGGAGAGGCACCAGTCCGGCCTAATTTGAGTATTGGCGATACGATTTCTGGATTGCATGCAGTCATAGGGATCTTGATGGCTTTGCGGGCTAAAGACCAGGCTGTTCATGAAGGGAAATCAGGCGGTCAAGTGGTGGATGTAGCGCTCTACGAGTCTATGTTTAATCTTCTCGAGGCTGTTATCCCAGAATATGACGGAGCTGGAGTTGTTCGGCAACCATCGGGCACTACTGTAACTGGAATTGTGCCTACCAACACTTATAAATGTGCCGATGATAAATTTGTAGTCATTGGTGGGAATGGAGATTCTATTTTTGCACGCTTAATGAAGGCCGTAGGTAGAGGTGACATCGCTGAGGATAGCAAGTATGACAGCAACTCTAAACGAGTTGAGCATGAAGCTGAGCTTGATCAGATTCTAGCAAAGTGGTGTTTAAGTCATAGTTTACAAACCGCCATGTCTAAACTCGAAGAATACCGTGTTCCCTGTGGCCCAGTGTACAGTGCAGCAGATATGGTCAACGATGAACATTTTAATCAGAGGGGCTTATTTGAGCAGGTAGAAATTAACGGTGAACCTCTGAAAATTCCGGCAATTATGCCTAAGCTTGATGCTACACCTGGTGGTACTGATTGGCCTGGTCCTCCAGTGGCTTCACATACTGATGAGATCCTTGAGGGGCTAGGGTTGGATGAAGTAACGATAGCTTCTCTTAAATCAAGCGGAGTGGTGGCTGATTCCGCCTAAGTTGGGAATCTCTTAAACCCATAAAGTTAACTAATTTTTGGACAGATCTATGACTATTACTTCATTTCATCCGCCTCGACGAACCCTAATGGGCCCTGGACCATCGGACGTTAGTGATCGAGTTTTACATGCGATGGCGCGACCCACGATAGGACATCTTGACCCGGCATTTGTGGCGATGATGGATGAGACAAAAATGTTACTGCAATATGTTTTCCAAACAAAGAATGAGCTGACATTTGCTGTATCTGCGCCCGGATCAGCGGGAATGGAATGTTGTTTTGCTAATCTTGTCGAACCTGGAGATAAGGTAATTGTTTGTCAGAACGGCGTTTTTGGTGGACGCATGAAGGAGAACGTTGAGCGTTGCGGAGGGATAGCCGTAATGGTCCAGGATGAGTGGGGCTCTGCTGTTGATGCCAATAAAGTTGAAGAGGCATTAAATGCCCACAAGGACGCCTGTTTATTGGCATTCGTCCATGCCGAAACATCAACTGGAGCTCAGTCAGATGCCAAGACGTTAGTTGAGTTGGCGCATAAACATGACTGTTTAGCGATTGTAGATGCAGTAACGAGTCTTGCAGGAACCCCATTAAAGGTAGATGAATGGGGTATAGATGCGATTTATTCTGGATCCCAAAAATGTCTATCCTCTTCGCCTGGGTTATCACCTGTGAGTTTTAGTCAACGCGCAGCTGAGAAAATTAAACAACGAAATACCAAAGTTCAGAGTTGGTTTTTAGATTTAAACTTGGTGATGGGCTATTGGGGCGGAGAAGGTAAGCGTGCTTATCATCATACAGCTCCAGTGAATTGCCTCTATGGCTTGCACGAATCTTTAGTGATTGTGCAAGAAGAGGGACTGGAAAACGCTTGGTCTCGGCACCATAAGAATCATCTAGTATTGCGAGCTGGGTTGGAGCAGATGGGAATTGATTTTATTGTTCCTGAGAAAGATCGATTACCTCAATTGAATGCAGTCACTATCCCTCAAGGAGTTGATGATGCGGGTGCGCGCACTCGATTGTTAAATGAGTTCAATCTTGAGATCGGTGCGGGACTTGGTGGGTTAGCAGGTAAAGTTTGGCGTATCGGTCTTATGGGTCATGCTAGCACGCAGAAGAATGTAGACTTTTGTCTAAATTCCCTGCGTGCTGTAATTTAAGATTTACTTTGGTGGTGCCATTAAATCTAGCAAGGCCATTACCGTAGCTTCGATGCCCGCTGTGACTGATGGCTCAGGCTCTATTTTAAAAATCGGGCTGTGGTGTGATGGCACTGCAGGCCCAGTACCATTCATGGCCGCTTTTAGATAGTCACGGTTGGTACCCCCTACAGAGAAATAGACACTTGTGACTTCTGGATCAGTAGTAAAGAACGGGAAGTCCTCTGCACCCATGCCTTCAGCACCGTAGCTGGTTACCCTGTGTTCCCCCAAACCCTCATTCCAGACCTTTTTAAGTCGTCGGACCATTTCAGCATTGTTAATAGTTGGCGGCGTTGATTCTTCTGAATAGACGACCTCCGGAAGCTTATCTTCAGGTAATCCAGCGGCTCGACCTAGATTTTCTGCGATGCGTTTAATACCGGTTAATAAAATTTCACGAGTTTTCGTATTTGTGTTGCGCACTGTTAGCTGAAGGTGTGCTAAATCAGAAATAATATTGTGTTTAGTGCCGCTATGAAAAGCACCTACAGTGACGACGCCTGGTTGCCGCGGTGAGAGTTCTCTTGACACTAAAGTTTGCAGGGCCATAACAATTTGACTCCCCAAAACGATGGGGTCTTTTCCTGCATGAGGAGATGCACCGTGAGCACCAATGCCGCGCACATAAATATCAACAGTATCTGCACCAGCAAAAGGCGACCCTTCCACTACATTAATGACTCCTGAGGCTAAAGCTGAGGATACATGAAATGCCATGGCATAATCTGGCTTGCCAAATCGTTTCCATAGGTTATCTTCCATCATCGCTCGAGCGCCAAGGACTCTCTCCTCGGCAGGCTGACCAATTAGCATTAAAGTGCCTGACCATTGATCTTTCCTGTCAACCATTTGCTTTGCAGTTCCCGCAAGGCTAGTAATATGGACATCATGGCCACAGGCATGCATCGTAGGAAAGGTTTTGCCGGTGACAGGATCTAACTGAGTCGCTTTAGAGGCATAAGCTAGGCCAGACTTCTCAGGGACCGGCAAACCGTCCATGTCGGCTCGCATCATGACAAGAGGGCCTTCCCCATTTTTGAGAATAGCTACAATGCCGGTACCACCGACATTTTCAGTGACAGTAAACCCATGAGAGCGCAAAGTAGAAGCGAGTTTTTTGGCCGTAGCAAATTCGGCAAGACTTAGCTCTGGATTCGCATGAAAATCCTTAAACATAGCATCAAGGCGATTGTCATAGTCGGCTTGGATAGATTTTGCCAAATCAACATTTGCTGAAAACGCTAGGTCAGAGGGTAATGTGAACATTGCTAGTGCTGTTATTGCTGCTCGGATATTTAGTGTGATCTTCATACTTAAGAGCTCCAAAACATTAAAGGCAGATAATTCTGCGTTAGTTGTTGTCGTAGACAAGACTTGAGATTACATTTCCCACCTGTTGTAAGCTATCAGCGCTGCACTTGTCTACCGTGTCCCTTGTAGTATGCCAGTAATCAGGGAAAGGGAAATGAATTAAATCCACGACGGGTATTCCAGCCTCCAAGAATGGCACATGATCATCCATCACAAAGGACCCGTCTATATTTAAAAATACCGATGCTTCTTGCTCTTTGGCTATTTCCCATAAACGATTAGTTAGCTCTGGCGCCTGCCTCTTTGAATATAATTCTTTAGGTAGGGAAAGATCCTTATCGCAAACCATGTCCAATATAACTCCTTCACTTGGCCGATAAAAAGGATTTCGTTTTACAAATTGTTTGGCACCAATAGCAAAAGGAAGTTGGTTTATATTACCCATATCTTCCAAGTCGAAAAAAACCAAATCAACGGTTATTGGGGGAGGGGAAATAGCAAATACACGTGCTAGCTCAAGCATCACTGCAACGCCAGAAGCTCCATCATTGGCTCCTGAAGTCGGTTGATCCCGATTATGCTCAAGGGCTTCTTGGTCTGATATGGGGCGAGTATCCCAGTGAGCACCTATCATCAAACGCCGATTGGTTTTAGCATCTTTACCGACAAACGTGGCCCATAAATTAGTTCCCTTTAAACCGTAAGCAGAGAACTCTTGGCTTGTCATTTTGGTTGCAAGGGGTGAAATTGTGCCTTCAATAAATTCAAGAGTATGTTGTTTGGCGGTGGGGTGAGAGGGAATTCTTGGGCCATAGCTAACTTGAGTTTTGATATGTTCGAGTGCTTTTTTCCCATCAAAAATACTATCGTCATTTTGGGATGAGAAGCAATCGACTCCTAATACGAGAGTTATGACAAAGACAAATATTCTTTTCATGTCACTGCTAAGAAGGGTTTTTCACGGTTAGTTTTCCTAAGCCTTTTCTTCGTCAACACTAGGCACCGCAATTAGTGAAAACCCATAAATAATAGCGATAATTGGGCATAGGATATTGAAAAAAACGAAGGGCGCATAGGCAAAGGTACTTACACCAAGGGTTGCAGACATGTAAGCGCCACAGGTATTCCAAGGAACCAAAGCGGAGGTCAGGGTTCCGGAGTCCTCAAGAGTTCTTGATAAATTAACAGATTTTAGTTTATGTTCTTTGTAGGGCTCTACAAACATTTGCCCGGGAAGAACAACGGACAGATATTGATCTGCCGCTAAGATGTTCGTACCTATGCAGGTTCCGACGGTAGCAGTAATCAACCCACCTGCAGATTTTACTCTGCTAAGAGCGGCCTCCACCAGCCTCGCTAGCAAGCCGGTCCGCGCCATAGCGCCACCAAATGCCATAGCGTTAATGACTAGTCCAATGGTTGTTAGCATGCTGCTCATACCACCTTTAGATAATAGTGTATCTAAAGCTTCGTTGCCGGTGACTGAGTTGTATCCAAGGAACATTGCACTAAACAAACCTTTAAAAATTGCAGCAGCATCAGACAGCCTAGGATCGCTGGCTAGAGTGATAACAGCGTCCCATTGGAAAACTGCCGCAAAAACGCAACCCACTACTGTGCCACAAATCAGTGTTGATAGAGCGGGTAATTTTTTCATAGCCATTATGAGTAAAATTACAAGAGGTAAAAGCATGAACGGATTTATTGTAAAAGACTCTCTCATCGCATTCTGTAAGTTCACAATGTCCTCTATAACAACGCTAGAGCTATTTCCAAGTCCCATAAAGAAAAATACACTTAGCGTTATGGCCATGGCGGGTACTGTGGTCCAAAGCATGTGCTGGATATGGTCAAATAGATCATTATTGGTTACTGCGGCGGCAAGATTTGTCGTTTCCGATAACGGAGATAATTTATCGCCAAAATAGGCTCCAGAGATAATAGCCCCAGCGCTAATGGCTAGGGATAGATCTAGAGCTGCGGCAATACCCATTAGACCCACTCCGAGTGTCCCGGCTACCGTCCATGAACTACCAATACTTAAGCCAAGTAGCGCACAGACTACACAAGCCGTCAGGTAAAAATAGTCTGGGGACATCAGAGCTACGCCATAGTAAATCATACTGGGCACTGTGCCTGAGAGGATCCATGCTCCAATCAATGAACCGACCGTTAACAAAATCAAAATTGCCTGGAGGGACATTTTAATGGTGTCGATCATCCCACTTTCAATCTCTTGCCAAGTCAAACCGTTCTTTATGCCAATGATAGCCGCTACTGCAGCGGCTAGAATCATAGCAACCTGGTTGGGGCCAAAAGAGTCTAGACCGAATACATAAACAGTACCCGCTAACATGCTAATCAGCACAACCACTGGAATAAGGGCATCCATCAGGCTAGGGCTTTTAATTATTCTTGTGGATTCACTCATGGAGAGGGTTCTTTGTGAGAGTTAATGTTTGAGAGTTTCTAATTTCTTTAGCTTACTCGATCTTTTTTTCGCGACAATACAATATGGCTCAAAGTTTTTTCTACGCCATCAAGAGCCGCTATCGAATCAATCACTCGATCAAGCGCTTCAGTGGTTGATTCGGTAACCATCGCCATCAAATCATACTGGCCGCTAATAGTACATAACATATCCAATTGGGGTTGTTTTTGTATCTGGCGAACAATCTCTGGTGTAGTTTGTGAAATTACCGAAATCATTATATAGGCGCTGACCTGCTGACGTTCGTGATGGGGATTAATTTTAACAGTGTAGCCTTGAATAACTCCCGACCTTTCCAGTCTCTCGATACCCTGTTGAACCGTAGCACGGCTTAGTCCCAGTTTCTTGGCAAGCTCAGAGACTGGACGACGGCTATTTTCACGTAGCAGATTAATTAACTCATGTTCATTTTTCATAGCAAATTGATATTTTTATTAGCAAAGTGTTCAAACATAATAAACATATTTATAGGTTTATCAATACAAATTGACACTTTTACCTTGTAAACTGATCATTAAGCGAAGCGAGTGAGCCTTAGGAGTCGAATATGGATTTAGCAATCGAAAATAGTAGTTTAGAAGCGGCATCTCAACAAAGATTATTGATTGAGAGCGATACCCGAGAGCAAATTGCCTTTAGTGCGGGTTGTGTGCAAGGTTATGAAGGGCCGGTTCTAGCAATGTCAGAACGACGATTGAGAGACAATGCTCAGAAGTTCAAGTCCGCAATGCCAAGAGTACGCCCTCATTTTGCGGTAAAAGCCAATCCTGATGCCGATATTCTTCGAATTTTTAACGAAGAGGGTTGTTGTTTTGAAATCGCTTCTTCAGCTGAACTTCAGGCAATGATAGATTTAGGTGTTGATCTAGAAACAGTGTTTTATTCCAATCCGATAAAGTCTCCCGCCTCAATTAGAGATGCAGCAGAAGCTGGTATTCAGTGGTATGTGGTTGATACTCCTGAAGAGGTCATCAAAATAGCTGCAATCAAGCCTGATGCAAAATTGTATGTGCGCACTGAAGTCAGCAATGAGGGTTCATTGTGGCCTTTGGCGGGTAAGTTCGGTGCTAGTGCTAGTGGTATTCAGTCAGTGATTGATACGGCAAAAGAGTACGATATGAAGATTACGGGCGTCACATTTCATGTTGGATCTCAGTGCACTAATATTAAAAATTGGATTGATGGAATTCAAAGTGCAAAAAGTATCTTTGTTCAACTTGAGGCGAGTGGTTGGACGCCAGAACTTTTGAATCTAGGCGGCGGCTACCCAGTGCAGTTCACGGGCAAGGAGCCTTCAATCGCAGAGATTGGAGAGGCGATTAGTAAAGAGTTAGAGACTATCCCTCAGTCAATACAGGTGATGGCTGAGCCAGGACGTTTTTTGGCAGGTTCAGCGGGTTGCCTAGTGACTCAAGTTGTGGGTTTGGCAACTCGAGATGAAAAACGTTGGTTGTATCTGGATACTGGTACTTATGGTGGTTTAATGGAATTAGCCGATGGGTTTCATTCAAATATAATCAGTCAACGCACTGGAGAGACAGGAATGTGGACTATGGCAGGTCCAACGTGTGACTCTATTGACGTTTTTGGTGAGCATCGGTTGCCAACTAACATGGAAGTAGAAGATGTCGTATTTATCACTAACCTAGGGGCCTATTGCACCACCTGTGCTTGTGACTTCAACGGGTTCCCTGTACCCAAGCTAGTGATGGTTGACTAAACTTGTTTAGAGTGTAATTCGTAAGAGACTCTAAGGATGGAGCGACTTATGATTGATAAGCTAATCGGAATTTACAACGCTAAAGGCTCAGTTGTTGGGGAAGTCCAGTATTTTTTTGGTAAGCTATTAGGCCAAACACACTGTGCACTCTGTGATATTACCCATGGATCATTCACTGAAAAAGCTGACTTCACCAGCTGTAGAGATGCGTTAACAATACCTTTTGAGAATCTGCATCTAGACGAGCTAGATAGTCAGCTTGAATCCTATCGAGATTCCGCCCCCTGTGTAATTGCTATCTCTAAATCGGTACCTACTCTATTAATCACCACCAGCGAACTAGAGCAGTGTCATGGCGATGTGACTCGCTTCTTCCAACTGCTTAATTCTAAAATCGATATTAGCTAAACACCGTCAAGTAATTATTGCGACTTCTTGCGTTAGGCGGAGTTAGAAATAATTGCTACCATTAGAGCTCATTGAATCTAATAAACTGCTAAGGGTCGTCTAAATAGACAACGCATACTCTAGTAAAGAATAAATACTGTCACCTGTCGCTTTGCAGTCGGGACAAAGTCGTGGCCGACAGTACCATCAAAGGGGCATAGTTGCCGTTCAGAGGTACAAGGAGAGAATATGATTGTTAAAAAATTGCGAGATAGGCGTGGTTGGACTCAAGAGCAATTAGCTGAATGCTGTGGTTTAAACGTTCGAACTATTCAGCGCGTTGAGAGTGGGAACAAAGCCAGTCTAGAAACACTGCAAAGCCTTGCCTCTGTGTTTGAAGTTGATATTTCAACCCTTACAGAGGAAATTACTGTGATAGACAAAAAATCAGAAGATTGGAAAGATTTACCTTGGTGGTTTAGAGCCAATATGTTTGGAATTTACACAAAACGCACTGTTGTTTGGGTCGAGCTGGCCCTTGTGGTGGCTGGGGTTTTGTCGTGGATATTTTTACAGGATACATCTAATGCCGCGATTATGTTTCTAGGAGCATATATCACGGGCTGGATTGTCAGATATGGTGACAAAAAACAAGTTTGGTAGATCCATTAAAGGAGTTAAAGCCCGGGCAAAAAATTGGCTTTTGGTCGGGCTTTGTATTAACAGCCAGCTATTCCTGCATTATAAAGTTATTTTAGATTTGGAGCGTTAAGTATATGAGCATTTTAAAAACCATCCTTAAATACGTATTGTCACTGGTACTTATTGTCAGTCTTGGTCTATATGTCTGGTTTTGGGCAGCACCGGTGGGTGTCAATAATTACGTGAATAAAGTATCTATTCAGATGCTGTTTAAATCCCCTGAGTTACTAACATCACTTGGTCTGATTGATAATTCGCCTTTGGATTTCCACAGCGACAAGTTGGGCGATTACGACAAAGAGTCAGAGCTAGAAATGTTAGAGTTTTTGCGAGCAAGCCGCAGAGGTCTAGACGATTATGGGCCTGAAGGTCTTGAAGGGCAGGAGCTATTAAGCTGGAAAATTGTTGCCTGGTTCTTTGATGACATTATTCGCCAAAGTGAATTTGAGCATGGAGGTTACCGCGTTAATCAAATCTCAGGTGTAATGGTGAATACTCCGCAATTCTTAACCGATCAACATCAAATCGTTGATGAACAAAGTTTCCTAAATTACATTTCGCGACTTGAGGCTTTTGCCCGGGTTATAGGTGAAGTTAAATCTCGAGTGTTAGATGACCGGGATAATGGCACCGTGCCACCTGACTTTGTCATAGAAAAAGCTCTAGCAGGGATGCGATCTTTTTCTGATGGTGCAGTTGAGGCCAATCCTTTAGTGACTACATTATCCGAAAAACTTAAGAAACTGGACGGCATTAGTACTGAACGTAAGGCAGAGTTAACTCAGCAGTCATTGGCTGTTGTTGAGAACAAAATTATCCCCAAATATTTTGAAATGATAGAGGTTTTTGAAGAACTTTTAGTGACGAGTGACCACAATGCAGGCATTTGGCGACTACCCCAGGGAGAAGACATCTACCGGGCAGCACTACGTTCAAATAATTCAACAAACTTAACTGCAGATGAGATACATAACATTGGTCTATCAGAGGTGGCACGTATTGAGCAAGAAATGGAGGTTATACTCATTAATCAGGGATTAGTAGATGACTCTATTGTTTCAAGAATTCGTTACCTGATGGAGTTGCCTGAGCATAACTTCCCTAATACTGATGAGGGGAGAGTCCAGCAGATAGATTATCTCAATGAAGTCAATGATCAACTAATGGCTGTGGTAGCTGACTACTTCATCACTATACCTCCACAACCTCTAGAGATTGTTAGAGTACCTGAGTATTCCCAGGACTCTGCACCTGGTGGTTACTATCAGCCGCCAGCATTTGACGGTTCTGCCCCCGGCCGTTTTTATATTAATCAAAAAGATACTAGAGATAATCCCCGCTGGACATTACCGACACTCATGTACCACGAAGGATCGCCTGGACATCACTTCCAGATATCAGCGGCGCAACTGATCAAAAATGTACCATTTTTAAGAAAAGTCAGTCCGTTTAGTGCCTATACAGAAGGTTGGGCCCTTTATTCTGAGCGCATAGCATCTAGTGATATGGGAATGTATAAAGATGATCCTTTGGGAGATCTAGGCCGCTTACAAGCAGAGATGTTTCGCGCTGTGCGGTTAGTGGTGGATACTGGCATGCATGCAAAACGCTGGAGCCGTGAAGACGCCATTGACTATATGTTGTCAAAGACAGGTATGACAGAGGAGGAGGTTACACGTGAAATTGAACGCTATGTGGTGTGGCCAGGGCAAGCAACAGCCTACAAGGTTGGCCAACTTTATATTTTGAGGCTGCGAGCCATGGCTGAAAAAGAATTGGGCGACGATTTTGATATTAAGGAATTTCACGAGATGATTTTGCTCAATGGGGCTATGCCATTAGAAATCTTAGAGGAGTCAGTTACCTCTTGGGTTAACGAGCAGAAATGAAATACTTTTTGTTGTAAAAACAGAAAAAAAGCCCTCATACGAGGGCTTTGTATTTATACCCAAATAATTTTACCGCATTGGTTTATTAACCTAGACCTCCCAAATAGACTGAACTTAGCTTATGATTGAGGAATTCAAATTTCAGGTCGATTCAAATGAATAATATAACCAAGTTCGTTGTTGGAATTACTATGCTTTTAGTCACTCACGTCGCCTATTCAGATACGGAAGTAGCTGATATTAAAAATCTTCTGTCTCAAGAAAAGTTTGATCAGATGGGGTTGTCAAAATTATCTGATAGAGAATTGTCAGAATTGTACCAATGGATTAAGTCTGGAGAATTTGAAGAATCGCTTGCTGAAAAACCACCCATCGATACCGTTCAAGTTGCTCTAAACCAGAGTGCGCCCAAAGTGGTTGATTTAGAACGAAACCAAACGATAAAAGCCACAATAAAAGGTAAATTCAGTGGCTGGTCTGGCAAGACTATTTTCAAATTAAGTAATGGTCAGGTATGGCGACAGAGAATCAAAGGTAACTGGCGATATAGGGCTGAGTCCCCATCTGTAGAAATTAAGAAAAATTTTATGGGCTACTATGTGATGCGAGTTGACGATAAAAAGTCTGTTGGTGTGTCCCAAATCAAATGATTAATTGTGGGCTTATTAGCCTAATCCAAAAGGAAAAATGAATGACTGAGGCATCAAAGTTAGATAAAAGTAAAAACACAACAAATTCAGCTGAAGGCAGTATGTACCTTTACGATCAGCCTGAGTATTTGAGTAGAGAGGCTCATGAGACACTCGGTTGGAGCATGCCGGAAGCTCCATATGCGTTCGCAAAAGGAGTAAGTTCTATTCCTCTTGTAGTCACTGAGATTCCAGCAGCCCAAAAGTATTATCCAATTGTTTTCTCAGGTAAAGAGAACGGACAGCCTCTGGCCATTCTTTCTACAGTGAGTGGAGACAACGTTTTTGTTTCTGATGGCATTTGGGAAAAGGATTATTACATACCCGCGTATTTGCGTCGGCATCCATTTGCTACTGTTCAAGGTGAAGGTAATAAGGTCGCTGTGGTCATTGATAGAGGGTCTGAAGGAATAGTAGAAAATAGCGATCTTCCCTTTTTTGAGGATGGAAATATTTCCAAGGACACTCAGTCCATGATTGATTTCTCGGTTCAATATGAGCATGATCGATTGACCACCCAAAATTTCATGAAGACGATGTTATCTTTAGACCTTCTTAGTGAGCAGCATGTGGGTCAATCTGTTGATGGAAAAGATCGAACTTTCGCTAACTTCATCTCTATTAACGGAGAAAAATTCAACGCGTTGTCCTCAGAGCACTTGGCCAGTTTGCATGAACAAGGATATCTTGCCTTTATATTTGGGCAGCTTTTCTCTCAAGAGCATTGGGGTAAGCTGATCTCTAGGATTCCGCCTTCAGCGAGTTAACAGTTCGAAAATATATAATTTAAACTTATTTAGTTATTAATATGGCGACCTCTCAGGAAATATTTAAACAGGCACTTAGCTCTTTCCAAGCTGGGAGGTTAGATGATGCCACGGCCGAGATAGAAGACCTCTTTAAGTTAATGCCCGAAAGTGCTGATGCTTTTCACTTAGCAGCACTTATTGAGAAGTCCAAGCTCAACTATAGTAAGTCAGAACAGTATTTTCGGCGTAGCTTAGAGTGCTCTAAAAAGCAGCCTGTGGTGCTTTCTAATTTAGCTAATTTACTACGAACGATGGGACGCTTTGGTGAGGCGAACGAGTTTTATTTAGCTGCCATTGAGGCTGCGCCTACTTTCCGTGACGCGTGGGTTAATCGTGGGCTTATGGCCAAAGACATGAAGGACTGGAACGAGGCAGAAAACTGCCTCAATCAGGCTTTGAAGCTTCAGAAAGACCCTGGTGTCTTTTCTGCTCTTTTACAGTTGCATCTTGAGACCGGGAACAACGAGAGACTAATTAGCCAGAGTGTCGCGTTTCAAGATGAATATCCTAGTCTTTCTGAAGGTTATATCTATCAAGCTAAAGGATTAAAGCAGGATAATAATCGCGGTGCTCAGATGGTTTTGGAAAGTGCTTTATCGAAAGTTGAGAATAGAGGACATATTGAGTACGAATTGGGGTTACTTCACTATGACACGGACAGCTTTGATATCGCGGAGCGTCATCTGTTGAGTGCTTTGGAGGCATCACCTGAATTAATGGATGCCCATCGCTCTCTGAATGAATTGTATTTTCAGACCGAGAATAATAGATTTCTCCAATCTTACTCTGATGCTTTGGCCAAGATACCTTCGTCTGAGATTCTATTACACAACATGGCTGCATCTGAGGCAAGTGGAGGGCATTTAGATCAGGCAGTAGCCACTCTGAAGGGAGCTATTAAGCAAATTGGTCACACACCATATTTGAGTCACGGGCTAGGATCATTAATGGCGCGAAAAGGCGAGCTTGAGGAAGCTTTACCGTTGATTGATAAAGCGCTAGATCAGAACCCAACAAATCTTAGGTTTATATTAGATCGAGCTAGCCTTGATATAAGAATGGGCCATGCAGAGAAGTGTCAGTCTTTAATTTCTCGAGCTCTTTTAATTCAACCGTATAACCAAGAAACATGGGCGTATCAAGGGATTATCTGGCGGTTACAAAAGAATGACAAATACAAGTGGCTATATGATTATGACAAGTTCTTAAAGTCATATGAACTCCCTGTGCCAAATGGCTTCAAGTCGATTAGTGAGTTTATGGCGGAATTAAGTGATTACCTCGCAACCTTACATGTATCAACTAAGCAGCCGCTTGATCAGAGCGTGGTGCAGGGCACCCAGACTATGGGTGTTCTTTTGGAAGATCCCAATCCCTTGGTTGTGGCCTTTAAATCTGCGCTAAAACAGTGTGTAGACCATTATTTATCGACACTTAGCCCTGATGAAGAGCATCCTTTTTTATCGAGAATGGCACATGGTTATGATTTTTCAGGAAGTTGGTCTGTAAGGTTAAAAAACTCCGGCCACCACAGCAACCATGTTCATCCTTTTGGGTGGTTGTCTTGCTGTTCCTATATATCTGTTCCAGATTTGTCCAAAAGTCGAGCAGGTTGGATCAAGTTTGGCGAAACGGCACTTGATTTAGGACTTAATGAGTTAGTCGCGGAGGCGATTCAACCTAAAATTGGCAAGTGTGTATTCTTTCCGAGTTATTTTTGGCACGGCACATATCCACTTGAGTCTGATGATTATAGGGTCACGATCCCTTGTGATATAGCCCCTGTCAGGCTCCTATCATCGAGTTGACGAGTCGTTGCCAATCGTCCGTTGGCTTT
>ENA-ORDA01000381-ORDA01000381.1-marine-metagenome-genome-assembly--contig:-NODE-381-length-45582-cov-5.538183_pt1 | contig 45582 bp, 32 predicted proteins | sample MGYA00237778_ERZ508506 | MGnify/ENA primary metagenome ERZ508506 (study PRJEB26177, sample SAMN06267891) | marine metagenome | isolation source: Monterey Bay, California, USA | place: Pacific...
TTATTTGTTGAACTACACAGTAACTAACAGTGCAAACTTGTTCATAATGGGTGATGAAGAATACTTCAATAGTAGTGATTCTACTTGGTATTGGTTTGAAGAAACTAATATCTCAACTACATTATTACCTGCTGATGAATATTGTATTACAGTTACACTATACGTATCACCTTATGGCAGTTCTGACATTATGGTTACATACACTGACTGTGTTGAAATTGTTGCACTGGAAGATTGGGATGGATGTGGATCTAATCTCACATATCTAGAGCACCTTCAAACAGTTTCAGGAAATCCATTCGTCCAACAGAACATAGTTTTCTTGACTACTTCTAATATCTGGGTAAATAATTTCGTTGACTGTTTGGTTATTGGTGAGAACTATACTATGGAAACTGTGATTACTAGTGATGGCAATCCATATTTACAGTTCTCAGATAGTTTCACTGTTAACCAATTCTCAGATATCACTCAGTGGGATTGGCAAACCATTAGTGATTGGCAAAACGATATTGCTGCTGGCAATTATTGTGTAGATACTACAATTTATTCAACAGATTCTACCTTCACTCAACAGATTGCAACCGTGTCATCTCTGACCGATTGTTTTGCAGTTGTAAATGCAACAATAGAAAATTGGTGGGACAATCAGGATAATGGCACTGGTAATGGTTCTGGAACTCCTAATGACCCAGTCTTACCAGATACTAATTGTACTGATTTGAATGGAACTCTAAGCGGGTTGAATCTGACTAATTCTTGGAATATATCAGACTGTGAAAACGGCACAGGTTTCTGGTTTAACCTAACAGTTAACGGAACTGGAGTTACATGGTATGACCCGATTTACGCTGTAGGATATGACTACGAAGTAATCAGTGGTCCAAAGTTCTCCTCAGTTGTTGTTCCTCCGGGATATGGTGACGACAAGTTCGACATCTACCTGTGGGATGGAACAGAGTATGTATTGGCTGAATCCGACCTTGATGCTCTAACCGAATATTGGTTCACAGATGATGGTGGGCTTTCAACCACGCCTGGCGATTACGATGGAATCTCGAAATTCTCAATCAGAGGATTAGAAATCAGTGAAAAGTTGGACCCAGAAGACCCAGATGCTTTCGTAACAGGATTATCCTTTGTACAGGATCCAAATGAAATCGGCGAAGTTATTCTGAGTATGAATCCAATCACAGTTTCTGATGAAGACGATGATGGAATTATCGATGAAGAAGATAATTGTGTCAACACAGATAATACAAACCAAGCTGATAGCGATGGTGATGGAGTTGGAGACGCCTGTGAAGAAAGCCAGGATACTAGCGAAATCGATGATAATGATTCAGATTCAGACAGTGGTTCAAATGTGGCAAATATAATCGCAATCTTCACAGTTTGTCTAATATTTGTTGTGCTCTTCATGAGAGGTGGGGGCAATGATGGTGAGGATGCTCCTCAAGATGCTGGAAAGAATTACTATCCTTTCAACCAGTAATCTGTACACTTGAAAGTGATATATCGTGCCTCTCGAGGTGCTTTTCTATCTAGCGTGGCTGTTAGATGTATCTGGTCTCATGGAGAATAGGTTATATCCAATACCAATTTTCAAAGGATATGAACAAGAGTGCAGCGTTATTCATCTCGGTGATTTTGCTAACACAAATCGCATCATACTCATTCAATGAGATACAGTCCGATTTGGTTCTAGAGGAGTCCACTTCAGACGAATCCTGGGAAGTTTCAGGAAGAAATAATTCAACTGGAAACAACAATAATTCGAATAATGATTCTCATTGCCTAATATTGGGGAATTTCTCAATCAATTCCACATATTTTGTTGCGATAGATTTGATCAACACCTGTAATTTTGGCATAAATTATCCAGGCATAAATGCTAGTGCAGATAATTCTGGAGTCTCCGGCCTTTACAATGAAACTAGTTGGTGGTACGTGATTGAAGCCAACGGTACTTACAACCTAGTTGCTCAATTAGAATTTGATTCAACAGTTCTTAATGGCACAAATATCACACTTGACTTTGAAGCTGCGGTTCTGAATTGTGGAACAAATGGAACTTGGCATGATTGTCCCGATTCTCAAAATTCGACTCTATCGTATCAGTTTACATTTGGTAACGATTCTTCGAGCGGTAATAACGCAGGTGGCAACAACACAGGTGGCAACAACACAGTTGGCAACAATAGTACGACCACTATTCCGAATTATTATTTTGATGAGTCTGTTGGTATTTATTTCAACTCTGTTAGTAACATCATGAATGGTACCTACGTGCCTACCACTGTGTTGATTCATAATTATGACAATAATTCTACAACTATCGACCATATGTTGGCAGTAACGTTCTACTCTGATGGTCATTCAGAACAAAAAACAACTCAATATCTGGTCCCTCCAGTCTCTCGTAACACCATTTCAGTCAGCCAATATGTGTACATCACATCTGAAACGACATATGTTGAAGTTTCCATGGATGTTCTTGAGTGTACAGACGAATACTGTGACATGTCCAAGACTCCAGAAGACCGATATTACCCAGCCGATTATCAATACTATCAGTCACACAGTTCAACTTACATTCCTAGAGTTGTAGAATTGACGGACGAAATCTATGATTTAGATGACGGAGAGGATATTCCCCGTTTCACTTTCGAAATGGAAGAGATCGATTTGAATGGTGAAATGTATTACAGCATTGTTGTTACAAGTTCTCAAATGAATTTTGCTACACAATGTATGGAGATAATCATACATTGGATAGATGCGAATGGTGAAAGTCAGATGGCAAACTGGAATCTTGCGTATGAAAACGGCGTCTATGGTTTCTATCCAGGTAACAGTAACTCGACAGTAACATTCGTAGATAGCGTTGATTCAGGAGATTCTGCGACATCGTCCTTTGGTGTTGGCGACAATATTTTCATCAAATCAGAAATTGAAAATCAAATATTTGTTGGTGCAATTCGGATAAATTATGCTCCAGATGACATGACGGGTACCATACTTAGATCATGGGATGTTGGAGGGTTGTCAATAATTGACGACGACAATAATTCAGAAGACAATAATGATGATAATGATACAGAAGATGATTCTGAATCTAGTGGATTACCATCAATTGGTATACTTGGAACACTTGCAGTAATCGCAGTCAGTTTCGTTGCAGTTATCCGCCGTGACCAAGAAGAATGAATCACTCTGATTGACGCAGTCTTTCGATTGCTAGGGCGCTTACAGCAACTTGTAGATTGTAGGAAGGTACGAAACCAGGCATAGGTAGTCTGACGATGTCATCTGCGGCATCTAGAACTTCCTTTGAGACTCCAGCATTCTCAGCCCCAACTACGAGCATAACATCTCCAGTTAGGTCAGAATCCCAAGGTGCTTTCCCTCCAACATCCTCCGCGACAATAATCCTTCTATTGCATGCGGCTAGGATTTCTTCGGTCGAAGCATAAACTACAGGAATGAATCTAGTCGCCCTCATTCCGGCTCTTCTAATCGTTCTTCTTTCTTCATGTGTTTTCTTGACATTGATGATTACAGCAGTAGCTCCACTAACCTCTGCAGTTCTTACTCCAAAACCAAGATTTGGAGCATATTCAACTCCATCAAATAACCAAATTACGCCTGCTCTTTCGAACACTTCTTCAAGGGTTCCTTTAGGCTCTCTGCCAATCAATGCAAGGGCTTTCTGTTGCCCGTCTGCGCTCATTCGCCAGAGGTCGGTAGAAGATCCTTCTAGGACCTGGATATTCCGGTTTTCGCACAGTTGGATAATCTCTGAACAATCCTCTTCCCTATCGACTAAAACAAGTTTAATTTCAACCCCGTTTTCAAGTGCTTTTAGAACCTCATCAGCTCCAGTAATTTGAAGGGACACACCCCTCCGATACTTCACTTACACATGAGTGAATCCCCCGTAGGGGGTCACAATTCCGCGTCGCGGTCTTCAAATAGGGGTGGCAAGTCGCCAAACTGCTCCAAGGAGTAGGTGATGTACAATGGCTAAGGGTCTTTACCAGCATGTTCGTGAAACATGGAACAAACCAAAAGCAACACAAACCCATCAACAGCGTCAGGACCGCATGGTCCAATGGCGCCGTGAACCAGTTAACTGTCGAATCGACAAACCAACTCGTATCGATGCTGCTCGCCGCCTCGGTTACAAGGCTAAGCAAGGTGTAGTCATGGTCCGAACTCGCGTTCGCCGTGGTGGACTTCGCAAAGGCAAGGTTCACATGAAGCGTAAACCTTCGAAGGCTGGTATCAGCAAGATTACCATGGCTAAGAATACACAGCGTATTGCTGAAGAACGTGTAAACCGTCACTTCCCTAACTTGGAAGTTCTCAACTCATACTGGGTTGGAGAAGATGGTAAGCACAAGTTCTACGAAGTAATCATGCTAGATCCTTCCCATCCTGCAATCAAGTCCGACAAGAACCTAGGCTGGATTGCTGACACCCACCACCGTGGACGTGCATACCGTGGAAAGACAAGCGCTGGTAAGCGTGGACGCGGTCTTCACAACAAGGGTAAGGGCGCAGAGAAGCTACGTCCTTCCTTGAAGGCACGTGGAAACATTGGCAAGTGATTTTAATTTGTTGTGCTGATTTAATCAGTACATTATTTCAAGTACGATGTATTAGTACGATTTTTTATGGAAGCACAAACATACTATGAGTCGTTATTAGCCCAAGGCTATGCATCTGCAGAAGCAGAAAAGTACACTCGTGAACACTACCCTGAGTTTAGTTTGGCACCCACAGCTCCAGCACCTGTAATGATCGATACATCAGCGCCCATGCCGATGGGCGCAGGAATGCCTGCTCCAATGCCTATGCCTGCCCCTGGATTAACCGGAATGCCTATTCAAGCAGGAGCGCAACAAGTCATAATTCAACAAAGCAACAAAGGTCGAGTATGGAGGTGGCTAAATGGAATTTCCGGGATTATTTTCTCCCTTGCCATGTTGTGGGTTTCCAATTTCATAAGAGAAACATGGGATGTACTTGGTGACGAGATTTCGAAAGAGATCAATAACATGAGTTCCTTAGAAAAAGCCTTAGCTGGCGATTTCATTAACGATATAGAATCCATGATTTCTACATTTTCAACAATCTACACAATCGTCATGATACTTTCAGTTGGAATGTTAGTGGTCTCAATTATTCAATTTATGAATAAACCTTGGGGCGGCAAAGCGTTCCTTGGAGTCTCAGGATTTTTGTTGGTTGTATTGTTTGGAGCAGCCATTTATGAATATACAGCGATCAATAATTTAATCGATGAGGTTAACGAACTTGAGGATGGCGAAGACATTGAAAACATTGAGTTTATGGAAACGCCAGGATTTATTGGCTCGGCTTGTACTGGTGTTTGTTTCTTAGTGTTCGCATTGTTGGCATTCCTTGGCAGACCTAGAAGCGCACAAGTAGTTCAATTGCAAATGTAATCTTAGATTGCATCACAATTCCGCCGTTGGGTTCATTGAGGGCCGACCACCACGCTTAGTCAGGGAGGACTATCTGTGGTTGCAGATTTGAGCATTTCACAATTGAATGGCAAGGACATCTATTTGCCAGATGGTCGCCATTTAGGGGTCGTTGGAGAGACCGTAGTCAACGGTGCAGAAATGCGCGCAACTCATCTTTTCGTAGCGGATTGTCCCGAAGAATTAGTCGAGCGAGGGATCCATCTGACAATTCCATGGCGCTGGGTTCGCTCAATCGGTGACGTCGTAATTTTGCGATGGTTCCCTAAGACTCCTATTCCTTACGAACACTGAGGTGATTAATTGAGCCTTGAAGTGCATGTACTTGGAACCTCATCTGCCAGACCTGCTCAAGGTCGTTCAGTATCAGGCTCAATCGTTGAAACCTCAGAAGGTATGTTTGTCGTAGATTGTGGTGAAGGTTTTCAAAACCGTTTGGTAACTTATCGCTCAGAAATGAAAACTCACGCTGGAAGGAGATTGAAGATGTCTAGAGTGGCAGCAATTCTTCTTACACATGGCCACCTTGATCACACTTGGGGAGTGTTACCTTGGATGCAGACCATGGCACTAGATGGGCGCAAGGATAAGCTGTGGGTAATCGGGCCTACTACCTCAGAAGTAGTTGATACGCTACTTGGCTCTGAAGGGGAGCCCGAAGTAACGCCTTCAGATTTAGTCATACAATATGACATGTGGATGGATTTGGGTGCGAATACTGAAACTTTGGGGTATGAAGTTGAATGGATACTTGGTGATGGAGAAAGATGGGTAAACATGAACGATGGTTCGCAAGTTGAATTACCACAGCCTCTCAATAACATCACAATTTCAGCACATTCTACTCAACACACCGTACCTTCATGTGCTTGGAAAATATCTACAGGTGGAAGAAAAGGAAAGTTCAACAGAGAAGCCACTCAAAACCTACCTGATGAAATTAAAGCTGTATTAGCATCAGGTGAAGATATCGAATATGAAGGAGAATTACTAGAGGCGATCAACTATCGTTCTAACTACAGGCCAGGTCAATCAGTCATAATTTCTGGAGATACTGCTGAGCAGGCGATTGATTCCGAATGTGACCTTCTAATTCACGAGGCCACATTCTTGAAGACTCACATAGATATTGCTAACGAGCATTTACACTCAACAGCGGCAGGCGCAGCAAGGACTGCTATCGAATGTAATGCCAAACATTTGGCTCTTACACATTATTCAGGTCGCCTTGAAGGCCATACCGCTTCACTAAACGAAGCTAGAGAAATTCACTCATCTGTATTCGCTCTTTCAGATGGGGACAGGTTAGTTTTGAATGATGATTATTCTTTGCAACATCTGGTTAAATCACCCGAAGGGTGGAATCATCAAGGTTGAGTCAATTTGAAAGCCGAGACTCATGTTTGCCAACACATGAGTGCCCCGCGATTGCTTGTATTACTGCTGCTCGGACTACTTATTGCTCCGGCAGTAAGTGCTACTGAGGGTAGAGCAGCACCTCAATGCGCCCAATTTGACTTGTCCGACGTTATATCTTCAGGTTCGGGAGTCGCAGTTGAAACAGGAGCATGTCTAATAATCGACATTGGAGTTAGGAATTCTGCAACGACTTTAGCCATCGATTACGAAGTAATGGACGATGCAATGGATGTACTTTTGTTCGATGAAAATACTATTCAGACCTACAACAATGGTCAAAATTATCGTAACTCATTCACGACTGAAGGTTCATTCGAATCTATGCTAGGAGACGAATGGTTCGACTGGGCCCCTCCTCAATCATTTACGGCTAAGAATTGGTATGTTGTGTTTGACAATACTGCACATGATGGCGATGAGGGGCAGGGGGACCAAGGAGGCTCAACCGCCCGCTTCAAGATACAATTGGCTCCTGCTGCAACTGAAACATATCCTTTCACTCACAACACATTCGTAGTTGAAGCCGGTCAAAAAGCCAACCTTGGTACATTCAATGTTGATGGTGGAACTGAGTTTTCTTACTGGGCACACCCTATATCGGGGTCAGGAGATTTGTTCATACAATCAGATAACCAACTAGGTGGCGATCTGATGATTTCTGGTTCGAATATGGACGACTTTGGAGGCCAAGAAACCACTCAATTAGATTGGACAGTTCCATCTTTCTTGGATCTAAAAAACCTGAATCTAATGGTTGAAGCGGGCTCCACTGACCTTCACTTCACTGTGAAATCATGGTTCGAACCAGTTCTCGCTCCTATCATTGTAGATTATTCAAATGGCGCAACTACTATCGGACAGAGTATCACTCTAGATGCAGGAGATTCTCCAAATAGTTTACAACAAATTAACGTATTATCGTGGGATTTTGATTCAGATGGAATTGCGGACGATGAAGGCGAATTAGTTGATGCATCTTGGCCAACTCCTGGTATCAAAACAATCAATCTTACAGCACAATCTGCAAGTGGAGAAACTACGACAACAAGCCATCAAGTAACAGTGTCCGATGTAACCAACCCTACTGCAGTAATTACTGGTACAGGGGGAGTTCTAGACCTAAATGGCAATCGAAGACTGCTCAGAATTTCAGACTTGACTTTACAGGCTTCCAACTCCTTTGATGACCATGCAATCGCTTCGGCTTCTTGGAGTGTCGATGGCACAACAATGTCATCGGCATCTCAGTACACAGTTAGTTGGTCTGAAATCGGAACCTATCTGATTACTCTTGCAGTAACAGACCCCTCTGGAAATATGGGATATGCAAATTCTACAATATTTGTTTTCGACTCCACTGTGCCTATTTTGGTAACTAGCGATATCAGCGATATCGAAGAAGTAACAAAGGGCGAAGAAATCGAATTTAAAGCCAAAGCTGTTGATGTATGGGATGGCGAGGACTCATTACGTTTCACTTGGGATTTAGACCTTGAAGTAGACTCAAACGGCGATGGCGATACAACCAATGATCCAGATTATACTGGGCGAATTTTAACTAAAACATTCGATTCGACTGGCAAATACAGGTTAGCGTTAACAGTTTATGATAATTCAAACAATACCGATTTTGAAATTTTTGAATTTCAGGTAGTTGACCCTGCAGGTGAAGGCAATATCTTCGGTATTATTGCGATTGTATTCTTGGTTGTAATTATTGTTACAGGCGTTGTACTGTTTGGCTACAAAGGAGTCCAAAGAAGGCATGCTGTTGAAATGCTAGTTGAGAAGGGCTTGTCTCTAGAAGAGGCCAACGCTAGAATATACGAGGTGGCTAAAACGTCGAAGTTACCAACGTTCGCAAAAGCAGTTCAAATGGCAGGTATTTCAGAAGGAGGAGTTGTCAAATCTTCTGAGCAAATAATGTCGGAAGAAAAGGCTAGCGAATTTGCATCTATATACGGAAACGACTCACAATCTCAGATTGATCCTAATGCCGGGTTTAGACCTAGTTCACAAGTTCGTCAAGTTGACCCGGCAATCGCGAATGCTGCACTTGCGGCATTCGAAGATGACCCGGTGCCGAAGAAATCTCCACCACCAACTCCTGTATCAGGGAAAGTCAAGAGTGGCGGAGTTGCCCTACCTCCTGTACAGAAACCCGCAGGCCATACTCTGAAAACCGATTGTACATCATGCGGTAAAGCGTTTGCAGTAACTATGCCAGCAGGAGTAAGCAGTGCTGTTGTTGCATGTCCGTCATGTGGCAGCGACCAATTATTCGAACGTTGAAACTGGCATTTCACGCGCTCGCGAGAGGGATGGTTTCATTTGTGTGTGCGAACGCAATTAGTATTGATGTCAGCAGAAGGCGTGCGAGTTCTCCACCGAGGGGTCCCGCAACCACTCGATTCAAGGAGGGTTGCAATCGTTCTCGTCATCGTGATGTTTTTGCCTATTTTCAATCCAGTTTCTGCTAATGAAAATGTAGGCAGAGACGACTTCGGCGTCTTGGAAACAATGGCTAATGCACTTACTGAACAGAGAGATTCAGGTGAAGATGAATTGGCTCGAAACAGCGCAGAAAGTGTATTGAGTGCTCTAGAATCCAGAGGTCGAGAAATCGGCGATGGTGATGCCTTACTGGCTACAGATGGCCTGATTGGCGACATTTCCATGCGCCAAACTACACCACTAGAACCATCGCATCCAAGGCCGTATGAGCTGTTGACTAATCCAGATACGCATCCTGATGGATGGCCTAACAATTTATTGGATACTCTATTCGAACTCCCTCCTTCATTCAATGACCCATTAGCGTTCGGCGCTAACACCTATTCGTTATACGTCAACTATACTGCTAGAAATAACGGCCCACAGTACGAAGCGTGGGACTATGGGACATTTACTGGTGACATATTGTCCTTCGAAGATACAGGACTATTCGAGAACGCTGTTGACTTAGATGGAGACGGAAGTAGTGACGTTGCAGTCGGCCTATCCATAGTAGGTCTAGGTCAACAGGGCGAGGGCTGGGATGTTAACTTTGGAGATGGTATCATCCCGTCTATTGAATCGATTTGGATTCGCCCGAACTTCCAGTGGAAAGTCAGAGTACTCGACCATAATGATCCATTATGGGACGATATGGCCAGCATGGAAGTATCACTGATGAAAGGCGTTGCATATGATTTGACTCTGACCACAGAGGGAGAATCATACGCCCTGATTATCGATTCACGTTTCACACAAGCCCCTCACGATTTCCAAGTACGTGTAGGACTTGATCAAATGACTTTGAATGTTACACAAACATTCACAAGTATTCTTGATGTTATAAATATCTTCAACGGGGGAGATGACTCTGGCTTGGAAATAACCTCAGTAACAGCGCCGTATGCAATTTCAATTTCTAATCCAAATCGCAATTCCCAAAATGAACAGACCGATTGTGAAGACTCTTCGTGGTATGATTCAATTTCAGACCACGATGAAGAAAGCCGTTTACATAAATGTGGATATTCGATTGGTATTGGTTATGTGCACTACGAGCAACCAGATGTAGATGGTAATCGCGCTTTAGATGAAATGGGATACATCGACGTGGGATTGCACCCAATTATTGGAAGTACGTTAATTCCTGAAGAGGTAGATTTAGTCATCCGAAACGATAATGCTGGTGAAAATTCTTTCGACAATATTGAAATCTTCAGCGATACTGATGCTGACCTTTGGTTCCACTATTTCGAAGACCGTTCTGCACATATCGAAGAGGGTGGCCTGCTAGGAAACATCACAGATTCCAGAGGTTGGGTTAGAGATTTACCCAAGGGGACTTTACCTCAAGAAGAAATCGATGCAATATTCACTCTAATCGGGGAGGCACCGGGTTCTTCCAACTTCCCTGGAGAGATGCCTAACAGGCTTTCTTTGATTATATCAATCAAGAATTATACTGCCGATCTAACATCAAATGTAGTAGATACAAGTCTGATACTAGACCCAAGTGACAATCGTTGGAACAGTTTGATTCTAATCGCAGGAACTGAACGAATATCTAAGATTGAATATGTCTCTACCTTCGAAAGACACGGGTATGCTGGAGATTCCTCTTCGATGGAGGTAGAGTTCTTGGATATACCAGAAGTCGTTGCAGTATTCGGAACATTTGAGATTCCTTCATCCAATAGGGTGAGGGTTGAATTCGGTACTGCTCCAGATCTTTTGAGTGAAGTATTGGATAACGTGATTCTGAACTTGGTCGAAATTGTTCTGGATTTGGGAACCATTCTAAACGGGTTGCCTGAGGCGATTGTAGGTACTGCCGGGGAGTCTAGTGGAGAAATCATAATCCAATTTTATAATCAAGTCAGAGAGACATGGGCGTCAGGAAGTACCCGCGATGAAATGACAGCAGGCAGCGTAAAGCTCGCAATAGGCAGCAGCCCCCACCCTGTAATGAACAGAAGTCATATTCTCTTAGGAGAAGATGTTGATTATACAAATGATGAAGGTAAAGTCGATGGTAAATATGGCTGGATAAACGACCCATTGGTTCCGGTTGGTATGAGTGTGTCAGTCACTGACATTTCCGGGTTGAGTTATTCATATGACCAAGAAACCGACCTACGAACGATTTCGTTAGTTGGGTTGTCCGGTGAGGAGTTAATCATTGGTCACCTCAATCATTCGTCTAATACTACTGATGGAGAAGTTAGACAATTCGCATCAATTTCCAACCGCCCAGAGTTCTTGACAATCAGTCAACAAGGGACTGATATCTTTTACAATGCCACCGGTGAAATTGGAACAATTACCTACAGTGCAGAAGGAGACGGCCAATATAACGCTATGAGGCTAAATGACCTACCTTCTCAATTCGAATTAAAATTAGGAGATACTCTCGCTTTCATGGCTGAGGAAGGTATTGGCTCAGTCGAAGTTCAGATTTCTAATGCCACCATTCCGCTAACTATGGATGATGATCATGCTCGTTTCTGGATTGATCAGAACTCAGGTGAAGCGAGTATGTCTCTCAGATTGTCTAATCTCACTTCCGTCATCCTATACCCTCCTGATGAACCGGGTGCTGTTGGAGAAAGAGGAAATAGCCGTATGGTGATGAACCGTTCAGGTTCTGCCCCATTCAGTGTTCTGATGGAAGATGTCAGCGACAGGGACGATAAGTTCCTCGGACTTTCAGGAAGTGTCTACCTTGACCCACTTCCAGCTAACGTTACCCTTTCCTTACCATCATCTGAGAAATCAGACATTATTTCAATACCAGAGTTCGGTGAAGCCGACGGGGTATTAGCGCTATCTTTCTTCCTTTCTGGAATGATTGACTTTGGGGCTTCAGTGAACGACTTTGCCGTAGAAAGCATGGTCGACTTAGGCGATGCTTCCAACATAAGAAGCAACATGAGCCTAGGCCTAGATTTACTAACCGGTGAAGAATTTGATATAACTCTCGATGTGCGTAAAGGAGTCAATATTCCGAATGAGCCCGATTGGGCTCATGGACTTACAGGAGAGGTACTAGAAGGCACAGAGTTGATTTTCAACTATTCGAGAATGCCTTCCTTTACACAGAGTTCTCGTGATACTGTATCAAGTGCTCTAAGCGATTTGGAAATAAATGATACAGAGCGCGAAGAGGTCATTCAGGCTCTAACATGGGGCGGATTGAATAACAGCGAGGGTATTGTTGATGCAATGCTTGACGGTTTCATATCGCCTAGGGAAACAACAGAGTTAGATCTTGAAACAATGGCAGATGAAGGTCTGGAAATTGAACAAAGGCGTTCCTGGCACAGTAGAATCTGGATGCCACAATTGCCTGCTGGAAGAATACAGTTAGGATATGATGTAACAATTGAAGATGATATTCCGACCTTTGAAATTGTGGCTTCGCTAGAAGGATGGACTCCTGCAAGACCAGTATTAACAGTAGGGATAAACGGTCTTTCAAAGACAGACACATTGTTGGTACTCTCTGGCCTTGATACTGAATTATCTCGCGATATATCACTACAGATGTCAGTTTCAACGGAAGCAGAATTAATCATACCTAGAACAACTATCGACATGAATTATGACATGGGTGAGCGAATGGATAGTGCAAGAGTCTTGCAAAATAACCAGCTCAGGGGAATACGAACCGAAATGATGCTGTTCAATGCACCAGCAACAGCGGGGCTCTATTCTAAGATTGGAGACATATTGCAAGCAGACCTAGAAGTCCCTCCATCTGACCGAATTGGTTTGAATGCAGCAGATTCCCTAATGCTTCAACAAATGCGCAAGGTCGACGGCCTATGGTGGCCATCAACAATGTTCATTCGAGATGTACCTGGTGAGATGCACCTCCGTGCAGAACCAGATAGCAAATTCGATGTCAATGAGGTAACATCATTCCAAGGGATGTTTGAGATGATTTATTCATCGAATAGTGACGATATGGATTTATTCATCGAGACTAAAGGGAAATCTCAGAATACCCGTAGCAGCAATCTAATGCTAGCAGAGAATCTCCCTGATCGATTCACAATGGAAGTTACCGATGATTATGGCGCTGAGATTTCAGCTTCAGGAAATGGTGTTGAAAAGTTGTACATGCGTAGAAGTGACACTCTTGCTCGTGACGATTTGGAAATAATTACCGCAGAGGTTGTCGGTGAAGATTTGCAGGGGGCAACCGTTCACCAACACATGATTATGGGATACCCAGTCATTGTCGTCGATGGAATCACCGGCGGAAGAATTGTTGCTACTGCACATACAGAAGTAACAGTCCTAGGACTAGAAATAGATGCACGAGGTGTTCTACTAGATGCACAATTTACTGGAGGTATTCCAACCGCATCTAGTGTAGGTGTAAATGGTGTAGTGACTGATTTATCTTTACTCAGTAGTTTGACAGGTGGGAAAATCAAAACAACCCACATTATGATTGTAGATCCATTCTCGTCATTAATCGCAACAGGCATAGCGGCGGTGACAGGCTGATGGATGAATTCGATGATGAGGAAATGGAGCAAGAGCTTCACGAGTTCTCCCAAGAAATCGGTCAGAAGGTTCTGGAGCTAACTGAAAAAGTACATCCTTTGAGAATAGCTTTGGCGGGAGTGATTATGTTACTTCTGCTAGGAGCGCTTGTCTCCACATGGTATTGGGCAATTCCTAGAGATGATGTCGAAATCGAAGTGACCTATCTCCAGAGGAACGGACACATCGTGCTGGCAGAATTGTTTAACGATGGTAGCAGGTCAATCACTGATGTTGTTTTTATTGTTGAATTTGTCGATAAAGATGGCTCCGTATTAGGTGATATTTCAGAAGACTTTGACGCAATTCCAAGCCATACTAGCATTTCAGGAGACCGAATGCAAATAAACGTTCAAGGTTATACAGTGTGGGAAGAATATTCAATCCAAATTTCTATTGAATGGACTGATTTTAGAGGAACTGAAAACAAACAAGAGTTCATTCATTTTGTTTCAGAAGCACAGACTGCAACCTTTTCCGATGATTGTGAAGGGGTAACGTGGTTCCTGTGAAACTAACCGTGGGAACGCCTAAAACGACCATTCTTCGGCCTAGGTCTGTGCGTAAAGCCTTGATTCTGGTTATTCTATTCCTGCTTTCAGGAATACCGATGGGTAATCAATCGGTTTCTGTATCAGATGAACCAGAAGTTGAATGGATAAGGTTCGACTTACCTGAAGATTCAATTCGTAATTTAGTCGGACAATTAAATGAGAATTTGTCGATGGAAGAAAGGCCACTCTTAGCGCACTCTAGAATTGGAATTCATGACGCTTCAGGAGTTCTTTTCGAACATGAAATTCCAGAAGAACTACTAGTTCCAAGGTCAGACCTTTCCTTAGTATTGGTTTCAACAGAATACCATTTGTCGGATGTTAGGTCTGCTATTTCCGACCATCATGGAGTAGAAGTTAGGGAATTCATAGCGCCATCTGGACTGCTTGTGCAGGGGACTCAGAATGGACTTTCCAAGCTCTTTGATATTGACGGAGTTGCCTCAATCCAGCCAGTTCCATTAGCCTTAATTGTTGACTTTACAGTAATGGAAGCCCTTGATTCCACACCGGTGAGAATAGAGTCTTGGCGAGGAGAAACTCTACTTCCTGGAGTTGATATCTCTGATGATTGGGGCATGCGCCTTTTCCAAGAGATTGATGTTGTTGCCAACGATATGCTTACTGATTCAAACCTAGCCGAGACTGGAAGGTACGATGGTTTCACGGCAGCCACTATTGCCACCATAGCATCGGAGCCTTCTGTAGCATGGGTTGGCCACCAACCTAGTCTTACTATTTGGAATGACCAAGCAAGAAACCACATGAATATCAACGCAATGGAAAGATACTACACTACCGATTTGGATGGTTCGGGACAGATTGTAGCGGTTGCAGATTCAGGTTTAGATCACGATCATGGCGATTTTGGAAGCAGAGTAATCGGAAATGTGGATGTGATTGGAGACGGCTCAACAGCCGACGCTCATTCTGGACACGGGACGCACGTTGCTTGTACTGTATTAGGTGACGGCACTCGTGGAAATTACGAGGGCGTGGCTCCTGAGGCTGAACTCTACTTCCAGGCGATGGAGAACGACAACAGTGGTAACTTCCAATGGTCCAGTATCAACAACATGATCAACACCGCATACAATAATGGAGCAAGAATCCATACTAATTCTTGGGGTTCATCTTCATCATCAGATTGGGGTGTCTACACTTCTTCATCGGAAGATGTTGACGACAGGACGCGTTACTACGACCAATACTACAGTGGCCGTGAAGGACTAGTGGTCCTCTTTGCGGCAGGTAACGATGGCCCAGGTAGTGACACAATTGGCTCCCCTGGAACTGCAAAAAACACAATCACTGTCGGTAATTCACAGAACAGATACCAAGGCTCACCTAATTCAATAATGGATGGATCTAGTAGAGGGCCAGTAGATGATGGAAGAATCAAACCAGACATTTTGGCTCCAGGTGGTTACGTACGTTCATGCCGTGCACAAGAAGCAACAGATACGGCAGGTTCGACTTGGTCTGACACTTGGTATCTAGAGTATACTGGTACTAGTATGGCAACACCAAATGCGGCAGGTACAGCCGCACTGATTAGGGAATACATCACCGAAGTAGCTCAAAGACCTGAACCTCAAGGCGCTCTTGTCAAAGCATTGATGATTCTTGGAGCAAGGGATGTCGGAAGCCGTGACATTCCAAACATGGACGAGGGATGGGGCCGCATCGATCTGAAAGGAACTCTAGCCCCAAATAACGGTAGAGGGATTTGGGTTGACGACCGTTCAGTACTGTCTTCTACTGGGAACTCAAAAAGTTACAGTTTCGATATTACCACCCCGAATCAGCCATTCAAAACAGTGCTTGCATGGTCTGACGAAAGAGGTTCTAGGTTTTCAAATACTCAACTAGTCAACAATCTCAATTTACTAATTACGACCCCTAGCGGAGTAGAATATGTTGGGAACGAGTTTTCTCAAGGCCGCTCTATTCAAGGAGGGACTTATGACACTCTGAATAATGTGGAAGTCGTATTGATCGACTCGGCTGAGATGGGGTTATGGACCGTTAAGGTGACAGATGCCGGCCATTCTGGTTCCAAAGCACAACCGTTTGCTATTGCAGTGTCCGGTGTGGGGGTAAACGACCTTCGTCCTGACCCTTCACCAGTTCTAGCATCATTCAATACAGACATAGCCATACCTCAAGTTGGAGATGATGTTTTAGTGGAAATGTCAGTTTCTAATTTAGGAAATGTCGAAGCAGAAAATGTAGAAGTAATTTTCCAAGAAGAGGGGATTTCTTTAGACACTGAATTATTCGACCTTGGACCGGGAGGTTCCAAGACCTTGTTTTGGAATTGGCAGCCTCAAACTGCAGGAGGAAGAACACTTTCTTTCCTAATTGATACAGATGATTCAATAGATGAAATCAATGAAGATAACAATCGAATGGATGTTGTTGTAAATGTTACAACTCCAGGAGTTAGAATAGAATCATCATCTCCTACGTACACTCTTGAAGATATTAATGCGACCACATCTTCATGGCAAATCACTCTAACCAATACAGCATTACTCACAACAAATGCATCAATATCTCCTACCGATGTGGTTAGCCCCATTGGGTCAACAATGCCTTGGTATGTCGGCTTGGACGAAATTGATTTCGAATTAGATGGCCAAGAAGGAGCCCTAATCAATGTTACATTAGTTCATCCTAAAGGGCCAGACCCCGGCCTTTATCTGATTAATTTACTCGGATTAGACGAAGATAATGATGTCAACAGCCCGTATACTCTAATGCTAGATGTACCTTCATTATCAGAAACAAGAATTGAGTTTGATTATTCAGTAATACCGGTACATCCTTCCAACTCAACATCAGTAGATATACGTCTATTTAACCTCGGGAATGAGGATATCGGATACGACCTTTTCCTCGAATCTCCTCCTGGGTGGCACGCTGGGTTTGATGATTTGTCTTCACAAGGAGGTGCCAATTCAGCATCGACTGGTTTGATGTTAGAGGATGGACAAATGAGTATTGGAATAACATTTGTTCCTCCACAGGTAATGACATTAGCTGGTGCAGAATTAACTGTAATATTGCAAGTCGTATCGCAGACTGAAGAAGCGCGAATTGTAGATTATGAGTTGCCTTTGGTAATACTAGAAACACCTCTAGTAACAGTAGATCTCGAGTCATCATTTTCATCAATTATACCAGGTAACACACTTTCCCTTCAATATACAATTGAAAACCGAGGGAATGTCGACCTAATACTGACTCCAAAGTTACAATTGCCATCTGGTTGGACTCAAAACACGGCTTTTGAGGATATTGATTTAGATTGGACAGAATCAAGAAATATCATCGTTTCAATAACAGCAGAACAAGAGGCTAGGAGCGGTGACATCTCTTTGATAATGGAATCAGGCGATGACTCATGGAGTAACACGCAAAACATCGATGTCACAATTTTGGCAGAACCTGTAATGACATTTGCCTCTGTGGAAATTGAAGGAGAGTCATGGACTAATATTTTCGGGCCAGGCCAGCATCCTACTGGAGTCGCAATCAATTACACATGGGTTATTGAAAACCTGCAAGATACAGAATGGGCTCCATCAGTAACTTTGCAGTTGGAAAACAATATGTTGGGAGAATGCACATCACCAGGGACCGTTTCAAAAGGCGATGTTAAAGCAATGACTTGTACCATTCTGATTTCGGCAATGGCCGACCCTGGAACCGAGCCCGAATTTACTGTTTTACTCAGCGGAGACCAAATTTCTGTGAACAAAACTGTAACTATGCTGGTCGCATTAACTAAGGAATTGAGTTGGAAGATTGACAGCTCAGAAACCCTCCAAACAGGAACTCCATCTACATTCCAAATCACAATTACCAACACTGGTAATTCATTGGTTTCAGGAACCATTGAGACACAAAGTTCATCCGAAGTGAGCGTGGAATTCGATGGAGCAGACACAGTTAATCTAGAAGCGGGTCAATCACAGAAAGTTAGACTGAAGGTCACATCTAATGCCCCTGGGGCCGGAATAGTAGAACTTTCAATATCAGGCGCTGATGATGTTACAGGTTCCAGTTTCGAATTACAGATTTCAAGCGAAGGGGATGAAATTTCAGATGGTAGTTCTTCAATTGGAAATACAATACTATGGTCATTCTTAATATTAATTCCACTTCTTGGAATAATCCCAGTTATCACAATTCTACGTGGTAGGAGAAAGAACAGTACTACTCCTAATCAAGCACCACCAAAGGATGTCGCTTTCGCCATAGATCAGGGGCAGCAAGTTACAACTCCGTGCTTTTCATGTCGGCAACCAATTCTTTCAGGAATGCTAGGGTGCCCTTCTTGTGGAGCCAGATATCATTCTGTATGCAATGTTAGTTCGTGCGTTAATTGTGGCGCAGAAGCGTCAACTTTCGTAAATGCATAACGAATACGAGCATTTGTCCATAGCCTTTTCATGGGACGACCGCGACCGGGGTTCATGGAACCCCGTCGGAAAGACCCTAAACACACCCAGTATCGTGCCAGTTTACTACTGGTTACAATACTGCTATTTTCGCTAGTTCCTGCAATCGCTAATCCGGTTACAGCGGATGATTCAGGTAGGGCGGCAAACATCTCTCTATCGGTTACTCCAAGTTCTCAGACAGTTAATCCGGGAGAGACTGCGGAATACACAGTCCGTGTCTACAATCAAGGCAGCGAGCCAGTTTCAGTAAGCCTGGCGGCATCAAATGAGCAGGATTGCAACGGCTATTCAACAGCTATTGGCCAAATTGGACAACCCATTGAGGCAGGTTCTTTCGAGGAGACCTTCCTCAATGTTACACTGGCTCAAAATGCTGAAGATTCCTGCGTAACCACTGTTACTGCAACAGGCAACGAACAAGTCACACCGCCAGATCAGCCTAGTGAACCAGCAACTGCAGATCAAACAGTTGAAACAACAGCAGGAGACGGTGAAGGTTCAGAACTATTCGGAGTTGATTTGACCGTTGAATCTCCTCACAAAACATGGGGCGGCGAGTCGTCAATAGAGTGGGATGTTGAAGTTGAAAACACCGGACGAGTCGACGAAACAGTTGATTTGACAGTTGACCCAATCGGTGGCTCTGGTTGCACTTCTGATGGAAGCATGTCAATTAGTGTCGAACCAAGTCAAGTTCAAGTTAGTAACGACTCATCAGAATGGGTGACAGTTACTCTTGAAGTACCGGAAGGAAAGAGTAGCAACAAATATTGCTGGGAGATTGTAGGTGATGTTACTAACGACCAAAACCCCAATGGAAATGCTTCAGATGCTGAAGTGTTTGATTTGAACGTGCCCGAATTGAAAGAGTGCGATGTAACACTCTCAAAAACTAGTCTTAGTTTAGAGCCGGGCGAAACTGGTACGCTGAAAGCAACATTCACGAATGAAGGAAACACTGACTGGACTGTTAATGTGGGATTCACAGATGACCCCAATAATTGGGCAGATGTCGATGGTGCATCTAGTGGTACACTACCTTACAGCGGCGGTAACGGCGAGAAAGAATTCACCATTGAAATTACACCAGATGATTCAATTGAAGCAAATTCACAAGAGGAAATCACCATTCAAGGAAGAGATGGTAATACAGCAAAATGTACTGCAGATGTCTCTGTTACAGTTGGCCAATCTAGGGGAGCATCGATCTCTCTCGGCAATTCCGGACTCTACAACATAGAGCCCGGACAAGATACTACGACAACATTGACTGTGACCAACCAAGGAAATGGACCAGATACATTCAGGGTATCGGCATCAAATCCTCCAACAGGATGGGCAGTTTCCTTGGAATCTGCAACCATTTCAACAGATTCTCGATTTAGTAATGGAAAGTCAGGTAGCATTGAAGTCACAATTTCATTACCACTTAATGCACTGGCAACAGACGATGTTACTCTGACATTCTCAGTATTGCCAACCTCCAGTGGTGGAGCGTATGATACTCAGGATCTTACTGTCTCTGTAAAGGAGGTTCATGCAATGAGTGCCGACGCTCCAGCCGAGGACCAAACGGGGCGATCAGACACCACAGTTCAATTCCCTATCACGGTGACAAATGATGGTAACACCGAAGATAGATTCCGCTTCTCAGTAATTTCCCAGACTGCTCAGCCGGGATGGGGCAAACACTTCGAAACAGAAAGTGGAGCAATCGTCACGGAAGTTGATGTCGAAGCAAGGGCCTCGATTATCATGTATCTCGTTGTTTCAATAGATGGAGAAGAAGAACTCGAAAGTACCAGGCTAACGATTAGAGTTACCAACCTAGGGGACAATAACAATGGCGACGGGGACAACGATGGTGTTCCAGATAACCAACTAGAATTTGTTTTCAGAGCAATTCTCTCGGATCGAGATTTCGCTATGAATGCCTTGATCATGAATTCACAAGATGACCTCTCTCGAAATGCTATGCTTATTCTTCCACCAGGTGGAGGCCAATCTTTCTTCATCAAAGTAACAAATACAGGGGACATGACAGATGAAGCAATATTCGATTTCTCTGGCCTTGAAGGCACTGCAACTAGAACCCTAACCTACAGAGGTGTGCCTATCGATGGACCAATTGTAGTACCTAAGGGATGGGGCGCCTTCAACGAAACTACAGGGACATTCTTCTTCGATGGTAACAATCCTCTAATCGGTTCAACCAATGATTCCTTATTTGAGAAGATAGTAGCGAATGATCTAGTGGATTCGCACGTTTCAAGGCCATACTACGCGATAGTATTGATGGAAATCGAAGTTAGTCCGGGTGCAGAGAACGGAGCTGGCGGATTATTGGAAGTCGTAGTGACTTCTGTGTCTAACGCTGCAAACCGTAGCGGTAAAATCACGTTCTCTTTATCGGTCGAAACAGTTCAAGATATTGAATTACTTATCGATGATGGCGTAGAGAAGGATCTAATTTTCGGAGAGTTAGGTAATCCTACAATATTTGAAGTCGAATTATTAAACACTGGAAACGTAGAATCCGAGATTAAGGTATTTACCAGCGGAGGTGTTCGTGGATGGAATCTAATTCTAGGTTACAAGAGCCCTGCGGATTGTATATACAACGCTGATGAAGATAATCTAATTTGTAAAATCGCTGAAGGAGAATCAGTTATTGTTACGGTTAAAGTAAACCCTCCCGGCGGAGATAATGTCGATGTTGAAGATTCCTTCAAGTTCACACTTTCTGCCGAGCCGACCGATGTTGGATTAGTCGGGCGAGAGAACTTGGAATTGACTGTTAACGGTCAACCACAGGAGTTTGGATTTAATTCTTTGATAACTCCGAATGTTTTGTTCGGAATTGCGGCTTTAGTGCTTGTTGGTTTCGCTGCACTTGCTTTGCGTCGCCGTAACTGACCCCTACGGGGTCATAGGCTAACCAGCCGATATCTCGCGTGGGCGTGAGACAACGCTTATGGACAGAGGTCTTGTGGCCGTGACCGGAGAGTGTCAACTCTCTTGGTTGGTGACATAGTTGGTCGGCGCAGAATCTGTAACAGGCACCTATCTTTCAATGGTACTAATGACGCTAATTGGCATAGCAATGCCACTAGGCGCTTTCATCACCCAATACTTCGTTATGCCAAAGGTCGACGCAGCCCGTCCTCACATGACAAAATCCTGGTTAATGCAGGGATATGAGAAGGATCACAGCCTCTATCCTCGTAGACTTTCAACATACGAATGTGGTTCAGAACCAGTTGGCGATGCAATGATTCAATTCCATTTCCAGTACTACTGGTATGCAATCATCTTCCTCGTATTCGATGTCGCTTTCATGTTCATGGCATTAGGCGGATTGCTTGCGATGGATGCAACAAATGGCTCAACAAATTCCGACCCCATCGATGCTGTCGGTTCCGAAATGCTAATTCTAACAATATTCTTTGCCACTATGGTTTTGGGAGTATGGCATGTATTCCGTAAGCGTGGTCGCATTTACATCTGAGGTGGAAAAATGAGTGATACTGGAGAGAATTATACAACATTCAACAGTCGTGCTTTAGTCGAGGTCGTCGGAGACGTAACAGACGAAGCACTCAAGGCAACTAAAATCAAACAACTTCTCAGCGTATTAGCTGGCCGTTTCTTTAATTGGGCGGGGCGTAAATCTTTGTTCACCCTCCATCTTGGAATCAAATGCTGTGCAATCGAAATGGCTGCATCTGCAACCCCTCGATTTGACGGAGACAGATTCGGTGTACTATTCCGTTCCAGCCCACGTCAGTCTGACGTATTGCTTGTAAACGGTCCAATTTCTAAGAAATTCGCTGATCCAATCGTCCGCCTATGGGAACAAATGCCTGAGCCAAAATACTGCATCGCAATGGGCGAATGTGCAATTTCCGGCGGACCTTACTACCAATCTTACAACATCTTAGAAGGAGTCGATACAGTGATTCCAGTCGACATTTACATTCCAGGGTGCCCGCCTCGACCAGAGGCGCTAATCGATGGATTTGGAAAGCTCCGAGAGAAGATTATCCGAATCGGTGGAGCGCCTTCTACTGGCCGTGATGGCGACAAGCCAATCATCGTAGGAGATGAGTGAAATGGGTACTACAATCACTATCGAGCAAAACGCGGAAGCAGCAAAGGCAGTTGTCGATAATATTGCAGCCCGCTTTGGCGATGCAGGAGTTACTGCAGAAGCAATAGCCCACAAAGCAGGTAAGAAATTCGAATACGTTAGAATTACATGTTCTCCTGAACAATGGCGTGCAGTTGCTAAGCACATGAAGAAAGAAATCGGTGTAAACAATTGCGCTATGGTCACTGGAACACATTACCCTTCAGGCGGAGACAGAGGTTGGGAAGTTGCATATCATCTGCACAGATGGCCAATTCGTAATGTCGGTGCACACAAGATGATCGTTCACAAAGGAGAGGATTTGAAGGGCGACGATATTCCTATGGAGTTTGAAGTATTCATTAATCTTCCAGAAGGAAACACACCTTCAGTTCCTTCAATCCAAGATATTTGGGAAGGAGCGGATTGGAATGAAAAGGAAACCTGGGATTTGGTCGGTATCGACTTTGAAGGTCACATTAACATGCACCGCGTCCTGAATCCTCACGATTCACCAGTTGGTTTCCATCCTTTGCAAAGGCAACACAAAATTCGCTATCACGATTTCAATGAAATGTATGACGACCCACAAGGCTTCGGTCGTAAACCGGTTGATGAGGGCCGGGTCAAGTGAGGTGTTATCATGGCAGAAATGTGGATTACAATGGGGCCTCAGCACCCAATGACTCACGGTCTTTGGACACTACGTGTAAAGGTCGATGGAGAAACAGTCACCGATACCGAAGCAGAACTTGGTTACATTCACCGTGGAGTCGAGAAGATTTGCGAATCAAGAGATTTCACTCAGATTACTCCTTACTGTGACCGTCTTTGCTACGTAAGTGCAATGACATGGGCTCATTCATACATTATGGCGGCAGAGGATCTTCTCGAAGCAGAAGTTCCTGAGAGGGCAGAATACATCCGCCTTATGGCTGCAGAAGTTCAAAGACTAGCTAGCCACTTGATGTGGCTTGGAGCATTTGGACCAGATATCGGAAATCTAACTTTGATGACCTGGTGTTTGCGTGACCGTGAAATGTTCCTAGATTTACTTCAGGAACTCGGCGGTTCTCGAATGCACTACAATTACCCTAGAGTTGGCGGTGTCAAGAGAGACATTCCAATCGGATGGGCTAACAGGATGAAGGCAAAAGTCAAGTTATTCGAAAACAGAATCAACGAATACGAAATGCTTCTCGACGAATCAACGATTTGGTTGGTCAGGCTACAAGGTGTAGGATATGCTACCGCTGAAGATCAATTAGATGCGGGAGTTACAGGTCCTAACATCCGTGCTGCAGGAGTTAACACTGATGCAAGGTGGACAAACCCATACTCTGTTTACGACCAAGTAGACTGGGAACCGGCTGTAGAAAAACCAACCAGTGTAAAGGGCGCAGATTGTTATGACCGCTACCGAGTTCGCATGGAAGAGATGAGGCAATCATGCCGAATGCTACTCGATGCAATTGAAAAGATTCCAGGAGGAGCTAACACTCACTACCAACCTGGCGATGAGATGATTTACACAAAGGCTCCAACCCGCGCCCCTGAAGGTGCAACAGGTTTCAGTACCTACGAGTGTACTCGTGGAGTTTCAAACTTCTACATCAAAGGTGGAGGAGACGGACGTGGAAAGAACCCATACAGGCTTTCTATTCGCTCGCCTATGTTCTTGACAATTCCATATGTCGCTAAGACAATGATTGGTTACAAGGTCGCAGATATACCTGCAATCATGGGAAGTTTCGACCCATGTATCGGGGAGACAGACCGCTGAGGTGATTATGATGGATGATTGGTTAGGACTTCACGACTTCGTATACTATCGAACCCGAGAGGGAGCAAGTTGGCTATTTGAGGATACATTCCTTGAATCATCATCTAACGATGTGGCCTTCTTTGTTTACACCCTTCTTGTTTGTTTGACAACTTTCGCAGGAATTATGCTTTCCATGTTCATGATTTTGTGGATTGAAAGAAAATTCTACGCTCGTGTAAACGATCGTCGCGGTGCTACAACTGCGCTTCGTTCGCTATGGGTTGGTGAAAATGGAGTCACTGCAGGTGAATGGTGGAACATGGTTCCATACGGTTTAGGAAAGCCAATTGGCGCTATCAATGGCTGGCTAAACAAAGTTGCAGGTAACGCCGGCCACTCCCATGAAATGGTCAACCGTGTGGGCAACCGTTCGTGGTACGGGGTAACTATCTTCCCAGGTTTCTTCCAGAATATTGCAGACGGAATGAAGTTCCTAACAAAAGAACACATGGTCCCTTCACGTGCCGACAAAGTAATTTTTGAACTCGCACCATTCTTAGTTATTACATCAACAATTATGATTCTTGGAATGATTCCACTTTCCAGTGGTATTTACGGGGCTAACCCAGAACTATCTGTTCTGTTTGCATTCGCAATATTTGGAATAGCACCTCTTGGAGTCTTCTTCGCAGGATGGTCTTCTAACAACAAGTACACTCTACTTGGAGGAATTAGAAGTGCAGCACAACTGACTGCATATGAAATTCCTCTACTACTCTCTATTCTTGGAGTATGTATTATGGCAGGCTCATTCAACTTCCTAGAAATCGTACATTTCCAGCATTCATCTGGTACATGGCTATTCTTCTTGATGCCACTCGGAGGAGTTCTTTTCCTAGTTAGCATGATTGCAGAAGTCGAAAGAATTCCTTTCGACATGCCGGAAGCTGAAGCCGAACTTGTAGAAGGATGGTGGACAGAATACGGAGGTATGAGATTCGGTCTTCTATTCGCTGCTGAATACATGCGTGTTTACGCCGCTAGTATCCTATTCGCCCACTTCTTCTTGGGAGGATGGCATGCTCCATTCGCAGGAACAATTGGTTCTATCCCTTACCTAGGCGATGCATGGCTTGCAATACCTGGAATAATTTGGACTCTACTCAAAGCTTGGTTCATCTTCACCGTTGTATTCGTTTGGGCTAGAACAGCATTGCCTCGTATTAGAACTGACCAGATTCTAGAATTTGGTTGGAGGATGTTACTACCGCTAGCGGTCCTACAAGTCGCATTATCGCTTGTTTACCGCTTGTTCTTCTTTGATTCAGCAACTCTTTCAGACACCGTCGCTGGCGGATGGTCTTGGGATCTAACTATTCTAGACTTCACTGTACCTTGGGGACTACCTATCCTAACCACACTGTTCTGGTTAGGAGTCTTCATTGTTCTAATGAAAGATGAGAACATCGATGAGAATGAAGAACGAATGTATCACATTCGCACGATGACACCTGCGGGAACGCACACTGCAGGAAAGGAGTGAGGTGAGAAAATGGCATCACATCCACATGGTAAACCGAATTTCAGAAACCTATTTTGGTACCCGTTTAAGATAACTGGATTGACTGTTTTGAGAACATACGATTTCATTGGTCGTAGATTCTCTAGTGGTTATCACAACACAACTCATCCTGAGTTTATCGCTGATGGCGATATTGCCCGTTCGGAGAAAACTAAGCATCTGAATGACATTTCTGCTAACCAGTATGCTCCTGACCGTTCAAGTACTGACTTGACACCTACAATTTGGAAGCCTCAAACAGTGAATTACCCTTACGAAAGGATTGAAGAAATCGAACCATGGTTATTCGTTCCAGGAAATTATAACGGTAGAATCGGAGTAATTTGGGAAACATGTACTGCATGTAAGATGTGCGTGAACGTATGTCCTAACGCATGTTTACACATGACCACAGAATTACGTGTTGACGTACTAGATAGTGCTGAAGGTGAATGGGAAGGATTCGGTGCAGAACTTGAAGTTGGTAAGTTTGCAGCGATTGAAAAGCCAGAAGTGACCGAGCAGTTAGAAACTTTCAACCTCGCTACTGCACACGAAGACGCTCCACATGAGTGGAGGTTTGGAGAAGTTCTCGATCTAACCGGTGACAGCGCAAGAATGCGTTGGAATGACAATGGCGAAGAAGACATTGTTGCACTTGAGACCCTTTATCCAGCAGATGACCAAATTGTCTCTGGAAGAATCGACTTAGGCCGTTGTATGTTCTGCGGCCTATGTATGGAAGCATGTAACTTCACATCATTCTTCATGACAAATGAGTATGATGGAATGTCTGGTTTCACTCGTCAAGAACTTTGGATGGATGCTAGCCGAACAAGAGTATTGGTTGGTGACCACCAAGAAGCAGTCGACTCTGAACTTGCAAAGAGAGCAAGCAAAGAGCGTGACAAGAGAGCCAAGAAGGCAGCTAAGGCTGCTGCTGCTGGGGAGGCATGAACATGGATCTAGCAATGTATCTAGAAACCGCCATGTTCTTTCTAATGAGCACTGTTGTAATTGTCGGTGCACTTGGACTCATCTACATGCAGAGAGTTGCACATTCAATGATGTGCCTCATTTTCTGTTTCATGGGAGTTGCTGGAATTTTCATCCTTATGGGCGCTGAGTTCCTAGCAGTTGTTCAGATTCTGGTATACCTGGCTAGTGTAATGTTAGTCGTTCTATTCGGTATTATGCTGACTAGAAGGCAAATCTTGGAGGAGGATTTCGAATGAGACTACTTTCTATTCTAGCAAGAGTTGGACTTGTGTTCCTAGGTGCAGTTCTGGTAACAGCAGTATCTGCGGATGTTGTCTGGGAAGATTCTTCAGATGAGGTACTAACTACTAGCGACCTTTCTTCTGCACTGTTTGGAGATTGGGCATTACCATTACTCGCTCTAGGTTTCTTGATGGCAATGGCCATGGTCGGAGCGGCTTACCTTGTTCGTGATGAGCGTTTAGTGAATCTCGAATGGGAACTCACCGGTGGTGAAAAAGAATGATCGATCCAGCATGGGTATCTGGTCTAGCAGCCATATTGTTCATCATTGGACTATGGGGTGCATTCAGTAGAAAGAATGCAATCGTAGTTCTGATGTGTATTGAATTAATGCTGAACGCAGTAAATTTACAATTCGTAGCAGCAGCAAGTCATTGGGGAGACGTAACCGGTTGGGTTTACGCAGTCTTCGCAATTGCAATCGCTGCAGCTGAGGTGGCTATTGGTCTAGCAATATTCCTCTCAATGTATGGGCAGCACGAGACGATTTCTCTCGATGAGGTAAATCTGCTAAAGAACTGAGGTGATATCATGAGTGAATCCGGAATCATCGACTATGCAGTACTAATTCCCCTATTGCCAATGCTGGCTTTCCCAGTCATTCTGTTCCTAGGTAAAGTGTTCAACGGGACACCAACCTGGGTCAAGAATGTCAAGGAAGGGGGAATTATCGCCCTGACCGTAATGGGTGCGAGTTTAGCTCTCGCTCTTGTGGTAATCAAAGAACACATGCACCATGTTGGAACAAGCAATGTGTATACCTGGTTTGAATCATCTTGGTGGAATGCAGATACAGGCGCAATAACTACCAAGGTTTTCGGTGTTGGAGTATACATTGACCACCTTACAGTAATGCTATTGTTTGTAGCAGCATTCCTCTGTTTCTTGATTAATATATTCTCTATTGGGTACATGAATACAGATCCAATCAACGATAACAGAAACCATCGATTCTATGCTGAATTCGTGCTATTCTGTAGCGGTATGTTAGGTATGGTTCTAGCAGACTCGTTCCTCTGGTTATTCATATTCTGGGAATTGATGGGACTTTGTTCATATCTTCTAATCGGCTTCTATTACGAGAGACCAAGCGCTGCTTACGCAGCAAAGAAGGCTTTCCTAACTACCCGTGTAGGAGACGTATTCCTTGTTATTGGTCTAGTAATGCTTTGGAACTTATTCGATGGACACCTTGACTACGCTTACGTATTCAACGAAGCAAACATCGCTGCAGTCAATCAAGGAGATCTACAAATCGCTCTTGGTATGATGTTCATTGGAGCAGTTGGTAAATCTGCACAGTTCCCACTTCACGTTTGGTTACCCGATGCTATGGAAGGGCCAACTCCAGTATCTGCACTTATTCACGCAGCAACAATGGTCAATGCAGGATTATACCTTGTAGCAAGAATGTTCCCATTCTTCAGTTTCGCTGAAGTAGGTTCACTATCAACTCTAGCGATTATTATCGCATGTATTGGTGGAATCACTGCTGTAATGGCGGCACTAATTGCATTCGTACAGATGGACTTGAAGAAAGTTCTAGCTTACTCTACAATGAGCCAGTTAGCATATATCTTCACAGGATTAGGTTCTGCTCTTTGGTTTGCGAACAATGGATACGATGAGTTGGCTGCATTCGCAATGGGTGCATCTCTATTCCACTTATTCAACCACGCAATGGCAAAAGGAATGCTCTTCATGGCATCCGGTTCTGTAATTCATGAGATGCATCATGCTCATCACGAAGTCGCGCACCATGGTCATGATGATGACCATCACGATGACCACCACGATGACGACTTTGATGCTCAGTCCATGGCAAACATGGGCGGATTGGCAAGTAGAATGCCAATCACAGCAACTGCTATGTTCTTTGGAAGTATGTCGATTATTGGAATACCATTTATCGGTGGGTTCTGGTCTAAGGAAGGAATAATCTCTAGTGCTTGGCAAGTGGCATTGAAAGAACCAATTTTCTTACTACCTGCAATGTTCGTACTTATCGGTGCTGGAATGACTGGATTCTACATGTCTAGAATGTGGTTCATGACTTTCGCTGGTAAGCCAAAGACAGAAGTTGCTGAGAAGGTTCACGAGCAGACAGCCTGGATTCCAATACCTCTAGTGATTCTTACATTCATGACTCTGGGAGCATTTGTGCTTGCAGGAATGCATGCTGGAAACTGGTTAGGCAACTTTGAGACAGGGCATTATTCCAATTTCTTTGAAGGAGTAGGGTCTGAATTAGAACATGTTTTCCTAAACCATGATCCATTCTTACTGATACTAACTTACATCGCTATCGGGTTATCGTTAGTGTTAGGTCCTTCTTTCGCTATGGCTCTTTACGGCGGTAGTCTAGATGAAGGACAGAAAGCAAAGCCTTGGATGCAATGGGCGATTAATCTCTCTTCCAAGGTAAATAGTAAATCTAAGTTCGATAACACTGAATGGGCTAACTCAAGCCTAGCAGATTCGTTGCATAAGAGATTACACTTCGATGATATCTATGATGCAGCAATGATGAAGATTGTAGTTGGATTTGCAAATCTGTCCGCAGTGTTCGATTCCAGATTTATTGACGGAATAATCAAAACCATTGAATCTACAAGTCAAGAAGCATCTAGAAGAGTTCGTTCTCTAACAACTGGAAGTGCTAGAGATTACATCATGATGGCTGCTTTGGGAACTTTGGTTATTTTCATGTTATTATGGGGGGTGGCTTGATTGGGTAGTAATCAAAGTCTAGATATTAAGAACAAAGAGTTCATGTTAGTAGGCGGACTATTGGTTGTTGTAGCAGGCCTTATGGCCTTCTTCCCTACTTTAGATGATTCAGGAACAACCGATTGGATAAGCATTCCACTAGTTGGATTCCCGATAGTAGTCAGTTGTATTCTACTTGCATTTGCTAGTCAGGAATCTCGCGACAGGAAGGAAATCATAGCGGTACCAATTCGCTTGTTCACTCTGTGTGCATCTCTTGTACCTCTGGCAATATCTACAGCACTCTTCTTCGATTGGCTAATCCTTGTCGATTGGGATTTAATGTACAATGAATATGCCTTAGAGAAAGAATACCTTTGGATCGAATCTATCGGTGCATCTTGGCATGTAGGAATGGATGGTCTTTCATTCCCAATGGTTTGGCTAACTACTTTCTTGGTACCAGTCACAATCATCATGACATGGGAAGAAAAAGATGGGGCAACATACCATCCTCTGCTATTGATGATGGGTGGTGCACTGATTGGAGTATTCGTAGCGCTTGACTTATTCTTGTTCTACGTATTCTGGGAATTGACACTTATTCCAATGTTCTTCCTAATTCTAAAGTGGGGTGGAAAAGACCGCAGATACGCAGCTCAGAAGTTCTTCATATACACATTCTGTGCCTCGGTAATCATGCTCTTGGGTCTGATTACACTTTACTTCCTACAGCCTGAATCTACAGGCTCTGGATATGGAACGGTAACGGGGCGTACATTCGATATGACTGTACTATTCTCCAATGCTAATGCAAAGAACATGGGAGACAGTGTATTCCTAGGCAAAGATATGCAGAACATTCTGTTTGCTATGCTTATGCTTGGATTCTTGGTAAAGTTGCCAGCAGTTCCTTTCCACACTTGGCTGCCTGATGCTCACGTTCAGGCCCCTACTGGTGGCTCTATGCTACTGGCTGGTGTTATGCTGAAGATGGGAGCGTATGGAATGCTCAGAATACCAATCGCTATCTTCCCCGATGCTTTGGTATTCTACCAGGACATCATCATGGCAATTGGTCTAATCTCTCTCGTTTGGGGAGCAGTAGTTTGTCTTGGACAAACCAACCTCAAGCGTATGGTCGCTTATTCTTCAGTATCTCACATGGGTGTAATTCTTCTCGGAATTGCAAGCATGCAACCAATAGGATATGCTGCAGCCCTCTTCATGATGTTTGCACACGGAATAATCTCACCAATGCTCTTCGCAGTATGTGGGGCATTCAAGCATCATTATCATTCGATGGAAATCGGTTCTATGCGTGGAATGGCCAAGTGGTCTCCATTCCTAGCAGTGTACATGATGTTTGCATGGATGGCAAGCCTTGGTCTTCCATTACTAGCAGGGTTCGTTGCAGAATTCATGGTTCTTATTGCATATTGGCCTGAATATGGATGGTGGATTTTGCTACCAGGATTTGTACTCGCAATCACAGCAGGGTACTACCTTTGGTCTATGCAGCGCACTATCTTCGAAGGTGGCGACGAGGGGCAACCTCCTGAGTCGCTCAACGGAGAAACACCTCCTGATATCACGCTTCCAGAAAACATTGGAATGATTATTCTTGCAATCTTTACTGTAATATTCGGTATCTTCCCATTCATCGCATTGGGAATGATGGATGATTGGACAGTTGCACTCTTCGAGGGTGTATTCAACAGAGGGGGTATCTGAAATGGATAACGAATCAGTAGAAGTATTCTCAACTGAGTTCTGGCAGGCATTTGCTCCAGAAATGGTTCTTGTAATTGGATTGGCTCTTGTATTCATAGTTCCAAACCTTGGGAACTCTAAGTTCCGAATACCTTTGACTAAGGTTCAAGTTCCTTGGTTCCTAGGTGGTCGTCGTTTCAAGATCACAGGTTCTCCTGCAATTCCAGGTATTCTTGCAACAGCAACTCTGTTCACAGCACTAGGAATGATGATTATCGAAACGATTGATGGAGATATGGCATCAACAACAGTGACCAGTGGTGACATCGTACTACTTCAAATCGATAATTTCTCAAGGTTCTTTGAGATTATCTTCTTAGCAGCGGTACTACTTGCTTCGATGGCCAGCCTAGATCGCATACCTGCGCACACATTCTCCGGAAAGAAAAGCTTGGATGAGATGTATGACAATCGTCGTCAAGCAGATTTCTACATTCTTATGCTAACCACTGCACTGGGAATGTCCACTGTAGCACTAGCACAGGATTTATTCGTGCTCTTCATTGGACTCGAACTCGCAAGTTTAGCAACATATGTTCTTGTTGGATTCCACAAGGAATCTAAGTCTGGAGCAGAAGCAGGTGTCAAGTATTTCATCGTAGGTTCAGTTGCTAGTGGAATCGGTCTATACGGTCTTTCCTTGTTGTATCTTGAATTCGGTAGTCTGCAATTGACTACACTAGCTGCGAATTGGGATGACGGAAGCATTCTGGGAACCATTGCTCTTGGACTCGTATTAGTCGGATTTGGATTCAAGGTTAGTGCAGCACCATTCCACTTCGCAGCTCCAGATGCATACGCCGGAGCAAACTCGCCAGTCGCAGGAGTTCTCGCTACTGCATCCAAGGCAATGGGTATGATCGGATTGATCAGAGTTCTATTGGTAGTCGCTCTACCAGATTCACAAACCGATGGAAGTGCAGTTTGGTTGTATACGCTAGCAACTCTCTCAGTAGTTACCATGACTTGGGGCAATCTTGCTGCTTTGGGCTCAACCAATCCAAAGCGCATGCTTGCTTACTCATCTGTTGCTCACGCAGGGTATATGATGGCTGCTCTAACTGCAGTTGGTGCATGGAAGTGGGGCGAAGTCGATGCTCCTGCAGACTATGCTGAAGCGATTGTAGCAGCAGTTCTGTTCCACTTATGCGTTCTTGTTGCCTTCAAGTTAGGTGCATTCCTAGTTCTTGGCCTATTGGAGATGGAAGGCGGAGCAAGTAGATTATCCGCTCTATCCGGACTTGCCCGAAGAGACCCTCTAATCGGTACTGCTATGTTCATCTTCATGCTTGCACTTGCAGGAGTACCTCCTCTTGCAGGATTCATGTCTAAGTTCTTAGTAGTGGCAGGAATTGTTTCTGCAAGCGTTGGCGAACTTTCAACAAACGGGTCAGTATCGTTCTCCGATATCCATTGGATTTGGTGGCTTGCTCTTGCAATGTTCCTAAACAGTGCAATATCAGTATTCTACTACCTGCGTATTGGGGTTGTAATGTTCCTCGATACTCCAGAAGAAGGACGCCGTAAGCCATTGCCTCACGGAGCATCAATCCGTATGGCAATTTGGATATGTTTGGTTGCCACTATAATTCTAGGATTGTCCGGTGACACTCTAATCGACATGTGCTACCGTGCAGCAGAGAGCCTAAATCTAGCTTGAGGTTAGTCTCACCCTTCAAGTAGGAAGGGCTTTTGGATATGTTATGGGCCGTAGGCGCGAAGAGAGAGTAGACGAGGAAGAACTAGCTCGTCTAATGGGGACTGCAGAGGGTCAATCCTCTAAGATCCGTGTCAAGATGCCTAATAAAAAGGTCAACGAGATGTTCGCAATCGCTGAACAGATTCTTGGTGGACGTAGAGTAACAGTTCTTTGTGCAGACGGAGAAACTCGTATGGCAAGAATACCTGGTAAAATGCGTCGCAGACAGTGGGTCCGCGATGGAGATTTGATTATCGTTTGGCCATGGGATTTCCAAGATTCTAAGGCTGATGTAAAGCATCGATATACCAAAACTCAGGCACTCTACCTTTCAAGAAAGGGAGAACTTCCTCCGGAAGTTGACATCTTTGGAATGAACTCACAAGCAGATGACTTTGATGATGAAGATGGTCTATTCTCTTCATCAGAAGTTACTGAAGAGGCACCAGAAGAAGCACCAGAAGAGGCTGTTGAGGAAACAGAAGAAGATGATGACGATGAGATCAACGATCTCTTCGGTTGAATCTGATTAGGGCCTTTGCCTATTTGGAGGTCTTTGGATGGTTCGTCACACAGAGTGGGATGATGAATTATCCAAGGATACTAAACAAAGACGCCACAATCGTAAGCGCCGTAAAGTGAGTGCAGACCAAGCACACCTTGATTCTGAATCGAAAGAGTTCATCAAAAGTTTAGACGAGTCTCAGGGTACAGGGTGGATGGCGGAAAAAAAGTACAAGCGCATGTTCACTGAAATTGAAGAAGGCCTTTCTGGAGTATTAGGAGAAGGCCCATTCGAATGGGTAGACCGAAGAGTATTCGATGCTGTCTTTGACCGTTTAACTCTAATGAGTTTGTACAAATTGATGAAATTAGGAGCAATCGACACTCTTGATTTCCCTATTGCTAGAGGAAAAGAAGCTCACGTCTTCCACGGCACTGGAGAATTTGGCTCAGTCGCTGTTAAAATATTTCACACCTCAAATGCTGTATTCAAGAATTTGATTCAATATATTGAGGGTGATCCAAGGTTTGGAGGTCTGAAAAGGCGCCATAGAGACCTTGTTGACATTTGGGTCAGGAAAGAATTCAGAAATCTTTCACGTCTCGACAAATGGGGATTAGCAGTTCCTAAGCCTATTGCTGTTCACAAAAACGTACTTGTCATGGATTATCTGGGGACTCCTACCAGTCCTTCTCCCCGACTAAGAGATGTCAAAGTACTGAATCCTCAGGTAGTTTATGATGAATTAATCGAATTCCTTGCTGTTACTTGGCAAAAAGCAAAAATGGTTCACGGAGATTTCTCTCCTTACAACATTATGTGGCATGATGACAGACCAGTTGTAATCGACGTAGGTCAAGCAGTAGTCCAGTCTCACCCCAAGAGTCAAGAATTCCTGGTTAGAGATGTTACAAGGTTGGTTGAATGGGCAAACAAGAACGGATTGGATGCCAACTTAGCAGAAGCCATGTATGATGTGCTGGAAATGGATTTATCGCACATCAATCCCCGTGAAGAAGAATGAACTCAAATTGCATATGGGTTGAAGAAGGGCAGGCTGCACGCTTTGGATATGCGTCAGTCATTACCGCGTGTTCCGAAAGACCGTATTGCGGTCTTGATCGGTGCCAAGGGAGCAACTAGGCGAGAGCTAGAAAAGGCTGCAGGATGCAAAAGTCTGCAGATAGACTCTGTAACAGGAGACATCGAAGTTGAGTGGGCAGATGCGGGTGGTTATGACCCCGTCAAGGCTCTCAAACTCCCTGATGTAATCAAGGCTGTTGGAAGAGGAATGGCTCCTAATAGAGCAATACAATTATTGCAAGATGATTGGTTCTTCGAGATGGTTGATCTTAGAGACCACGTTGGAAAACGTTCCAATCAGCAACGAAGGATTCGTGCTAGAATTATTGGTTCTGAAGGAAAGATTAGGAAAATGATTGAGCAACATACTAACACTGAGATTTCAATTTACAAGTCCACAGTCGTGCTCGTTGGAGATGGTGCTGGGCTTTCTAGTGCAAGACAAGCAATCGAGATGCTTGCAAGTGGTAGTGAACATGGTACCGTAATCAAGCATTTAGAGCGGGAAAGAAGAAGATCTCGCATAGATGCGCGTGCTATTGATTACATCGAAGCAAAGGAAGATGTTTCTGAACCTGCTGAAGGGTTCGCAGATTTAGTTCCTGGTTTGTCAGATGTTGCAAGCCGAAGAGGCCGTCGTTTGAAAGCTTCACAGGTTGACCCTGAAGACGAAGAAGCGGTAGAGAAAATGATGGAACTATCCGAAGATGAAGAAGTTAGTTGGGAGGAGGAGTGACACTCTTCCTCTGGTACCAAGCTATTGCAAATCCAGTAAGTAGTAAGGCGATTATGCCTGGTGCAAACGATGTAACTACTCCTATTCCGGTTACACTTGCTCCTGTTACCATCATGTGATGGTTATTGTTTGACTCATCTCTTTCATCGACATTGTTGTTAGGGTCAATTACTAATCTGAGGTCCCATTGACCTGTATTTGGAACTACATAGTCCCAAATTATCAATTCACAAAAGCAGTCATCAGATAAATTCCCACCTTCTACAACAACGGTTTGCATCGTAGTCCAATCAACATCTGCGGTTCTATCTGCTGGAGCCGCTTGGAGATATACAGTTACAGCGCCGCCGAAGTCTTTGTTTGCTTCTAGCATACTTGTTATGACAATGTCACCGTTAGTATCTCCTGGTCTTACTACCAAACGATCAACATTAGTTTCTGTTGCATTCCAGTACAAATCTAGACCTGGTAAAATCTGGACAGCGTTAGGTATGGTGACTAATTCATTGCCTGCATTATCAGTAACTACAGCTCTTAGCATCAGATATTGTCTAGACTTAGTCGACCATGATGACAACCCAACAGTCCCATTCAATCCATTTACTCCTACGTCAATCCATCTTCCGGATTGGTCAGGGGTTGCACCGACTCCATTCAAATCGAATCCATATTGGATTTTGGAGTTGGCTGAATCTATTCCAGAACCTAGGTCCTGTGCAGAGAATGAAACATTCACAGAACCGATAAGGCTGGTGGTTAGTTCTTCAACAGTCCAGCCAATACCTTCAGGCTCATCGACATCCACTTTGATATCAACATCAATTTCATTTCCAATATTTCCTACCTTGTCGATTGCACGTATGGAAATTACGTGTTCACCTTCAACAAAACTCAGTGTTGTGCTAGATGTAGTTACGTCAGTCCAAACACCGTCTTGCTCGATTTGGATGTAATCAATGCCAGAGCCACTACCGTCATCTGCTGATGTATCTAGGTCTGAGATTGTGATACTTGTGCTGTCACTCCATTCTCCACCGTCTCCGATAGTTGGTGGAGACATTACCGGTGCAGTTCTATCAATTCCAATGAACATTGTTTTACTAGCAGATAGACCTGAACCGTCCCAAACAGTCAATCTTGGATTGTATGTTCCTTCAGCAATCGCTCCTGTATTCCATGTCCAACCATAGGCTAGAGTTCCAGGTCCATCATCAGATGGATTTCCAGGTCCTGGTGCATTCGCTAAACTTGCGTGAGTTAGATCATCATCGCTAGCGGCCCATGTGAATCCTAATGTTCCATCCGCTTCCAATGCATACCATGCTCTATCGGTTGCAGATGCGCCACTTCCAACTCCCGAGTTTGATAATGCAAAAGATGTGATAATCGGAACTTGATTTACAATATTGAATTCTTCACTGTTGTACCATTCAGTATGATTGCTCACAGATGAATCCCATGCTCGAACTCTGAATGTCCAAGTTCCATTAGCATACGATGTAGTATCGACATGCTTCAACCATGGAGTAGTTGTCAGATTGGTGACTTGAGTCCAACTGGTTCCATCTGATGAAATTTCAATTTCCATACTGGAAAGTGTTCCGGTGCCGGACGATGCAATACTCAAGGTGAATAAGCCCTTCAAATCTTGTCCTTGAGATGGGCCATTTGAATAGACTAATTCTAGGTCGCTATCGGCTGCTTTGACCTGCTTAGAATCGGTCAAGAATATCTCATTACTTTGCCCCATAGTCATAATGACTAGGACCAATAGGACTGAGATGAAGCGCCTCATCAAACACCTGACAGCACCACTCGCCCTTGAATGCTCGCATTGCAACACCCCCCTACGGGGTGTGTTGTGTGTTGTTAATATGTAGCCGGAGACATGGTTACAGTCGGTTGTTTCAAGTGCTACCCCCCGCCTCTTAGTTACATGGCAAGTCGCTCTGTGACCACCCTTATCCTCGCAATGATGGTTTTGGCAGTCATACCTATGCCGGCAAGCGCAGGTGATAGTGGAGGAGTTCAGGCTTCTGAATCATCAGTTGGAATCAGTCCACAAAGCCCGGTCGAGGGCGGTTCAGTAATCATCACTCTAACCTTACAAAATACAAATAATTTCGAAGCAGAGGATGTACTATACAAGCTGTACTGGGACGGTGTTGCTACTAATCAACTCATGACTGCTAACACAGTTGATATCCCTGCTGAATCAACAACTGACATTCAGTATGTACAGTCTGGACTTACAGTCGGGGAACACAAAGTTTGGATTATTTTTGATTATGATGGTGCAGGAGAACAGATGTTCTACCGGGATATTATTGTCAGTGGGCTTGCAGATTTAGAGGCGAGCTTGATTCTTACTAGTCCTTCATCAGTGAATTCAGGAGATAGCGTTCTAATTAGTACTGAAATTAGCAATACTGGTTCCCAAGATGCAGAATCAAGCCGAATGATGATTGATTTGGGTAGTCAGAATCAAATCCTCAACGTTCCTTCTATTCTCGCTGGAGAAAGCACATGGGTCAATCATTCCATGTCTGCACCTTCGGCAGGAGAACACCTCGTTGAAGTCACAGTAGATCTCGATGATGCTGTTACCGAAGCCGATGAGAACAATCTGTTCAACGAATTACTTACAGTTGAACCGAGGATGGACCTATACCATATTGATCTGTTGATAGAAGTCGAATCTGGCGCATTGGAAGGCCCTTGGACACTATCTGGTAACATTGCCCGGGAAGGTGGAAGTGGTATTACTCAAGTCCCAATGAAACTTGAAATCAAAGATGACAATGGTCTGGATTTACCATTGCCAATTTTCAATGTTAATATTACAGGCGGGGAATTCACGCAACAAGCTTGGAGTTTTGTTTTGGAGTATCAATTCATCTCAACACTACCATCTGGTAACCACCAAGTGACAGCATTAATCGATCCATATAACTCTGGTACATTCATTCAAGAATCCACTGACAATGACCGTATAAGCGGATATTTCGACAAGTTCGAAGTCCCTGATGTTTCAGTCGACCCCTATGCGGTACCATCCCAGAACGTGGCTACCAGTGATGTCAATATCATCTGGGAAGTCGCAGTCACCAATTCGGGTCAGATTCCGGTGAGTGGACATTTGGAGTATACTTGGGAAGGCCAGACACTGGATTCAGAAGATCGGACGATTCCGCCTGGAGAAACTTGGATTTGGACAGAACTATTACCTCCTGCAAGTGGAGCGCATATTGCTAAACTTGAAGCAAAATGGGTGGCTGATAGTTACTCATTCGATGCTAACCCATTCAATTCTAATGCAAGTGGGGAAGTAAATATCACAGCACAACTTCGTCTTACTTGGTCAAAAACCTCTTCTTCATTGGTAGATTCTGATGGGGAAAGTGCATCTACTCCGTTGACTGCTGGCGAAGAATATACTGTTGAAATTAAGTTAGCGGCTGTAGAAACAGGGTCCGTGAATTATTCTTGTGAAAACGAATTGGGGGAAGTTTTCAGCATAATCGAAGTTGTAGTTACGGATAACCCAATTGTTACAATTGAATGTACATTCACTGCTACTGCACCTTACACAAATATCAATTTGGTTCCTAGTGACCCTGCTGTAAGTACCCCTATGATTTGGAATATGGACACCAAGGGTACAGGGTCTTCCGTCGCCGATGAAGCAGGCAGTATGTCATTCCAAACTGCAGGTATGATTGCAGCGATTTGTCTAGTTTTGATACTAGTGTTAATTGCAGCAGTGATACTAACTAGAGAAACCGAGGAAGAAGTCGAGAGGGATATCTTCGATTACTGTCCAGCGTGTGACGGAGAACTAGATGGTACAGAGGACCGTTGTCCATCATGTTCTTTCAACCTAAAGAAAGCAAGGAAGCAATTCCATGATTGCGGTACATGTAGTGAATCAATACCTGATCTACTTTCTAACTGCCCATACTGTGGTACACCTCAAGACATCTCACTATACTTCGAGAAGCGCGAAAGGAGAGTTGTCGAAAAGGAAACCGTTGCTCTTATCGATGAAGAAGAAATCGACCCAGAAACAATCCATGCTGCAGGTTACGAAGGATTCGACGAAGCAGTCAAAGAATTCGGTTACGACTCTGATGACCTTGAAGGACATTGGGATGATAATATCGCAAAGGCAGAAGCTGAAGTCGAAGCAGCATATGATCGCAGAGTTGCGGCCGAAGAAGAATTTGAAATGGATGATGAAGAGGCTTTGACGACAGTTACTACAACTCTCAAGTCGATAGATGAAACCTTTGAAGGACACAATATCGATGCTATACTCGACAACAAGGATGTCGTAGCACACGTAGATGATGGTGAAGAGTTGAGTGCTAGTGACGCCGAGATTAGAAGTAGGTTGTTTGAGATAACCGGTGAAAAAGGTGTTCTTCCTGGAGACGAAGTACGTGTTGGAATGGGCGTTCAAGACCGTTCATTGGCCGGTAATGCTCTGCCTGAAGATGCGATGGATTTCTCTCTAGAAGATGAGGATGACGAACTTAATCCAGTTGCCGCCGCAACAGCAGCGAACAAGAGACGCCGCGGAGTAAGAAGGAAATCGAAGGCTAGGACTGTTGAATGTGGAGCATGTGGCGCAGAAATTCCTGAAGATGCTAAAGAATGTTCGACATGCGGTGCTAAATTCGAATGATATAGTGCCCGTCAGTACTCACAGGGTTCGTCATCGCGAAAGCTCGGCTGACCCTCTTGACTTCATTCAGGCAATTGGGTCGAAGCGACGTTTATCCTTCAACCCATCGAGGCGAGTGGTTCATACATTAGTTCTCCACAGCAGCATCTAATGAGGCCTCAAAGAGCGATGTCTGCATTTGTCATGTTGGCCATAATTATGGCTTCTAGCATAGGATGCATTGGTCTCGTTCCTGCAAGAGAGTTCATGGAGGACTTACGTGATCCGCCAAAACTTGAAACGCTTACAGATAGCGTTCAACTAAATCATACCTTCATCACTACCGACACGGACTCAATATTCGAAGATGGTAATAAAGTCCAGGAGTTCGAAGTGGTTTCAGAAACTATTGAAATCAGAGTATATATGGAAGCACAACTCCAAAGTGTGGGTATTGAAGAATTTCTTGGAATTTTAACAGAAGCACGATTCGTAAGAGCAACTCTCTACGACGCCAATGGCGACCAAATATGGACCGAAGAGGCAGTTGAATCCGAGAGGAAAATGACAGCTACATTCCAACAACCATTAGCAGAAGGAACTTGGAGTTTACAAGTAGAAGCTATCGGATATGGTGAAGAATTTGCAGGCCTTGTTAAGGATTCATACAAAGTTCAAGTCAAGATCGAAAGCCAATGCTGGGAATATCCTAACGAAGAAGATGTCTGCACTTACGACTAAACCAAACTTGAATCACAGGCATAACGCCTTGAACAACTTTGACACTTCCCCTTACGGTTGTGATTCCTTTCTGCTCCACCTTCGGTCATGAGCCTTTGAACTTCTTTCACAGCAGAGAATAAAGAATGCTTTGCGGATTCATCCCATTCTATTGAATGTAGGTTTTCAGAACCGTACCTTAGAACGCCATACGGTGGTTTTCTATCGGTTGTAGATTCCACTAAATGTAGGTATGCTAATAGTTGCATTCTGTGGGATTTATGCGGTTTGTCAGGAACTTTCCCTGTCTTTTGTTCTACAGGAATAAACTCTCCATCTACAATCACTATCTGATCTGGTCGGCCTCTCAATCCAGTATCTTCATCGATTAGTATTCCTGCAGTTGCGTCGTCATCAGAGTAAGCAATGTCGATATCTTCCTCTAATCCTGCATCAATGCGAGCAACTTCCAATGCGCTGTCTGCAAGCAGTGCGCGTTGTAGTTGCCATGATGCCAACAATGTCCAAAACATTGCAACAGTGACCAGGATGAAACCAGCCTGTTGTTTGTCGTCAGCCCACATCAAACCAATTGCGTGTAGGCCGAAAATCGTGGCTCCCATTAGCAAACCAGCTTCAACTCTGCCTCCTTGTCCCCATCCACCGATAAATCCGAACGGCTCTAGTGTAGGAGTAATTGCAGTATCTTCCAGGCTACTAATATCTTCAAAATTATTGGAATTATTAATTGAGGTTCCTGTCCATCTTCTCCAAGGTAAATATATTGCAAAAAGACCGACTACGAGCCAAATGAACGCAAGAATTGTTAGATATCGTGCGATATCTACAGGTGTGCGACTGTCAGTAATATTGGTGAATATTATTGCGTCGGATATGAATATAATTACGATAGTGAACCACCATGACCAGATAATCAGAGCCTTCTTCAACTGATTTTGTTTCTCTTTGAAACTACGAACCTTTTCGTGAATTTCAGCGTGCTTTTCTCTGCCTGCTGAGATTGCTTCTCCACGGCCAGATTTCCCCTTTCTTGCTAAAGACCAAGATAGAGGGCAATATGCATGCCTTTCAAGATCGCTAGCAGAAACGGGAAGTGGTTTATCTTCAGAATCTCTCCAAAAACCATCATCGCTTTCTTCGGCGACAACCAGTTTTTCCACTGCCTCAATGCTCAAAATATCCCCCCCTCGTGCACCGAGTCGGGGGCTTTGCAATCAAGGTTATCCCTACGCGTATGATTTCTAACATCGCTATACTGCGCCTTTACCCTTGCATTTCCTTGGGGAAGCGGTTAATTAGGGGTGGACAGTGGCCCGAATGCTGGAGTTATACTATGACTGAACTTCTCATCGACCGTGAGACCTACGAGACACATGCTGTGAACATTGGTACTCAGCAGAAGAGCGCTGATATGGCACAGTTTATCCAAGAGGTACGTGCTGACGGTTTGTATATGTTGGATATCGATATTACAGACAGCAGAATCCGTGCAATTTCTCAATTCTTAAACCGCTACAACGCTGCTAACATCATGGTAGTCAGTGCTCGTCAATACGGACAGCGCCCAGCACGCAAGTTCGCAGAGGCAATTGGTGCTAACGCTAGTGTCGGCCGTTTCATTCCTGGAAGTTTGACCAACCCTGCTCTACGTTCATACGTAGAGCCAGACATGTTGTTCGTAACAGACCCTGCTGCTGACCAGCAAGCTCTACGTGAAGCTGTTAGTTCCGGACTTCCAATCGTTGGAATCTGTGATGCCAACAACAATCTACGTAACGTCGACCTAGCACTACCTGCTAACAACAAGGGTCGAAAATCCCTTTCTCTACTATACTGGGTCCTTGCTCGTGAAGTACTGAAGGCTCGTGGTGAAACTACTGACGAGGCATGGGCTGAGGCTCAAGATCTTGAAGACTGGGAATCTACTTTCTGAGTACAAATTCCCCAATAGGGTGATGAGATGAGTCAATTCATCTTGCCTAAACCTGGTGAATGGGAAGGCGAAGTTCGTCCGATATTCTTAGCACCAATGTCTGGTGTTACAGATTTACCATACAGGTTACTTGCAAAAGAATGTGGTGCAGATTTCACGATTACCGAGTTTACCAATTCTACAGCATTGACACGTGATGCTGCAATGTCTTGGAGGAAGATGGAAACCTGTGAGGATGAGAATCCTTTCATTCCTCAAATCTTTGGTGGAGTTTCAGAAGATATGGCTCTCGCAGCAGAATTGCTTCAAGATAGTGCGGATATCATTGATCTTAATTTTGGATGTCCTGCACCAAAGATTACCAAAATCTGCGCTGGTGCTGCTTTGATGGGAGAGCCTCAGAATCTAGTGTCAATGTGTGAACAAATAGTTGACAGAATAGACATCCCAGTTACTGCAAAGATGCGCCTGGGTACAGGTCAAGGAAATTTCAATGCCAAAGAAATCTGCCAAGAATTAGAACAGGTCGGCGTGCAACGTCTTTGTGTTCATGGAAGAACTCTCAGCCAACGCTACTCAGGTGTCGCAGATTGGAATTACATTACCGAAGTGGTAGAATCTGTAGAAGTTCCAGTTATTGCGAATGGGGATGTAGTAGATGCAGATTCAGCCAAAGCATGCCTTAGTCAGACAAATGCTGCTGGATTGATGGTTGGCAGGGGTGCTATTGGACGCCCTTCTGTATTCGGCGAAATCAAGGTGGGTCTTGGTTGGATGGAAGAAGAAGATCTTCCCTGGATAGCAGCCTATGACGGGGATTGGCATAGCCAGACTGATGTCGCTAAGCAATTTGCAACTCGCCGATGGTGTTGGAATCGTTACATTGAGCTAGCACAACAGACAACAGGTCTCGAACTGAAATCAATGAGAGGTCATGCTGTCTCATTCACCAAAGGCCTGCCGAGTGCTAAGAAAATTCGTAGTATCATGCATGGAAAGCAAAGCAAAGAAGAGTTTGCTGCAGCCACAAGCGGATTCTTATCATCAAACTAGATTATTCCCATTTCTTCCAATCAGCCTTTCCACCTTTAGGCCTGTACCATTGAGTTTCACTATTCTTTGGCCATTTTATGTATTCATAGCCGTCTTCTCCCACATTTCCCTTAGCGGTTTTTGGTGGTGCCTCATCAGCTACAGTTGGAGTTGTTTTTTCCTCAATTTCAGGTAATTCTTTTTCCATAGATTCCGTTACCATTTGAGCAGCATTGGAAGTAAGTCCGCGACATTCATCTTGTTGTCTTTCTAGTATATTTCTCAATAATAATGCTTGAGGGATCTTCAGTTTATTCTTACTAATCAACTCGTTAATCTCCTCCTCATAATCCTCTAGAGTCAGAAGTTGTTCTGAATTCTCGATACCACTTTTGATGCTCTTGTATCGCCTTTTCTTTGCAAGCATTAGGTAAACCGTAATTGGAGCAATCAGTAAAGGAAGCAAAAATTCACTGGATAATAAGTCCAAGAATGCTCCAAATGAGATCTCTATTCCATCTGGGTCATATTGTGTGCTAAAACCTTCGCCGGGAACATAGAAAGTGCCTCCTCCATATTGCAGTAATGGGTCGCTATCAGCGTCTAGAGGGTCAGTGCCTCTCTGTTCTTCGACATCGTCAGGGAATCCGTCATTATCATCATCTTCATCGAAGAAATCCGGAATTCCATCCTTGTCATTATCGTCTGGAGTCTGGGATGAATCGAATGGGTCGGTCATTGGGTCCATCTGATATTCCCATGTGTTGAAAATACCATCACCATCAGCATCAGGGTCTAGAATATCTGGTATTCCATCTCCATCCATATCTTTGCAACCTTTCATCGTGATGGTACTATTTCCATGCTGGCTAGGACAGTCATCGCTGTAATCAAGACCGGGTTGGTCAGTGAAATTGTCTCCATCTCCATCAGACCATGCATTGGAGTCATTAGGCCATTTGTC